>Ga0209415_10002641_pt1 | contig 33462 bp, 34 predicted proteins | sample PeaSoiSIISIP2007_FD_187696 | JGI IMG/M metagenome (GOLD analysis project Ga0209415, IMG submission 187696) | Peat soil microbial communities from Weissenstadt, Germany - SII-SIP-2007 (SPAdes) (version 2) | ecosystem: Environmental > Terrestrial > Soil > Wetlands > Peat | place: Germany... | reverse complement strand
GCGTTTCCGCATTGCCCCGCACTAGAGCGAGGGTGCAGTGGCTCTCATCAAGCTGGAGCGTCTTGAACTTGACCGGCTGAATATATCCTTCGATGCCGGCCGGTTTGAGGCCGTCGCGCTCGAACTCAGTCGCTACGTACTCCGCTGCCTTGCGATGGCCTTCGCTGCCCGTGTTCCGCCCTTCGAGCTTATCTGAAGCGAGGAACTCGACGTACGACCACCAACGGGTCCCATCCGATGCGGATGCGGCGATGAGGACCACCGGTAGGGTAACGACGAGAATCCAGCGGGCAGTCGAGCTACAGGCCGCTAATTGCGGATTCCAAAGCAGGGTTTTGATTTTGAACATCGAATTTTCGCCAATTGGACCATTCTACTGAAAACCGAAGCAACGATTAGGCGTCAGACGCCTTGGTGTTGCCCGCCCGCAACCCGGCAGATCGCCGCGAGACTTGCATCGACGTCTGCCTCTGTCGTGGCCCAGCAGGACACGCTGATTCGCATGGCGGCGCGGCCGTGCCATTCGGTTCCTCCGCACCAGCAGGTTGCGTCGGTTTGCACGTCGCGAATCACGCGGCGGGTTTTTTCGTCGTTCCCGAAAGATACCAGCACCTGATTCAAGACGACGTCGTTCAGAACCTCAAATCCGGCTTGGCGCAGGCCGTCGGCGAATCGTGTGGCGAGCCTGCAATTTCCTTCGATCATTTCCGCCAGCCCACGCCGGCCGAGCGATCGCAGCGCGGCCCAAACTTCGATTCCACGAGCCCGCCGGGAAGCTTCGGGAGTGTATAGAGCGGGTTCGCGGTGGTCGCTCATGGTGAGGTATGCCGCATTCCCGAACCCCATCGCATTTCTAAGATGCGCCGCGTCGCGGACCAACGCGAGGCCCGAATCGTAGGGCACGTTCAGCCACTTGTGACAATCGGTGGCCCATGAATCGGCGTTCGCGTAGCCGTTCATCAGATGCGCGCGACCGGGCGCTGCGGCGGCCCATAGACCGAAGGCTCCATCGACGTGCACCCACGCTCCTGCCGCTCGCGCTTGCGCGCAAATTTCTTCGGCCGGATCGAAGGCTCCCGTGTTGACGTTGCCCGCCTGGATGCAAATAAGAGTTCGATCGTTCAGCGGAGGCAGGAGATCCGCGCGCATGCGGCCCTGATCGTCCGCGGGAACGCGCGTCACTCGCGTCCGGCCGAAGCCCAGCATCGCCAGGGCTTTCGATAACGACACGTGCACTTCGGCGCCGACCACGACGGCGATCTCGGGAGCGCCAAACATCCCCCGATCTTCGACGTTCCATCCGGCTCGCGCCAGTAGCGCGTGACGCGCGGCTGAGAGCGCCGTAAAGTTCGCCACCGTCGCGCCGGTGACGAAACCGACTCCGCACGTCGAGGAGAATCCGAAAATGTCGATGAGCCAGGCTGACGTGATCTCTTCTAGGCGCGCTCCCACGGGAGATTGCGCGAAAAGAGCCGTGTTTTGATCCCACGCGGTCGCGAGCCAGTTCGCCGCCATCGCGGCGGGCAGTGAGCCTCCGGTCACGAATCCGAAATAGCGGCCGCCGGTTGACGCGATGGTCGCGGGCGATCCCGCTTCGTCGAGCAACGCGATGAGCTGCTCCGGATCCATAGGCTCGTCGTTCAGCGGACCGCCGAGCGCGTTCAGGCCGGCGATGACTTCGGGCGTGGGCGCCACTCGCCGCGTGCGGACTCCCGACACGTATCGAGCCGCCCGCGCGGCGGTATCGGCTAGCAGTTTATTCTCGTTCACAGAAGATAGTGGTCACGCTTTCCGCAAAACCCGGGCCGCCTCTGCCGCGCGATCGAACTCCTGCTCGATTTCCGGATTGCGCAGGCTGTGCCGCAGTTCTTCGAGCTTCTGGATGAACGAACCGAGCGCGGCATCGATAGGACCCGCATTGGTCGCAAAAATGTCGCGCCAGATTTCATAGGGACTCAGCGCGAGCCTGGTTAAATCGACCGCGGCCGGTCCAGCGACGCGCGCGGCTCCGGGTTCGCCGGCAATCGACGCCGCCAGTGCGGTCGAAACCAATTGCGGCAAATGCGAGGTCAGGGCCACCAGCCGGTCATGTTCCTGCGCATCCAGAATCACGACTCGCGCGCCCATGCGCTTGATCCAGCGTTCGAGCTCGGCATCCGGCGAGGTCAACACGTAAGGACGGCCGCGAAACAGCTCGGCTTCGGCTTCGGCCACGCCGCGAGTTTGCTTCCCCGCCATGGGATGCCCGCCGACGAAGCGTCCGCGGCGAATGCGTTTTGTCGCGCGCGCGACAATCGCGGCCTTGGTGCTGCCCGCGTCGGTGATTAGCGTGCCTGGCCAGACGTGGGGATCGAGCTCGTCGAGTGTTGAAAGAATTCGTTCAATGGGCTGTGCAAGGTAGATCAAATCGGATTGCCCCGCCGCATCGCGCAGGGGCAGCGCTTCATCGATCACGCCGCGCTCCAAGGCAACGCGAACGGTTTCAGGCGAGCTGACGCCGATAATCTTTCCCGCGAACCCCGCCTTGCGCAGCGCCATCGCGAAGGAGCCGCCGATCAGGCCGACGCCCGCTACCGTGACGACGGACCAAGGCTTGTCTGTCACGCCGCCCTGCCCACCGCCGCCGCAATCGCGCGGATCTGTTGCATCATTTCGGCGAATTGAGGAGGCGTCAGCGTCTGCGCGCCGTCGCTCGCAGCTTTATCAGGATCGGAATGCACCTCCACAATCAGCCCGTCCGCTCCGGCGGCGATCGCGGCGCGCGCCATGGGCAGAACCAGGTCACGGCGCCCGGTTCCATGCGACGGGTCGCCGATGATCGGGAGGTGCGAAAGCTTCTTGATCACCGGGATCGCCGAAACGTCCATGGTGTTGCGCGTATATGTTTCGAAGGTACGGATCCCCCGCTCACACAGGATCACGTCGTAGTTTCCTCCGCTCATAATATATTCGGCGGCTAATAGCAATTCCTCGATGGTCGCCGAATTGCCCCGTTTCAGTAGTACCGGCTTACGTAGTTTACCCACTTCCCGCAGTAGATTGAAATTCTGCATATTGCGCGCGCCCACTTGCAGAATATCGGCGTAGGTCATCAGCATGGGGAGCTGCGTGTGATCCATGACCTCGCTGACCACCAGCAAGCCGCGACGGTCTGCCGCGGCGCGCATCAGCTTTAATCCTTCCTCGCCCATACCCTGAAAACTATAGGGCGACGATCGCGGCTTGAAGGCTCCGCCGCGCATGATCTCCGCGCCTTGCGCGGCCACGATTTCCGCCACCTGCTCGATCTGCTCGCGGCTTTCGACGCTGCACGGACCCGCCATGATCACCACGTGGGGTCCACCGATTTCAACCTTTCCGATTTTCACGACCGTTCCCTGCGGGCGGAAATGGCGGCTGGCCAATTTGTAGGGCGAGACGATCCGATGGCACTCCTTCACGCCTTCCATCACTTCGAAATCCACCGGGTCCATGTCCTCCACGGGACCCACCCCGCCGAGCACCGTGTGCATGACGCCGGTGGAGCGGTGCACGGTGAAACCGAGGCTGACCAGACGGTCGATCACGGCCTGGATCTGCTCGTCGGTCGCACCCTGCTGCATCACCACTAACATTGTTTGTCTCCTGATTCGCGGCGCATTCTTTGCAGGCTGCGCATTTCATCGATAATTCGCTCAAAAATCCGCTTCAGCGCGTCGGCGGCCAGCGGACCGTGGTTGTGCTCCACCACGTTTCGAAACACGTCTTCTTCGCGCTTGGGCTCGTAAATGGGGAGATGAACCGCTTCTTTCACTTGCCCGATCTCTTCGACGACGCGGGTGCGGCGGTTCAGCAGCTCCAGCAGCTCAAGATCGATGGAATCGATCTGCTCACGATACTTCCTGAGAATCGCTATTGCGTCTTCGCGGGTCATTGGTCCATCCCCTGGCGCAGAGAGCGGGCGAAGGCTTCGAGATCGCCGCCCTGTTCGATCAGCCGCACGAAGGCGCTGCCTACCACTACGCCGTCGGCAATCTGCGCGACCTCGCGAGCTTGTTCCGGTGTCGAAATGCCGAATCCGACCGCGAGCGGTAGCTTGGTGACGGCGCGCATCTGTTTCACCAGCGGCGCAACGGCATTCGATAACGACGCCTGCTCGCCGGTGACACCGGTGCGTGAGACCAGATAGATGAATCCGCTGGAATACCCGGCTACCAGCTTCAGGCGGGCGGGTGTCGAAGTAGGGGCAGCGAGAAATACCGTGTCGAGTCCGGCGGCTCTCATGGTTTTTACGTATGGGTCCGCTTCTTCGACGCTCACATCCGTAAGCAGACACCCGTCGATTCCGGCGGCCTTTGCGTCGCGGGCGAGCGCATCCAGGCCGTAGCGCATCACGGGATTCAGATAGGTGAACAGCAGCAGCGGAATCTGCGATTTTTCTCGAATCTGGCGAGCGATGTTTAAGACTTTTTTCACCGTCGTGCCGGCCTTCAAAGCGCGTTCTGCGCCGCGCTGAATCACGGGACCATCGGCGATCGGATCAGAGAACGGCACGCCGAGTTCGATCAGATCCGCGCCGCCGCGCTCCAGTGCCGCCACCAATTCCGGTGTCCTCTCCGGCGTCGGATCGCCCGCTGTGATGTACGCGATCAGCGCTTTGCGTTTAAAGATCGACTGAATTCGGCTCATCGAGCTCCCGCAAATGTTCGCGATAAATGTCGGTATCCTTGTCACCGCGGCCGGATAGGTTCACGATGAATACTTTCCCTGCGGCCGCGGGTGCCCGCCGGATCGCTTCCGCCACTGCGTGGGCCGATTCGAGCGCGGGGATGATCCCTTCCGTCCGGGCCAGGCGCAGCGCAGCCGCCAGCGCTTCCTGATCGCCCACCGAGGTGTATTCCGCGCGGCTCTGGTCGTGCAGCCATGCGTGCTCCGGTCCGACCATCGCGTAGTCAAGCCCGGCCGATACCGAATGCGTCAGCGACACCTGACCGTCGTCGTTCTGCAAAACGTAGCTATGTGCGCCATGCAGGACGCCGGGCGATCCACCAGAGAATCGCGCTGCGTGTTCGCCGAGACGGTCGCTATGCCCGCCCGCTTCGACGCCAATCAGTTTCACGTTGGCATCGTTGAGGAAAGCGTGGAACATTCCGATCGCGTTGCTGCCCCCGCCGACGCATGCAATCAACGTGTCCGGCAGACGTCCTTCGCGGTCGAGAATCTGCTCGCGGGCTTCTTCCCCGATCACGCGGTGAAATTCGCGAACCATCAGAGGATACGGATGCGCGCCCAGGGCCGATCCCAACAAGTAATGTGTCGTCGTGACGTTGGTCACCCAATCGCGCATGGCTTCGCTGATCGCGTCTTTTAGAGTGCGGCTGCCGTTTTTCACGCAGACGACTTTGGCTCCCAGCATCCGCATGCGGAACACGTTCAGGCGCTGCCGCCGCATGTCCTCCTCGCCCATATAGACGGTGCAATCGAGCCCGAACAGCGCGCAAACGGTCGCCGATGCTACGCCGTGCTGACCGGCGCCGGTCTCTGCGATCACCCGTTTCTTGCCCATCCGCACGGCGAGCAGCGCTTGTCCCAGGCAATTATTGATCTTGTGCGCGCCGGTGTGCAGAAGATCTTCGCGCTTCAAATAAATCTTCGCTCCGCCCAGCGATTCGCTCAGGTGACGCGCATAATACAGCGGCGTGGGCCGTCCTGCGTAGTTTTTCAGCAGATCGGCGAGCTCAGCCTTGAATTGAGGATCGGCCGACGCTTCGCGAAAGGCCAGCTCCAGCTCTTCGAGCGGCGCCATCAAAACTTCGGGGACGAAACGCCCGCCGTATGGTCCGAAATGTCCGGTAGAATCCGGTTGCGAAATGGTCATGATACTTCCCGGGCGGCTTGGATAAATCGCCGCACCTTTTCGTGATCTTTAATTCCCGGCGCGGATTCGAGACCGGAACTGGCGTCGACGCCCCACGGCTGTGCGATGCGAATCGCTTCCGCCACGTTCGACACGTCGAGGCCTCCGGCGATAATCACCTTATCCGCTGCGCCGCGCGCGATGCTCCAGTCGAACGAAACTCCGTTGGCCGATCCATCTAGAAACAGTGCTTCGTCGCCTTGAAGGGCAGCTACCGGCGAATTTTCGACACGAATCGCCCGCCACACGCGAGTTTCTTCCGGCGCCGCATCACCATAAATCTGTGCGATGTCGAGTTTCGCGCATTGCATCACAGCTTCAATCGCCGCCGCCGTTTCATCCACGAAAACGCCGACGCGCAACACATCGAGGGATTCGCCCAGTTCGCGAGCTCGTTCCGGCGTCACATAGCGCGGGCTTTGCTTAAAGAAGATAAACCCGACCGCCGAAGCGCCTGCTTCCACCGCCGCCAGTGCGTCCTCGCGACGCGTGATTCCACAAACCTTGATCATCATGACGATCGCAGCGCCCGCAACGCCGCCGCCGGGTCCGCGGATTTCATCAGGTGTTCGCCGACCAGGAATGCCTGATACCCCGCGTCCTGAAGCTTCTTCAAGTCCGAAGCGGAGTGTATCCCGCTCTCGCTCACTTTGACCACGGAATCGGGGATTCTCCTGGCCAATTCCAGCGATGTTTCGAGCGTGACCTCAAATGTGCGCAAATTCCGGTTGTTTACCCCGATAATCTCCGCACCGGACGCGAGCGCCGCTTCCAACTCGCTCGCTTCGTGAACTTCCACCAGCGCCGCCAATCCGAACTGAGCGGCGAGCTCGCGAAACCGCCTCAGCTCCGCTTCATCCAGCACGGCCGCGATCAACAGAATCGCGTCCGCGCCGTGCGCCGTGGCTTCGATGACGTCAAATTCGTCGATTGTAAAATCTTTTCGTAGTGCTGGAATCTTCACTGCGGCGCGCGCGGTTTCCAGATCCCCAAGGCTGCCCTGGAAAAATTCGCGATCGGTTAGCACGCTCAGCGCAGCCGCTCCGCCCTCGGCGTAGGTTCGCGCGATCGACTCGGGGTTGAATTCGGCGGCCAACACGCCCTTGCTCGGCGAAGCCTTCTTGATCTCGGCGATAAATGCCGGTTGGCGAGCGGTTAACGCCCCTTGAAAATCCCGAACATCGCGGCGATCCACGGCGCGCTTTTCGAGCTCGCCGCGGCGCGATTGCGCTTCCGCAAGCTCGGCGCGCTTGTGGTCGACAATTCGGGCCAGGATGTCGGGAACCGCTTTAACCATGGAGGGGAAACCCTCATGGTAACATCAGCCGCAGCCGAATCCCAGTCACCGGGTCGACCGCGATTTCAAGCGACCCTCCATGCGCGTCCACCATCCGCCGCGCACTTTCAAGACTCAACACCGCTCCCGGGCAGAGCGAAGTTTCCTGTCGATACCCTGGAGCGCTGGTCTCCATCTCGACCATCACTCCGCTCGGCGCGGGCGAAGTGCGCACCGTCACCGGGTGGCCCTTGGTCGACACCGAGCGAATGAGCATCAGCAGATTGTCGATCAGCGCCGGATCGGCCTGCGCGGGCGGGAGGTCTTCCGACAATATCATCGTCGGCGAATCGCCGGAAGGAAACCGGGCAGCCACCGCTTGGCGGATCACGTCTTCGACATCGACCGGTCCACGTACGGAAGGAGTCGGGTCAGCCAGCTGTTGCGCGCTGGTCAGAATCCAACTGGTCTGCTCCACCAGCCGCTGGATCCGGTCGAGCTGCTCATGCACTTTTTCATCGCCATGGGGCAGCACCAGCGTCAAATAGTACGCGATCGATTCGATGGTGCTCAGCGGTTGGCGCAGCTCGTGTGCGATGGTACTCAGAGGAGTGGCTGACTGGGCCGCGGCGCCCGAACCCGTAGGAGCGCTCATCGGGAGACGATACCGCGATGCGACGCCAGAGTCAATCTTGAAAAACTCAACTTAGTTTTGAGCGAACCTTCTCGCTCAGCGCCTTCCCGTCCACTCGCTTCCCCGCGAGCTTCGCCTGCGCAGCTTTCATCACGATGCCCATCTGCTTGGCGGTCGTCGCGCCCGTCTCCTGCATCGCCGCCGCGATAGCTGCTTCCACTTCTGCTTCCGTTGGAGCCGCCGGCATGTAGGACTCGATCAGTTTCAGCTCGGCTTCTTCTTTGTCGGCCAGCTCCGGGCGATGGCCGGTCCGGAACATTTCCGCGGCCTCGCGGCGCTGTTTGATCAGCGTGGTCAGGATTTGCAACTCCGCCGCTTCGTCGAGCGGCTTCATCGTGTCCACCTTGTACTTCATCAACGCGGCTTTAATCATCCGCAGCGCATCCAGCCGCGATTGCTCGCTGGCTTTCATCGCCGCGGTCATGTCTTTTTGGATCTGATCGATCAGTGGCATTTGTTAATAGTGTATTTCGTTCCTGGTATCCTTGAAATAACTCCTATGCATATCAAAAAGCAACGTCTGCTTACTCCGGGGCCGACGCCCCTTTACCCCAAGGCTCTGTACGCGATGCTGGGGTCGGATCTGCATCATCGCACCGACGATTTTCGCAATGTTTACAAGTCCGTTCTCGCCGACCTCAAGGAGCTGATGGGCACGACTAACGACGTTCTGGTGCTGGTTTCATCGGGCACCGGAGCGATGGAAGCTTCCGTCACGAATTGTTTTTCCCCTGGCGATCGCGTCATCGTTTGCTCCGCCGGAAAATTTGGCGAGCGTTGGGCCGAAATCACCAAGGCTTACGGACTTAACGTCCTGTTGCTGGAGCAGCCGAATGGGAAAACCGTCAGCCCGCAGGCGCTCGAACACGCTCTGGCCGCCAATCCCGACGTGAAGGGCGTTTTCGTACAAGCTTCTGAAACCTCCACCGGCGCCGCGCACGATGTCAAAGCCATGGGCGAGGCGGTCAAGAAGACCCAGGCCATTTTTGTGGTCGATGCCATCACCGGACTCGGCACCATGCCGCTCGACATCGATGGCTGGGGACTCGATATCGTCATCGGCGGCTCGCAAAAGGCGTTCATGGTCCCGCCCGGAATCGCGTTTCTGTCGATCAGCCCGAAAGCCTGGGCTCTCATGGATACGGCGAAGCTGCCGCGATTCTACTTCAATCTCAAGAAGGAAAGAAAGAACGCAGTGAACGGCGAATCCAGTTGGACGCCGGCCACTTCGCTAATGCTCGGGATGGCCGAAGCGTTGAAGTACATCAAGACGCTTGGCATGGACAAGCTGGTCGACAACGCACAGCAGCTTGCTCGCGCGACGCGCGCCGCTTGCAAGGCGCTCAATCTCGAATTGTTCTCGCCCGATAGCCCCAGCGCATCTGTAACCGCGGTGAAAGCCCCGGCCGGCATGGATTCGGGCGTCATCGTGAAGGAATTCAAAAGCCGTTTCGGCTCCATCATCGCCAACGGCCAAGGCTCGATGAAGGGGCAGATTTTTCGCATCGCGCACCTTGGCTACTTCGATTTCGCGGACCTGTTCGCCATGGTTGCGGAGCTTGAGTTGATCCTGTACGCTAACGGCGCGCCGGTGAAACTCGGTGCAGGCGTCGCTGCGGTGCAACAGGCTTACGCCGAAATCGCGATCACGCGAAAAGAAACCGTTAACGCCTAGTCCCGCGGCCCTGAGATCGTCGCGAACGCGTCGATCTTCTGATACATCAAGCGCGGCGCCGCCATCATCGGGAACACCGCCCATCGCGCGGCGATCGGCAGCATGATGCTGCGCGACGGAGTCTCGATGGTGTGCTCCAGCTTGGTTTCCACAAAGCGCTTGACGTCTCCCCGTACACGCTCCAGACTGCTCTGCCGGGGCAGCAGGGCCACCAGGGTCGGGCCGCTCCACCGGAACAACTGATCGCTCGAGCCCAACTGTTTCTTGATCATCCTTGCGAACGCGACCAAGACATCGTCGCCCACTTCTCGTCCGAATCTCAGGTTGAACGTCTGAAGACGATCGAGCACCAAGACCGCGGCATACGCCTCCGTTGCCGACCGGCCCGCCTGGGCCAGCGCCGCCTCGGCATCGGGCCGCAAAGGCAGCCCGGTGACCGCGTCGCTTGCTGACACTTCGCGCACCACCATCGTGCTCTTGCGGGCGTCTTCCAGGCCCTGGCTCAGCTCTTGAATGATGTCTCCGGTTTCCTTGCGTTGGCGCTCGGATTCCTTGCGGATGTCCTCCAGGCACTCGGAGAGCTTGGCCTTGATCGTCCGGACATCATTGAGCTCGGACGCCACCACTACCTGCTTTTCGATCTCACCAAGCCGCATGACCTGAGTGCCGCTGGCGGCTGCCACCGCGGCCAACGTGGACGCTAACATTTTCACCATGTTCTGCAGTTCAGTGGTTTGGAGAGCCCGGTGCCGAGTCGCCCGGCGATGATGATCCTGCAATGCGCTCACGACCGCGTTCGCGTGCACCAGCAACTGGTCCGGGTCGATGTCATCTACGAGGACATCCGCGATCTCCTGAACCCCTTGGCGGAATCGCGCGGTCACATCGGCCTCGCCTCCCCCCGCGTGCTCCGCGATGCCCAGCACCAGGAGCCGCACCGCCTGCATTACGGCTCGTTCCGCTTCGTCGTCCTTGGAAAGAAACTTCTTGATTGAGATCACAAGCGCCTACTGTTTTATCGGCAGCGTGGATGGTTCCTTGCACGCTAAAATCCGGCGCGGCTCGCCGATATGTGGTAACAGCATGTCATCGATTGTAAATTCCTTCCCGCCGTCCGACGATACCGGCCTCCACGGTATCCTCGATGAATCCGAGCAGGACGGTCTGCTGCGCTTGACCAAGCTGGTGGAGCGCCTATTCCGCGTTCCCGTAGCCTACATGGCGCTCTTGGGCCCCGAGCTTAACGTCGTCACGCGGATCGGATCCGGAACCGCGTATTGGCCGTACTTGAAAAGAATCTATTCTCTAACGGCGGCGCTGGCGAAGCCCTTCGTGTGGTCCGGTCCGTCAGACGAACCCGGCGCAGAACTGGTTGGGGGCGACCTCAAATTCTCGGCGTCGGCTCCGCTGCGGTCGAGCGATGGAACCGAACTTGGCTTGCTGGTGATCGCGGACGTGAAGCGCCGGCCCCATTTCTCCGCGGCGGATGTCGAGGCTTTGGCCGAGCTCGCGGCCGTGCTGGCTGGCAAGATGGAACTGCGAACCATGGCGTGCGAGGCGCGCGAGACCGGCTTCTCACTCAAAGAAGCCGAGTCCCGCTTCCGCAATATTGCCAACTCGGCCCCGGTTCTGATTATCTTCAGCGGCGCCGATGGCGGGCCATGTTTCGTCAACAAAACCTGGCTGGATTTTACCGGCCGCAGCCTCGAAGAGGAGATCCCCGACGGTTTCGCGGAATCGTTTCATCCCGATTATCGCGAGCGTGCCATGGAACAATACTGGGAAGCTTTCCAGGCGCGGAGGCCCCTGACTCAGGAGTTCCCCATGCGGCGCCACGACGGCGAATATCGCTGGATGCTGGCCAGCGGCATGCCGCGATTCCAGAGCGACGGCACCTACGCCGGATATATCGGGTGTTTCATCGACATGACCGAACAGCGGTCCGCGCGGCTCGGCCTTCAGAAACAGAAACAGTGCACCGCGGCGATCGCCGAAGCTTTGGGCGCAATGTATTTCATACTCGACGCCGAGGGCAAAATCGAGCAGTGCAGCCGAGCTTTTGAGCCGAATCAGAATCGCTTCATCTGGGAAGTAGTGCCGGAGATCGCAGAGATGCGCGAGATGGTGCATCAAACTTCATCCAGCCGCAAGCCGGCGCGAATCGCTACGGACAGCGTGTTGTGGATACTGACCCCAATTTTGCCGGATGAAGGGGAGACGGCCGCGATCCTCGTTACCGCGGTTCCCGCAGCCAGTCCGTGTTCCGGATGCTCGACTTCATGGGCGTGAATCGCTCGCCATGCTTTGAACCCGGTTGTAACCGCAGTAGATGCACCACCCGGTGTCCGAACTCGGGACGCTTAGCGCTATTGACCGATTCCGGAATTCAGCGTAGACTGTGTGAAAAGTTACGGTAAATTATGGGCCTCCGTGCGGGGGTTTGTTGTTGGGGAAAGGGTCCGCACGGAGGCTAGCTGCTTTGCTTGAATAGACGTACGATACCGGCCCAAGGTTTGTTCCGCCTTAAAATTTCTTTGAGAATCTTTCCTCGACGCGCCCGGGTGTAACCGTTATACGTCATCCCCGGTATTGACAAAGGGCATACGCTATTTGAGCCCGGCTTGCGTGAGGAAGTCCGACGCCACGGCTGCGGTCTGGCGATGTTTCACGTCTACTTCCTCGTCCAGCTTGCGCATGATCTCGTTGCTGAATTTTCCGGACAGCTCCTCCAGCGCCGGCTTCAGCCGCGGCTCCTCGTTCTCTATTTCGTGACGCACAAGAATACAGGCCTGGTAGGATCCAAACGCTTTTTTGTCATCGGCAAGGATGCTCCAATCGTGCGCGGCCAGCGGACCATCGGTCGCATTCGCCGCGATCATTGTCACCTGTCCCAATTCCATGGCTTTATACAGGAGTCCCAAATCCATGCTGCGCGGGGCTGAAGCCATCGGCAGGTGATAGGTGTTCAGCGCCGGCATCCCGTCCATCCGCTCCTCAAACTCGTAGCCCACTCCCAGCTTCCAGCCGGGCGTCACCTGCGCCGCCTCACTCAGCGTCGAAACTTTGTACTTGCGGGCATCCTCGCCGCGGACCACCATCACGAACGTGTTGTCGATCCCGAGCGGATTCAGCAAATCCATCTGCGACCGGCGAGCCATCTCCAGCTTGCTGCGCTCCAACACCTGCGCCGGATCCGATGACGGCGTTTCTTTCAGGATCTCCGCCTCGATCGTGCCGGTATACTCCGGATACAAACTGATCTCCCCGTTCGCGAGCGCCTGGTAGGTCAGCAGCGTCCCGCCGAGGTTCAGTCTCCGGATCACCTTCACGCCCAGCCGATGCTCCAGGTGCTGCGCGATGATCTCGCCCAGCACCACCTGCTCGGTGAAATTTTTCGACCCCACCACCAGCGACTTCGTTGAATGGCCGCACGCGGCCATCGCCAAGACTGCAATCAGAGTCAGACCGCAAGTTTTCGTTCGATCCATCCCAATCCTCCGTCGGACGCCAGCGCAATCAGTGCGGCGGGCACGGCGCCCGCGAGAATCTGCACCGAATCCACCGACGCGACTCCGCGAAATATGAAGACACCCAACCCTCCCCCGCCGATCGCCGCTGCGATGGTCGCGGTGCCTACCGTGGTCACCGTCGCTACGCGAATCCCCGCCAGAATGGTGCGCGCGGCCAATGGCAATTCCACTTGCCGGAGAATCTGCGTATCGGTCATCCCCATTGCCACGGCCGATTCGCGCACCGCCGGATCCACTCCCAGAATCCCCGCCAGCGTATTGCGCAGGATCGGGAGCAGGGCATACACCACCAGCGCCACGATGGCGGTTCGCGGGCCGATTCCTCCTATCAACGGAATCGGAATCAGGAACCCGAACAGCGCGAGACTGGGAATGGTCTGCAAAATATTCGCGAGCCCGAGCACCGGCCTTCGCCATCCCGCCCGCCTGGTCAGGAGAACGCCCAGCGGAACCCCGATCGCGATGGCAATCGACATCGCGGTCAGAACCAGCACCAGATGTTCGGACGTAAGCTCTAGGATCTCCCCGCTGAGGCCGGGCCGCACAAGCTCAATCATCGCTCAATTGAAGTTATTCAGCCAGTGACGAGTGCTACTTTATAAATGCGAGCAACGGCCTTGCGCGAAATGAGGCGTTCTCGTACTCTGAACACGCGCCTGCTTGAGGATGCTCACTTCCGCGCCGCTGTGCGGGAAGCCATTGAGCAGGCTGATCGGGGCGAGTTCATCGAAGAAGAAGAAATGGACGCTCGCCTGGAGCGGATGCTGCGCTCATAAGAATCCGCTGGACACCCGCCGCCGCTGCGGACCTACAGCCTATCAGCGACTATCTGAAAATCCATCATCCAGGTCGCCCGCAGCCGACCATCCGAGCGCTGTATGACCGGATCCGCTCGTTGAAAGACCACCCCAATTTTGGCCGAATTGGACGCGAGGAAGGAACTCGCGAGCTCTTGTTCCTCCCCCTGCCTTATATCGCCGTTTATCGGGTTCAGGAGGAAAGCGTCGAATTGCTGCGGATTTGTCACAGCAAACAGGGCCGCTCTTAATCCTCCAAACACTTGAGAAACGCCCGCGCCTCTTCACTGCTCGCACGTGCAAAATCTGCCGCCGGCAAAAGTTCCTCTAGCCGGCCTCCGGCCATCAACCCGATCTGGTCCCCGAGCTCGATCGCCTCTCGCACATCGTGCGTCACGAACAGCGTCGTTTTCCCCAAATCACGAGCCAGCGTCTTGAACTCGCGACGTACCTCATGCCGGGTCACCGGATCTAAGGCTCCAAACGGTTCGTCGAACAGCAGCACCGGCGGATCGCCCGCCAGTGCCCGAGCCACTCCCACTCTCTGCCTCTGTCCTCCCGAAAGCTGGCGTGGAAAGCGGGCCGCATACTCCTCCGGGGCCAAGCCTACGCGCGAGAGCAATTCTTTAGCTCGAGCTTCCACGCGATCCTCCGGCCAGCCCATTAAGCGCGGCACAATCGAAACATTTTGCGCCACCGTGAAGTGCGGAAACAGCCCGGTCTCCTGGATCGCGTAGCCGCTGCGCCGCCGCAGCTCAATGGGGTTCCACTCCGCCGTACTTCGCTCTTCGACGAAAACTTCGCCCGACGACGGCATCACCAGCGCGTTCACCATTTTCAGAGCCGTCGTCTTTCCCGCGCCACTACGGCCGAGCAGAACCAGCGTTTGCCCTTCTTTAAGATCGAAGCTCAGCCCGCTGAGCACCTCTCGCCCGCCCGCCCGGTAGCCGACGTTTGAAAATCGCAGCACGGCTTTACGCCGCCCGCCAGAGATTCTCCGCGAACGGCCACGCTTCGTCGATCCACTGCGCTTCCGAGACAAATCCGCACGCGCGCGCCATCTCCGGGATTTCTTCCGCGTGGAATTTGTGAGACGATTCGGTCCAGATCGATTCCCCCTCTTCGAAGCGGCACTCAATGGCGGCGTCGCGCACCGTCACCGTCTGCTTCACGCGGGACCGCAGATGCATTTCGATGCGGCGTTGATGCCTGTCATAGAGAGCTTCGTGAGAGAACGCGCGCAGGTTGAAATCCCCGCCCAGCTCGCGATTGATCCGGCCCAATAAATTCAAGTTGAACGACGCCGTCACGCCCGCTGGATCGTCGTAGGCTTCGAGCATGATCTCCACCGGTTTTTCCAGATCGCACCCGATCAGCACCGCGTCGCCTTCGCGCAATCCCACGCGCACCTGGCGCAGAAAATCGCCGCGGCAGCGCCCGTCGAAGTTCCCGATGGTGCTGCCCACAAACAGGACCAGCAGAGGCCCGTCGCCGCGCGGAATCCGCGCAAGGCCATTCAGGTACGAAGCCTCCATGGGCGTCACTTCGGTTACGCCCTCCAGCTCGCGGCGGCATCGGTCGAGCGCGTGCCGGGACAGGTCGATCGGGAAATAGCGATCCGGCCCCAGCGCCTCCAGGACCACGCGCGTTTTCCGGCCGGATCCGCTGCCGAACTCTGCGACGGATGCGAATTCCCGCGGCAGCTCCGGCGCGCACCGGTCCAGAATCCGCTGATCGGCACGGGTCAGCCCATACTCCGGAAGCACGGTGATCGCGTCGAACAGCGCGCTGCCCAAATCGTCATAAAGATATTTCGACGGAAGCTCTTTGCGAACCTTCGTCAGTCCCGCACGCACTTCACAGGCAAACTCATTCATTGCGCCTCCACGATTCGGAAACCTGCATAGACATGCGGATAATCCGCGCGGAACCAGTTGCGAAAGCTTGACCGCAGCATGCACCGGGCCGTGCGCGGCGAACCGCCTTTCATCACGAAATGCTTCCCGTCGAAGAAATCCTTAGAGTAGCCGGGATAGAACGGAAACGGCTCAAAACCCTGGAAGGGGCCGAACACCGTGGAGGTCCATTCCCATCCGTTACCGAGCATCTGCGCGACCCCGTGAACATTGGCTCCGCCGGTATCCACCGGCACCGGATCCCATCGTTCAAAATCGGTGTTGACCGGAACCGAACCCTCTGCCGCGCGATGAAAATGAGCCTCCGTAGGCAAAGACGCGCCCCGCCAGCTTGCGTAGGCCGAGGCTTCTGCATGGGTCACGTACACAGGCCAATCGAGCGGCAGAGGAATTTCGCCGAACATTGCGCGCAGAAACCAGCGGCCGTCGCGGGAGATCCAGAAATGCGGCGTAGGCGCGCCGGCGCGCACGAATTCCAGATATTCGCGATTAGTGATCTTGAACCGCGAAATGCGAAACCCGGGAACGTCGACCGCATGCCGATCGAATTCGTTATCCCAGCCGAAGCCGTTTCCGCGCTCGCGCCCCAGCCACGCGACGCCGGCCGGGACGTCGACAAGCCCATTTTCGACCGGCGCGCGAGATTGCGATACTGGCGAGGGGCCGCGCTTCGAATCGTACGGCAGATTGTGAATCAGATACGCGAGCGTTTCCGCGTGCATCAGGCGGTGCTCTATGGCAACGTTCATCAATTGAGGATCGATGCTGGCAGTACCCAGATTCTCTCGCACGCGTGCCACATAATCCCTTACTTCTGTTTCAGATGGCCAATCGCGCGGTTGATCCGCCGGAGCCTTCCCCGGCTCGGGATCGATGCCGAATGCGAACAATTTGTCGAAGGTGGGATGCAGCGGCGTTTGACCGATCAAGTTCCAGTCGAAGGCCTCGACGTGCCCAAGATAAAAGATCAGCCGGTGCCGTTCGGGGACCGGACGCGCATAAAGAGCCTGGGGTTCGAGCAGATTAAACAGGGCATCCGTGCGGGCGCGAGCCGACTCCAGCTCGTTCATGAGTTGTCCTCCGCTTGGGGCATGATATCGCATTAAGGTGGCAGCCCTGCTATGCTGAATACCTGCACGGATATCGATGTCGTTCCAGATACGCCCTCTGAAGGAGTTCCTGGTGCGCCCGGCCTTGCCGGCGGCGCTCCATCGCCTCTCCGAACTTGGTGTCAATCTCCTGTGGAGTTGGGACCACACGCTGCGGGCCCTGTTCCGCCGGCTGGATCCGGTCATCTGGAAAGCGTCGAATTACAACCCGGTGGTGATGCTGGGACGCGTTTCTCAAGGGACGCTGGAGCGCGCGGCGTCGGATCCGCGCTTCCTGGCGATTTACCGGCGCGCGTGCGATTCCTACGACGCCTACCTGGCCGAGCGCGGGAATGCGCCGTCCAGCATGATGGTGGCGTATTTCTCGATGGAGTACGGTCTGCTCGACTGCATGCCGATTTACTCGGGCGGCTTGGGGGTGCTTTCGGGAGATCATCTGAAGGCCTCGAGCGACGCGGTGCTGCCGCTTACGGGTATCGGGCTTCTGTATCAAAAAGGGTATCTGCAACAGAGGCTCGGTCCGGACGGCTGGCAACAGGAACGCACGCCGATTAACGATTTTTACTCACTTCCCGTAACGCCACAATCCCGCGCGGACGGGAGCGAACTCCTCGTCACTTTGATGCTGGCGGCTACGCCCGTGTTTCTAAAAGTTTGGCGGATCGACGTGGGACGAGTGAGGTTATATCTGCTGGATAGCAACATCCCGCAAAATACAAATCCGGAGCATCGCGAGATCACCAATCAGTTATACGGCGGAGATCGTCACACGCGCATCCGGCAGGAAATCGTCCTTGGAATCGGCGGTTTACGTGCTCTGAAGGAAATCGGAGTACAGCCCACGGTGTATCACATGAACGAGGGCCATTCAGCGTTTTCGGCGCTGGAGCGGATCCGGATTCTGATGACCGAACATAAGCTGAGTTTCGACGAAGCGCTGGACGCGGCGCGATCCAACAACATTTTCACTACGCACACATCGGTGCCGGCGGGAATCGATTTGTTCGATTCGGGCATGATGTATGGATATTTTGGAGATTACTGTAACGAACTGGGGATCTCCTTCGATCAGTTATTGGGGCTGGGCCGGCGCAATCCGAACGACAACCAGGAACCCTTTTCCATGGCCATCGCGGCGTTCAAGACGTCGGCTTACCGTAACGCCGTCAGCCGGCTGAACCGGCACGTATCGCAGCAGTTGTGGGAGGGATTATGGCCGAAGCTGCCGGTATGGGAGGTCCCCATCACGTCCATCACCAACGGAGTGCATGTGCCTTCGTGGGTGAATGGCGATCTGGCGGGCATCTACGACCAGTATCTGGAGCCGGACTGGCGCGAAGGCGACCCGACCGCGAAAGTGTGGGAGCACATCTCAGAGATTCCCGCGGCCGAGCTGTGGGAAGCGCACCGGCGCAGGAAAAGGCGGCTGGTGGCGTTTGTGCGGGAACGCGCGGTGGCGATGGCGTTGGAACGGAACGCGCCGGCGTCGCAGACGCGGCGCTTGCAGGAAGTGCTGGATCCGGAAGCGCTGACCATCGGATTTGCGCGCCGCTTCGCGACCTACAAGCGGGCCACGCTGATCTTCCGGGATCTGGAGCGATTGAAACGGATTCTGACGAATCCGCGCATGCCCGTGCAGATCGTGATCGCAGGGAAAGCGCATCCCCTTGACGTACCCGGCAAGACGCTCATCCGCGAAATTGTCCAGTACTCACGTTACCCGGAACTGGAGCAGCACGTTGTCTTCGTCGAAGACTACGGAATCCACGTGGCGCGGGAGATGGTGCAGGGCGTCGACATATGGTTGAATACGCCACGGCGCGGCGAGGAAGCCTGCGGCACCAGCGGGATGAAGGCCGGGATCAACGGCGTGTTGAATATGAGCATCCTGGACGGATGGTTCGACGAAGCTGCGGAACAGACCGGCGGATGGCCGATCGGCGATCGCGAGCCGTACAACGCGGATCGCGACGAGGCGCATGCGGCGGCCATCTATTCTCTGCTCGAAAGCGAAATCGTGCCCCTGTACTATGAAGGCCGGGAGCAAGGCGTGCCGGTGGAATGGATGGCGCGCGTCAAGAAGTCCCTGACCTATGTGAGCGCGAACTTCAACTGCCAGCGTATGGTGGGCGAGTATCGAACGCAGTTATACGAGCCAGCTCACCGTGGATACGAAGATTCTGTGCGCGATGGATTTGCTATACCCCGCCAGCGGGCGGCGTGGAATCGCGCGGTGACGGAGAAGTGGCCGCAGGTGAACTTTGTGGAGTCGGGGGCGGGCATGACCGCGGCGGTGATGAGTGGGGCGCCATTTCCACTGCGGGCAACGGTGGACTTGGCCGGCTTGACTCCGCAGGACGTTCGGGTGGAAGCGGTGGTGGGCAGGGTGGATGCAAACGGGAGTCTGGAGGAGACGCAGGTACTGACCCTGGCTCCGCTGGAACAACGCGGTACGGTATTTATGTTTGGGCGGGATTTTGCTCCGTTCACAACCGGGCGTTTGGGTTTTTCGCTAAGGGTAAGCCCGAACCATTATGACGATCCGTTGAACCGGCCATGCAATTCCCCCATTAAATGGGCCGGAGACGGCGACTAGGCTAGTACCGCTCGGCTAAAGAATGAGGTGACTTCCACCGATGTTAAGGCAGTAGCGAAGATTTCACTGGATTCCGCGGCCGGTTCGTGGTACATAGTGGTTTAGGCTTTCAGCGGGCGCCTTCCGAAAGTTCCCAGCAGGTGTTCCGCAGATCACTAGGGTGATCTCCTAAAAGTGTTCTCCCGAAAACTCAGTATGCCGAAGGAAAGTCCGGCCACGTGACTGAGCCTCCGTATTCCGTGAACATGCAGGGGTGTGTTCTTTAATCGTTACAAGAAGGAGTGAGCCAACCAAGAACCTTATGGAAGGCGAACGAAAGTATAAGCAGCGCGGCTACATGGACTCCAACCGCGACTATTCCGCAAGCGACACCAGGCGCGAGGACCGCCCCAAGCCGCAGGGTCCACGACCTCCGATTGACGTTACCGGTCCGCGTCTGCCGCGGATGGTTCAGGCGGTGACAGCGGCGCGATGTTACAACTGCTCCACTGCGCTTCCCTCGGATGTCGATTGGCAGGGGAATTGTCCGAAGTGCGGCGCGGCGCTGCATTGCTGCAAGCAGTGTGCGCATTTCGAGCCGTCGACGCGATTCCAATGCCTGAAGCCGGTGCCGGTGCGCATCTCGCCGAAAGACGGCGCGAACACGTGTGAGCTGTTCAGCCCACGGGTTACGGTCGCGCGGGATTCCGCTCACCCCAACGGATACAACAGCGGGAATAATACCGGAAACGGTCACGTGCCGGCCAGCAACGTGCCTGCGCCGAAGAGCGCGAACGACGCGCGCGCGATCTTCGACAGTCTGTTCAAGAAGCCAGACTGAGCGCTCCCCAGAGCACGCTATCGCCGCCAAGCGAGGCCGGAACCACGTTCAGACGGGCGCGCGACCAGTTGGTGACCTGTCTGCGCAGTTCCGTGCGTAAAGGCTCGAACAGGGCATCGCCGGCCGCGGCAATTCCGCCACCGATCACGATAGCGGCAGGATTTAGAATCATGGTGGCCGCCTTTAATCCCATGGCCAGATCGACCACGTAGCGATTCACAAATGCCGGGTCGCGCAGAAGCTGCTCCGCGGGCTGGCCGTAATCGCGCTCCAGCCACAGGCCGCAACACATTCGCTCGAAACATCCGCGCGCGCCGCAGAGGCATTCGGGACCATCGGGGCGAATGGTGAGATGGCCGATTTCACCCGCCCATGAATCCGCACCCCGATAGATGGATCCGTCTTCGAGTACGATGCCTCCACCGATTCCGGTGGAGAGCGTCATGTAAAACATGGGCCGATACGAGCGTCCAGCGCCAAATCGGGCTTCGCCTAATGCGCCGAGGTTGGCGTCGTTGTCCATGACCACCGGAACGTTGAACATCGCGGCGAGGCGTTCGACCAGGGGGAAATCCCGCCATCCGCCGACGTGGGTGGAGAGAGCGACGCGCTGATTGGCGAAATCGACGGGTCCGCCGAAGCCGACGCCGCAACGGCCGAAAGACCAGGTTTGAGCAATGGATTGAATCTGACGAAGCATCCACTCGGGTCCACCGTCGCGATCGGTGGGGCGAGATTCGCGCTTCGCCATTGATTCGTTTTCAAAGAGGGCGACCGAGAATTTGGTGCCGCCGATGTCGATGGCTAAAGTGTTCACCTGGGCGAGCTACATCCAATACTCCCACTTCCCGGCGACTATCACATAGGCGCTGAGGCAGGCATTGGTGACGGCGTGCGCGAGGATCAGATCACCCAGGCTGCGGGTACGGACCATCCACCAGTTGTAGATCACGCCGGCGGCCAGGCCGACGTCCCAATAAGCGCCGTGTTCGGAGGCGAACAGCACGGCGACGATCCAGAAAGACACCGGAGTGTAAGCGCCGAGCGGAACCCTGCGGAAATCGGCGGAGATGATCCAGCGCATCAGCCAGGCGCGCCAGAACAGTTCCTCGACGATCGGCACGATGGCGGCCGAGCGGATGGTCCGGAGCGCCAGTGCGAGCGAATCGCCGCGCGCGTCGCCGGCGAGCGTTGAATGGGCCGGGAGCATCACACGATTTTCAAAAATCCAATGGTGACGATAGCCGGGGAAGATGAGATCGGGCCCGATCCAGAGAATGAAAACGGCAATGCCGATCAGGACGCTTCGGGTCCAATGCGGCGCGGAAAAATCGATCGCCGGGCGCGCTACGAACAGGAGCACGGGGACCATAATGGCCAACCACAGCGTCTGTCCCTGCCAATCCTGCATGGGTGCGAAAGCGTTCACGGCGAGCAAAGCCATGAGCACGACGAAAGGAGCGACGTAGGGAAGGGACGGAAACCGGTTCACGAATGCTCGACGATGCGATGCACGGAAGGGATCCTTTGTGTCGAGTTTTTCGAAGAATGCCTAAATTTTCTGCAGCAGCTCGTTGATCTTGGCTTCATCGTCCTTGGAGGGCTTGTCCTTAAGGGCGGTTTCGAGTTCTCTTCTGGCGGACGGCTTATCGCCCTTCTGCAAGAGCGCCATCCCATAGTGATAGTGGTATTCGGCCTTGTTCGGTTCCTTCCGGACCAGATCCTTGAAAACGCGGATGGCGTCTTCACTAAGGTTTTTCTTGATATAAACCCAGCCCAGCGTGTCGGCCATATCGGGAGACGACGGTACTTTCTGGACGGCGCGCTGCGCCATGGTCAGCGCCTGATCCAGATCGACGCCTTCCTCGGCCTTGATGAAAGCGAGATTGTTCAGAGCGATGGGCTCATCCGGATGGATTTTGAGGATCTGTTCGTAGATGGGCTTGGCTTGTTCGCGCTTACCGGTAGCCTCCATGGCGAGGCTAAGCAGGATCAAGCAGTTGGTGTCGTTGGGCGCCTGCTGGCTGCACCGGCGGAACGAATCGATCGCGCCGTTGGTGTCGCCCTTGAACTCCTGGGCCTGACCCAGCCAGAGCAGAATCTGAACGGAGCGGGGTTCCTTCTCCAGCACGGATTTATAGATCGCGATGGCATCGTCGTAACGTTCGGAACGGAGATCCAGATTCGCGAGGAACAGATTCAACTCGCGGCGCTGCGGCTCGCGCGCCAGGGCGCTTTTCACGATCGCGATCGCTTCCGGCATGCGCTTCTGGCTGCTGAGCGTTTCGGTGAGCCCCGCCAAAGCGCGGCCGTTGCCCGGATTGGACTTGTAGAGTTCGCCGAAGATCTGCTCGGCTTTCTTGTAATCGTGCTCCTGATAGGCCAGGAAGCCGACCTGGTAGCGCGCTTCGACACTGGACGGATAGGTCTTGGTGATGTAGTCGAGCTCCTGGTGCGCTTTATCCTTGTCGTTCATGCTCAACAGAGCGCTCGCGCGAATCAGATGACCCTGAAGATTGGTGCGATCCATTCCCAGGATTTCCTCGGAGCCCTTGAGCGCACTGCCGTAATCGCCGCGAACCAGTTGAATGCGGCCGAGAAGCTCGCGGGCCCCCAGAAAGTCGGGGCGGATTTTGATCGCCTCCTGTAGCTGGAGGCGGGCCGCTTCCAGATCACCCTTGGCAACCATCGCGCGCGCCAGATTGTAACGATATAGATGGTTCTGCGGAGCCTTGGTGACCAGGGCCTGCAAATCGTTGGCCGCGATATTGATCTGGTCGCGATTCCCGGTATTGAGCATCAGCGCCGCGTGCATCGCGATGGCATCGACGTCCTTCGGGTTGTCCTTGAGGACCGTGGCCAGAAGCGAGTTGGCTTCCTGGCTGCGGCCGGTGGTGGCGTAGAGCTCGATCATGCGCTTCTGATACATCAATTTGTCTTTCGGAAACGCCTTCATCCCGGCCTGATACTGTTCATCCGCGGCATCGAACTGGCGGCCGCGGAAGAATAGAAAATCGCCGGCCGCCATGTGGCCGTCGGGATATTTCTTTTCATCGCTCAGGCGAGCGACGGTGGCCTTCATATCGTCGGGCCGCTGCATCATGAAATAATGCTGCGCCAGCTGCACCAGATACCTGGCGCGATCCGGGTTGTTCGCGATTTTCAGCTTGAGCAGCTCTTCGGCGTCGGCGGGCCGGTTCAGGCGCATGTATTGGACATACAGCAGGTCATAAATGGGCGCGAAAGATTTATCCTTGGCGATCATGTCGCGGGCCAGTTTTTCGGCTTCGGGAAACCGGTTCGCGTAGGCCAGCGACTGAAAATAGACCATCACCAGGTTGGGCTGAAGCGGACTGATGGTGTTGGCTTCCGCCAGTTCCTTCACGGCCTCGTCGCGCTGACCGTTGATCAGCGCCATTTGTCCCTTGATCCGATGCGCATCGAACGATCGGGGATTGCGCTGGAGGATCTTGTCGATCATCTCCTTGGTCTCCCCGGTAAATTGTCCGCGATGCGTGGCGTCGGTGGCGGCGCCGACAACGTATAAATCGGCGAGTTTGATAGCGGCGTCGTCGTTGGAGGGCTGCAAGCTGACGGCGCGGCGTAGATTGGATGCCGCGGCTCCCAGGGCGTTGAGCTTCAAATCGGTGAGACCGAGGCGGTAATAGGCCTCGCCGAAGCGCAGATCCTGCTGCTGCGCCTTGCGATACATGATGGCCGCTTCTTTGTATTTCTCCTTGGCGAAGAACTTATTTCCGTTGTCCAAATAGCGTTGGGCGCGCGCGTGAGGGTCCCGGCTACAGGAGGTTAACACCATCCCGGAGACGAGCAACAGAGGCAAAACTGTCAGGAGTTTACGGCGTTCCATCACACTTTAAGTTAAGCACAAAGGCAGGTAAGGAAGAAGGGGCTAACGTCCTGGAACCGCGGGCTGGCGCAGACCCGGAAGAGGGCGGTAGAGGATCTCGACGACATTGCGAACATACTGTTCATCGGCCAATTGTTCCACGAGGTCGGGTGGGTACGGAACCAGCGCGCGGAAATGCGCGGCCAGTTCGCCGAAGATGGCGAGGCGAGCGGCGGGGTCCAGTCGATCGCGCCGGAGCAGGGTGTCGAGCGCGATCTGTGCGATTTCGGGCGTCACTTTCTGACGCAGACGCGCGGCCAGATGCCGGGACTCGGCCAACGAGTTGTATTTCCCTCCAAGGAGCTCATCGAGGTCGGGTGGAGCGTGAGTGGGAGTCCGAACGACAACGGTTCCAGCCGCGAGATCTCCCAAGCGCTGGCGATAACGGCTGAGGACGCAGGCGACTCCGCCGACGAGATAAAAAGCGGGCAGGGCATCGACGATGCGGAGCAGATTTCTGACGATAACTTGAGAAGGTTCGAGGCGGAGTCCGCGGGCATCGACCACCCGGAGGCCGAGCAGCCGCTTGCCGACGGTTTGACCGCGCCAGATCCACTCGGCTGCGGCGCCGTAGATCAAAGTGAGGGCGAAATACAGAACAATGTGCATCGCGGTGGCCACGTCCTCGCCGAAAAACAGGAGCGGGCCCAGGAGCTTCTGCAACACCGAATCGAGCATCGCGATAACAGCGAGATCGATGGCGAGGGCGAACATCCGGCTGAAGGGTCCGGCAAGCGGAAGAGCGAACTCGATGCCTTCAGGCGTGCGGATGAGGAGGGAATTCATTTCGGATCTGGAGTCAAGCCGGCGCGCGCGAAGAAGAGCGTGAGCAGCAGGGCCTCGACCAAACCAAAGGAGATTTTCAGGCCATAGGGGATGACGGGTTCGTGATATTGAGAGAGGAACGCTTCGACAATTCCAGCCCAGACCAGCATCACAGCGAGTCCGCCGGTAAGCGTGACCACATCGGAAGCAACGGCGCGCAGGCGGGCCGCGCGCGAGAGACGGCTTCCCCATCCGATCAATGCGTAAGCGAGGACGAGGCCGGTTTGCCCGCCGACCATGATCGCGGGGATCTCGATGACACCATGCGGCAGGAGCCATCCGAGGAGGAACACGCTCTGGCCGCCATGGACATAGTCGAACGCTACCGCGCCCAGGACGACTCCGTTGTAGAAGAGAAGCACAACGCTACCGAAACCGAAGGTCATGCCAAGGGCGACGGTCATCAGAGCGACCTGAATGTTGTGGGTCATTAACTCGGCTGAGAATCGGCCCTTCTTGCCCGTAAGCTGGGTGCCCTTCAGTTGCTGTTCGCGAGCAACACGCTGGGCGGGAGTGATGCGCAGATCGGTGAAAGGCATCAGGACGTTTTTCGCTTCGGAGTCGACGCGGACGGCGATGGCTCCGAAAGCCGAGCCGATCAACGTCAGGGCTACGGCGAACTGGAAGGCTTGCAAGTGCCGCCGGAAGGCCCGGGGAAATTCGATCGTGAGCCATCGCCACGGGCGAAACTTGCGCCGTTCGCGGGTTTCATGAATCTCCGAATAAGCGCGGCCGACCAGCCATTCGAGATACCGGCGCAGCTCGCTTTCCGAATGCAGCGTCGCGACCTTGGCGAGATCGGCGGAAGTGCGCTGGTACATGGCGTGAAAGCGCTCCAGATCCGCGATGGACATTTCGCGATTGGGATCGCGGGCCAGCCAGTCAAGCGTTTTCTCGAGCGCGGTCCAGTGCGGCCGCTCAGTTTCGACAAAACGCGCCAAGTCGAGAATCATAGCAACTGCCTCTGCTTGACTTCATCGTACAGGCCGATGAGGCCGCCGCTGAAGCGCGTGGGGTCGAGGAGCGCGAGGCGGACACCCTGGCGGGCGAGCGTCGATTCGATCTCGCGGAGACGTTTCCAGGCCAGATGGCCGGCCAGGTGGCGATAGATGCCAGCGGTCGATTCCACGTTTTCGGAAAACAGCGGACGGGCCGATTCGGGGCGCGGCATTCCGACGATCACCAGATGGCGGCGCGCCAAAAGGCGCGTGGCGCGGTCGAAATTTTCCGCGATTACGGGATCGTCGAGTGACGTGAGGAACAGCAGCAGCGCACGGCGGCGCAGGCGCAGGCGCAAAAACGTCGCGATTTCATCGAAATCAGGTGAAACCGGCCGCGAGTGAATCTGATAAATCGCATCGCGGCAGGCAGCGTAATGGGCTTTGCCATTCCGGGCGCGGGTGAAGGCTTCTACTCGATTCGAGAAGGCGGCGAGGCCGAACAGATCGCCCCTGCGTCCGGCGGCGGCGCCGACCAGCAGTGCGGCCGTGATGGATCGTTCCAGCGCGGTTTCATTTCCGGCAGGACGCGCGGAAAGGCGCGAGGAGTCGATGATCACATAGATTTCCTGCGTGCGCTCCACTTGAAAAACCTTGGTAATGGGGCGGCCTCGGCGCGCTGTGGCCTTCCAGTGGATCTCATCGAAGCCGTCGCCGGGAACGTATTCGCGAAGTTTTTCAAACTCGCGGCCGCGTCCGATCTGGCGCATGGAGTGGAGTCCCTCGACACCACGCCGCAGCGCATTCAGATCCTCCTGGCGGCGAAGATTCGGGTAGACGCGAATTTCAAGAGCGATGGCGTCGCCGCGGCGCACGGACCAGAGGCCGAGTGGAGATGCAGCCTCGAGAAAACACGCCTCGATGCGATAGCTGCCGCGGCGGCGCGGCGTGAAGGTCCAGGAGAAGGCAGCGGTTTCGGTTGAAGCGGGAATTTCAATGCGCTGGTCTTCCAGGTTCGATTCGAGCCCGGGAGGCGCGGGGATTCCGATGCGAAGATGGCGCAGTCTTTGAGACGGATTGTGCACCTGAATGCGAGCTTCAGCGTCGCGATCCTTGAAGCAGCGGACCAGCTCGGGTGTTTGTATGCGAATGCCGGACAGCGCGTGAGTTCGAAGAGCTGCGTCGATGGCGACGGCGAGCGCGAGGAGCACAATGGCCACGATCGCGGCCAGACGCGCGGGCGGAGACACGCCTGCGATGATCGCCGCGGGGAATCCGACGAACGCGACCAGCCAGATCAGCAGTGGTGCGGGTACGATTTTCACACCGGAACGGGCACGCTTTCCAGAATTTTCTGAACCGATTCGGCGGGCGTCATGCCTTCAATTTCGAATTCGGGCCGGAGAATAAGGCGATGTTCCAGCACGGGGACGGCCATGGCCTTCACATCGTCTGGTGTGACGAAATCGCGCATGGCTAACGCGGCATGAGCGCGGCTGGAAACGACCAGGGCTTGCGTGGCTCGCGGCCCGGCGCCCACCAGAAGGCTTTCGTGGGTTCGCGTGCGGCGCGCAATGTCGACGATGTAGGCGGTGATTTCTTCGCGCATGGAAACATCGGACAATGCCGCGCGGGCGCGCTCCAGCTCGCCGGGACCGAGGACCGCCCGGACGTCGCCATGCTCCAGTGTCGCTTCCGGAGAGTGATCGCCCAGCATACGGCGGGCGAGCTCAAGCTCATGGTCGCGATCGGGCGCGGCGATGGAGATTTTCAGCAGAAATCGGTCTTTCTGGGCTTCGGGCAGCGGATAAGTTCCTTCGTATTCGATGGGATTCTGCGTGGCGAAGACGGTGAAATTCGGCGATAGCGGATGGGTTTCGCGATCGATGGTGACGGTTCGCTCCTGCATGGCTTGCAGCAGCGCGGATTGCGTTTTGGCGGGCGCGCGATTGATTTCGTCAGCGAGCAGGAAGGATGTAAAGACCGGCCCGCGGACCAGCGTAAATTCGTTGCGGGCGAAGTTGAAAACGTTGGTGCCGGTGATGTCGGCGGGCATCAGATCGGGAGTGAATTGAATGCGCGCGAACTCGCAGCCGAGCACGTGAGCAAGAGTTCGCGCGAGTAAAGTCTTCGCCACGCCAGGAACGCCTTCGAGTAGCGCATGCTGGCGCGCCAGGATCACGACGAGCGCGGCGTCGATCACTTCGTCCTGCCCCAGGATCACGCGGCGCACTTCGGCTCGCGCGGCTTCGAGCGTCTGATGCAGCTGTTCGAGGTTCTCTGTCATTTTCCTTCCTGAGTAAGGGCGCGGACGGCGGCGCGATAGGCTTCGACGGGATCGCGGTGGGCGCGGAGGGCTTCTTCCATTTGAGCCGCACGAGCCTGACGGGGAGCGGATTTGCTCCATTCGGCGAAACACACGTCGAGCAAGTCTTTATCACCGACGCCGCGATGCAGCAGCGCGGTCATGCCTTCCATGGAGTCGCGGCCGGTGACGGCATCGCTTGCGCGGGCTTCGCAGGGAGGCAGAAAACTGGACGAATTACGCCATAGAAACAGCGCAGCGGCTAGCGCCAGCAGCGCGACCGCGGGTTCCAGATGATATTTCCGCATCAAAGTAGTGACGCTCCCGGTCTCTGCTACGCCGAAATGATTTTCGTCGAAGACGATGCGGCGCGCAGGGCCCGCCAACGCGGCGATGAACTGTGCGTCGCGAGCTTCGAACAACCCCTGATTGCTGAGCGGAAAACTATCGGGGACGATGACGACTTCGCCCTTGCCAAACATGCGAACGATGGCGCCGTGGCCGGCGAGCGTATGCCATTCAGGACCAGCGTCGATGCGCAGAGCTGTTTCAGTAGGGATCGCGTCGGTCTCTTCGTAGACTCCGGGCCGATACCTGAAGTGCAGATGCCAGCGGTCCTCGATGGCGCGCTTTTCGGGACGGCTGCGAGGCGGGCGCACGGCGAGAAAAGCGATGACCAGGCGTCCGCCATTCTGAACGAGCTGTTCGTATTCTTCGAGAGTCTTATCCTTCACACCGGCCCACGAGACAGGATCGACGCCGAGCACGAACATCGTGTCGCGATCGAGCGTCGTGCGGTCTTTGTATAGTCGCTCGATGGCCAGATCCGGTTGCGCGGCCAGGCTCTCATAAAGTGCCTTCGCGCCTAGCGGGTCGGATCGAAGAGACGAATACGGTGGATACACGTCGCCGGTTTCGAGCGGCGCGACGGCGACCTGTTCGAGTCCATAGACTAAGACGGCAAGAATCGCGATGATGAACACCCAGCGCATTTACGAGGGACGCTCCAGTTGCGCTTTGATTTCACCGAGCCCCGTGGCGAAGGATTCGACCATCGCGCGGTCGACGGGATGGGGGCCGTACCATCCCCGCTCGAAAATCTCGACGCTGCGGGTAAAGACCGGCGCGATGTCCGGGTTCGAGCGGGAGCGGCGTTCCAGTTCACGGCGATAATCGAGGCCGCTCTTCCAACGTCGAATGGAAACCAGGTTGCGTCCGCTCAGATAATTGAGACCCGCGAGATACAAAGCGCGTAGCGCCAGGCGGCAGTCGCCCTTGGCGAGCCACTCTTCAGCGAGCTGACGCCAGGAACTCTCAGGCATCTGATCGGCCGTGACGGAATCGTCGGCGAGGTTGACGGCGGGCGCGGCGACGGTAACCGCTTCGGCGACAACCATGGTCGCGCGGCGGCGCAGGAAGAAGGCCACCAGCGCCGCGGCGATCAATGCGACCACCAGGCCGATCAGGGTTTCAAGCATTCGTCGAGTGACGGGCGCGTCTTTGCCTCCTGGTTCGGTTTCCGACTTGTTTTCGAAGAGCGCGCGGATAGCTTTCTTGACCCACTCCCAACCGCGGTTCAAGAGATCCTGCGCACCACGGATCCAGCCGACCCATCGGCCTTGCGGTTCCTTGGGGCCGGCATGGGGCGCGCGCCAGGTGAACTCCCGCGTGTGGATGACTTGGTCGATCGAATGGTCGAGCTTGACCGGGTCGACCTGCGCTGCCGCCGGGTGCGGCAAGGCGAAGAACAGGCAAACAAATAGCGCCGCGACTGGCACGGCTTTGCGAAGCGCAGCGAGTAGGTCCTCGCCCGAAGCGAGCGAGGTTCCATAGAAGCAACGAAGGGCGTAGATGGCGTCGAGCAGGGGGTCGACGATCATCCACGCAAGCGCGGCAGCTACGGCAGCGGTAGAAAGGTTCAGGATGCCGCCTCCGAGGCGCGCGAATTCTCCTTCAATCCCCAGAAAGCTGCGCGCGAGCTGCGGGAGGACCGCGATGGCGATAAAGAAATTCGCAAAAAGCAGAAGGGAGGCGACGAACATGAGTCCCAGGATTCCCCAATTCTGTTTGGTCCATAGAACCGCCTGGCGTCGGGCGGCGCGCACGGGGTCGGGAACGTCGAGAGCGGCCATCAGGGCGACGTTTCGAAAGAAAGCGACCAGCCAGGGAAACGGCAATGCGAGCAAAATGCCGACCGGCTGTAGCGCGGCCTGAAGCACAATCAAGCGGAAGAGATTCAAGGGCGCGCGCGCCGGCGAAACAGTGTGATATAAGCTTCGCGCGAAGATGGCTTGCCAGACGTTTTTCCAGATGTAGAGGGCCGCCAGTACCAGCGAAGACACGGCGATGCGCTCGGATGCGAAAGGGCTTCGCGTCATGTCGTTCAGAAAAAACAGGAGCGCGAGCGTGAATGGAACCGAGCCGGTGAGATACGCGGCCACGGCGCTCGAGGGGGCCCCGCGAAGCAGATTGACGGCCTGTTCCAGGACTTCGATCGCGTTCATGTGACTCTGAAGAATTCGGACGGAACACGCGCCAGCATCACGCCCAGATAGTAAAAAATCAGCCACACCAGCAGGAATCCCCCAGCTCCAAAAAAGGTCCAGCGGATGGCGTGAAAGCGCTCCCGGTGCGCTTCTTTCGTCGCGGCTTCGGCGACGCAGGCGGCGCAGATCATGCGGCCGAGATGCTCCACCACGCATTCGCGGCAGTAGAAACGCCGGCACTCCGGACAGCGCACGACGGCTTCGCGCGCCGGATGATTGTAGCAGCGTTGATCTACCAGGGGGTTGGCGAGTGCGTTCATCGTTCCATATATGACGCTAGCAAGCCGAACCCGCCGGCGGCGATTCTCCATCCGGCGGCAAACAGCGCGCGGCGCTGGCCCCAGACATTCAAGCTGGTGTCGTAGGCGATACTGTTCCCGCGCCGGGCCGCTTCCGTCACCACCTCGAAGAAGCTGCGGCCCAGGTCGAAAGCATCCCAGCCAATGCACACGATGCTGAAGATCATTACCCCGTATATAATGCGGCGCGGGTCGCGGCCGGGGCGCCGCATCAGAGCGAAAATAATGATCACAATCTCGCCGAAGACCGTCGTGAAAAGAGCGTTGGAGATCTGCGCGTGCGGAAAACGAATGTCCACCAGCAGCAGCGCGGCGTTGGCGAGAAACAGGCCGAATAGAAGCTCCGGCAGATAACCCGGCGGCTGGGGAACCTCGGGCGGAGGCGCGTCGAAGGGCAGAACCGGACGCTGCGTCTCTAACGGGATGCGGTCCGCGGGCAGAGCACCCTGAATCGCTTCAATGGCCTTGCGTAATTCGATCAGGAGCTTCTGCGCCGTGCGGACGCGGCCGACGGGCGCAAGCAGTTCGCGGCTGACAGCGGTGTACAGATGACATCGGCAACGCGGTCCGCGCGCCAGGTCGATCACGACCAGGGCGATGCCAATGGCGCCGGTGACCACGAAAAATATTTTTCCGAACAGGGAGGTTACGGTAAGAGCGATCAACGTCCACAAAATAGCCGCGCCCGCCGCCCCGATTTCGAGCGGCGTGCGATCTACTACGGTCGTTATCACAAGGGACTGGATGTCGGCGAGCGCGAAGCGCTGATAATGCTCCACCAGGCGCGAGGATTTGACCAGAAGAATATGATCCGGCGCCAGCCACAATTGCGAGTAGCCGGCCAGCGTCCGCTTACGCCCGGTGAGGCGGCGGTAGATCGAAGTTCGCTTGGGCATCGCGGGTTAACTCGCGCGGGTCCTCCCCGGCAGTCGAACGATGGCCCAGACGAGGAACACGATGCCGGCGATTTCGGCCAGCGCGAACAGCGCCGCCAGATAAAAACGAATGCGCGTGCGTGGAAGAATGCTTAAGGGCGCGTTCCAGCGGCGCACGACGAAGTACAGCGCTGTGGGCGCTCCGATGATCGCGGGCCAGAACAGCAGCACGGGTAGCGTGGCGGTGGCAAGGGCGATGGAGTCCCACATGGGGCGGCTCGTCTCGGCAACTTCGAGCTGATTCGACACGAGGCCGGATTGGAAACATACCGGGCACAGATGGCGGCCGTCGATTTCGAGGTCGCACAGGCCGCATAGAAAGCGTCCGCACTGATCGCAGGGGACTACGGCGCGGCTTTCGGCGTGATAAAAACAACTGGCTTCGGTATCGGCGGCAAGAGCTTCCGGAAGCGGACCGGCGCGCGTACGTTCAATCGCCGGGAACGCCACCACCTCCACTTTCTGGCGGCAGCCCGGGCAGCGGACCACGTCCTCGCGGTTCCAGGCTTCCGGCGGAATCGGCCAGGAGCAGGTACCGCAGCAGATCGCGTGGGCCATTCTTTATTTAGAGTAGATCACCCGTGTGTCGCAGATCCGGTCATGCAGGGCGCGCTTCTGATCGTCGAACGCGATGATGATGAAGCCGATGAAGAGCGTGAAAGAGTTAATGATGTATGCGAAATAGCGGCCGACGGCTTGGCCCAAGTTGAGTTGTGAGCCGTCGCCTTTGATAACCCGGAGTCCCAAAACCAGCATCCCCAGCGTCCCGCCGCGCGTGGAAATGAAGAAAGACGAATACACGCAGGCGATCGCGAAGTTGAGGAGCACAATAATCCCGAAAGCGCCGGCCAGTACCCCTACATTGGGAACCGATCCCACCCGCAAGGATCCGACACCGAGCATTAACTGGAGCGGAACGTTGATAATGAGACCCACCACGCTCAAGATCACACCGTCGATAATGGCGGCCAGGACCCGAATCCAAAACCCGGCGTAGCGGCGCGCGGCAATGCCCTGTCCGCCTTCTCGGATGCGCTGCATGTAGACGGGCTTGCATTGCGCGCACACGCCGGCGTTTCCGATCATCACCAATTGGTTGGCTGGAAACGGACGCCCGCACTCGGAGCAGAATCCCGTGGCGGCATCGATGGGGGTGGCGGGAAGAGGCATGGCGGCCGGAGGACGTGCTCCCCGCACCGCGCTGTGCGGCTGCCAGTTCGCCATTCCGTCGCGCCAGACCAGCGTGTCGTCCCGTACGACGCCGGCACGCACCAGATCGTCCAGCGCTGATTCTTCCACCGGGCCAACCTGCCGTCCTGCATCCGCGTAATACCAGCTCATGGAAACATCCTCCTGTTTCGACAGCTTTGACTGCGTGAGGATCAGTTTAACCCAAGG
>Ga0209415_10002640_pt1 | contig 33462 bp, 28 predicted proteins | sample PeaSoiSIISIP2007_FD_187696 | JGI IMG/M metagenome (GOLD analysis project Ga0209415, IMG submission 187696) | Peat soil microbial communities from Weissenstadt, Germany - SII-SIP-2007 (SPAdes) (version 2) | ecosystem: Environmental > Terrestrial > Soil > Wetlands > Peat | place: Germany... | reverse complement strand
TGGTGGGCCGGGCAGTGGTGGGCCGGGCAGGATTCGAACCTGCGTAGGCTGTGCCGGCAGATTTACAGTCTGCTTCCTTTGGCCACTCGGACACCGACCCGCCGGCGAGGATAGTCCCGGGGGTAGGGGGGCCGGCTCGGTTGGCTCGGTCCGGGAATTGCGAGAGCGAACGGTACGCTGACACCCATGCCGACGTTTGACATCGTCTCAGAGGTCGACATGCAAGAGGTGCGCAACGCCGTCGACCAGGCGAACCGCGAGGCCTCGACCCGCTTTGACTTCAAGAACACCGATTCTTCGATCGAGCTCAGCCAACAGGAGCTGGTCCTGCACTCCTCGACCGAGGACCGGCTCCGCGCGCTGCACCAGGTCCTCCAGGAGAAGCTGGTCCGGCGCGAGGTCTCGCTCAAGGCCTTGGACGACGGGAAGATCGAAGAGGCGGCCAAGGGCACGGCGCGCCAGAAGATCGCCATCCGAGCCGGGATCTCCGCCGACAATGCCCGCGAGCTCAACAAGTTCATCAAGGGGCTCAACCTGAAGGGGGTCAGCTCGCAGACCCAGGGCGACCAGCTCCGGGTGTCGGGCAAGAAGCGTGACGACCTCCAAGCCGTCATCGCGGCCTGCAAGGCCAAGGACTTCGGTATCGCACTGCAGTTCAACAACTTCCGGGACTGATCTGGCGGAGGCTGGGCGCGACCCCTACCCGTGGTCCTCGGTGACGCCGGCCGACTCGAAGGTGGCCATGTCCCGCAGGATCTTGGCCGCCCCCTGCAGGACCGGGAGGGCCAGACAGGCTCCCGTGCCCTCCCCTAGACGGAGATCGAGATCGATCAGCGGCTTGAGCTCCAGGTGGTCGAGCGCGGCGGTGGCGCCCGGCTCGGTCGACCGGTGCCCGGCGAAGAGATAGCCGGCGCACTCCGGCAGGATCGCCGTCGCGACGAGCGCCGCCGCCCCGGCGATCACGCCGTCGAGCAGCACCGGGAGGCGGGCGGCCGCCCCGCCGATCACGAACCCGGCCAGTGCCGCGATCTCCAGCCCCCCGATGGTCGCGAGGAGCTCGACAGGGTCCGTCACGTCCCCCGCCCGAGAGACGGCGGACTCGACCACCCGCACCTTCACCGCCCACCGTTCGTCGTCGATCCCGGTGCCGCGGCCGGTGACCTCCAAGGCGGCCCTCCCGGTCAACGCGGCGATGAGCGCCGCGGAGGGGGTCGTGTTGCCGATGCCCATGTCACCGGTCAACAGGCACCTGGTCCCGGACTCGGCCAACCCCGCCGCCAGCTGCGCGCCGACGTCGAGGGCTTGGCGGGCTTCGGACAGGGTCATCGCCGGGCCGTCGGCCAGGTTCGCCGTCCCCCGCCGCACCTTGGCCGATCGGAGACGCGGGTGTGCCGGGAGGTCCCCCGCCACCCCGACGTCGACGACGATCACGTCCGCGCCGACATGGGCGGCCAGGACGTTGACCGCCGCGCCACCGGCGCAGAAGTTGGCGACCATCTGCGCCGTGACCTCCTGTGGCCAGGGGGACACCCCTTCGGCCAGCACGCCGTGGTCCCCGGCGAAGACGCCGACGGCCGCCGGCTGGGGCACGGGCGGCGGACAGAAGCCTGCGATGGCGCACAGTCGGACCCCGGCGTCCTCCAGCCGACCGAGAGAGCCGGCCGGCTTGGTCAGGCGGTCGTGTCGGCGGCGCGCCTCTTCCGCCGCCGCGGCGTCGGGGGGGCCGACGCGAGACGCCGCCTCGTCGAACGCGGGCACGGCCCGTTGACTACTCGGCCTCGATGCGCTCGTCGATCTCCTCGAGCAGCGTGGGCACGTGGAAGAGCCGGTTGAAGATCAGCAGCTTCAGCACCCAGAAGATGGCGAACGACAGGATGTTGGCCGTGAGGACCAGCGCGGTGAGTTCGATGTGGCCGAGGTGGTGCGACAGCCCGATGTGGCGTGCGGTGGCGGCGCCGATGATCGAGAAGGCGATGCCGGCCGCTGCGATGACCCAGAACGGGAGCACCTCCTTCGTGAGATGCGAGCGGCCCGACTTCCCCCAGGCCCAGCTCCGGTTGAGCCAGTAGGAGGGAAAGGTGGCGACGGCGTTGCCCAAGACGGTGTCGGGGACCTCGCTCCCCCGGCGGATGACGCCGTAGACGAGGAAGATGACGGTGAAGGACACCGCGGTCGAGACCACCGAGACCATCGAGTACCGGAAGATCTTCTTGCCCTCGTGCGTGTGCAGCCATGCCCACAGGCGTTCGAGGGTCTCGGGCATCGGAGTGTGACTCTAGCGGGCACCCTTCCCGGCCTCGAAGCGGGTATTGGCTCCAAGCGGAGCTCTCTGACCGTGCGGGTCGATTCGCACCTGTGCACGTGGCGCCTGCCAACATGGCCAGGTGAGCGAGTCCCTCGACTTCCTGGTCCGCCTGCTTGATCTCGAGCCGATCGAGGTGAACATCTTCCGGGGCCGCCAGCCAGGCGAAGAACGCCAGCGTGTCTTCGGGGGCCAGGTGGCCGGCCAGGCCCTCATGGCCGCCGGTCGGACCGTCGCCCACGGGCGGGTCCACTCGCTCCACGCCTACTTCTTGCGTCCCGGGAACCCCACGATCCCGATCATCTACGAGGTCGATCGGATCAGGGACGGGCGCTCCTTCACCACGCGGCGCGTCGTCGCCATCCAGAACGGCGAGGCGATCTTCAACATGGCGGCCTCGTTCCATGACGACGAGCCCGGGCTCGAGCATCAGATCCCAATGCCCGACGTGCCCGATCCCGAGGGCCTCCCCTCGCTCCAAGAGCTCCTCGAGCCGCTGCGCAACGAGCGCGAGGACTTGGCCCAGTGGTTCTACCTGCCGCACCCGATCGAGCAGCGATACGTGGACCGCTCGCTGCCGTGGGAGCACCCCACCGGACGGGTCGAACCACACCAGCAGATCTGGATCCGGGCCGACGGCGCGCTCCCCGACGACCCCTTGCTGCACGCCTGTGTGGCGGCCTACGCGTCGGACATGTCGCTCTTCGACACGATCCTGCGATCACATGCGGTCGACTGGGACCCGTCCAGCTTCATGGGGGCCAGCCTCGACCATTGCATGTGGTTCCACCGGCGAGTGACGATCGACGACTGGCTGCTCTACGACACCGACTCGCCCATCGCCACCGGGGCGCGGGGCCTGGCGCGGGGGTTCCTGTTCGACCGGAACGGGCGGCTCATCGTGTCGATCGTCCAGGAGGGGCTGACGAGGGTCACCGGCGCCCAGAAGAGCTAGGCGGGCGGGCTCGCCGGGTCGACCAAGCGCGGGCTGACGGGCCCGGCGTCGGCCGACCTCAGAGGATCTTCGAGCGCGGTGCGCTCAGCGCCGTTCCACCGGGACGTACGCGCGCTCGTCGGTCCCGATGTACAGCTGGCGGGGCCGGACGATCCGGGAGTCCTGGTCGAGAAGTTCCTGCCAGTGGGCCAGCCAGCCCACCGTGCGCGGGATGGCGAAGAGCACCGGGAACATCTCGAGCGGGAATCCCATCGCCTGATAGATGAGCCCCGAGTAGAAGTCGACGTTCGGGTAGAGCTTGCGGGAGATGAAGAAGTCCTCGGAGAGGGCGATCTCCTCCAGCTTCAGGGCAATGTCGAGGAGCGGGTTCTTGCCGGTCACCTCGAACACCTGGTCGGCCACCCGCTTGATGATCGTGGCGCGCGGGTCGTAGTTCTTGTAAACGCGGTGGCCGAACCCCTGCAGGCGGACGTTGCCCGACTTCACCTCGGCGATGTAGGCCGGGACGTTCTCGATGCTGCCGATCTCGGTCAGCATCTTGATGACTTCTTCGTTGGCCCCGCCGTGCCGCGGGCCGTAGAGGGCGGCCGCGGCCGCGGCCGTCGCCGAGTAGGGGTCCGCGTGCGAGGAGCCCACGACGCGCATGGCGGTGGTCGAACAGTTCTGCTCGTGGTCGGCGTGGAGGATGAACAGCACATCGAGGGCGTGGGCGAGCACGGGGTTCGGCTGGAATCGAGGTTCGGCCACCTTCCACATCATGGAGAGGAAGTTGGAGGTGAAGTCGAGGGAGTTGTCCGGGTACACGAACGGCATGCCCACGCTGAAGCGGTGGGCGGCGGCGGCCAACGTCGGCATCTTGGCGATGAGGCGGGTGATCTGCTTGTGACGCGCTTCGGGATCGAAGATGCCCTTCGCGTCGAGGTAGAAGGTGGAGAGCGCCGCGACGGCCGAGACGAGCATGCCCATGGGGTGGGCGTCGTAGTGGAAGCCCTCCAAGAAGCGCTTGCGGACGTTCTCGTGGATGTACGTGTGCATCGTGATCTCGCGGTTCCAGGCCTCGAACTGGGCGGCATTGGGCAGCTCGCCGTTCAAGAGCAGGTAGGCCACCTCGAGATAGGTCGAGTGCTCGGCCAGCTGCTCGATCGGGTAGCCGCGATAGCGCAGGATCCCGGCCTCGCCGTCGAGGAAGGTGATGGAGCTCTCGCACACGGCGGTCGACATCAGTCCCGGATCGAAGAACCAGACGCCGGGAAGGAGCTTCGACCACTCGGCGGCCGATACCCCGCCGTCGGTGATCGGGACTTCGATCGAGTCGCCGGTCCTGTTGTCGGTGATCGTGATGGATTCGGCCACGTCCCGGGACTCTCCTCTGCTCAGCTCGCTCGTTCGTCCCCCGCGCCGATCCTACGGCTCCGGAGGCCCCTGGTCACACCGATCACGGGCGAACGAGGTTCAGCTCGGGCGAGATCTCGATGGTGGCCGGGACCGAGACCGCGCTTCGGTCGGTCTGGGCCGGCGGGGGGCTGATGGTGACGGTCAGTCCATAAGTGGTGCCTGGCCGCACGGGAAGCGCCCGCAGCGGGACGACCACCGACGCTCCCGGAGCCAGCGACAGCGTGCGTCGGAGCGTGATGGCCGGTCCCGTGGGCTGCGGCTGGATGGTGACGGTGAGGACCACGCCGGAGGCGGCCACATTCCCCACGTTGTCGATCGTCGGCGTCACGAACAGCCGGTGTGTGGGCGACAGCACCGACACCCCTGGGCCGATGGCGGGCGGCGGCGCCTGCCCGGGGCTGGGAGGGGCGGGCGGGACGACGGGCGGGGACAGCCGTACGGCCACCACCCGAATGTCCGCGTTGAGGACCAAGGTCGGCGACCCGGTGAGCTCCTCGACGAGCGTGGCCGCTGCGCCCCCGCCGAAGTCCACGTCGTTCGGGACCCAACGCGAGACGGCCAGTCGACCGTTTCCGGGTGCCGCGACGAGGGCGCGGCGAGCCGCCGCGTAGGCCCGGTCGGCCTGTTCGAGCAACGTCCCCGCCGCGTCGATCTCCGAGGTGGCCCTGCCGGCCGAGAGCGCGGGCGGGAGGGCCCCGCTCGCCTGCGACCCGATCCCGGACGACGCAGCCGCACCCACCGTCGGGAGGGGCGCGAGGGCGAGCAGCCCGTCGATCGCCAGCCGGAGCTCGGCCGTCGCCTGCGCGCGGTCGGCCACGGCGGTCTGGAAGGACGCCGCGACGTCGTCGGCCGGACCGGGAGGGGTGAGCTCGTCGGCACGCCTGGCCGTCGCGGCGGTGTCCGACACGAGGGCGTCGAGGGACGCCTGCAACCGCGCCCGGGGCAGGCCGGGCATCGCCGACACGAGGTCGGCCAGCGCCGCCCCCGACGCGTTGGATTGACTCGCCAGCGCATCGGCCTGCGCGGCGAAGGAGAGGTCGATCGAGCCGTGGAAGGGCCCCGAGCCCTGGCCTATGAAGAGAACCCCGCCGATCAGGAGGAAGGCGACCAGGGCCGACAGCCCGAGGACCGAGGCGAATGGCGCCACCCGGCGGCGTCGGCGACGGCGGGGCGACATCGGCCCACGACGCTAATGGAAGGGGGTCCGCCACCCCCGAGGAGGTGGACCCGCCTGGCCTTACCCCTCGGTGGGCTCGCTGCTCACCCGCACGCCGCCGACCGCCGTCGGCATGCTGCTGGCGGTGTTCCGCCAGTTGACGGTCGCCTCGATCGCGGCGAGGTCAACCCGATCGCGGTGCCGGTCGGCAACGGCCAACAGGGACGAGATCGTTCGTTGGTCGAGGAGATGGGGGACCAGTCCGAGGTCGAGCAGCTTGGTGTGCGCTGCCCGGTAGTAGTGCTCTTCCTTCTCGACCCGAGGATTCGGCGCGGTGTTGATCTGGACGCGGCCCGGATAGGTCTGGCAGACGAGGTCCGCCAGCTGACGGACAGAGAAGGACTCGGTGAACTGGTTGAACACGCGGTACTCGCCGGCCAGCGGCGGGTTCACGGTGGCGAGCTCGACGCAGGCCAGCGTGTCGCGGATGTCGAGCATGCCCCTCGTCTGGCCGCCGCTCCCGTACACGGTGAGCGGGTGACCCACGACGGCCTGCACACAGAAACGGTTGAGGACCGTGCCAAAGACGCCGTCGTAGTCGAACCTGGTCGCGAGCTCGGGGTGGAGCCCCGTCTCCTCGGTCTCCTGCCCGTACACGATGCCCTGGTTGAGGTCCGTCGAGCGCAAACCCCAGATGCGGCAGGCGAACATGATGTTGGCACTGTCGTGCACCTTGGACAGGTGGTAGAAGGAGCCGGGCTGCTTGGGGTACGGCAGCACATCGGTGCGGCCCCGGTGGGTGATCTCGATGAAGCCCTCTTCGATGTCGATGTTCGGGGTCCCGTACTCGCCCATGGTCCCAAGCTTCACGAGGTGGATGCTCGGGTCGATCTCCGCGATGGCGTAGAGCAGGTTGAGGGTTCCGACGACGTTGTTGACCTGGGTGTAGACGGCGTGCTTGCGATCGATCATGGAGTACGGCGCCGACCGCTGCTCGGCGAAGTGGACGATGGTGTCCGGCTCAAATTCCCTGAGGACGCGCTCGACGAAGTCGGCCTCGGTCAGGTCTCCGATGTAGGGCTCGATGCGGAACCCCGAAATGTCCTCCCAGACGGTCACGCGGCGCTGCAGGTGGCTGATGGGCACCAAGCTGTCGACGCCCATCTCGTAGTCGTACTGGCGGCGGGCGAAGCTGTCGACGACGCCGACCGCGTGACCCCGTCGTGAGAGGTGCAACGCCGTCGGCCATCCGAGGTAGCCATCGCCACCCAGCACGAGGATCCTCACCCCACCATCTCCCTTCCGCCTCCGAATCCGAACCGCCCGGCCGACACCCGGGCGCTACCCGATCCGTCCTGCGGTCACCGGGCCACGTCGTGACGTCACGATCGGGGCGCACCGGTCGCAACCCATTTGCAACAAATATGCCCGATGAAGCTTGGAGGGGCCTGAGAGAGACCCCGGGGAAGCCTGTCGAGTGGTGATGGTTCTATGAGTTCACCAGGTGATTCGCCCGGTTCGGCTCGGTCTGATCGGGTCACAGCGCCTCGGTAGGGTCACTGCCGATGGACCGCGCCACCGCCAGCCAGTACGGCGACCTCGAGCGCCTGATCGACGGCGGGCAGGCGGCCAGCCCACTCGATCGGGTCACGGTCGCCGTGCCCGGTCGGGCGACCGGCGTCCACCTGCGCCGGGCGCTGGGCACCACTCGAGGGCTCTGCAACGTGGTCTTCCGCACGATGCACGACCTGGTGTCCGAGCTGGCTCGTCCCGCGCTGCCGGGCGGCGTGCGCGAGGCGAGCGCCTCGGTCGTGCGCGAGGCGCTCCGTCAGGTTCTCCTGGCCGAGCGTTCGGGACGCAGCGCGCTGGCTCACTCGCCGCGGGCGGTGGCCGAACTCGCCGGGGTGCTGGGGGACCTCTGGCTGGCGGACCCACGCGCCGTCGAATCGCTGCGTCGGGTGTCCGAGGACGGGGCCGGATTGGTCGCGCTGCTCGACGCCGTCGACCGCCACCTGGCATCGCACGGGTTCGCCGACCCCGGATCGCTGATCGAGGTGGCGGCGGGCATCCCCGACCCCGCGGGCGCGCTCGGCACCCTGGCGCTGTGGCGGCTGCCGACCTTGCCGGGCCGCCACCGCCTGTTCCTGGAGGCCCTGGCCGAGCATGGGTTGACGATCGCGCTGGCCGCGGGAGATACCGGTGCGGCACCGCTCGACCCGCGGGTCATCGCCTGCCGGGATCCGGACGAGGAGGTCCGGGCGGTCGTGCGCCTCCTCCTGGCGGCGGCGGACCGGGGGGTGCCGCTCTGGCGGATGGCCATCGTGCACCCCGCCGGTGACCGCTATCGACGGATCGCCCATCAGCAGCTGGCGCTGGCCGACGTGCCGGTCAGCGGGACCGCGTCGAGCGCGCTGAGCGAATCGGCGTCGGGCAGGGCGGCAATCGGTCTCCTGGCGCTGGCCGGCAGCACCTGGCGTCGCGACGAGGTCATCCGCTGGCTGGAGTGCGCCCCCGTCACCACCGGACCCCGCGGCGTGCGGGCGCCCGTCGATCGTTGGGACGACGTGTCGGCCCGCGCGGGAGTGGTCGAAAGTCTCGACCAGTGGGCCGAGCGCCTCGAGCGGTTCGCCGCCATGGGCGCCGGGCGCCAGGACCACGTCGCCCGGAATGCCTCGGAGTCCCAAGCGGCCCATCGACTGGCCGAGTTCGTCGCCACGCTGGCGCGGGAGGCCGATCTGGGTGAGCGGCGACGCTGGACGGACTTCTGTGACTGGATTCGTCGCCTCCTCGATCTCTACGTCCTTCCCGAGGATGGCGCCGCGGTGTGGCCGCCCATCGAACGCCTGGCGGCCCTGGACGTGCGACAGGTCATCGAAGATCTGAAGGCCCTCGACGCGGTGTCGGCCGGCACCGACCTGCCCTGGTTCCGACACACGCTGGCGGGCGAGCTGCGGTCCCGCCGGCTCCGACGCGACCACGAGGGCGACGACGAGACCGACGCAGCGAACGACGTCCGGGCCCTGCCCGGCGCGACCGGCAGCGGGGTCTTCGTGGGCTCCTTCGCGGACGCCCGCGGGCTCGGCTTCGAACATTGCTTCGCCGTCGGCCTGGCCGACGGCCTGGCCCCGGCGTATCTAGACGAGGGTCTCCTCCCCGACCTCGGGGGCGACGCGCCACCGGGCTGGCCGACCACGCTCAACCGTCAGGAGGAGCAACGATCCGACTTCTGCGAGGCGCTGGCATCGGCCCGGGCCCCTGCAGTCGCGACCTGGCCCCGGGTCGATCCGCGGACCGGCCGCGAGCTGACCCGGTCGCGCTGGCTCGACGGGCTGGCCTCCGAGGAGGTGGCGTCCTTCGAGGCCGGGCTGCGCGGCGTGGTGGCCGGCCAGCCGGCCGCGTCGGGCGCGGACCGGCGGTTGGCGCTCCTCTTCGACGCCGCCGGTCGCTCGATCGATCTGCGCGGGCATTCCCTGGTGACGGACGCGGGACCGGGCGCGGACCCGCTCGACGTCATCGCACTGCGCGAGGCGTACGGGGCGGCGGTCGCCCGGCAGTCCCCCGAGTTCAGCCGGTTCGATGGGTACGTCGGCACGATCGGTGCGGAGGAGGCCGGGATCGACCGCGAGCTGTCGCCCACCCGGCTCGAGCAGTACGCGCAGTGCCCACGGAAGTTCTTGCTCGACCGCCAGCTCCACGTGTTGGCGCCGTTCCGGCCCGAGGCGAACGAGCAGATCGAGCCGCGCGACCGGGGCACGCTCATCCACGGCATCCTCGAGGCCTACGTCCGCCAGCGGATCGAGCAGGGAGCCCCGGCCTCGCTCGAACGGCTGCTCGAGATCGGCCTCGAACAGTTCGGCGTGGCCGAGGCCGAGGGGCGGTGCGGCCTGCCGCTCATGGCCCACGTGGAGCGGCTGACCTTGCTGCGAGAGCTCCGTCGATTCTTCGACGAGGACGTCCTCCAACCCGTCGCCGTCGAACTGCGCTTCGGCGGGGCCGCCGCCAAGCACGACGTGGCGGACGACCGGCTCGACGTCGACGAACCCGACGGCGACGTCGAGTCCGAGTTCCCGCCGCTCGAGGTCGCGCTCGCCGACGGACGCCGCCTGCGGTTCGGGGGATCGATCGACCGGGTGGACCACGGCCCGGACGGGACGACCGTCGTCAGCGACTACAAGACGGGGAGCCAGCGCGACCTGGCAAAGCTCCGCCACGACCCGGTCGCCGGCGGCACCAAGCTGCAGCTACCGATCTACGCCATGGCGGCGCGGGCCTACCTCGACCCTGCCGGCGAGGTGAAGGCTCGCTACTGGCTCACGTCCTGGCAGCGCAGTTCCCCCTCCTATGAGTGCGATCTCTCCCCCGAGCTCGAAGAACGCGCCAAGGAGGCGATGGGTCTCATCGTCTCGGGCATCGAGTCCGGCGCGTTTCCCGGCGTCCCGGGCGAGCTCGACACCATGCCCGGCGGCACCTTCGAAAACTGCCGCTTCTGCGACTTCGACCGCTTGTGCCCCGCGGACCGGGACCGCCGGTGGGCGACGGTGCGAGAGAGCCCGCTGGTCGCACCCGTCGTCGAGCTGAAGGAGGAAGAGCCGCCGGCCGGCATGGAGGGCATGGTCCGCGGTGTGCCCCTCGCAGACGGGTCGGGGACGTGATCGCGACCCCCGCCCCGTTGGCCGACGCGGCGGCCCGGCAGCGGATCGTCGATGATCTCGACTGCGAACTGGCCGTCGACGCCGCCGCGGGCAGCGGCAAGACGACGGTGCTCGTGCAGCGCGTCGTGTCGCTCGTGCGTTCCAAGCGCGTCCCGATGCGGGCCATCGCCGCCATCACCTTCACCGAGGCCGCCGCGGCAGAACTGCGAACCCGGCTGCGGGTGGCCCTCACCGACGCCGGCCGGACCGACCCCGACCTGGCCAGCGCGGTCCACGAGGTCGACGAAGCCGCGGTCAGCACGATCCACGCCTTCGCGCGACGGATCCTCGTCGAGCACTGGCTGTCGGCGGGCCTCCCGCCGCGCGTCGACGTGCTCGACGCCCCGGCCGAGCAGATCGAGCAGCGGGTCCGCTGGCGGGAGTTCACGAACGAGCTCCTGGCCGACCCCGACGCGGGTCCCATGCTCGTGCGCGCGTTCGCCACGGGCCTCCGCCTGAGCAACCTGCCCGAGGTCGCCGGGGCCCTGTCGTCGCAGCACCACCGGCTCGACGACCGGGTCCGCAGTGCGCTGGCCGCCGAGCGCCTGCTCCGGGCCGACCCGCCGGTCGACCTGGGTCCGCTCGTCGTCGCGCTCGACGACGCCCTGGCCTATCTCCCGCACTGCACCGATGACCGGGACGCGCTGCTGGCGCATCTCCAATCGGCGGTGGACACGGCGCGGCGGCGAATCCTTCGCCTGGCGCCGGGCGACGACGTCACGGCGCTGTCGGTGCTCGACGACCTGGCCAAGCTCTCCTGCGCCAACGGCAAGGCCAACAGCTGGACGTGCCCCGTCCAGGACGTGCGCGACCAATGCCAGGCGGCCGAAGACGTCCGGAACAAGATCCTGGCGGAGGTCCGCCAATCGGTGACGGCCGACCTCTTGTGGCGGATGGCCGAATGGGCCGTCCGCTGCGCCAGGCAACGGCACGACGAGGGGAGGCTCACGTTCCACGACCTGCTCGTCGAGACCTGCCGGCTTCTGCGGGACGACGCGAACGTCCGGCGCGCGGTGCGCGCCCGGTATCGGTGCCTGCTCATCGACGAGTTCCAGGACACCGACCCGCTGCAGGTCGAGCTGGCCGAGCTCCTGAGAACCGCTCCGCACGACCCGGCCGAGGAGACCGGGCCGGCGCGGCTGTTCGTGGTGGGCGATCCCGAACAGTCGATCTACCGGTTCCGCGGCGCCGACCTCGCACTGTTCATCGACACCGTCGACGCGCTGGAGGACCGGCTCGAACTCGCCTCCAACTTCCGTTCGGTGCCCGGCGTCCTCGACTGGGTGGACGAGCTCTTCGGGCGTTCGGATTGGGACGGGGGGAACGGCCCGGGCACCGTCCACCGGGCGCTGTCGGCCGTCCGCGACGCGCCCGACCAGCGGGGCCACCCGTCGGTGGTCCTCTACGGGGACGCCTCTCGGGTCCCAGCGTCCCAGGTCCGCCAGTTGGGCGCAGAGGAGACCGCGCAGCTCATGCGCCGGGTCGTCGATGAGGCCTGGCTCGTGCAGGAGCCCAGCGCCAAGGCGGTCACACCCCGGCCCGTGCGCTTCGGGGACGTCGCCATCCTCATCCCGACCCGCACCTCGCTCCCCGCGCTCGAGCGCGCGCTCGAAGACGCCGCCGTCCCCTATCGGCTGGAGGGGGTCTCGCTGGTGTGGGCCGCGCAAGAGGTCCGGGACCTGTTGGCCATCTTGCGTGCGGCCGAGGACCCGGCCGATGCGGTCGCCGTCGTGGCCGCGCTTCGGACGGCCGCGCTGGCCTGCGGCGACGACGACCTCGTGCGGTTCCATTCCGAGGCCACGTCCTGGGACCCGCGTGGGCTCACCGACGCGGTCGACGAGGACGATCGGGTCGTGCGCGCGATGCGGCTCCTGGCGGAGCTCCACGCGCGACGGATGTGGCTCGAACCCTCCCAGCTCGTCTCTCTCGTGCTCGAGCGGCTCCATCTCTTCGATCTGGCGCTCGTACACGAGCGCCCACGCGACCACTGGCAGCGGCTGCGTTGGGTGCTGGACCAGGCCCGGGCCTTCGACGAGGCGATCGGCGGCACGCTGGGCGACTTCCTGACATGGATCGACCTGCGCCAGGACGAAGGATGGAGCAGCTCGCTCGGGCCGCCCGAGCCCGACGATGACGCCGTGCGGGTCCTCACGATCCACGGCGCCAAAGGCCTCGAGTTCCCGGTCGTGTTCCTCACCGGACTCGAGGGGTTCGATCGCGGCCACCCGGCGGCCCGGGTGCTGTGGGACGACGCCGGTGTGCCCCGGGTCAGGATCGTCCGCGAGTTCGCGTCCCCCGGCTACGAAGCGCTGGCCGACACCGACAAGGACCTCGACGGTGACGAACGTCGCCGTCTCCTCTATGTCGCGATGACTCGGGCACGCGACCATCTCCTCGTCGATGTCTCGCGCAAGGACCAGACCGGCTCGCTGTTGATCCGGCTCGCCGCCGCCTGCCAGGAGTTTCCGGCGGCGTGGTGCCGGCCGCCGCAACCGGTCGAGCGCCCGTCGCTTTCACTCGCCGCTTCGGTCGAGCCGTCCCGCGCCGGCCCCGCCGACGGTGCGGCGGCTCACGCGCGATGGGTCGCGCAGCGGCGCGCCACCCTGGCGGCGGGCGCACGCCAACCGGCGTGGTCCGCCACCGCCCTCTCGGAGCGGCCCGGCGGACTCGCGCTGGAGGCCGAGGTCCACTCCACGCGCGACCCCTCCCAGGGACGCGACGAAGAGCCGGCCGGCCGGCTGGCGCCGCCGAGCGGGGAAGAGCAGCGCCTCGTCGGACGCGCCGTGCACGACACGCTGGCCAAGGTGGACCTCCGAGGATGGGCGGACGGCCCCGCGGTCGAGGACGCGGGGCGATCCGAGGCACTGCGGCTCCTCGCCGAGACCGCCACCCGGGCGCAGGGACTCGAAGAGGCGCGGGCGGCCGACGTGGCCCGACTCGCTCGCCGGGCGCTCGGAGCGCCCACGGTCCGAGCACTGGCCGGCGTGCGACACTTCCGCGAGCTGCCGCTGGCCGCGCCGGTCGAACCCGGGAACGGGGACGCCGGGGTGATCGAGGGATTCGCCGATCTGGTCGGGCAACTGGTCGACGGGCTGGTGGTGGTCGACTTCAAGACGTTCGTCGACCGGCACACCCGATCGCACGCGACCAACCCCGAACACCTTCGACAGGTCGCGGCGTATGCCTACGCGCTGCGTTGCGCCACCGGACTGCCGGTCACCCGCGCGGTCGTCTGCTACCTGTTCGACGACGGGGCAGACGAGGTTGCACTGATGGGCGAAGCGCTCGACGCGGCGATCGCCGACGTGCTCGACGCCGCGCGCCGGGCCGCGCGCGAAGGGTTGGCTAGCCCGTCCCGCTGAGACCGGGCAGCTCGTCGGGGTCGACGGTCTCGACCGCCACGTCGACCACCAACGCCGGCCGACGGAAGGGCTGGTCCTCGACCACGTCGACCAGCAGCTCCGGCGCCTGGGGGAGACGCGGCGTCGACGTCACGGGGTGCAGCTCGGGCAGGTCCTTCGCCCCGTGTCCGACGACCCCGAGATCGGGGAAGCGGCGAGCCGAGACGAGCACGCGCGACTCGAGCGAGCCGACGGCGTCGTTGAACGCTTCGACCGTGCCGCTCAGGTTTTTGTGCACCTTGGCCAGGTGACCGCCCAGGACCCGCAGCCGGTCATAGAGCTCGGACCCGAGCTCTTGGACGGCTCGGGCGTTCTCGGCCAGCGCCTTCTCCTGCCACCCGAGGGCGATCGTCCGGAGCAACGCGATGAGCGAGGTGGGCGTCGCCAGCACCACCCCGCTGGCAAAGCCGTGCTCCATGAGCTCTTGGTCGTGCTCCAGGGCGGCCGCGAGGAGCGGGTCGCCCGGCACGAACGCGACGACGAGCTCGGGTGAGCGGTCGAATTGCTGCCAGTACTCCTTCTTGGCGAGCTGGTCGACGTGGGTGCGCAGCTGGCGGGCATGGGTGACCAGGTGGATCTCGCGGGTCGGCTCGTCGTCGGCTTCGATGGCCCGGAGGTACGCGTCCAGGGGGACCTTGGCGTCGATCACGATGCGCCCGCCGCCCGCCAGGTTCACGACCATGTCCGGCCGCAGGCGACCCTCGTCGCCGTTCGTGGTGACCTGCTCCTCGAAGTCGCAGTGCAGGACCATGCCCGACATCTCGACCACGTTCTTCAGCTGCAGCTCTCCCCAGCGGCCGCGGGTCTGGGGCGCCCGCAGCGCGGTGACGAGGTTGCGTGTCTCCTTCTGCAGCGTCTCCTGGGAGGCACTGAGCTGGCGGACCTGGTTAGTCAAGCCGCTGTAGGCGCCCTGGCGGTCGAGCTCGAGTTGGCGGAGTCCCTGCTCGTAGCGGGTCAGCGTGTCCTGCAGGGGCTGGAGGAGCGTGGCGATCGCCTCTTGGCGCTGGCCCAGCTCACCTCGGGCCGACTCGTGGGCCTCCCGGAGTCGGGTGTCGGCCAGGGTGAGGAAGTGCTCGGAGTTCTGGCGCAGCGCGTCCCCCGACAGCTCCGCGAACCGGCCGATCAGCGCCTCCCGGTCCTGCTCGATGAGGGCGGCCCGCTCGTGCAGCGCGGTCCGGAGCTGCTCCACCTCGGCCGAGAGCCGGGCCTGATCGGCCCGCGCCTCGGAGAGGGTGCCGTGGGAGGCGGCCAACTGCGCCGTCTGGGCCGCGACCACGGCTTGGGCGTCCGTCAGGCGAGCCTCGGCCGTGCGGGCCTGCACGGTCAGGCCGGCGTCGCGCCGCATGCGAACGACCCAGGCGATCGCCGCGCCGAGCAGCACGCCGAGCACGAGCCCGATGACGAGGCCCTCGCTCATCGTGCGCCTCGAGATCCTGTCCGATGCCCCCGACCTCGACGAAGCATGCGCGTGCGCCCAGCTGGAGGTGCCATGTTTCGCAGCGTACCGGGGGGGTGTATCAGCGATCGGGACCGTCGGCGTCACCCGGGCGCCACCGACCGGGCCCAGCGCCGAACCCGGTACCGTAGGTCGGTGGCTCGTTCCTTCGGCACCGGCATGCGGCGCGGTCGATCGCGTGCGGTCCCCATTCCCGACGTCCGTCCGACCGAATCGGTCGAGCCTGATCCGGTCCCGACCTGGCTGGGGGCCGACCCGGCCGGACGCGGCGCCGCCGAGGGAATCGGGACGAGCGGCGCCGCCGTGCTGGCCGAGATCGACCGGCTGTTCGTCCAGGCCTTCGCGCTGGTCGGCGAAGCCATCGCCGGGGCCACCCACGCCCTGCTGGCGGCCGACCGCGAGGCCGCCAAGCAGCTCATGCACCGAGACGAGCTGGTGGACCAGCTCAGCCACCAGATCGCCGGGCTGGCCCAGGAACGCCTCTTGTCCGGAGAGGGGTCGTTGCAGGAACGCCGCGAACTGTTGGCGGTGCTGCGGATGCTGCCGGACCTGGAGCGCAACGGGGACCTGGCCGAGCACATCGCCCGGCGGGCCGCCCGGGGCCTCGGCGTCGAGATGTCGGCGCGCAGCCGGGGGCTCGTCGAACGCATGGGCGAGGTGGCGACGACGATCTGGCGGAGCACCGCCGACGTCTTCGCGTCCCGCTCGGTGGCTCAGGCGGTGCTGGTCGACGACCTGGACGACGAGATGGACGACCTGCACGTGACGCTCACCGCCGAGGTGGCGACGGGCACGATGCCGCTGCCGGTGGCGATCGAGCTGGCCATGGTCGCCCGGTTCTTCGAGCGCTTCGGCGACCACGCGGTGAGCCTGGCCCGGCGGATGGCGGCCCTCATCAGCGGCGGCCCGGAGCCCGGCACCTCGGGACCCGACTGACCGCAGCTCAGAAGCGGAGCTCGACCAGCGCCTCGGCGATCTGGACAGCGTTGAGCGCCGCCCCCTTGCGGAGGTTGTCCCCGCTCAAGAACAGCGCCAGCCCGTGGGGCGTCCCGTGGGCCCGCCGCACCCGTCCGACCAGGGACACGTTGCCCCCGGCCGCCTGGAGCGGCGTCGGGATCTTGGAGAGCGCGACCCCGGGCGCGTGCGCCAGGCACTCGCGGGCGCGATCGGGCGAGAGATCCCGCTCGAACTCCGCGACGATCGCCATCGAATGGCCGGTGAACACCGGAACGCGCACGCAGGTGCAGGTGACCACCAGGCCGGGCAGATCGAGGATCTTGCGGCTCTCGTTGCGAAACTTCTGCTCCTCGTCGGTCTCCTCGGAGTCGTCGTCGACGATCGAGCCGGCCAGCGGGACCACGTTGTGCGCGATCGTCGCCGGGAACTTGGCGTGGGCCGGGAACTCGACGGCGCCGCCGTCGAAGGTGAGCTCGGCCGCCACGTCGACGGTCTTCGCCAACTGCTCGGCCAGCTCGGCCACGCCCGCCTTCCCCGAGCCCGAGACCGCCTGGTAGGAGGAAACGACGAGGCGGCAAAGGCCGGCCTCGTCGTGCAGGGCCTTCAGCACGGGCATCGCCACCATGACGGTGCAGTTGGGGTTGGCCACGATGCCCTTGGGCGTGCTGCGCAGCGCGTCGCGGTTCACCTCGGGCACGACGAGCGGGACGTCGGGGTCCATGCGCCAGGCAGACGAGTTGTCCACCACGAGCGCCCCGGCGGCGGCCAGGCGCGGGCTCAGCTCACGCGACGAGGCCGCACCCGCCGAGCACAGCGCGATGTCGATGCCCGAGAGGTCCGCGGTGGCGGCGTCCTCGACCTCGACCTCGCCGTCGCCCCAGGGGAGCCGCGAGCCCGCCGAGCGGGCGGAGGCGAGGAACCGCACGTCGTCGACCGGGAAGGCCCGTTCGACGAGCATCCCCCGCATGACGGTGCCCACCTGGCCCGTTGCCCCGACGACGGCGACCCGCATCCGGCGATTCTACGGGACGGCGGGGCCGCGACCCGAAGCGACGGGCCCGCGCCCTCAGGCCAGCCCGAACGCCGCGTGCAGCGAGCGGACGGCGCGCTCGACCTCGGCCGTGCGGACCATGCAGGAGATGCGGATCGTCGACGTCGAGATCATGTCGATGTTGATGCCGTCGGACGCCAGGGTCTCGAACATGGTCGCCGTGACGCCGGGATGGGACTTCATCCCGGCACCGATCACCGACACCCGGGCCACGTCGTCGTCGGAGGAGACGCCGGACGCGCCGAGCTCCCCCTTCAGCTGGTCGCACACCTGCACCGAGCTGGCCAGGTCCACCTTGGGCACCGTGAACGAGATGTCGGTGGTCCCGTGCAACGAGGTGTTCTGGACGATCATGTCGACGTTGATCGACTGATCGGCGAGGGACCGGAAGAGCCGCGCCGCGATGCCCGGCCGGTCCGTCACCCCGGCGATGGTCACCTTCGCCTCGGAGGTGTCGTGGGTCACGGCCGTGACGATGGCTTGCTCCATGGAGGGATCCTCCTCGGTGATCCAGGTGCCGGGTTCCCACGTGAAGCTCGAGCGCACGTGGAGCGGCACCTTGTGGTTGCGGGCGAACTCGACGGCCCGCAGCATGAGCACCCGCCCACCGGTGGCCGCCATCTCGAGCATCTCCTCGAAGCTGACCCGGCCCAGCCGCCGGGCCTCCGGCACGATGCGCGGGTCCGCGCTGAAGACACCGGTCACGTCCGTGTAGATCTCGCAGACGTCGGCGTCGAGCGTAGCGGCCACCGCGACCGCGGTCATGTCCGACCCACCCCGACCGAGCGTCGTGACGTCGCGTTCGGTGGAGACCCCCTGGAAGCCGGCGACCACCGGGACGATGCCCTTCTCCAGGGCCTCGCGCAGGCGATCCGCCTTCACCTCGATGATCTTGGCCCGGGTGTGGTCGGTGTCGGTGATGATCCCGGCCTGGCTCCCGGTGTAGGACTCGGCGTGCACGCCGAGGTCGGCGAGCGCGATGCAGAGCAAGGTCATCGAGATGCGCTCGCCGACGCTCACCAACATGTCGTACTCGCGGGGCGGGGGCGGGGCCTCGCTCACCTCGGAAGCCAGGTGGATCAGGTCGTCGGTGGTCTTCCCCATGGCGCTCACGACGGCCACCACCGAATCGCCCGACCGGAGCGTCCGGTCGATGTGCTCGGCCACCGCCCGGATGCGATCGGCGTCGCCGACCGAGGTCCCGCCGAACTTCTGGACTCGCAGCGCCATGTCCAAAGCGACGCTACGAGCGGGCCTCCCCAGGGTCAACCACTGGGCCGCACCCCTGATTTCGGGCCTCATTTGGGCGGCCGATAGGGTGTCGACCCGTGCCCAGCGCCAAGCGAGCCCGTCAGCGAGCCGGGCGTGAAGCGGCTCGGGCCGCCCTGGCCAGGCAGCAGCAGCGCAGGAAGTTGGTCCGACGCGGGATCACCGTCGCCATCGTGGCGGCCGCCGTGGTGGGCTCCGTCTACCTGATCACGCGGCCCAAATCGTCCCCGCCTGCGGGACCGCTCACCCCCCAGGAGGCGGCCAACGCGCTCGCCGTGAAGGCCGGCTGCCCCGCGGCCACCGCCACGCGCGTCAACACCCTCACCTTCACCAAGGCGCCCCCCGTGACCATCGACACGTCGAAGACCTACACGGCCGCCGTGAAGACGACGCTGGGCACGTTCGTCATCACCCTCGACGCCAGGGCGTCCCCAGTCGCCGTGAACAACTTCGTCTTCCTGGCCCAGAAGAACTTCTACCGCTGCGTGATCTTCCACCGGGTCATCCCCGGCTTCGTCGACCAGACCGGCGACCCGACCGGCACCGGCACCGGCGATCCCGGCTACCAGTTCACCGAGGCCGCCCCGGCCGTCGCGACCCCCCAGTACCCGCTCGGTTCGGTCGCCATGGCCAACTCGGACAACCCGGCCTCGTCAAACCCCAAGACCAACGGGAGCCAGTGGTTCGTGGTCGCCGGCGCCCAGGGCGAGACGCTGCCACCCGACTACGTGCTGTTCGGTCACGTCACCTCGGGGATGGCCGTCGTCACCAAGATCAACAAGGACGGGTCGACGAGCGGCGTTCCGCCGAAGGTCACCCAGCGCATCCTGTCAGTGACCATCCACGAGTCCTAGGAGCCACGTGCCCGATCAAGAGTTGCCCGCCGCCGACGGTTCGAGCCCCAAGCGCCAGAAGTTCAGCGCGGAACCCCCGATGTGCATCGACCCGGCCAAGCGCTACACGGCCACCATGACGACGTCGAAGGGCACCATGGTGATCGCGCTCGATCCCGTCGCCGCGCCGCGCACGGTGAACAGCTTCGTGTTCCTGGCCCGCTACCACTACTACGACGGGATCGTCTTCCACCGCGTGATCCCGGGCTTCGTCCTGCAGGGCGGGGACCCCGAAGGGACGGGCCGCGGCGGCCCCGGCTACCAGTTCGCCGACGAGCTGCCCAAGCCCGGGCGCTACCAGATCGGCTCGCTGGCCATGGCCAACGCCGGACCGAACACCAACGGCAGCCAGTTCTTCGTCATCAGCGGACCCGACGGCGCGCAGCTCCCGCCGCAGTACTCGTTGTTCGGCGCGGTCGTCTCGGGGGGAGAGGTCGTGAAGGCGATCGACGCCATCGGGACCCGCTCGGGCACCCCGACGGAGAAGGTGATCATCGAGTCGGTCACCATCGAGGAGTCCGACTAACCACCACACGGGCGACCGGGAGGCTGCTCCATGATGCACGGGGGCACGGCCGAGCCGGAGGTCGTTGGCGCCGTCGCCTCCCAGCTTCTCTCCGAGGACCTGCTCGGCCCGCCCCAGCGCCTGGCCCGGGGGTACCGCAACGAAAACTGGACGGTCCGCGTCAGGGGTCGCAGTGTTCTGGTCAAGATTGCCCCCCTCGACGCCGACCTGGGGAAGCTCGCCGCGGCCTGGTGCGCGCAAGACCTCGCGCACCGCTCCGGCGTCCCGACGGGGAAGCCCGTCGGCTTCCTCGAGCGGTGCGATGCGCTCGGCGGTCGGACGGTCAGGCTGATCGAGTACATCGAAGGCGGGCGCCCCGAGGACTCTCTGGGGGCCGACGGATCCGTCGCGCCGTTCTTCGCATCCCTCGGCGAGACGATCGCCCACCTGCACCGGATCCCGGTCCGCGGATTCTCGTCCCGGCTCGACGGATCGGCACCGACGTTCGACACCTGGGAGGGCTACGTCAACCACCGGCTGGTGAGCGTGACGCAGCGAGCCCTCGACACGGCGGTCTTCACGAAACGCGAGCTGCGCGCCGCGACCGAAGGCCTCGATCAATTGGCGGGCCGGGTCTCGCCGGTGGTGACTCCGTCGCTCACGCACCGCGACCTGTATCTCGAGAACCTCCTCGCCGGAGAGGGCGGGACCGTGCACGCCCTCCTTGACTGGGATACGGCCGAGGCGTGGGACCCGATGGTGGACCTCGTCAAGCTCCGTTGGCAGGTCTTCTCCAGGTACGCCGGAGCGAGCCAGGCGTTCTGGCGTACCTATATCGGGGCAGGGGCACCGCCTCCCCTCCTCGGCGAACGGCTGCACCTCGTCGACGTGCTCGAGCTTGTCAACACCGTCTCGAACGCCCGAATGGCGGGGTGGGCCAACTTCGAGGAGCAGAGCCGCCGCAACCTCGAGGAGGCCGTGACCCGCTTCCAGAGCTGAGAATCAGGCTCAGCTCGAGAGCTCGGCCAGTCCCCGCTGGGCCACCTTCCCGTCGACGAAGACGGTGGGCTCGCCGGCGCCGGCACTGCGCCAGGATCCGCTCGGGTCTCGAATCAGTGCGGTGCGCTCGGGGATGCCGACGACGGGCAGCCCTTTTGGTGCCAGCGCCACCGAACGGTGCAGCTTCGCGCCGTGCGCGTCCTCGTGGGCGTCGCCGAACTGCGGCACGACCGCCATCCGCTCCACCAACCCGAGCCCGACGGTGAGCGCGCCGCCCCGGGGATCCACCATCGGATCGGTGAGGACCATGGCGCCCGCGGCCGATCCGGCGACCACGGCGCCGGTTCGCCACGCGTCCAACAGCGCGCCGAAGAGTCGGGAACCCTTCAGCACGGAGCGCAGGTGCAGCGGGGAACCGCCGCCCAGGTAGATGAAGCGGGCGCGCGCCACCACGGCCACTGCGCCGGCGTCCTCGGCGTCGGCCCGGCTGAGCACCATGAGACCCTCGACCTGCGCGCCCAGGTCCGCGAACCACGTCGCTGCGGCCAGCACCTGGCGCTCGGGATGCTCATAGGCGCCGGCCGTCGGGAGCACGACCACCTCGGTGCCGCCCGAGGCCGCCAGGAGCTCGGCGTCGAAGGAGCAGCCCGGCGTCCACTCGCCGCCACCGACGAGAGCGAGCACGCCCGGCGCGGTGTCCATGGGCCTCACTCTGGCACGTCCGGCTAGCTCCCCCTCGTTGCCCTTGGTTCGATGCGCCCCCCTCCCGGTACCATCGGCCCATGTCAATCAAGCGCGTGGGCATCGTCGGGTCCGGGATCATGGGCACAGGCATCGCCGAGGTCGCGGCCGCCACCGGCCACGACGTGGTGCTACGAAGCCGGACCGACGCCGGCGCGCAGGGCATGCGCGACCGTCTGGAGAAGTCGCTCAACCGTCAGGTGGAACGCGAACGCAAGACCGAGGCCGAACGCGACGACATCCTCGGGCGGGTCGAGGTCACGAGCAAGCTGAAGGATCTCGCCTCGTCCGAAATCGTCATCGAGTCGGTGATCGAGGACCGGACCGTGAAGCGGGAGCTCTTCGCCGAGCTCGACGCGATCTGCGCGGACGCAGTCGTGCTGGCCACCAACACCTCGACCTTGGCGGTCGTGGAGCTGGCCATGGAGACCAAGCGCCCCGAGCGGGTCTGCGGCATCCACTTCTTCAACCCGGCCCCGGTGATGGCGCTGGTCGAGCTGGTGCGCCCGATCACGGCGTCCGACGACACCATGGACGTCGCCCGCCGTTTCGCCGTCGGCTGCGGCAAAGAGACGGTCGAGGTGAAGGACGAGGCCGGATTCGTGGTCAACGCGCTCCTCTTCCCGTACCTCAACAACGCGGTGCGCCTGTTGGAGGGAGGCGTGGCCACCAAGGAGGGCATCGACGCCGCCATGGTCGGCGGCTGCGGCTTCCCGATGGGCCCGTTCGCCCTCCTCGACCTCGTGGGCCTCGACACCTCGGTCGCCATCCTCGACGCCCTCTACGACGAGCACCGGGAGCCCAACTACGCGGCGGTGCCCCTGCTGCGCCGGATGGTCTCGGCAGAGCAACTGGGCCGGAAGTCCGGCCACGGCTTCTACGACTACCGCACCTAGGCCCCCGGTGCACCGCCTCGGGCCGCGGCGGGTCGGTCGGTCGTTCGGCCTCTTCGGGCAGAATGGGGTGGCCGGCACGGCCGGCCGCACTGGAGGTGTCGGACATGGCTGACGCGGCGAACCCCCGCCCGCGACGCGATCCGCCCTGGGTGATGCGCACCTACTCGGGTCACTCGACCGCCCGGGCCTCCAACGAGCTCTACCGAACCAACCTCGCCCGCGGCCAGACCGGGCTCTCGATCGCCTTCGACCTGCCCACCCAGACCGGCTACGACCCCGACGACCCCGAGGCCACCGGCGAGGTCGGCAAGGCTGGCGTCCCGGTCGTCCACCTGGGGCACATGCGCCAGCTCATGGACGGCATCCCGGTGGCCGAGATGAACACGTCGATGACCATCAACGCCACCGCCGCCTGGCTGCTCGCGCTCTACATCGCCAACGCGCAGGACCAGGGGGTGGGTCCCGAGCAGCTGGCCGGCACCACGCAGAACGACATCGTGAAGGAGTACCTGTCCCGGGGCACCTACATCTTCCCCCCGGGGCCGAGCCTGCGGCTCATCGTCGACACCATCACCTACACGGTCCGCCACGCCCCACGCTGGAACCCGATCAACGTCTGCAGCTACCACCTCCAGGAGGCGGGCGCGACGCCGGTCCAGGAGGTGGCCTACGCGCTGGCGACAGCCGTCGGCGTGCTCGACGCGGTGAGATCTTCGGGCAAGGTGGAGGAGTCAGAGTTCCCAGACGTCGTCGGTCGCATCAGCTTCTTCGTGAACTCCGGCGTCCGCTTCGTCGAGGAGACCTGCAAGATGCGCGCCTTCACCGCGATGTGGGACCGCATCTGCAAGGAGCGCTACAGGGTCGACGACGAGAAGCTGCGGCGCTTCCGCTACGGCGTGCAGGTCAACTCGCTCGGGCTGACCGAGAGCCAGCCCGAGAACAACGTCCCCCGCATCGTCCTCGAGACCCTGGGCGTCACGCTGTCGAAGGACGCCCGCGCCCGGGCCCTCCAGCTCCCGGCCTGGAACGAGGCGCTCGGGCTGCCCCGGCCCTGGGACCAGCAGTGGTCGCTGCGGATCCAGCAGATCCTCGCCTTCGAGTCGGACCTGCTCGAGTACGACGACCTCTTCGCCGGCTCCCATGTCGTCGAGGCCAAGACACGCGAGCTGATGGACGCCGCGCAGGCCGAGCTCGACGACGTGCTGACGATGGGCGGCGCGTTCTCCTCCATCGACACCCTGAAGCGTCGCCTGGTGAGCAGCCAGGCCGAGCGCGTGCGGCGCATCGAGACCGGCGAGCAGCAGGTGGTCGGGGTCAACTGCTTCACCGACACCGCCCCGTCGCCGCTCCAGGTCGACGGGGGCGCCGACAGCTTCCTCCGGCTCGACCCGACCGTCGAGGCGCAGTTGCAGGCCGACGTGGCCGAGTGGCGCCGCCAGCGCGACGGGGCCGCGGTCCGGCGGGCGCTCGACGAGCTGCGCCGGGCCGCACAGGACGAGGACACCAACGTCATGCACGCGACCATCGCGCTGGCGCACGCCGGCGGGACGACCGGCGAGTGGGGCCGCGCGCTGCGCGAGGTGTTCGGCGAGTACCGGGCGCCGACCGGTGTCGACGGGGGCGTCGGTCACCGCGGCGGCGAGCTGGCCACCGTGGTCGCCCGGGCCAAGGCCCTGGCCGAGGCCACGGGGTCCCCGCCCCGCCTGCTCGTCGCCAAACCAGGGCTCGACGGCCACTCCAACGGGGCCGAGCAGATCGCGGTCGCCGCCCGCGACGCCGGGTTCGAGGTCGTCTACCAGGGCATCCGGCTGACCCCCGAACAGATCGTGGCCGCCGCCCGCGACGAGGACGTCGACATCGTCGGGCTCTCCATCCTCTCGGGGAGCCATCTCGAGCTGGTGCCCGAGATCCTCGACCGGCTGGCCGCGGCGAGGGTCGACGCCCTGGTCGTGGTCGGGGGGATCATCCCGCCCGACGACGCAGACGTCCTGGTCGGCAAGGGGGTGGCGGCCGTGTTCACCCCGAAGGACTTCCAATTCGGCCGCATCATGGACGAGCTGGTGACGCTCGCCGAGCGCCGAAGGGCGCGCGCTTGAGTGCCGGCCTCAGCGGGTCCAGGGCCGCTCGCGCCGGAAGGCCACCGGGCGGACCCACCAGCGCCCGCTGAAGCGCCAGCCGCCCCCCTCGGGGTCGGGCGGCGGCGCCTTCGGCCAGGCCTCCGCGACCGCGGTCGCGATGGCCGCCAGCACCGCCTCATCGGGGACCGGTCGGGGCGGCAGCCCCAGGTCAGCGGGAGGAGGACCCGACGTCACAACGGCACGTTGCCGTGCTTGCGCCGCGGCAGCTCCTCGCGCTTGGAGGCGAGCATGTTGAGGCTCCGGATGAGGATCTTGCGGGTGTCGGCGGGCGAGATCACGTCGTCGACGTAGCCCCGTTCCGCCGCCACATACGGGTTGGCGTAGCGCTCGGTGTACTCCTCGACCAGCTCGGCCCGGCGCCCCACCGGGTCGGCGGCCTGCGCCAGCTCGCGCCGGTAGACGATCTCGACGGCCCCCTGCGGGCCCATGACGGCGAGCTCGGCCGACGGCCAGGCGTAGGCGAGGTCCGCCCCGATCGACTTCGAGTTCATGACCACGTAGGCGCCGCCGTAGGCCTTGCGCACCACGATCTGGATACGCGGGACGGTGGACTCGCAGTAGGCGTACAAGAGCTTCGCCCCGTGCCGGATGATCCCCCCGTACTCCTGGTCGGTCCCCGGCATGAATCCGGGCACGTCGACGAACGTGACCAGCGGGATGTTGAAGGCGTCGCAGGTGCGCACGAAGCGCGCCGCCTTCTCCGAGGAGTCGATGTCGAGGACGCCGGCCAGCACCGAGGGCTGGTTCCCCACGATGCCGACCACCCGGCCGTCGAGGCGGGCGAAGCCACAGGTGATCGACATGGCCCAGTGGGAGTGGACCTCGAGGTAATCGCCGTCGTCGACCACCGCCGTGATGACCTTGGTCATGTCATAGGGCTGGTTCGACGAGGCCGGGATGAGCTCGACCAGCTCGGGGCAGGACCGCTCGGGGTCGTCGCCGCTCACCACGTGCGGCGCCTCTTCCAGGTTGTTGGAGGGGAGGAAGCTCAAGAGGTAACGGACGTCGTCGAGGCAGGCCTTCTCGTCGGGGGAGACGAAAGTGGCGACGCCCGACTTGGTGGCGTGGCTCATGGCCCCGCCCAGCTCCTCCAGGGTGACGTCCTCACCGGTGACGGTCTTCACCACGTCGGGCCCCGTGATGAACATGTGTGAACTGCCCTGGACCATGAAGATGAAATCGGTCATGGCCGGCGAGTAGACCGCGCCGCCCGCGCAGGACCCGAGCACCACGCTGATCTGGGGGACGACCCCGGAAGCCTGCACATTTCGCAAGAAGATGCCGCCGTAGTAGTGGAGGCCGACCACTCCCTCTTGCACCCGGGCCCCGCCGCCGTCGTTGAGGCCGATCACCGGCACACCGATGGAGGTGGCAAGGTCCATCAACTTGTGGATCTTCTCGCCGTGGACCTCACCGAGCGATCCGCCGCTCACCGTCGCGTCCTGGGCGAACAGACAGACCCGACGACCGTCCACGGTGCCGAACCCGGTCACGACCCCGTCGGTGTAGGGGCGGCTCTTCTCGACGCCCATGCCGTGGGCCCGGTGGCGGGCCAGCATGTCGAGCTCGTGGAACGACCCGTCGTCCAGCAGGTAGTCGATCCGCTCCCGGGCGGTGAGGCGCCCCCGGTTGTGCTGGCGCTCGACGGCCGCCTGGCTGCCGGCGTGGAGAGCCTCGTCGCGGCGGGTCGACAGATCGGCCAAGCGCTGTTCCATGGAGTGCTCCATGGCACACCACGCTACAAGAGGGTGCGCGGCCGACTCTCGGCGGCCCGGTCGGGGCGGTGGGCCTCGATCGAGCGCACCTCGCCGTCGTCGTCACGGCGGACCGCTACCTCGACGAAGCCGAGGTCCCGGCAGCGGCGCTCGAGCTCGACCCCCTGGTCGCCGCCCAGCTCGAGCAAGAGGACGCCGCCCGGCCGCAGCCAGCCCAGCGCCTCGCGCGCGGCGCGCTGCAGCTGGCGCGTGCCGCGGGGCCCGCCGTCGAGGGCGGCGCCCGGCTCGAAGGCGACCACGTCTCTCGGCAGCAGGTGCAGCGCCTCACTCGGGACGTAGGGGACGACGCCGGTGAACACGTCGACGGTGCCCCGCAGGGCGGCGGGGACCGGCGCCGTGAGGTCGCCGAGCCAGGTCTCGACGCCGTTGGCGCGCGCACAGGCGACCGCGGCCGGATCGAGGTCGGTGGCCACCACCCGGGCCGTCGGCCGGCGCGCCCGGAGCACGACGGGGATCGCGCCCGAACCGGTGCACACGTCGAGTGCCACGCCGCCGGCGGGCAGCAGCGCGGCGGCGCGTTCGACCAGGCGCTCGGTCTGCCAGCGCGGCACGTAGACGCCGGGGTGCACCGTGACCGGGAGGCCGCAGAACTGAACCTGGCCCACGATCCAGGCCGTCGGCTCCCCCGCGACCCGGCGCTCGACCAGGGCTGCCAGACGGCGGGCGTCCCCCGCCGCCGCCGCGATCAGCTCGGCCGCTTCCTCGTCGCTCGCCACGCAGCCGGCACGGGCGAGCGTCGCCGCCACCGCCGCCTGCGGGGACCCGGGCGGCGGCGCCCTACCGGCCGAGGCGGGTCACTCCTGGACCAGCTCGATCAAGGTGCCGAGCGCCCCCTTCGGATGCAAGAAGGCCACCGTGGTGCCGCGCGACCCCGGTCGGGGCGCCGCGTCGATGGCCCTCGCCCCGCCGTCGGTCGCCGCCTTTAGCGCGGCGGCGCAGTCGTCCACGCGGTAGCCGACGTGGTGCAGGCCCTCGCCGTTCTTCTCCAAGAACTTGGCGACCGGTGAGTCCGGCCGGGTGGGAGTCAGCAGCTGGACGTAGGAGCCCGACAGCTCGAGCAGCGCCTCTTCGACCCCGTCGTGCTCCACCTGCTCGCGGTGGGCGACCGTCGCCCCGAACACCCGCCCGTACCACGCAACGGCGGCGTCCAGATCGTTGACGGCGATGGCGACGTGGTCGATGGCGGTCAGTTGTGAGGGGCGGGCGCCCGGCGCACTCACGCGTGGTGCCGGCGGAACGCGGTGATCCGGTCCTCCCCCACCTCGGCCCGGCGCTCGGGATCGTCGATGCCGAGACCCTCGCTCGGCGCCAGGCACAGCACGCCGATCTTCCCCTCGTGCAGGTTGTGGTGGACCTGGTAGGCGGCCTCGCCGACCTCGGTCAGCGGGAACACGGCCGAGAGCGGCGGCACGACCTTGCCCTGACAGACGAGCTGGTTGGCGTCCCAGGCCTCGCGGTAGTTGGCGAAGTGCGAGCCCTTGATGGTCTTGAGCTTCATCCACAGGTGCCGGTTGTCGTACTCGATCATGTAGCCAGAGGTGGCGGCGCAGGTCACGATCGTCCCGCCGCGCTTGCAGGCGAAGACCGACGCGCCCATGGTCTGGCGGCCGGGATGCTCGAAGACGATGTCGGGGTCGTCACCCACGAGGCCGCGCACGTCTCGCCCGAAGCGTCGCCACTCGGACTCGTCCTGGGTGTGCTCGTCGGCCCAGAAGCGGTAGTCGCCCGCCCGCCGGTCGATCACGGCCGCCACCCCGAAGTCGTGGAGCAGGTCGACCTTCTCGGGCGAGGACACGATGCCGATCGGGATGCCTCCGCCGTTCAGCACGTGCTGGACGGCGAAGCTCCCGAGGCCACCGGACGCGCCCCACACGAGCACCCGGTTGCCCTGGCGCATGGAGGCGCCGTTGGCCGACACGAGCATGCGGTAGGCGGTCGAATTGCAGAGCGCGTTGACCGCCGCCTCCTCCCAGGAGAGGTGGCTCGGCTTGGGCATCAGCTGGTTGGCCTTCACCACCGCGATCTCGGCCAGGCCGCCGAAGTTGGACTCGAAACCCCAGATCCGCTGATTGGTGGCCAGCATCGAGTCGTCGTGCGCGCTCGGGTCCTGGTCGTCGACGTAGTTGCAGTGCACCGTGACCTTGTCGCCCGGCCGCCAGTTGCGCACGGCCGAGCCCACGCTGAGCACCACGCCCGAGGCGTCGGAGCCGACCACGTGGTAGTCGAGGGCGTGCCGGGCGCCCCAGGAGCTCTCCTTGCCCAGCCGGTCGAGGAAGCCGAAGGTGGGCAGGGGCTCGAAGATCGACGTCCAGACCGTGTTGAAGTTGATGGCCGAGGCCATGACCGCCACGAAGGCCTCGTCGGGGGCCAGCTCGGGCAGGGCGACCTCGTCGATGTGCAACGACTTGCGCGGGTCCTTGTCCTCGGAGGCGACCCCCGAGAACATGTCGACCTCGTCGCGCCGGACGAAGGCGGCGCGGGTGGATTCGGGGATCGGCAAGCCGGCCAGCTCGGTGCCGGGGGCCCCGTCGAGAACCGCTTGGAGGATCTGGTGCACGGGTTGAAGCTATACGGTAGGAGTTCCCAGCCCACAAGCTCGCGGCCCTGGGACGTCGAGGAAGGAGCGCTTCCATGCCCGGATCGGTCATCGTCGCCGGGGCGCGAACGCCCATTGGAAAGTTGTCCGGTGCTCTGGCCAGCTTCAGCGCCATGGAGCTCGGCGGGATCGCCATCGCCGCCGCCCTCGAGCGGGCCGGCGTCGCCCCGGACCAGGTCGACTACGTCTTCATGGGCCAGGTGCTCCTGGCCGGCCAGGGACAGATCACGGCCCGCCAGGCGGCCGCCAAGGCCGGGATCCCCCTGTCGGTCCCGTCCACGACGGTCAACAAGGTGTGTCTCTCGGGCTTGAACGCCATCTACCTGGCCGACCAGATGATCGGCGCCGGCGACGCCGAGATCGTGGTGGCGGGCGGGATGGAGTCCATGACCGTCGCCCCCTACCTGCTCCCAGGGGCGCGCGCCGGCTACCGGGCGGGCGACGCCGCCGTGGTCGACTCGATGATGTTCGACGGCCTGACCTGCGCGTTCGACCAGTGTGCGATGGGACTCGCCACCGACCGTTACAACCAGTCGGTCGGGATCAGCCGCGAGCGCCAGGACGCCTTCGCCGCCGCCTCCCACGAGAAGGCCGCGGCCGCGGCCAAGGACGGACGGTTCGCCGAGGAGATCGTGTCGGTGTCGGTGCCCCAGCGCCGGGGCGAGCCGATCCTGGTCGACACCGACGAGGGGGTGCGCCCGGGCACCACGCCCGAGACGCTGGCCGCGCTCCGCCCCGCGTTCGACCCGGCCGGCACCATCACCGCCGGCAACGCCTCGCAGATCTCCGACGGTGGTGCCGCGGTGATCGTCATGTCGAAGGCCAAGGCCGAGTCGCTCGGCGTGACCCCGCTCGGGGAGTTCGTGAGCTACGGCCAGGTGGCCGGCCCGGACCCCTCGCTGCTCCTGCAGCCCGCCGCCGCCATCGCCCAGGCGCTCGGCAAGGCCAACCTCGAGGTCGGCGCGGTCGATCTCTTCGAGATCAACGAGGCCTTCGCCGCGGTCGGGCTGGCCTCGGCGGACCAGCTCGGCATCGACGAGGAGCGGCTGAACGTGAACGGGGGCGCCATCGCCCTCGGCCACCCCGTCGGGATGTCGGGCACCCGCCTGGCGCTGACCGCGCTCTTGGAGTTGAAGCGGCGCGGCGGGTCGCTGGCCGCGGTGTCGCTGTGCGGGGGCGGCGGCCAGGGCGACGCCCTGGTGGTCCGCTCGCTCGCCTGAGGGGTCCGTTCAGAACGGCGGCAGGAACAGCTCGACGCTGGTCGCCGACCCGAGCGTGACGTCGGCCCAGGGACCGGCGAAGCCGAAGACGGCCAGACCGCAGGTCGGCAGCGCCCGCGCGGCGCGCCGGGCGCGCTTTCCGCCGCCGAGCGCGCCCGCCAGCACCTCCGCCGTCGGGTTGTGGCCGACGACCATCACCGAGAAGAGCTCGTCGTCCAGTTCGTGGAGCTCCTCGATGACGTGGTCGGGGGAGGCGTCGTAGAGCTCGCGCTCGTAGCGGACCGGCGGGGGATCGGCGAGTTCGGCCAGGGCCCGCTCGGCCGTCTGCTTGGTGCGGGAGGCCGTGGAACACAGGACCAGCTGCGGGAACCCGCCGAGACCGAGCCGGTCCCCGCCCTCGCCCAGGCGTCGGCCGAGCGCGTCGGCGTCGCGCCGGCCCTTCGCCGAAAGCGGGCGCTCGTGGTCACCGCCCCCGGGCGGGGGGTCGACCGCCGCCTTGGCGTGACGCAGCAGCCAGAGCCAGCGGTCGTCAGGCATCAGGATGAGAGCTCGCGCCGTCCCTCGAGGGCGCGACCGAGCGTCAGCTCGTCCGCGTACTCGAGGTCCCCGCCGACGGGCAGCCCGCTGGCGATCCGGGTCACGCGGACCGAGAGCGGGCCGAGCAGTCGCGCCAGGTACATGGCCGTCGCCTCCCCCTCGAGATTGGGATTGGTGCACAGGATGACCTCGACGATCCCCTCCGCGTCGATCCGGCCCAGGAGCTCGTGGACCCGCAGCTGCTCGGGACCGATCCCTTCCAGCGGATTGAGCGCGCCCTGCAGCACGTGGTAGCGGCCGCGGAACTGCTGGGTGCGTTCGACGGCGGCGATGTCGCGCGGGTCCTCCACCACGCAGACGATCGTCGGGTCGCGGCGCGCGTCATCGCAGATCTCGCACAGCTGGTCGCGCTCAGAGACGTTGAAGCAGCGGCTGCAGAGCCCCGTGTTCTGCTTCACCGTGACGATGGCGTCGGAGAGCCGAAGCGCGTCCTCGACCGGCACCTTCAACAGGTAGAAGGCGATCCGCTGCGCCGACTTGGGACCGATCCCGGGAAGGCGGCCGAGCTCGTCGATGAGCGCGCGCAGGGGTCCCGTGTACATCTAGGGCCTCACTTCTTCCGCCCCGGGGAATGCCTCGAGGAGGCGCGCCTGGACCAGGGTGTCGATTTCGAGCGGCACACCGGGGTCGTCGGGATCGAACTCGTCGTCGCCCAGGTCGGCGACGTCGGCCGGCTCGGTCTTCCCGCCGGGGTCTCGGCCGGTTCGACCCGCCACCGCGGTGCTCGACGGGTCGGACTCGGTCTCGAGGACGAGACGGATCGCCACCGGGACGCCGAAGTGGGCCGCCAGGGCGTCTTCGACCGCGGGCTGCAGGTCGGCGCACCGGTCGCGGTGCGGCGGGTTGGCGACCGCGAAGACGGCGGTGCCGTCGTCGACCGACACGAACCGCCCGGCGCTGTAGAGCGCCTTGGCCAACGGCGGCAGGGAGCGCAGGATCTGATCGCCCCAGGCTTGGACCAGGCCGTCGCGGTCGGGCGGCTCGCCCGCGGCCGCGGGCGCCGCGGCGATGGGCGGCGCCGCGGGCGGGGCGGTGGGCTCGGGTTCTCCGGATGCGGCCTGCCGCTCCTTGCGCAGCGCTCCGAGCGTCGGACGGGCGCCCGGACTCCGCGGCGCGGAGGCCCGGGGGGCCGCCGGGGGGCCGGCGCTCGGCGGTGCCGCGGCCATCGCCTGCTCGAGGCGCGCCACGCGCTCGGCCAGCGCCAACGTCGATTCGTCGAGATCGGCCCGCGCCACCCGGACCAGGGTGACCTCGAGGACCACGCGGGCGTCGGGCGCCTCCCGCATGTCGACCTGCGCGCGCCCCAGGAGCTCCATCGCCCGGACCAACCGGGGCAGGCCGAGCCGGGTGCCCTGGGCCTCCAGCCGTTGACGCTCCGGGCCGTCGACGGCGGCCAGTTCCGGGGCGACCGCCAGGAGGAACGCCTGCCGGAGATCGTCGACGATCTCGACCGCCAGCTGCTGGGGTGCCCACCCGGCCTCGTGCAGGGCCGAGGCCGCCACCAAGAGCGCCTGCGCGTCCTCGTCGCCGAGCGCGTCGAGGATCGCGGCCAGGCCCGGACGCTCGTCGGTCGACGAGCCCGAGGCCGCCAGCTGGTCGAGGGCGGACAGGGCGTCGCGGGCCGAGCCGTGGCCGCGCCGCGCGGCCAACGCCAGCACGTCGTCGTCGAGGTCGAGCCCGGCGCGGTCGCGCACCGTGCGGAGGAGCGACACCAGCGTGTCGAACCCGAAGAGGCGGAACTCGTAGTGCTGGGTCCGCGAGCGGATGGTGGCGGGCACCTTCTGCGGATCGGTGGTCGCCAGCACGAACACCACGTGGCTCGGCGGCTCCTCCAGCGTCTTCAACAGCGCGTTGGCCGCGGCGTTGGAGAGCATGTGCACCTCGTCGACGATGTAGACCTTCCAGCGGCCCGGGGTGGCCAGGGCGGCGTGGGCCACGAGGTCTCGCATGGCGTCGACCCCGTTGTTGGACGCGGCGTCGAGCTCGTGGACGTCGAGTGACGAGCCCCGGGCAATTTCCACGCACGAGTCGCAGATGCCGCAGGGCTCGCCGTCCTCGGGCGACCGGCAGTTGAGGGCGCGGGCGAGGATGCGGGCGGCGGACGTCTTGCCGGTGCCCCGAGGGCCGCTGAAGAGATAGGCGTGCGCCACCCGGCCATCGCGCACCGCGTGCTGCAGGCCCGCCACGACGTGGGGCTGGCCCACGAGTTCGGCGAAGCGGCCCGGCCGGAAGCGCCGGTACAGGGAGACGAACGCCTCATCGCTGGCGGCCGGGCCCATAGCGGCGGAGCCTACCGGTGGGCCGCGACGGTGGGGCCTGGCCGGCCGCCGGACCGCGGCCCGAGCCGCCGGCGGTCGGTGCGGTGGCCAGGTTGACTACGGCACCCGGCCTCACCCGCTGAGAGCTGCTGCCTTCCGACCCTGACTCGATTCACGAGCGGCCGTTGCGCAGGACCCGGCCACCGCACCC
>Ga0209415_10002639_pt1 | contig 33463 bp, 33 predicted proteins | sample PeaSoiSIISIP2007_FD_187696 | JGI IMG/M metagenome (GOLD analysis project Ga0209415, IMG submission 187696) | Peat soil microbial communities from Weissenstadt, Germany - SII-SIP-2007 (SPAdes) (version 2) | ecosystem: Environmental > Terrestrial > Soil > Wetlands > Peat | place: Germany... | reverse complement strand
TCCCCCGCCTGTCCAACGGCGGCCCCTCGGCACTCACGGGCGACTTGGCCAGCAGCTGAGCGTCCCCGATCGGCGCCGGTCGGGTCCTACGCGCTCTTGACTGCGGCGACGAGCTTCACGAGAGTGTCCTTCGCATCTCCGAAGAGCATCGTCGTCTTCTCGCCGTAGAGCAGTTCGTTGTCGATCCCCGCGAAGCCGGGACGCATCGAGCGTTTCAGGAACACGACGTTCGCTGCGTCGTCAGCATGGATGATGGGCATCCCGTAGATGGGGCTTCCGGGCGTGTTCTGCGCGGCGGGGTTCACGGTGTCGTTGGCACCGACGACGAGAGCGACGTCCGTCGTCGGCAGCTCGCTGTTCGCCTGGTCCATCTCCTCGAGCTCCTCGTAGGGGACGTTCGCCTCGGCTAGCAGCACGTTCATGTGACCCGGCATGCGTCCTGCCACGGGGTGGATCGCGTAGTACACCTCGACACCGCGAGCCTCGAGCGCCTCGGCCAGCTCTCGCGCGGCGTGCTGGCCCTGAGCCACGGCGAGCCCGTAACCCGGGATGATGGCGACCCGGCGCGCATAGGCGAGAAGGACGCCGATGTCTTCGGGGGTTCCGCTGCGAACGGAACGGCTGGGGTCCCCGCCCTCGCCTCCCGTGGCGGTGATGACCGAGCCGAACGCACTGAAGAGGATGTTCGGGAGCGAACGTCCCATGGCGGCGCTCATCATGCGCGTGAGGAGCGTTCCTGATGCTCCGACGAGTGTTCCTGCGACGATGAGGAGGTTGCTGTTGATGGTGAACCCTGAGGCTGCGACGGCGAGCCCGGTGAAGGCGTTCAGCAACGAGATGAGCACCGGGACATCGGCCCCGCCGATGGGCAGCACGAAGATGACACCGAGAACGAGCGAAAGGAGCAGCACGACGACGAGCACGGCCGTGTTCGCCGTCACGATCGTCACGAGCAGGAGGGTGAGGATGCCGAGCCCGACCACCGCGTTTATCGGCTGCTGAGCTGGATAGGTGACCGGCCTCCCGGTCATCAGCTCCTGGAGCTTCGCGAATGCGATCGCGCTCCCGGAGAACGAGACCGATCCGACCAGGACTCCGAAGAGGATCTCGACGATCTTGTAGATGGCGATCGACCCGTGTCCGAGCGAGATGAACTCGGTGACCGAGACGAGAGCGGCGGCACCGCCCCCCACGCCGTTGAACACGGCGACCATCTGGGGCATCGCTGTCATCTTCACGAAGCGTGCGGCGGGGACCCCGATTGCGGTGCCGATGACCACGGCTACCACGATCAGCACCAAGTTGCGCGTGCTCCCGTACACGGCAGGCAACGAGAAGGTCCATCCGACCGCGAGAAGCATCCCGAGCGCGCCGATCTGGTTTCCGCGGCGCGCGTGCTTGGGCGAACTGAGGCCGATGAGCGCGAAGATGAATCCGACGATCGCTATCAGGTAGACGAGATCGGTCGCGGTGGCTCTGCTCATGGTGCGATGGGGCTCACTGCTTGGCGCCTCCGCCGGGCGGTCCAGAGCTCGTGTCGGGGCCCTGTGGGTTCTGAGGCGCCGGACGCTCCGTGGGTTTGGCCTTGAACATCTCGAGCATCCGGTCGGTGACCACGAAACCTCCGACCACGTTCAGGGTCGCGAGCACCACGGCCAAGAACCCCAACGTGAGCTGTGCCGCGCCGTGCGCCTGGCCCAGGACGAGCATCGTGCCGACGAGGATGATCCCGTGGATCGCGTTGCTCCCCGACATAAGGGGCGTATGAAGGATGCTCGGCACCTTCGATACGACCTCGTAGCCGACGAACGCGGCGAGCACGAAGATCGTGATGAAGCCCATGAGACCCGGCCCGACGGATCCGATCACTTCGCACCTCCGGGGTCCGCGGATCCACCGCCCGCGCCGAGCAGCTCCCTGGTCAGCTCGCCGAACGCCTCTCCGGCCCGCAAGACGCAGCTTCCTGACACGACCTCGTCGTCGAAGTCGGGTCGAAGCTCGCCGTCGGTGACGATAAGCCCGAGGAAGTTGGCGACGTTGCGCGAATACAGGAAGCTCGCGTGGGTGGGCATGGATGCCGGCGGGTTCGTCATGCCGTAGACGTTCACACCGGCGCGGTCGATCTCTTGACCGGGTTCAGACAGCTCGCAGTTGCCGCCCGAGTCGGCCGCCATGTCGACGACGACAGAGCCATCGGTCATCCGATCCACCATCTCGGCGGTGACCAGCAGCGGGGCTTTTCGCCCCGGGACGGCGGCGGTCGTGATTACGACGTCGGAGGCGGCGACCTCGTTGCCGATGAGCTCACGCTGTCGTGCGAGGAACTCCTCGGACTGCGCGCGCGCGTATCCGCCCGCCCCCTCCTGGGACTCGAGCTCGAGCTCGACGAAGGCGGCACCGAGCGACTGCACCTCTTCCTTCGCGGCGCTGCGAACGTCGTAGGCGCGCACTTGCGCTCCGAGCCGGCGGGCGGTGGCGATCGCCTGCAGTCCCGCCACTCCCGCCCCGAGCACGAGAACCTTGGCTGGAGGCACTGTGCCCGCGGCGGTCATGAACATCGGGAAGAACTTGGGCAGGCGCTCGGCCGCCGCCAGCGCAGCGAGGTACCCGGAAACGGTGGCCTGCGACGACAAGGCATCCATCGACTGCGCCCTGCTGATGCGGGGGATCAGGTCGAGGCTGAAGACAGTGGCCTTCCGGTCGGCCATGGCCTTCACGGAGTCGAGTTGTGACGCCGGCTGCAGGAAGCTCACGACCGTCGTGCCCTCGGGCAGCAGTCTGGCCTCCTCGGGTGTAGGCGCGTTCACCTTCGCCACCAGGTCGGCCCCGCCGAGCAGCTCGTCGGTCCCGGCGGCGATCTTGGCGCCTTTCTCCAAGTAGGCGGAATCGGGAAAGTGCGCCCGCGAGCCGGCTCCTGACTGCACGAAGACCTCGACCCCCGAACCCGACAGCCGGCCTGCCACTTCGGGAACGACGGCGACACGCCGCTCGCCTGTCCGCGTCTCGGTGGGCACCGCCAGTTTCACGAGGGGTTATCAGAGCACGTGGACCCTTGGGATCTCCAGTTCGCCGTCAGCTTCCCCGTGAACCACGGTGAGCCTTCGGTGTGACGCGCTCGGTGGTGCCTCTCCCACCTCGTCTTTCAGCGAGAAGACCATGCGTGGCTGGGAGTTCGCCATCTCGTATGCCTGGTCAGAGGGCAGAGGACGGGCGAAGAAGTAACCCTGGCCGACGTCAGCGCCGAAACCTCGCAGGATGACCACCTGCTCCGCAGTCTCGATCCCCTCTGCGACGGTGCTGATCGCCAACGAATGGCTGACGTGGATGATCGCCTCGGTTATCGCCCGGTTCATCCCCTCGTGAGGCTCGAGGGCGGAGATGAACTCCCGGTCGATCTTGGCGGTCTCGATCGCGAACCGCCCGAGGTTGCCAAGGGTGGACCAGCTCGTTCCGACGTTGTCGACAGCCAGGTGGACGCCGAGGCGGCTGAGCGCGTGGAGGTCGTCTGCGGCAGACGGGTCTGCGACTGTCCTCTCGGTCACCTCGATCGTCAGCCGGTCGGGGTTGAGACCAGAGACTTGGAGCGCCTCCGCTGCGGCGGCCGACATCTGGTGCTGGCGCAACTGGCTGGTGGCGCCGTTCACCGCGACCTGGATCGCCGAAGGCCAAGCCGCAGCCTGCGTGCACGCCTCGGCGAGGATCCATGAGTTCAAGGTGACGATGTAGCCACTGGTCTCGGCCCAGGGAAGCAGCACGTCGGGAGCGATGAGCCCTCGACGCGGGTGCTCCCATCGGACGAGAGCCTCGAACCCCAGCAGGCGCCCCGTGGCGAGGTCTACGGCAGGCTGGAAGTGAAGGACAGGATTGCCCTCTTGGAAGACTTCATCAACTGACATGTCGGCTCACCACCGGGCCCCTCCCGGCAGGCGCTCCGCCGCCGTCAGAGCGCGATCAGCTGCGCAGCCAGAACCCTGGGCGCGTAGCGTAAGGAAGCCTCGAGTCGATCGTACTGACACACCTCTTGATCGGCAGACTTGGAAGCAGCCTTGAGGCTCTAGCCCTGCCTTGGCGCGATCGGGTTTGTGCCCAGCCGGGCACCACCGACCCGTTCAGCGCCCCAAAGCCGCCAGATACGGGGGTGACTCGCCCCCTCCGTGGAGCTCGACGGCCGCTCCCGAAATGTAAGAAGCAAGAGGAGACGCGAGGAACAGGCACAAGTCGGCCACGTCCCGGGGTGTGGCGAGCCTTCCGAGCGGCACGGTGGCAGCGACTGCTGCGACACCGTCGGGACCCCCGTAGTGATCGTCGGCAGCCTCGGTGGCCACCATCCCGGCGACCACGCAATTGACGCGCACGGTCGGCGCCCACTCCAGCGCGAGGGTGCGGGTCAGGTTGATCAACCCCGCCTTGGCGGCGCCGTAGGCGGCGCTGCCGGGTGAGGGTCGAAGTCCTGAGACGCTCGCGATGTTGATCACGGATCCCCCTCGTTCCTGATCCCTCATCACGGCGTTCGCCGCTTGTGCGCAGTAGAAGGGCGCGAGGAGATTGAGCGCTACCACCGACGACACGAATCGCGGGGAGGCGTCCGCAGCGGGGATCGAAGGTGATCCGCCCGCGTTGTTCACGAGCAGGTCGAGGCGTCCGAAGCGTTCGGCGGCCTCTCTCACGGTCGATGCCGCCTGGTCGGCTTCGCGAACGTCTGCGCGTACGAACACCGCCGTTCGACCTTCGGCGGAGGGAAGGTCGCGCTCCTCGGGCTCGTTGCGCCCACAGATCACGACGTCGGCACCTGCGCCGAGGAGGGTCTCGGTGATCCCTCGACCCACTCCCCTCGACCCACCGGTCACGATCGCCACCTGACCTGAGAAGTCGAGCGGATCGCGGCCTCCGGTCCCCGTGCTCATGGTGACCCAGCGATCATGGTGACCCGGTGCTCATAGCGCCGAGCAAATTACCGGAGTCCGAGGACTCCTCAGTCTTGGGCCTCGATGCCGCCCTGGCCTAGTCTGCTCAGGCTTCCTGACGGTCCATCAGAAACTCTCGAAAACCACCCCGGGGCAGGTCCATGGGTATCGAAACTCACCGAATCACAGCCGGCATCGCCGAAGTGGTGATCGACGTCCCCCCGGTCAACGCGCTCGATGTCTCTTCCTGGTTCGCCCTGGCAAACGCCATCACGGAGGCGGGGCGCGACCCCTCGATATGCGTTGTCGTCCTGAGGGCGGAGGGCCGGGGATTCTGCGCGGGTGTGGATATAAAGGAGATCGCCTCGGGGGGTGAGGCCGTGCTCGTGGGCGTGAACCGCGGGTGCGCCGCTGCGTTCGCTTCCGTCTACGACTGCGAGGTCCCTGTCGTCGCCGCCGTTCAAGGGTTCTGTCTCGGTGGCGGCGTCGGGCTCGTCGGCAACGCCGACATCGTCGTCGCCTCGGACGACGCGACTTTTGGCCTCCCCGAGGTGGACAGAGGGGCTCTCGGGGCAGCCACTCACCTGTCGAGGCTCGTGCCTCAGCACCGGATGCGCGAGATGGTCTACACGGCCACCGCGGCGACCGCCTCGGAGCTGCACCACTACGGCTCCGTGCTGCGGGTGGTGAGCCGCGAGGAATTGGTCGAGACCGCCCATGAGGTCGCGTCAGAGATCGCGGCCAAGAGCCCGACGATCATCCGGAGGGCAAAGGAGTCCCTGAACGGCATCGACCCGGTGGACGTGAAGCGCAGTTACCGCTTCGAACAGGGGTTCACGTTCGAGCTCCAAGTGGCAGGAGTGGCCGACGAGCAGAGGGCGGCATTCGTCGAGAAGCGCGACGCAGACACCTCCAAGTGAGCTCGTGACACCGCCTCGCGACAAGCGCACGACCGTCGAGGAAATGGTCGGAGAGCTGCGCAGCGGAATGACGATCGGCTTCGGCGGCTGGGGATCGAGGCGCAAGCCGATGGCCGCGGTCCGGGCGATCCTGCGTGCCGGCATCGACGATCTCACGGTCGTCTCCTACGGCGGGCCCGACGTCGGCCTGCTCTGCGCGTACGGAAGGGTGCGAAAGGTCGTCTTCGGTTTCGTCACGCTCGACTCGATCGCGCTGGACCCCCACTTCCGGCGCGCGCGCCAGGAAGGGTCGGTGGAGGCCATGGAGGTGGACGAGGGAATGTTCTACCTCGGGCTGCTGGCCGCCTCTCAGCGGGTGCCGTTCCTGCCGACGCGCGCAGGCCTGGGCTCCGACGTCATGCGGCTGAACCCGCAACTTCGCACCGTCGTGTCTCCTTACGACGACCGCGAGGAGCTGGTCGCCGTCCCCGCCCTCGAGCTCGACGCGGCGTTCGTGCACCTGAACCGCGCCGACACGAGTGGGAACGGCCAGGTTCTCGGCCCGGACCCGTTCTTCGACGACCTGTTCCTCGGCGCGGCACAGAGGCGCTTCGTCACAGCCGAGCGCGTCGTCGCTCCGGGGGAGCTGCTCGGTGAAGGGCCGATCCAGACCATCACGGTCACCCGTCTGCTCACCGATGCCGTCGCCCAGTGTGAACGTGGGGCGCACTTCACATCGTGCGCACCCGACTACGGGAGGGACGAGGAGTTCCAAGGCCTCTATGCCAAGTCCGCTGCCGACCAGGAGTCCTGGAGGTCCTTCTCCTCCAAGTACGTCGAGGTGGACGAAGCCGGCTACCGGGCGGCGCTGCGCGAGCTGTCGGAGACGTCGAGGTCGAGCGGGGGAGCCGGGTGAGCGAGTCGGCGGGCGGATCGCAGGACGTCACCAGGGCAGAGGTGTGCGTCGTAGCGTGCGCGGAGGCGTGGCGCGGAGACGGCGAGTTGCTGGCGAGCCCGTTCGGGACCATCCCGTCCGCGGGTGCACGCCTCGCACGCCTCACCTTCGAACCCGACCTCGTGCTCACCGACGGGGAGGCCGCCCTCATGGCCAACACGCCCGGTGTGTCCGGGCCCCGCGGGGAGCTGCTCCTCGAAGCGTGGCTCCCTTACCGGCGGGTCTTCGACGTGGTCTGGTCGGGCCGGCGTCACGTCATGATGATCGCCACTCAGATCGACCGCTACGGCAACCAGAACATAAGCGCCATAGGGGACTGGGCGAAGCCCAAGGCTCAACTAGTGGGGGTGCGGGGAGCGCCGGGCAACACCGTCAACCACCCGACGAGCTATTGGGTGCCCTCCCACTCTCCTAGAGCGTTCGTCGAGCACGTGGACGTGGTGTGCGGAGTCGGCTACGACCGCGCCGCGAGCGCCGGTGAATCGGCGACGCGCCACCACGACCTGCGCGTGGTGGTCACCAACCTCGCGGTGCTGGACTTCGAGACCCCGGACCACGCGATGCGCCTGCGATCGGTCCACCCCGGAGTGAGCGCGGCCGACGTGCAGGCCGCGACGGGATTCGAGCTCGTGATGGACGATCGAGTCCCCACCACGAGGTTGCCAGACGACGACGAGCTGCGCCTGATCCGCGACGTGATCGATCCCGACGGTCTGCGAGAAGCAGAAGTCTCGGCGTGACGACGCGCAGTCTCGAGCCCCTCACCGACGTGTGCACGATGCCCGAGGTGCCGGAACTGTGACCCTCGCTTCGATGCCCGAACCTCACCCGGCTCTTCGCACGCGACTGTGCGAACTGGTCGGCGTCAGGTATCCCGTGGTCCAGACGGGAATGGGGTGGGTGGCGGGCCCGAGGCTCGTGTCGGCCACCGCGGAGGCAGGCGGGCTCGGGATCCTCGCGTCGGCCACCATGAGCATCGGAGAACTCGACGCCGCGGTCGCAGAAGTCAGGTCGCGCACGAGCGCACCGTTCGGGGTGAACCTGCGCACCGATGCATCGGACATCGACGAGCGCGTGGCGCTTCTCATCGACAGCGGGGTGAAGGTGGCGAGCTTCGCCCAGGCTCCGCGCGCCGACTTGGTACGCCGGCTCTCCGAGGCGGGATTGTTCGTCATTCCGACCGTGGGGGCGAGGCGCCACGCGGAGAAGGTGGCCGAGTGGGGTGTACACGGCGTGATCGCACAGGGCGCCGAGGGAGGAGGGCACACCGGGCAGATACCGACGAGCCTTCTCGTGCCCGAGGTGGTCGACGCGGTAGGAAGCCAGGTCGCGGTGGTGGCGGCCGGCGGCTTCTGTGACGGTCGAGGGCTCGTCGCGGCGCTCGCGTGGGGAGCAGCTGGGATCGCGATGGGGACGCGGTTCCTCCTCACCGAGGAGAGCACGGTGCCCGACGACGTGAAGCGCGTCTACCTCGACACGTTGCTGACCGGGACCGTGGTCACCACGCGCGTCGACGGGGCACCGCAGCGGGTCATCCGCACCGCGCTCGTCGACCATCTCGAGGGTGCGGGCCGCCTGGGTGCTCTGCCGAGGGCCTTGCGGAACGCGCTCGCGTTCCGCCGCCAGACCGGAGCGTCGCTCATGGCTCTTCTCGCGGAGGGACGCGCCATGCGAAAGCACGACGAGCTCAGCTGGTCGCAGGTGATGATGGCCGCCAACGCCCCGATGATGACGAGGGCCGCGCTGGTCGAGGGGAGAGCCGACGCCGGGGTGCTTCCGACGGGCCAGGTGGTCGGGCGCATCGGCCGGCTGCCGTCGGTCGCCGAGGTGATCGGTGGTGTCGTCTCCGAGGCCAACGCAGTTCTGGATCGCCTCTGCGCCTGCTAAGCGCGCACGACGAGCCGCACCGTCAGCCCCGACTCGCAGGGCCAGATGTCGACCTCGTCGCAGAGCTGGCGTGAGACCCACAATCCCTTGCCCCTTTCCACCAGCTCCGCGCGAGCCGGGGGCACGTATCCCGCGAGGAGATCTGTGAAGGCGGTCCCTTCGTCGGTCACGGTGCACACCGCGACTCCTTCCGTCGCCCAGACGCGTACGAAGGTGGCGCCGGATCCGTGGACGAGTGCGTTGGCTGCGACTTCGCTGAAGGCGAGCACCAGGTCCTCGACGCGCTCGGGTGTGAGCCGTGCCGGCGCGACCGCGATCTGGACCGCGTGGCGGGGGATGCCCACGACGCGGTCGAACTGCAGCTCGAGCCGCGGCGCGCTGTCCTCCACCACGAGGTGGCCGATCCCCAACGAGCGGATCATCTCGGTGGGGTCGGCGTATCGCGGGCTGTGAGTGGCCTTGCCCCCCACGAGGAGCTGTGGATGGGTCCGCTCGATCATCTCGATGACCGACGCCGGCAAGGCCCGCCCGTCGAACGGGCAGAGCACCGACAGCGGCCACATGGCGAACGCTCTGTTCAGCACCGCTTCATGGCGCGCCCACGCGCGTTGGTCGGGTTCGAGCTCATCGGGCTCCACCTGCTCGATGAGCCGGACGCGCTGAGCGCCTGCCCCCAAGAGGGACTCGAGCAGGTTGCGATAGGCAGCGATGGCCGAAGCAGGGCGCCGCCACCCGCCGAGTGTCCCCATGAACGAGATCGCCCCCGAAGTGCCCGTCTCTGCGAGCCCTTCTCGCAGCAACCCACTCTGCAGCTCGTCTGCGACGACGACGACCGGCTCGCCGCAGCGGACCCCTTCGCTGACGAACGAGGAGATCGCCGACAAGAGCACCTCTTCGCAGGAGTAGACGAGGGCGATGTGGTCGAGCAGGCGCTGCTTGCCGAACTCGATGCCGATATCCAGGGGAAGGTCGAGGTCGACCACGAGGTCGAGCGCCAGGGCTTCCCCCGGAACCTGCTCGGCGCGCCTCGGTCTAGGTCCAGCTCTTGGAGATCTCCCCGACCTCAACCCTGCGGGCACATCGGACACTTACCCAACACAAGGCGCCCCCGAATCAAACAAATCGCGGGGTCGAGGGGCCGAAGCCGGCCTCGATCTCAGCCGAGGCGCTCGATGATCGTCGCGTTGGCCTGTCCGCCGCCCTCGCACATCGTCTGGAGTCCGTAGCGGCCACCTGTGCGCTCGAGCTCGTTGAGCATCGTGGCGAGGATCCTTGCTCCCGAGCAGCCAGTCGGGTGCCCGATCGCGATGGCTCCGCCATTCGGGTTCACCTTCGCCATGTCGGGGTGGAACTCGCGTTCCCATGCGAGCACCACCGAGGCGAACGCCTCGTTGATCTCGATGACGCTCATGTCCTCGAGTGCCAGCTTCGACTTCTCGAGCACGAGGTGAGTGGCAGGGATCGGAGCAGTCAGCATTATCACGGGGTCGTTGGCGGCGACCGCGAAAGTGTGGAACCTCGCGCGTGGCCGAAGCCCAAGCGCGATGGCGCGCTCCTCGCTCATCACGAGCACCGCCGCCGCGCCGTCGGATATCTGCGACGAAGTCCCGGCGGTCACAAGGCCGTCCTCGGCGAACGCGGGCGCGAGGGATGCGAGCTTCTCGAGGCTGGTGTCGCGCCGCACGCCCTCGTCCCGGTCGAGCATCTCACCGGAAGTCCCGAGATCCGCCGAGCTCGCTGCCGCCGGCGAAGCCGGGGGCGAGGAAGAGAGCGGAAGGATCTCCGACGTGAACCGCCCTTGATCACAGGCGAGCGCTGCTCGCCTGTGGGACTCGAGCGCGAACCGGTCCATCTCGTCCCGGCTTATCTTCCAGCGCTTCGCTATCTCCTCGGCGGAGAGGCCTTGGTGGATGAACTCGTAACGCGAATGCACGCTCGGGCCATACGCCTCGCCCGGGCCCGGGTCGGTGGTGGAGCCGATCGGCACCCGGCTCATCGACTCGATGCCTGCGCCGATCACCACGTCCATCGCTCCGGACATCACCGCCTGAGCCGCGAAGTGGATCGCCTGCTGCGCGGAGCCGCACTGGCGGTCGACGGTCGTGCCGGGGACCGTGTCGGGGAAGCCCGCGGCCAGCACGGCGTTGCGTCCGATGTTCATCGCCTGCTCGCCGACGGTCATGGTGCAGCCCATGACGACGTCCTCCACGATCGCGGGGTCGAGGTCGTTGCGCTCGACGATGGCACGCAGGGGGGCTGCGGCGAGATCGACTGCGTGCCAGCCCGAAAGCCGGCCGCCGCGACGCCCCACCGGGGTGCGCACGGCATCGACTATCACTGCGTTCGGCACGACCCTCATTGTTGCCCAGCGGCTGACTGTGTGTCAGATTTCGCCCCCATGCAGCTCATCGGCGGTCGATCTTGGACCTGAGGTTCACCGAGGAGGAAGATCGCTTCCGTCACGAGGCGAGAGCGTGGCTCGAGGCTCACGTTCCCGGAACGAAGCGCGGCACCGAGCCGCTTGCGTCGGTCGACACCGCCGAGGGCTTCGAGGCTCACCGTGCCTGGGAGCGAACGATGTACGACGATCGCTGGTCGGTGGTTTCGTGGCCCGAGGAATTCGGCGGGCGCGGTGCAGGACTCATCGAGTGGCTGATCTTCGAAGAGGAGTACTACCGGGCGCGTGCACCGGTGCGCGTCAACCAGAACGGGATATTCCTTCTCGGTCCCACCCTCTTGGAGTTCGGCACGCCAGAGCAGAAGGAGCGACATCTCCCGAAGATGGCCTCGGGGGAGGAGGTCTGGTGCCAGGGCTGGTCCGAACCCGACGCCGGGAGCGACCTCGCCTCGATTCGAAGCCGAGCGGAGCCGACCGGTGGAGACGGCGGCGGTCGCAACGGCACGGGTCGCAACGGCGCCGATTGGATCTTGGACGGGCAGAAGACCTGGTGCAGCCGGGGCGCATTCGCCGACTGGATCTTCGGCTTGTTCAGAAGCGATCCAGCGGCCGAGCGCCACCGGGGCCTCACCTACTTCCTCGTCCCGATGGACTCCCCCGGGGTGACAGTGAGGCCGATCGCCCAGCTCGACGGTGAGACCGGATTCGCCGAGGTCTTCTTCGAGGACGTCGGGGTCCGAACCGACCAAGTGCTCGGAGCGGTCGGTCGAGGCTGGGAGGTGGCGATGGCCACGGCGAGCTCGGAACGCGGCCTGACTCTCAGGAGCCCCGCGCGCTACACCGAGGCGGCCGGGCGCCTGGTCGAGCTCTACAAAGAAAAGTCCGCGCTCGACCCCGCGCGGGCTGCACGCTCGTCCGACGCGGTGGCGCGCGCCGTGGTGGACACCGAGGCGTACAAGCTGCACACCTACTGGACTGCGACCCGGGTGCGCGACGGAGGCTCGGTGGGCCCGGAGGCCTCCATGAACAAGGTGTTCTGGTCCGAGGCAGATGTGGCTCTGCATTCAGCTGCACTCGAGTTGCTGGGGGAGGAAGCCCAGATGCTCGACGACGACGGGAGACCGGGACCCTGGCTCGACGGCTTTCTCTTCTCCCTCGCCGGCCCGATCTACGCGGGCACAAACGAGATCCAGCGCAACGTGATAGCCGAGCGCGTGCTCGGGCTGCCGCGCGGTTGACCCAAGTGGTGGCTCAGGACCTGCGTGATCCGGGACGGGGCGACTTCTGATGAGGTTCGCCTTCGACGAGCAGCAGCTCGAGTTCCGCTCGCAGTTTCGTGCCTACGTCGAGAAGGAGTGCGGCCCGGCCGAGGTGCGCGCCGCTTGGGACTCTCCGACCGGTTGGTCGCAGTCTCGCTGGGCCGCTCTGGCGGAGATGGGGGTGGTGGGCCTCACGGTTCCCGAGTCCCTCGGCGGGCTCGGCTTGGGGATGGTCGACCTGGTGGTGCTGCTCGAAGAAGCAGGACGCGCCTGTCTCCCCGAGCCGCTGCTCGAGACGGTCGCTCTGGGGGTGCCGGTCCTCGCATCGGCCTCGGGAGAGCGCGCGCCGGGGATACGACTGGACTGGCTCCCTCGGGTGGCAGCAGGAGAGGCGGCGCTGGCAGTCGGGCTGTCCTCCATGCCCGCCGTGGCGGGCGCACAGGGCGCTCATCTGTTGCTCCTGGAGCATCGCCCTCCGAGCTCGGTCGAGATCCACGCCGTGCCCGGTGACGAGGTCCGACAAAGGCCCCGGCCGGTGCTCGACCGGTCGCGACGACTTTCGGAGGTCGCCTGGGAGCCCTCGGCCGCGACCCTTGTCGCCAGCGGCGACGAAGCAGAGCTCGCCCTGCGCGCTCTCGCGGACAGAGCGGCGATGGGCTCGGGGGCGCTGCTTCTCGGAGTCGCCGACAGGATGATCACGATGGCCGCTCAGCACGCGATGGACCGCAACCAATTTGGCAAGCCCATCGGGTCCTTCCAGGCGGTCAAGCACCATCTTGCGAGCGCCCTCGTTCGTCTCGAATTCGCCAGGCCTCTCGTCTACAGGGCGGCTTGGTCTCTCGACGTCGGCGATCCCGATGCCTCCGTGCACGCGTCGATGGCGAAGGCCCAAGCCTCGGATGCGGCCGAATGCGCGGCGCTGACCGCACTGCAGGTGCATGGGGCGATCGGGTACACGTGGGAGCACGATCTCCATCTCTGGATGAAGCGAGGCTGGGCCCTCTCCGCTTCGTGGGGAGACGCGGCTTCACACAGGGCAAAGGTGCTCGAGGCCCGCGTGGCCTCTATCGACTGACTTCGTCCCCGCTCTAGTCGAAGATCCATCGCGTCGGGGACCCGGTGAAGTCTGCGGTGGCGATCCCGATGACCCGGGTAGGCCGGATGCGAAAACAGGCGTTCACCTCCGGGTCGAGCATCTCCAACGTGTAGTCCGTCGAGTACTTCCGGTTCTCGAGGTCCAGCACCAACTCCAGGGTCGCGAGGTCGTCGACGATCTCGGCTGTGCCCTCCATGACTACGGCTTCGCCGGCGTCGTCGGTCGCGACCGAGCAGCGCGGGTTCGAAACAAGGTTCAGCGTCTTTCGAGATTCACGGCTGGAGCTGAACCACAAAGACGTGTCGTGCCACATGCCCCATACCGCCATGAGATGCGGCCGACCGTCGGGGCGGACCGTCGCGACCCAGTAGTCGTGCGACCTTGCGAGGCGCTCCTCGGCCCAGGACCATGGGAGAAGCCCGGCTCCCTCCGCAGCGGGCTTGATCCCGTATCCCGGCATGTGCGGGCGGTTTGTCTCCGGCACCTCGACGCCCTCAGTCGGTCTTCCAAAGAGAGGTGGCATCAACGTACTGAGCGGTGCACGGATGCCCGTGCGCGACGCTCACCGACATGTCGGCGTCCTCCGACGCCGGCACCCGCACGATGGTGCTTGAACGCGTTCCGTAGGACTCTGTGTGGACGCACGCGGCGAGCGTCTCCGGTGCTCGTTCGAAATTCTCCTGGGGCGACGCCCCCGTCGCAGCCCCCTCGGGCAACGGGGGCAGGCTGTGGTCACCGAGCACCACCCGGAGCCGGTCGAGGAGGGCTTCTGCATTCGGGCCGCGCTGGTCGACGTGTCCCATCAATCGGCGAACGTTGTCGACCTTTGCAGAGGGCGACCCGAGAGGAAGGTTCTCGAGTACGTGGAGCCCAGGGGGAAGCTCGACCACTGCCGGCTTCTCACCGGTCATGTCGATCGAGAAGAGTGAGCGACGGTCACCGACGAGGATCGACGAAGGGTTGTAGAGGGCGGGGTCGAACCTGCCGAAGAAGTCCTCGACGGCATCCTCGGACTTTGTGTGCTGCACGAGTGCCAGAGGCAGCTCGCCGCGCGATCGCTTGGACGGGTCTCGCCCTCCGGGCGAGGGCCTGTTGGTCAATGCCGCCACGAGCCCTCGATCGTTCACCGCCAGCCACGTCCCGCCGGCGAGCTCGTCGCGTCCTCCGAGGATCCTCGGACGCGAATCCTGCAGGACGGTGATGGCGGTCGCCGGGCGTTCCAGGCGCTCGTCTCGATTGGCACCCACCACCAACGGCGCGGACTCGTCGACGCGCGACACCATGACGAGAAGGCACACCGAGGCCCAGGGTAGCGGGCGGTCGCGAGCCTCGGTCGATGACGCCGGGGAGCGAACTCCCTGGACAAGCGGGCCATGGCCGTACCTGACACACCGTCAGATCGCTGGGTAGGCTGGCTCGGTGAGCGACCTTCCCAGGATCATCTCGGTCGACGACCACGTGGTGGAGCCACCCGAAGTGTGGCAAGACCGCTTGCCTGCCAAGTACCTCGACACCGGGCCGCGCATCGTGCGCGCCCCCATGGGGGAGATCACCTTCGTCGGGGGGAAGCTCACGGTGAAGCCCGGGAGCGAGGGGCATCCTGTCGACTGGTGGTACTACGAGGACCTGAAGCGCCCTCTGCTTCGCGTCGACGCCGCCGTCGGAGTCCCACGCGACGAGGTGACGATGAACGGCGTCACCTACGAGGACATGAGACCCGGTGCCTATCAGGTCAAGCCGCGCCTCGAGGACATGGACACCAACCACATCGAGGCCTCGCTGTGCTTTCCCACGTTCCCGAGGTTCTGCGGCCAGACCTTCACAGAGGCCAAGGACAAGGAACTCGGTCTTTTGTGCGTGCACGCATACAACGACTGGATGGTCGAGGAGTGGTGCGCGCACTCCGACGGCCGGCTGATCCCTTTGTGCATCGTCCCGTTGTGGGATGCGGAGCTCGCCGCCGCCGAGGTGCGCCGCAACGCCGAGCGCGGGGTGCGCGCCGTCTGCTTCAGCGAGATACCCCCGTTCCTCGGGCTGCCGTCGGTGCACGATCCCGACAATTACTGGGACCCGTTCTTCAGGGCGTGCGCCGAGACGTCGACCGTCGTCAACATGCACATCGGCTCGTCTTCGAAGATGCCCTCCACCTCGTCCGACGCGCCGCCGGCCGTCGGGTCGACGCTCACGCATACGAACGCCACCTTCTCCGTCGTCGACTTCTTGTTCTCCGGAGTGCTGGTGCGCTTCCCTCAGCTGCAGCTGGCGTACTCGGAGGGTCAGATCGGCTGGATCCCTTACATCCTCGAGCGGGCCGACATCGTGTGGTCCGAGAACCGGGGCTGGGGTGGAGTGGCGGACAAGATCCCCGAGCCACCTTCGACCTACTTCCGGCGCCAGATCACAGGCTGTTTCTTCAACGACGCGCACGGTCTGCGGTCGGTCGAGGAGATCGGTGTGGACAACATCACGTACGAGTCCGACTACCCGCACTCGGACTCCACCTGGCCCGAGACGAAGGAGATAGCAGAGCGGCAAATGGCTCACCTCGACGACGAGACGAAGTACAAGATCGTCCGGGGAAACGCGATCCGTCTCTTCGGTCTCGACCACCTGGCCCCGTAGCAAGCCCCAGGCTGCCCGGCACTCGCCCCGTGGACCTCAGGTACTCCGATTCGGAGCTGAAATTCCGTGCCGGGCTGCATGACTGGCTCGCCGATGTGCTGCCGAAGCTTCCGCCGCCTCCCGACGCGTCCGACTGGCCCGCCCGTCGCTCCTACGACACCAAGTGGCAGCGGATGCTCTACGACGCCGGCTATGCCGGGATCGACTGGCCCACCGACGGCGGTGGCCGTGGTGCGAGCCCCGTCGAGCAGCTGATCTACCTCGAGGAGCTCGAGCGAGCACACGCGCCCTACGTCGGCGTGAACTTCGTCGGGCTGCTGCACGCGGGCCCGACGATCGCTGTCGAGGGCATAGCGGAGCAGAGGTCGAAGTTCCTCCCCCCGATCCTTCGTGGTGAGGAGGTTTGGTGCCAGGGATTCTCGGAGCCGGGAGCGGGAAGCGACCTGGCTGCTCTTCGCACGCGGGCGGTGCGAGACGGGGACGACTACGTGGTGAGCGGGTCCAAGATCTGGACGTCGCACGCAGAGGTCGCCGACTTCTGCGAGCTGCTCGTGAGAACCGGGCCCGAGGGGGAGCGTCACCGGGGGATCACCTGGCTGGCGATGCAGATGGACAGTCCGGGAATCGAGTTTCGCCCGCTGCGCACGATCGCGGGCTCCACGGAATTCGGACAGTTGTTCCTCGATCAGGTCCGCATCCCGGCTGCCAACAGGCTCGGCGAGGAGGGGGACGGATGGCGAGTCGCCATGGTCACCTTGAGCTTCGAGCGGGGGACTGCGTTCGTCGGGGAGGTGCTTCAGTCGATGGAGCTGTTGAGCTCGCTGGGTGAGCTGGCACGGCGAAGCGGTGCGTGGAGCGACCCGGAGATCCGCCGGCGCACTGGTGAGATCGGAGCCGAGCTCGACGCACTGTGGGCTCTCGCCCGCCGCAACATCTCGAACGCAGCGCGCACCGGAGTCCCCGGCATCGGCGGGAGCGTCTACAAGCTCGGCCTCTCGGAGGCCCGGCAACGTCTCGCCGACCTGGGGATGGACCTCGTGGGGCGGGCGGGGCTCGCCTGGGACGAGCTCGAGGGGCGAGACGGCTCGGGGGTGCTCGGCAACGCCGAGATCGTCGGAACCTGGGTGCACAGCTTGTCGCGCACGATCGCGGCAGGCACCTCGCAGATCCAGCGCAACATCATTGCCGAGCGGATTCTCGGCCTCCCGAAGTAGCGCCGGGACCACGGGAACAGCGAAGCACGGGATCACTGGAGCGCGAAAGACAAGTCGTGGACTTCGAACTCTCGGACGAAGAAGCAGCTCTCGCCGACTCGGTGCGCGGGCTCTGCGCGTCGCGGTTCCCTCTAGAGCGCCTGCAGGAGATCGCCACGAGCGCGTCGGAGCCGCCGGTCGAGCGCGCGGCGGAGCCCTCGGCGCCTGACGTCCTCGACACGGTGGGATGGGAAGCCCTTGCTTCCTCCGGGGTTTTCTCGCTGCAGGTGCCCGAGACCGAAGGTGGCGTCGGGCTCGGCATGGCCCCCGCAACCGTCGTGTTCGAGGAGCTCGGCCGCGCGTTGGTCCCGGGCCCCCTCGTGGCGTCGCATCTCGCAGCACGACTCGGAGTCCCTCCGTTGGGTGACGCGGCCGAGGGCAAGCTGCTCGTCGGTTCGCTGCGTCCCTTCCTCCCGACCGGCCCCGATTCGCTCTCGCCTCTCCTCGTTCCCCATCTCCCCTCATTAGGGGCATTGGTCATCACGAGCGAGGACGGCCTCAGGTTGATCGATCCGGCCGCGCTCGACGCGACCCGCGTCCGACGCTCGCTCGATCCACTCACCCCGATGTGGCTCGTCGACTCCCTCCCCGAAGGGGACCCAGTCGGCGTCCCAGGAGATGCGGCGTGCTGGCTTCGCGACGAGTCGATCCTCACGGGTGCCCTGCTCGTGGGACTGGCAGCGAAGTGCGTCGACATGGCGGTCTCCTACGCCAAGGAACGTGAGCAGTTCGGCAGGCCCATCGGCGCGTTTCAGGCCGTCAAGCACATCTGCGCGGACATGCTGGTGCGAGCCGAAGTCGCGCGCGTGTCGGTGCAGTGCGCCGGATTGACGGTCGATCAGCCGGATGTGGGTGATGCGGACCGAGCAGCAGCCGGCGCCGCGTTGCTCGCGGCAGAGGCCGCGGTGAAGAACGCCAAGGCGTGCATCCAGGTGCACGGAGGGATGGGCTTCACGTGGGAGGTGCCGGCGCACCTGTTCCTCATGAGAGCCCGCGTGCTCGCGGAGTCGATCGCGCACCGCTCAGAGCTCTCGGAGCTCGTGGCGGACCGGTACTGAGGAAGTTCGAGGGGAGCGAGCGATGCCAGAACCGCTTGAGCATCTTGACCAGTCGGTCCAGGTCATACCACCGGGAAAGGTCGCTTACGGCATCCAGCTCCCGGTGCAGTCGCAGTCGACGATCTATGTGGAGGAATGGGAGCTCGGCGCGGGGCCAGAGGAGATCGCCCGTGTTGCTCGGCAGGCCGACCAGAGCGGGTTCTTCTACGTCGCGGTCTGCGACCACACGGCGATCCCCCGCCGGCTGGCCGGGGCGATGGGCACGACTTGGTACGACACTGTGGCGACGCTCGGGTGGCTGGCCGGGCTCACCACGAGGGTCCGGCTGCTTTCCCACGTCTACATCGCGGCGCTCCGCCACCCCCTTCGAGCGGCGAAGGAGATGGCGACCCTTGACGTCCTTTCAGGGGGTCGAGTGATCGTGGGTGTCGGAGCGGGACACGTCAACGAGGAGTTCGAACTCTCCCAGCGCGACTTCAAGAGCCGGGGAAAGCTGACAGACGAAGCGGTCGACGGGATCGTGGCGGCGCTCACCGAGGAGTTCCCCGTCCTTCGGGGACCGCAGTGGCCGGCTTCGGACCTGGGGGTGAGTCCCCGACCCGTGCAGCGGCCGCGACCTCCGGTGTGGATAGGCGGTTCGTCAAGAGCGGCTCTGCGAAGAGCAGCGCTGCGCGGAGACGGTTGGCTGCCGCAGTCACCCAAGCGCGAAGACATGCCGGGCCAGATCGCCCATATCCTCGGGCTGCGTCACGAGTTTCGAAACGGGCTTCCCATCGAGATCGGGGCTCTCGCCGGCTCCTTCCACGTCGGCGACCCATCGTGGGACTTGCCGCGCGGGACCGTGTCGGGCAGCCCCGAGAAATTGGCGGAGAACCTTCGAGTCCTCCTGGACATGGGCGTCTCGCACCTGCAGATGCGGTTCCCGAGCCGCTCCGTCGACGAGCTGTGCGAGCAGATGGCCGCGTTCGGAGAGCTAGTCGCCCCTCTTCTCGGCTGACCTCCTTCGGATTCTCGCCGACGCCCTCACCGAAATGGTGTGTGGGGCGGGAAGCCCAGGCATTCTGCTGCAAGGTGGCCGTGAGGAACTGAGCGAGGTCGATCCTCGACGATTCTCATAACCCGAGTGGGTGAACACGAGAACAGGAGAGGGCAGACCATGAGCAATACGACGACGCTGTCGGGCAACCTGACTCGCGACCCGGAGATCCGCTACACGCGCGACGGCCAGGCCAGTGCCAACTTCGGACTGGCGGTGAACAGACGATGGCAGTCGCGCGGGTCCGACGAGTGGGAGGAGGTCACATCCTTCTTCGACGTCGTCTGCTGGCGCGACCTCGCAGAGAACGTCGCATTGAGCTTGGTCAAGGGGAGCAGGGTGATCGTCACCGGCCGGCTCGAACAGCGGACCTGGGAAAACGATGCAGGGGAGCGTCGCAGCCGTGTCGAGGTGAGCGCCGAGGACGTCGGTCCGTCGCTGCGGTTCGCCACCGCCGAGGTTACGAGAGCTGAGCGCCGGGTCCCCGACGCCCTCGCTCCGGACGGAAGCTCCGACCCGTCCGGGGATCCCGAGGTGATCGGGTCCGGAGCCTGACCGGCATGACCGGATCCCCGGGAAGCTGGGCCTCCCGGGGTATCCGGAGCCGGCTCATGTCACGACCACAGCGCCTTTCGAGATAAGGAGACAGGTTGCATGTACCCATGGATCGTCGGACCATTCGTCGCAAGCGGAGCCCTGCTGGGAATCGAGAAGCACATGACTCCGGTGGGGGTGCTCGCGGCACTCGCCACGAGGGTCGTGCGTGACCACGGAATCGCTTTGGTGACGCTGCTTCTCGGCGCGATGCTCGCGCTCGGGATCATGATCGCCAGCCGACTCGGAAACCCAGACGAGTCCGCGACGGAGCGTCCCTTCGAGCCGCCGCCGCTCCCACCTGCGACGTGATGCCCGACAGCGACGACGAGAACGTCGCCGTGCGCTTCGCTCCGGTCCTCGTCCTCTCGAAGCTCGAGGCATTCGAGCTATGCGAGGCGTGTGCCGAGGCCGAGCGGGCATTGCTGCGTTCTGGCAGAGCGAGCGAAGCGGCGCGGATCGCCGCCCTTTTCGAGCTGGCAGAGGCAAGGCTCACCGCGAGGTGAGCGTCCTACTCCGAAGGTTCGAAATCGAGTGAAAGAGAATTGACGCAGTAGCGCAAACCCGTCGGAGCAGGGCCGTCGGGGAAGACGTGGCCGAGGTGGCCGCTGCATCGCGCGCAGGTGATCTCCGTGCGACGCATCCCGATCGAGCGGTCCTCGTGCTCCTCGATCACTCCGTCGGCGACCGCACTGGTGAAACTGGGCCATCCGGAGCCCGAGTCGAACTTGTCGTCGCTCCTGAACAGCTCGGCACCGCAGGCGGCGCATCTGAAGAGTCCCGGATCGTGGACGTCGAGGAGCGTCCCGGTCCACGCGGGCTCGGTGCCTTTCTCGCGCAGGACGTGGTACCGGTCCGGTGAGAGCTCGGCCTTCCATTCCGATTCCGGCTTGACGATCTCAGGGCTCATGAGTTCCTCCTGGTCCTCGTAGGCGTTTCCTGCGGCTTTGCTAGCGTCGTCCCGGAAAACGCCTACGACCTGCAGCTTGTAATACACCAAACCGATGGAACTGCGCGACAGCCCTGACGACGCCTCGTTTCGCGCCGAAGCGCGCTCGTGGCTCGAGTCCAACCTCACCGGTGAGTTCGCCCTGGCGAGGGGTCTCGGGTACGCGGGATCCCAACACGAGGGCCGCGAGATCCGCGTCGCATGGGAGCGGCATCTCGGCGAAGCCGGCTGGACGTGCGTCGGGTGGCCCAAGCAATGGGGCGGGCGCGGAGCCACTATGTCGCAGCAGGTCATCTGGAACGAGGAGTACGTCCGGGCCGAAGGCCCCGCGCGAGTGGGAGTCATGGGCGAGGGGCTCCTCGGTCCAACGTTGATCGCCTACGGAACCGACGAGCAGAAGAGCCGATTCCTCGATCCGATACGTCTCGGGACCGAATTCTGGTGCCAGGGGTATTCGGAACCCGGTGCGGGTTCAGACTTGGCGAGCCTGCAGACCAAGGCCGTGCTCGACGGCGACGAGTGGGTGATCGACGGCCAGAAGGTCTGGACGTCTTATGCACAATGGTCCGAGTGGTGCTTCGTGGTGTGCCGTACGGATCCCACTGCTCCGCGTCACCGAGGCCTCTCGTATCTCCTCGTGCCGATGGACCAGCCCGGCATCGAAGTGCGTCCCATCCGTCAGATCATGGGAACTTCGGAGTTCAACGAGGTTTTCTTCGACGGCGCACGCACCAAGGCGGACCTCGTCGTCGGGAAGGTGAACGATGGCTGGCGCGTGGCGCTCGCAACCCTGGCATTCGAGCGCGGTGCCGGTCTGCTCGGGGACATCCTCCAGTTCCACCAGCAGCTCGAGCAAGTGATGGAGACGGCTAGGAAGAACGGCAGATCATCCGATCCCGTCATCCGCCAGCGTCTGGCCCGGGCATGGGCGCGTCTATACATCCTCCGTCTGAACGTCCTCAGGTCGCTGACGGGCATCGAGGGCCCCGTGGCATCGCCGCAGGCGTCCATCGCAAAGCTCTTCTGGGCGAACTGGCACCGCGACCTCGGCGAGCTTGCGATCGACGTAGAAGGAACAGAGGCGACCGTCTCGGGCCTGCGAGCTGAGGCCGGCTCCGATGTACCGGAAGGGTCGGCTGCGCCGTACCCCGTTACGGAGTCCCAGCGCATCTTCCTCTTCACCCGCGCCGAGACCATCTACGGCGGCTCGAACGAGATCCAGCGAAACATCATCGGCGAGCGAGTGCTCGGCCTTCCCCCCGAGCCCAAGGTCGCCGACCGATGAGTGATACGAGGGCTCCCGACTCCCCGAACCCACCGGCGCCGCACGGATTGCTGGAGGACAAGGTGGTCGTGGTGACCGCAGCGGCCGGCACCGGGATCGGTTTCGCCACCGCTCGCCGCTGTGTCGAGGAGAAGGCGACGGTCGTTATCTCGGACACTCACGAGAGGCGCCTTCTAGAGGCCGCAACCGCCATCGAGGAGATCTCGGGAACCCGACCACTCGCCGTGCCGTGCAACGTGACCGTCGAAGACGACGTGAGGCGACTCTACGACGCTGCTCTCGAAGAGCACGGAAGGATCGACGTCGCGGTGAACAACGCCGGTCTCGGGGGCAACGTGCCGATCGTCGACATGACCGACGACCAGTGGGCAGCGGTGCTCGACGTCACTCTCACGGGGACGTTCAGGTGCATGCGCGCCGTGCTCCCTCATCTCTACGAGAGGGGAGAAGGAGTCGTCGTGAACAACGCGTCGGTGCTCGGTTGGCGGGCACAGGCCAACCAGGCGCACTACGCCGCGGCAAAGGCCGGGGTCATGGCCCTGACTCGATGTGCCGCGGCAGAAGCTGCACCTCGCGGGGTCCGAGTGAATGCCGTCTCGCCGAGTCTCGCGATCCACCCTTTCCTGAACCGTGTCTTCCCGGACGAAGAGTTGGCCCAGCTGAGAGAGCAGGAGTTGTTCGGCCGTTCGGCCGAGACATGGGAAGTGGCGAACGTCATCGTGTTCCTGGCGAGCGACTATTCGTCTTATATGAGCGGCGAGATCGTGTCGGTCTCGAGTCAGCATCCTTGAGGCCGGCGTGGACCTCCCAGGCGAAGAAGACCCTCGTGCCGACATCTACTCGGGCTCTGTCCCCCAGGTCGTAGCCGACGCCGCCCGCAACTACGAGCATGCCGATGCAGTAGTCGATCGAGCTCCCGACGGCACAGTGGTTCGAATCTCGTTCGAGCAGCTCGCCGACAAGGCGCTCGATGTGACGCGTGCCGCCGTCGCGGCAGGCATCCATCACGGTGACCGCGTCGGGATATGGGCTCCTAACTGCGCCGAGTGGGTTGTCTGCTCGCTCGGTCTGCTCGGGGCGGGTGCCGTCCTCGTTCCGCTCAACACCCGGTTCAAGGGTCCTGAGGCTTCGTACGTGCTGAGGACGTCGGGAGCTCGCGCGCTCTTCAGCGTCCGGGGCTTCCTGGGGATCGACTACCCGGCCATGCTCGAGGGGGAGGAGCTGCCCGCACTCGAGCGAATAGTGCTGCTTCGTGACGACGTGGGCATCCCGAGCGAGCCGACGACCACAGACGAAGTCCCCATCTTCGGCTGGAGCGAGTTCATCGAAGGCGCGAACGGCATGGTCGAGTCCGCTGACGGGGTCGTCGGGGTGGCGGTGAGCGGGCACCAGGCTCGCAACCGCTGGCAAGCGGTGAGGGCCCACGATCTATCCGATGTCATCTTCACGTCGGGGACCACTGGGCGCCCCAAAGGTGTGATGTGCACCCACGGTCAGAGCCTGCGCACTTTCGCGACGTGGGCGAGGATCGTCGGCCTGGAGGCCGGCGACAGCTACCTCGTCGTGAACCCGTTCTTCCACACTTTCGGGTACAAAGCCGGCATCCTGGCCTCGCTCATGACGGGGGCGACGATCGTCCCGGAGCCCGTCCTCGACATTCAGCGCGTGATCGAGACGATCGAGACGGAGCGGATAACCGTTCTTCCGGGTCCGCCCACCCTCTACCAATCGCTTCTGGACCATCCCGGCCGAGAGGACCACGACCTCTCCAGCCTTCGTCTCGCCGTGACCGGGGCGGCCATGGTCCCGGTGGAGCTGGTGCGGCGCATGCGTGAGGAGCTGGGCTTCGACACAGTCCTAACCGCCTACGGGCTCTCGGAGTCGACGGGTGTCGTCACCGTTTGTCGTCGCGGTGACGACGCCGAGACCATCGCCACCACCTCGGGGCGCGCGATCCCCGACGTGGAGGTGCGCGTCGTGGACGACACCGGGAGCGAGGTCGCGAGGGGAGCGGCCGGCGAGATCGTGGTGCGGGGGTACACCGTCACCACCGGCTACCTGGGAGATCCGACGGCAACGGCAGAGGCGATAGACCCGCAGGGCTGGCTCCACACCGGTGACGTCGGGATCATGGACGACGCCGGCAACGTTCGGATCACGGACCGGAAGAAGGACATGTTCGTGGTGGGCGGCTTCAACGCCTATCCGGCGGAGATAGAGCGTGCCCTCTCGGAGCACCCCGGGGTCAGCCAGGTGGCCGTGATCGGAGTCCCAGACGAGAGGCTCGGGGAGGTGGGGTGCGCTTTCGTCGTGCCGGCTCCCGGCGTGGCGGTCGGGACCTTGGGAGACGAGCTGATCGGGTGGGCGCGCGACCGGATCGCCAATTACAAGGTGCCCCGACACGTCGAGATCGTCGAGTCGCTCCCTGTCAACGCGAGCGGCAAGGTGCTGAAGACCGAGCTTCGCTCGAGCTTCACCGGCTTGGCGGGCTCTCGGAAGGCGGGGACAGAGGTGGGTACCGCTGGGGAATAGCGGCTCGGCTCAGGATCTCGGGGTGAGCGACGAGACGGTGAAGCTCGCCTTCGCAGTCAACGTGGACGTTCCGACCACGGTCGGGCTCGACACTTTGGTGTTCCATGTTCCGTGCACCGGCAGAGCGTTGGCCGTCGAGTACCACAGGTCGGAGGTGTTCGTCCCGGTCTGTCCGCCGCTGAACGTCGTGACCTCCCGGAAATGAAGCGTCTCGACCTTCTGCCCTCCGATGGTGAACGTCTGTGTTCCCACGTACTGGTTGTAGCCGGTCATGACTACCGCTCCGGTGTTGATCGGATCGTTCGTGCCGGTGCACGAGAACGCGAACCGCTCGCCTTGGCGGAAGATCTCGGGGAGAACGACTTCCGGGGTCGAGCACTGAAAGGTCGCAGTATCCGAGATCGTCATCACGACGAAGTCCCAGCGGTACCAGCCTGCACGTCCGGGAGAGACCAGGTCACCGCTGCTAGGGCAGTAGGTCGAGCTCTGCCAATGGCTGTCGGAGAGGTCCAGCCGCCAAACCCAGCAGCCGTCGGCGTTGTAGGTGACGGTCCCCGGCATGCCGGGTCCCTCCGTCTCGGACTTCGGCGGCAGTGAGATGTGCTCGTTCGCCCGGCCGACGTAGGAGTACACGCCTTGGTGCGGGCGCAAGGTTCCGGCTTGGGCCGAGGGGTCGTGAGCGGACTTGAAGCGCTGGTACGCCGTGTTGCTCGACAGCTGCTGCGGCCCGTTGTTGTTCCACATGTAGAGGAATATGCCGATCCCGGAGACGAGGATCACGAGCAGGCAAGCGAGAACTATGAGCAACTTGCGGTGGCGGTGCCGAAACGACGCACGCTTGTGTGGGGACTCGGGCGGGCCGGACCCGAGGCCATCGGCGGGAAGGCTCGTCGAGGCCGGCGGGGCGACGTCGATCCGGGTCATGCCGGGACCTCGAGGTGCACGAAGTCCCGGCGTATGAGGCGAGACAAGCCGCTGAGGACCGGATGCGGGTGTGCCGCTGCCAGACGGTCGAGTGCGGACTGCATCACCCCCGTGATCTCGTCGTAGCACGCTTCGACCGTCTTCCTGTCGGTGGCCGAGTCCCCTCCGAGCGAGCTCCAGTCGATGGGCGGGAGGAACTCGATCTGCATCGACGTCGGCATCGGCAGAGGCGGCGTCAGCATCGACGTCACGCCGAAGGGACCGAGGACGATCGGAAAGACGTTCACCCGAATCCGCCCCAGTCCGAGAACCCGCGCTATCTGCTCGCCGCGAGCCAGCACGACAACCGAGTTGTGCGACCCGTGAGTGACGACCGGGACCACCGGAACACCGGAGTGAAGTGCCAGGCGAACGAAACCCTTACGCCCTCCGAAGTCCACGCGGTCGCGGGCGGTCCAAGGACGGCAAGCATCGAGGTCACCTCCGGGGTAGACGAGGACCGCAGCACCTTGCTCGAGCGCGCCCTCGGCTTCGTTGCCCCCGGCCGGGATGGCGCCGATTCGACGCAGGTACGAGCCGATCCCGGGCATCGCCAGCAGGAGGTCGTAGATCAGCGTGTACTCGGGCTCGTCGATCCCGCGACGGCGGAGGATGGAGAGGCCGGTCACCCACGCGTCGGGCATGTAGAGGAGACAGGAGTGGTTCCCGACGACCAGGACGGGTCCGCTCTCGGGGAGGTTCTCGAGGCCCAGCACCTCCGGGGAGAAGTAGGTCGCCAAGCGGGAAATCAGCGTCAGGTGCCGGCGGATGGTCTCCGGGTCCCGCCGAAAGACGGGTGCCACGCGTTCGGTCGCCACTCGGTGAGACAGAGGCACCACCAGAGGCGCCAACAAACCCGCACGGTCGTGCACCGGGGTCTGCGCGGTGCTGACGCTCATGGTGTCCTCCGCGGGTCTTGTTGACTACCGTTCTCGCGCCGCGGCGGGTCCCGTGGAAAGGGGACTTCGGCCCAAAGGTGGAGGGGAACGGCCCTTCGTACGTCTAGGAGGTGGCCGACACATCTGCCCTTCAGGAGCGGTCGGGCGGGGAGCCGTCTTCGCCGCTACCCTGTCTTGCTTTCGCCGGTTGCCACATCTAACTAATTGCCGACCGGGGGGAGCGGAAAGGAGCAGGGTGCGCGGAATCGTCTTCACCGGCAACGACGCATTGGTCACCGACGAGCTCGAGATCGCAGATCCGGGGCCCACCGAGGTCAAGGTGAAGATCGCCGCGGCCGGTGTCTGTCACTCGGACCTCTCTGTGATCAATGGGACGATCCCGTGGAAAGCCCCGTCGGTGCTCGGGCACGAGGGTGCCGGAGTCGTCGAGCAAGTGGGCTCGGAGGTGCGCAACGTCAAGCCCGGGGACCACGTCGTGATCGCGACTCTCGCGAATTGCGGCACGTGCAGGGCATGCAACACCGGTCACCCGACCATGTGCGTGCACACCCTCGGGCGGTCGTCCGAACCCTTCACCTTCCGCGGCGAGCCGGCGTCCAATTTCGCAGCCGCTTCGGTCTTCTCCGAGTACACGATCGTCTCGGCGGTGCAGGCCGTTCCGATCTCGCCGGAAGTGCCGATGACCTCCGCGGCCCTCATCGGGTGCGGGGTGCTGACCGGAGTGGGCGCCGTCCTCAACCGGGCCCAGGTCGCACCCGGCGACACCTCTGCGGTCTTCGGAGTCGGCGGGGTCGGTTTGAACGTCATACAGGGCCTGCGCCTGTCGGGAGCGAGCCGGATCATCGCCATCGACACGATCGCCGCCAAGGAGGACCTGGCGCGCCAGTTCGGTGCCACCCACTTCGTCGACGCTTCGAACGCCGAGGTCGTCGAGGAGGTTCGCCGGATCGTCCCTCATGGCCCTCGGTCGGTGGCGAACGCGCTGGGTCCGGGGGGCGTGAAGTGGGCCTTCGAGTGCGTGGGGCATCCACAGGCGCTGCGCGCCGCCATCGACTGCCTCGACTGGGGAGGCACGGCCGTTGCGATCGGGGTGCCGCCGCGCGGCACCGAGGTGGCTGTGGACGTGAACAACCTCGCCTACGTGGACCGCGGCCTGATCGGCTGCCGATACGGCTCGGCTCGTCCTGCGCACGACATACCGCTCATGGTCGAGCTCTATCTCCAGGGACGACTGATGCTGGACGAGCTCGTGACCGAGACGCGTCCACTCGAGGGGTTCAGGGAGATCATCGAAGACATGGAAGCCGGGAAGCTGGCGCGAGGTGTGCTCACGCTTTGAGTCGGGGCACCAGATCTTTGGGAAGGGCGGCTGCTGAATGACGTGGATGGTCTACGGCGCCTACGGCTACACAGGGAGGCTCGTAGCTGAGGTCGCGACCCGCCGTGGCGAGCGCCCTCTGCTGGCTGGTCGCGACGAGCGACAGCTGGCAGCGCTGGGAGAGCACCTAGGGCTCGAGCATCGCGCCTTCGACCTGTCGAGCGCCGAGTCCGTGCGCGAAGGACTGAGCGATGTCCAAGTCGTAGCCCACTGCGCCGGACCGTTCTCCTCCACGGCACGTCCGATGGTCGAGGGATGCCTGGCGACGGGAACCAACTACCTCGACATCACGGGCGAGATCGACGTGTTCGAGTACGTCCTCGGCCTGGAGAAGGAGGCCGAAGCAGCCGGACTTGCGCTCCTGCCGGGCGCGGGATTCGACGTCGTCCCCTCGGACTGTCTGGCAGCGATGCTTTCCCACGCCCTCCCCGGCGCCGAAACCCTCACGCTTGCCATACGCATGCCGGGTGGGGCGAGCCCCGGCACCGCGAGGACGATGATCGAATCACTGGGCGACCCCGGGCGTGCACGTGTCGCCGGGGCGATAGTCCCCGTGCCCTCGGACCGCAGGCGCAGGACCGTGCCATTTGTCTCCGGCACCTCCAAGACCGTTGCGATCGCCTGGGGGGACGTCTCGACCGCATATCACTCGACGGGGATAGATGACATCACCGTCTACGCGGCCGTGCCCGCGGGAGCTGCGCCCCTGGTCCGGATGCTCTCGATGGTCGGGCCCGTCGCTCGCAGCCGGGTGGTCAACGCCCCGATGAGGCGTTTGGCGGGCCTCGTGCGCGGGCCGTCCGCCTCGATACGGGCGGAGAGCCCCGGGGAGGTCTGGGGTGAGGTGGTGGCCCGTGACGGAACCCGCTCTTGCGGCGCGGTCACGACCCCGAACGGCTACGACCTGACGGCCGACTCGGTCGTGCGGATAGCCAAGCGCATGGAGGCGGGGGAGATCCCACCTGGTGCATGGACACCTTCACGAGCGCTCGGGGCCGACTTCGTGCGCGAGCTCGACGGAGTGGCGGTTCAGCGGACCTGAAGCCGTCGGGCCGGCCGCCGCTGTCAAGCGGGCTCGGTGGCGAGAGACTCGCCGAGGCGAAGCAGGCTGGGGGTCGTCCCACCGAGTGTCGGAGCGAGGTGCTTCACCAGCAGGAAGTACCTGTGCAGCGGGTAGTCGCGGTCGACGCCCACCCCGCCGTGGAGGTGCTGAGCCGCGTGCACGACCCTCTGAGCGCCTTCGTCGGCCCAGTACTTCGCCACGGCCACTTCCTTCGTCGACGGGCGTTCCTCGGACAGGCGCCACGCGGCGTGCCAAGCCGTCAGCCGCACGCCTTCGTTGTCTATGTAAGCGTCGGCAGCTCGCTGGCCGACCGCTTGGAAGGTCGCGATGGCCTTTCCGAATTGATGGCGCTCGGCGGTGTACTCGGCTGTCAGCTTCAGCGCCGACTGACACGCCCCGGATATCTCGAGGCACGTCGCCACCTGAGCACGCTCGATCAACCAGCCGAGAGCCGCATGTCCATCGGGGCCTGCGCAAAGCACACCTTCGGGCGACACCTGCGTCGCAGACAGCTCGAGCTCACCTTCGATCCGCCAGTCCGTCGCCTCCTGCTTCGAGATCGCAACGCCCGGCCCACCCGTCTCGACGACGAAGAGCCCGATCCCCTCTTCGTCACCCTCTATCCGAGCGGGCACGAGAACCGCGTCGGCGACGTTCGCCACCGGCACGTAGCTCTTCGTCCCGTCGAGGCGCCAGCCCGTCCCGTCCCTCTTGGCGGTGACCGCAGGCGTGAACGGGTCTCCACCCGGCTCGCTCAGGGCAGCGGTGATGATCGTGTCCCCCGAAAGGAGTCCACCGAGCCACCGGCTGCACTGGTCGTCGGTACCGAAACGCGCGATCGACATCGCCGCCCAGACCACCGAAGGGCCGAACGGCACGGCCGCCGCGACGCGTCCGACCTCCTCGGCGACGATCGCCGCGGCGAGGAACCCGAGGCCGGCCCCGCCCCTCGACTCCGGCAGGGCCGCCGACAGAACTCCGGCGGCGCCGAGCTCACTCCACAGCTTCCGGTCGACGCGATCGGCGCCGGCGCCCACCTCCTTCAGCCGCTCCGAGGTCGAGAGGTCGCCGAGTATCTGCGCCGCGAGCCCTCGGAGGGCCTCCTGCTCCTCTGTGAACGAGAAATCCATGTGACTCGACTCTCCTGCTTCCTTTGCCGGATGTTTCGACGCGCCGCTTCGGGGCGCGCTGTGTCAGCGAAGCGACCGCGGCATTCCCAGGCCGAAGATCGCGATCAGGTCTCGTTGTATCTCGTTCGTCCCGCCGCCGAAGGTCAAGATGATCAAGCTGCGCGAGTACATCTCGAGACGGCCCTTCAGCACGGATTCGGGCGACCCGCGTCTCAGGTAACCCGCCTGCCCGACGACCTCGGACAGCAGGCGAAGGGCCTCCATGTAGAACTCGGTGCCGAACACCTTGATGCTCGAGGCATCGGCCACGTCCAAGTGTCCGCGCGTAGCGGTCCACGCGACCTTCCAGTTGATCAGCCTCAGGAATTCGAGCTTGGCGTGCACTCGTGCCAAATGGAGCCGCACCCATTCCTGGTCTATGACGCGTCGGCCGTCGGCGAGCTTCGTCTGCTGCGCCCAGGCGCGAACGTCGCCGAGCGCGCGCTCGATGATCCCCGGGGAGCACAGCGTCACCCGCTCGTGGTTCAGCTGGTTGGTGATGAGCGTCCAGCCCTGGTTGAGCTCGCCGACGACGTTCGACAGCGGGACCCGGACGTCCTCGTAGAAGGTGTAGTTGATGTTGTGCTCGCCGAGGAGCTGCATCGGCACGACGCGCACGCCGGGGGTGCTCATCGGAACGATGACTATCGAGATGCCCTTGTGCTTGGCTGCTTCGGGATCCGTGCGAACGGCGAGCCAGCAGTAGTCGGCGTCGCCAGCCAGGCTGGTGAAGATCTTCGATCCGTTTATGACGAGCTCGTCGCCGTCGACCACGGCGGCAGTCTTGAGCGCGGCCAGGTCGGTTCCCGCGTCCGGCTCCGAGTAGCCGATGCAGAAGTGGATCTCCCCGGCGAGGATCTTCGGAAGGAAGAAGTCCTTCTGCTCCTTGGACCCGAAGTTCATGATCGTCGGCCCCACCGTGTTGATCGTGAGCATCGGCACGGGAGCGCCACTACGCATCGACTCGTCGAAGAAGATGAATTGCTCGATGGCCGAGCGTCCTTGCCCTCCGTATTCGACCGGCCAACCGATGCCCAGCCAACCGTCGGACGCCATCTGTTTGACGACGCGGCGCATGGCGGGCCCGATGCCGTGGCTGGCGGCGAGTTCCTCTTCCACCTCGGGGGTGAGCAGCGTCGCGTAGTAGTCGCGCAGCTCCTTGCGCAGCGCTTCTTGCTCCTCGGTGTAACCGATCTCCATGGTCTCCCCTCGGGCTCCTGCCTCTGGCGTGGCTCTTCGCAGCACTCGGCGCGCACTGCGGTGCAAGCGGCTGCCCCCGGCGATGGAACAGGTTACAGTTTTGGGCCGCACACGCCCAGTGTGCCAACCTGAGACCTCCCAAACCCCAGACGGAGCTGAGCTGATGCCAGAAGCGGTGATAGTGGCAACCGGGCGGACCCCAATCGGTCGAGCGATGAAAGGCTCGCTGGTGAGCTGCCGTCCCGACGACCTCGCAGCGCACGTGATCAAGCAGGTGCTCGCGAAGATCCCTCAACTCGACCCGCAGCAGGTCGAGGACGTGATGGTCGGGAACGGCCAGCCGGCAGGTGAGGCGGGATACAACGTCGCGCGGGTCGCGGCGCTTCTGGCCGGTCTCGAGGTTCCCGGCGTGACGGTGAACCGGTACTGCTCGTCGTCTCTCCAGACGATCCGGATGGCAGCGCACGCGATCAAAGCTGGTGAGGGTGACGTCTTCGTTGCGGCAGGCGTCGAGACCGTCAGTCGCTTCCAGTTCGGAGCCTCTGACATCGGAAGCCACAATCCGGCTTTCGCAGACGCAGAGGCTCGCACGACGGCGCGAAATACTGCGGTGACCGAGCCTTGGACACCGCCGAAGGGACTCGGGGACGTCTACATAGCGATGGGCCAGACGGCCGAGAACGTTGCGGAGTACGAGAACGTGAGCCGCGAGGATATGGACAAGTTCGCCGCGCTCAGTCAGAACCGAGCCGTGGAGTCGCAGAGAAACGGCTTCTTCGAGCGCGAGATCATCCCGGTCACGCTCGAGGACGGCACGCTCGTCACCAAAGACGACGGCCCGCGCCCCGACACGACCGTCGACGTGCTGGCCCAGCTCAAGCCCGCCTTCAGGGAGGGCGGCAAGGTTACGGCAGGGAACTCGTGCCCGTTGAACGACGGTGCGGCGGCGGTCGTCGTGATGTCCGACACCAAGGCTTCGGAGCTCGGCATCACGCCCCTCGCGCGCATAGTCGCGAGCGGAGTCTCCGCCCTCGATCCTGAGATCATGGGACTCGGCCCGATCGAAGCATGCCGCCAGACACTCGGGCGGGCGCACATGACGATGGACGACATCGACCTCGTCGAGATCAACGAGGCGTTCGCCGCGCAGATCATCCCGTCGGCGAAGCATCTCGGCATCGACTGGGGAAAGCTCAACGTGAAAGGCGGGTCTATCGCCCTCGGCCACCCGTTCGGCATGACGGGAGCGCGGATCATGACCACGTTGCTCAACGCGCTCGAGGACGAAGGCAAGACCTATGGGCTCGAATCGATGTGCGTCGGCGGCGGGCAGGGAATGGCGATGATCGTCGAGCGCCTCTCGTAGCCGGACACACCGGGGGAGGCGGCACGAAGGTGAGCGAACCGATCTACGACGCCTCCTCGATGTGGGAGCTCGTACGGCGCCGGGCCAAGGCGACGCCGGACCGCACGATGTTGATCGAGCAGTCGGGGCGGACGATCACCTTCGGCCGTTTCGCCGAGAAGTGCGAGGAGCTCGCAGCCGGGCTGCACCTCCTGGGCATAGGACAGAGCAGCGTGGTGTCTTGGCAGCTCCCCACCCGGATCCCTACCGTATTGCTCTCGATGGCGCTAGCGCGTCTGGGTGCCGTGCAGAATCCGATCCTCCACCTCTACAGAGAACGCGAAGTCTCCTTCGTCCTCTCTCAGATCAAGTCCGACTTCTTCTTCGTCGCGAGCACGTTCAAGGGTTTCGACTTCACTGCAATGGCCGAGAAGGTGGCCAAGGATCTCGACGAACCGCCTGCCGTGGTCGTAGCGGACGCAGGGTTGCCAGGAGGTGACGTGACCACGCTTCCCCCGCCACCACCGCCGGCGGCCGCCGACGAGGTGAGGTGGGTCTACTACACCTCAGGAACGACCTCAGAGCCGAAAGGGGTCCGCCACAGCGATCTCACACTTATCACCGGGGGGCGAGGCTTGGCGATGGCGGTGGACTTGACGGAGGAGGACGTCGGTTCCATTGCCTTCCCGTTCGCCCACATCGCCGGCCCCGACTACCTG
>Ga0209415_10002638_pt1 | contig 33471 bp, 32 predicted proteins | sample PeaSoiSIISIP2007_FD_187696 | JGI IMG/M metagenome (GOLD analysis project Ga0209415, IMG submission 187696) | Peat soil microbial communities from Weissenstadt, Germany - SII-SIP-2007 (SPAdes) (version 2) | ecosystem: Environmental > Terrestrial > Soil > Wetlands > Peat | place: Germany... | reverse complement strand
TGGGCCAAAAAGGCAGGCATCAGCTTGGCACGTGGAACCAGCCCAAACGGGTTCAAACATCCGGCTGGATGTACTAGGCATTAGAGCCACCTCTTGCGTTACTCGCTCACTCCATCAATGCGTCTAAGAGTTGTATCGTGTTTGGATTGAGCAACCGGAAGCTTTGATCTAGATCAAATTTTCATCCGAGGTTCGCAAAAGGGCTTGGTAGATGTCGAACGAGCAGCCTTGGAGGCATCCGCCTGTGGCGTCGCCGCGGCGCCGCGAATGTCATGGCCGCGCTGGAACGAGCTACTGCCGGTGATGACCGACGAGTCCGACAACCAAACGTCCCGAACCGAACAGCCACGTCGGCGCCGCCGGCTGTCCGACAAGATCATGATCGCGTTTCACGCGGCCTGCGATCAGGGTGACTTCGAGGTTGCGCACCGGCTGATTGCGATCGTCGAATTCATGTTGCGGCGGCCCGCGCCCGAGTGGCGTCTGGAGCGGCGAATCAAAGCCGAATCTCTTGTCGCGGCGCACGAGCGGCTGTGGTCCTTGCGCCACCCTGAGGCGAGAGAGGGCTGAGAACCGTCGGCGTCGAGGCGTCCCGGCGATGCTGCTTGGGAGGCTGAAGCCATTCGTTAGGCGTTCGACCGCCTACGCGTGGCTGCGCGCCCACTAAGATCCGGGACATGGCGCTGAGCGCGCTCCGGGCGAAGGGGGGCAGGTTTCCGGATCGGCGGACCATGAAGACCACCCGGGCTAAGCTCCGGGAGACGTTCGCCAAGCTACAGGCCCGGGGCGTGGCGTGGGCACGGTGCAGCGCCACCCGGTCCTCCAACGCCTTCACCACGTCCGCCTGCGCGGAGTTCTTTACCGCGTCGGTCGACGGTTTCCTGACCCATGCACCGGCGATACGCTCCCGGCCCATGGCCCCCACCCCTCCCCCGATCCGCGTCAACCGCGCCCCGGTCCTGACCCTGTGGGCGACAGTGGTCGCCGAACGGCTCGGCCACCCCCCGGAGACAGCCCTGACGCTCGGCCGCTTCGTCGCCGGGTCCAGCGCCCGCGCCAAGGCTCGGCGGCTGGGGATCATCGAAGAGAGGCAGGAGGCCGCGGAACGCCGGCGCGGGCAGCAGAGCCGAAGCCCAGGCGGCAGACGGTCCACTTGCTTGGCCGGGACATTCCGGTGCTGGAGCGCTCGTGAACCCTAAATTGAAAGGAGCACGTCGTCTCGGTTCGCGGCGAGAGTTAACGTCACCCATGCTTCCGTTTGTGAATTTTGACTTGCCTGTGCTGCTACGGCAGGTCGTGTCGCGATATTCTCCAGACATAGAAGTGATGATTTCGGCGTCGTTCTTGCAGGCGTCGCTTTCACGAACGGAGTCACTCGCAAGCGTCAGGGTCGGTAGTCAGACGGCAGAAATTCACATTCATGAAATCCTAAACCGTAGTGACACACCACGCGAAGTGATCGAGTTCATCCTGAGTCACGAGGTGCTTCACATCAGCGTCCCGCCGCGTGAGATTGACGGCCGGCTCGTAAAGCATCCGCCCGAGTTTTGGGAGGCCGAAACGCGCTTGTTCCCCGAGCGAACCCTTGTTTGGTCTTGGCTTTACGCCGCCCTCTGGTCGCGTATCAAATTCGACGAGAAGACGGAAGCCACAATGGTCAAGCGCCGATGCCAGAACGCGTCAGACCGTCGCTTTCCTACGCGCGAAGATGTTCGCGCAATCACCGAGGCAGACGCCGAGATGGTACGTTACCTCTGATCTCACGGGCGTTCGGCGACCGGCTGGGTGAGGCTCGCACCGCCATGGAAGCGCTGGCTGCGTCGCTCCCACCGGAAGAACTGAACCGCGCCGGGTTCCGGCTGTATGAGCGGTTCCGGCCGGACGTGCCGGAGGGCGCGGCGGGGTGGGGTGCGAAGGGGGAGTTGCGGGTCGAGCAGATTGTCGGGGCGGCTGGGGTGGTCTTGGTCAACCTCTGGTCAACTTGCTCCGCTGAGCCAGTCAGCGTGACGCCGGCGACATCGATTAGACATCGCACCAGGTCATGCCGTGCGGTGGGAGGAACCGTGGCGAGCGATCGTTCCGCCGCCCGGCGCCCGAGAACTTCCGCGCCGTCGTTCATCACGCTACATCGTCAGCGTCCGACCGGCGGCCAGGCGCTCCGCGTCTGCACGCGCCAGCGTGAGGCCCTCGCGCAGCAGCCGTTGGCTCGCCTCGTGCGATTTCCACGCCGCATGTGCCGACAGCGTGACATTCTGCAGCGCCGCGAAAGGATGCTCCGCCGGCAGGGGCTCGGTCGCAAAGACGTCCAATGCGGCGTGGCCGATATGGCCGTCGCGCAGCGCATCGAGCAGTGCCGCCTCGTCGAACAGCGCACCGCGCGCGACGTTGACCAGCAGGACACCCCGCCGCAGGCAGCGAATACGCGCGGCATCGAACAGGCCGTGCGTCTCCGCGGTAAGGGCGAGATGCACCGAGACGGCATCCGCGCTCGCCAACAGGCGATCCAATGCCAGCTCTTCGCAGGGTAATGCCGGATTGACACCGGAACGGTTCCAGGCGACGACGCGCATGCCGAAGCCGGCGGCAATGCGGACCATCTCCGCACCAACCGGCCCGGTGCCGACGACGCCGAGCGTCTTGCCTTGCAGCTCGATACCTTCGCGCGCGGCCCAGACGCCCGCGCGTATATCGCGATCCATGCGCGCGAAATCCCGCGCTGCCGCCAGCAAGAGCCCGAAGGCGTGCTCGGCGATCGTGCGGTCGCCGTAATTGCGCACGACGCGCACGGCGATGCCCCGTCTTGCCGCGTCCGCCAGGTCGATATAGCTCGACGCCCCGGTGCCCAGGAAGACGATCGATTTCAGATTGGGCGCCGCGGCGAGCAGCGCCGCATCCATTACCGTGTGGCCGTTGAGAACGATCTGCGCGCCTTGTACCAGACGGCGCAGAGCAACCGGCGTCGGATCGCCGTGATGCACCACGACGCCCTCGGCCAGCGTGCCGCAGCCGGCGAGCAGATCGGCCATCAGCGCCGAGCAATCGAGGTAGGTGATGGCGCTGCTCACGACGGCCCCGGAACCGGCTTCACAGAGTCTGGCAGAGGCGCAGCGCATCGAGCACCGCCGTATGGATGTTGCGGCTGGCGACGGCATCGCCGATACGATGCAGCTCGAAGCGGCGGTCCGGCGCGAGCGTCCATGGCTGCGCACGCCGGTTCAGCAGGGCATCGATATCGGTCACGCCGTCATTGGCGGCGTGCGCCCGCAGCGTGTGAAACAGGCCGTCTTCCGGCAGCGTGCCGTGCTCGACCACGATCTGATCGGCCGAGCGCTCGACCGTCGCCTCGGTCATCAGGTTGCGGAACGTCGCCACGAGGCGGTTGTCGCGGCGCTCGACCCGCTCGAGCTGGTGATCGAAGATCATTGGAATCCCCAGCTCGTAGATGCGCTTTTTCCAGATGGCCCGCTCGGCATAGGTGAGCTCCATCGCAAGCTGGGCATCGAGCGAGACCAGCGAGACCTGGCGTCCCTCGCGGCTCGCCAGCTCGGCAAATTGCGGCGCCGGATGCCGGCCGGTGCCATCATAGACGATGACCTCGTCAGCCAGCGGCACGTTGCCCGTCAGCGCGTCCCATACGCTCGTGCAATGCGCCGCCCCATCGAGCCATTCAAGGTCGGGCGTGCCGCCGGTGGCGACAATGACGACCTCCGGCGCCTCGCGCAGCACGTCATTATGCTCCGCGAACGTATCGAGTCGGATATCGGTGCCGAGTCGCTCGATTTCCTGCTTGCGCCAGTCGATGACGCCGATGAGATCCTTGCGCCAGCTCGCGCGGACCGCCATCAGGACCTGGCCGCCGAGCTGGCCCGCCGCCTCGAATAACACGACCTTGTGGCCGCGCTCGCCGCAAACCCGCGCCGCTTCCAGTCCGGCCGGCCCGCCGCCGATGATGACGATCTTGCGGCCCGCCGGATCGGCACGGGCGATGCGATGCGGCAGAGCCTGCTCGCGCCCGCTCGACGGGTTGTGCAGGCAGGACGGCCGGTGCTGGGACTGGCAGTGCGTCGCGCCGACGCAGGGGCGGATGGCGCTCTCCTGTCCCGCATGCAGCTTGGCGACGATATAGGGATCGGCGATGTGCGCGCGCGTCATCGCCACCATGTCGAGCAGGCCCTCGCGAATCGCGTAGCGGGCGCTCGACGTGTCGGAGATGCGCGCGGCGTGGAACACCGGCAGACCGACCTCGCGCTTGAACGCCCCGACCGCTCTCAGCCAGGGCGCGATCGGCGAGGCCATGCCGGGCATGTTGTGCATCGCCAGCGCCATCTCGGTGTCCATGCGGCCATAGATCGCGTTGAAGAAGTCAATGCAGCCGGCACGCTCGAAGATCCTGGCGATGGCGAGGCATTGTTCGGCCGACAGCGTGTTCTTGCCGTCGCCCTCGTCGACGACGTAACGGAATCCGACCAGGAAACGGTCGCCGACCCGGCGCCGGATCGCCTCGAACACCATGAGGCCGAAGCGGCAGCGGTTTTCCAGCGACCCGCCGAAACGGTCGGTTCGCCGGTTCATCGATGGCGACAGAAACTGGCCGATGAGGTGTCCGCCGGCCAGCGTCTCGATGCCGTCGAGCCCACCGGTCTGGCAGCGCTGCGCGGCGTCGGCATAGGCGCTGACCACGCGGGCGATGTCGTGCTCGTCCATCTCCTTGGGAAACGAACGATGCGCCGTCTCGCGGATCACCGAAGGGCCAATCGTCGGCAGCCAGTTGTCGGCGAACGGGTCGCCACGGCGGCCGAGATGGGCGATCTGGCACATGATCGCCGCGCCGTGACGATGGATGCGTTCGGAGAATCGCTGCAGATACGGGATGATCGCGTCGGTGCCCACATTGAGCTGGTGGAAGATGTTCGGGCTGTCCGGCGCCACGTTCGAAGAGCCGCCGAACATGGTCAGTGCGATGCCGCCCTTGGCCTTCTCCTCGTGATAGGACTGGTAGCGGTCCTTGGGCAGGCCGTGCTCCTCCAGGCCGCAGGCATGGCTGGTGCTCATGATCCGGTTCTTCAGAGTCAGGTGCTTCAGCGTGAAGGGCTGCAGCAGCGGATCCTTGGCCGGATCGATCACCGGCCCCGGGGCCGGCGTTGCCTGGTCGGATGGCATGGTCATTCCTTCAACGGGATATTCTGATCGGCGAACGGCGCGGCCGTTCAACCTGCCCCCGTGGTCAGATGGTTGCGGGCGAGATAGTCGCGGTAGTCGGCGACCTCCTTGGCGACGCGGGCGGCGTCCCAGCCGAGCACGCCGGCCACCGCCGCGGCCGCCCGCTCCGCGGCGCGCGCCGCCATGCCCGCCGTCCAGCCCGCGCCGGTGCGCCGGAACAGCAGGTCGGCCAGGTTGGTCGCGTGCTCGCGCTCCGCGGCGAACTGCAGGTCGGCCAGCTTGACCGTGGTGTCGTCGTCCAGCAGCGGCGGCGAGTTCTGGTTCTCCGGGTAACGCCGGGCGGCATAGGATAGCGTCTGCGGCGGACGCGAAGGCTTGATGCGGTGCGCGACCGCGCGCGCGACCTCGACGCCGGCGGAACGATAGGTCATCACCGGGCCGGCGGTGAGGGCGAACGCATCCGGCATGCCCTCCGTGCCAAGATCGTGCAGCTCCCGCGCGCGCTTGCCCTGCGGCAGCAGCGCCTTGTCGTAGGTCAGCGGACGCACGCCGGCCCAGGCAAAGATCACGTCGTCGCGTTTGAGCTTGATCGACGGCAGGAGATGATTGGCCTCGTCCAGCAGGAAGTCGAGCTCCGACTCGAGCGGCCGGATATCATCGAGGTTGCCCTCGTACAGCGTCTCGGTCGGCCCGAAGTAGTGCATGCCGCGCCAGGGCACGCAGTAGAATCCCTCGTTGAGACGATTGAGCGTGGCGATGCCGTAGTCCTGGCAGTCGGGCGGCAGGCGAATCATGATGTGGACGCCCTTCGTCCCGGTGATCTTGCGCTTGGGGTGCGCCGCGCCGTCGGCCTGCGCGTTGACCTGGTCGATCCAGATGCCGGCCATGTTGAACACCAGCCTGGCGCTCACGATCGCCTCGGCGCCCGGCGCGAGCTCATCGCGCAGCGCAATGCGCCACCCGGACTCCGCCGTGCGCTCGAGCCGTCGCGCGCTGGTGTAGTTGCGCACGACCGCGCCCATGCGCTCGGCGTCGAGAACCGCGTCCATGCAGATGCGCTCGGGCCACTCGAACTGGTATTCACGGAACATGGCGACGCTGGAAATCCGCTCGGGGTCGCGCAGCCAGCGCAGCAGCGGCGTCTCGCGCACGGTGCCGGGATTTAGCCGCTGGTAGTCGAGTGGAACCGCCTTCGGTCCGAACGTGTCCAGGATGCGAAATGCGAGGTCGACCTGCCAAGTCTTGTAGGGCCCGTCCCGGTAGATCGGGAAGCAGAAATTCATTGCGCGCGTGCGTTCCGGGGTGGTGGCAACGAATTGCGCCCGTGATTGCATCGCCTGCCTGGCCATGCGCAGCGCGACGGCAAGCCGGTCCGGGTGGCGAACAAACTCCCATATCGATGATCCGGGCGCGAGGTAGCGCAGGCCACAATGCAGCAGCCGGCTCGATCGGCTCGACGAGCCCGAGGCGAAGTCACCCTTGTCGACGAGCAGGACGTCGTAGCCGGCCGCCGCGAGGTTCTGCGCGGCGCTGGCACCGTTCACGCCGGCGCCGATGATCGCGACGTCGAACGTTCGCCGATCCAGCTCTGCAAGCGATAGTCTCATGTTTCGCTCTTCCTTGTGCGATCGCTCGATCCGCCACCGCGCGCCGTCGACCGGCGTTCAGTGACGCGCCTCGCGCCAACGCTATTGACCGGAAGATCATGCCTCCCTAACCTTGCGATACACAACAGACGCTCCGATGAATTGAAGCGGGCTTTCAGCAGCCTCGGGGCAATCCGATCAGGGAGCGCGGCATGACTGTGCGGGCACGAAACGGATTCACCCGTCGAACGGTGCTGCACGGCGCCACCGCGCTCGCCGCAACCGGATTGGTTTCGCCCTGGCTGGCCCGACCGGCCCACGCGGCGGGAGAGACCCTGCGCGCCGGCATCACCGGCTACAACGTCATCAATACGCTCGATCCCGGCCGGGCCGCGCTCATTCCGGAGTTCTATGTCATCTGGGCGATCTTCAACGGGCTGATGAAGTTCGACGCCAAGATGAATATTATCCCCGATCTTGCCGAGAGCTTCAAGGTCGCCGACGACGGCACGCTCGAGGTCAAGCTGCGGCCCGGCGTCAGGTTCCAGGACGGCTCGGCGCTGACCTCAGACGACGTCAAGTTCACGCTCGAACGCATCCTCGACACGAAATTCGCCTCGCCCAACCGCAGCAAGGTGGCGGCGATCGACAACATCGAGATCGTCGATCCGCTGAGCGTGCGCATTGCTACCAAGGAGCCGTTCGCGCCGTTGCTGACTTTTCTCGCCAATGCGCGGACCGGGACCCAGATCCTGCCGCGCGCGGCGGTGAAGGCGCTGGGTGACGATGCGTTCGGTCGCAAGCCCGTCGGCACCGGCGCCTATACGGTGAAGGACTGGCAGCCCGGCGAACGCGTGACGCTCGCGGCGTTCGACGGCTATTTCGGCGGCACGCCGAAGATCGGCCTGGTCGATCTGCCGCTCATCGCCGAGGAATCGAGCGGCGTCACGGCGCTACTCGGCGGCCAGATCGACCTGACCTCGACGGCGCCCTTCGCCGACGTGCCGGAGCTGTCGAAGAATCCCGAGCTCGTCGTGCTGAAACAGGCCGGCCTGAACACCCGCTACGTCCAGCTCAACACGCGCAAGCCGCCGTTCGACGACCCGGCGTTCCGCCGTGCGGTGTCGATGGCCTTCGACCGCGAGGCCCTGGTCAAGGTGGTGCTGTTCGGCGAAGGCGTGCCGACCGCGGGCCTGATCCCGCCCTCGCTCGCATACGCCTATGGCGGCAACAAGCGCCCGCTCTGCACCTTCGATCCGGCGAAGGCCAAGGCCGAGCTCGCCAGGTCGAAATATCCCAACGGCGCCGAGGGCACCGTGCTGACCTGGGCCCAGTCGTGGTGGAAGCGCAGCGGCGAGGTCTTCGTCGCCATGGTCAACCAGACGCTCGGCACCAAACTTACGCTCGAGGTGACCGACGCCAACAACGTGTTCACACGTCTCAAGGCGGGCGACTTCCAGGCGTCGATCTGGGGATGGCTCGGCTTCATCGACGCCGACGAGTACACCTACGACATCGTCCACACCAAGGGATGGCGCAACTTCGCCGGCTACTCCAACCCCAAGCTCGACGCGCTGCTCGAGCAGGGACGCCGCGAGATCAACCGGGACAAGCGCGGCGCGATCTACCAGCAGGCCGAGGCGATGATGATCGAGGACATGCCGGTCCTGCCGCTGTTTTGTTCGAATGTGCACAATCTGATGACCAGGAAGGTGCACGGCTTCTCGCAACTGCCGTACTCGAACTATGGCGACCAGTTCGCGGGCATGCAGATCGGGTGACGGCCGGTTCGCCGCAACACCGCGTGGGCTGTGCGAAGTGCCCGACGGCGACTCTCGGCAGGCGCCGACCGTCATGTCGGCATGGCCGGCCCCCGGGGGGCTGAAATGCGGCTGACGTGGGGCTGATCCGCTACAGCACCGTCCGCCTGGCGGGCATGCTCGCCACGGTTCTCGTCGGCTGCATCGTCGTGTTTCTCGTCATGAAGGCGGCGCCCGGCGATCCGGCGCTGTCGATCCTTGGCGAAAACGCGCATCCCGAGGCGATCGCCGCCTTCCGCCATAAGTACAATCTCGACGCGCCGGTGCTGATCCAGTTGGCGAACTGGTTCGTGGCCGCGCTGCACGGCGATCTCGGCCAGTCGCTGACCATCGCCGGCGGCCGTCCGATCACCGAGCTGATCGCGCGGCGGCTGCCCAACACGCTGTTCATCGGTATCTTCGCCATCCTCATCGCCGTCGCGGCCTCGCTCGTCATCGGCACCATCGCGGCGCTCAATCGTGGCCGCCTCGCCGATACCATCGCCACCTCGATGGCGGTGCTCGGCATCTCGATGCCGGATTTCTGGCTCAGCTACATGCTGGTCTTCGCCTTCGCGCTCGGCCTCGGCTGGCTGCCCTCCTATGGCTTCGTCTCGCCGCTGGAATCGCTGCCCGGCGCGTTCTATTCCGGGCTGCTGCCGGCAGCCGCCATCGCCGCGCCGATGGCGGCCGTTTTCGCCCGCACGCTGCGCACCGCGCTGCTCGGCGTTGCGCACCAGGAATATGTCACCGCCGCGCGCTCCTTCGGCTTCCGCCCGAGCTTCGTCTTCATCCACTGGGTCTTCCGCAACGCGCTGATCCCCTACGTGACCGTCATCGGCCTGCAGGTCCGCTACATCCTTGGCGGTGTGGTCGTGATCGAGCGCATCTTCGGCGTGCCGGGGATCGGCTCGCTGATGGTCGATGCCGGGTTCGCGCGCGACTATCCGGTGGTGCAGGCCTGCACGGTCGTCTTCCTCGCCATCGTGCTGCTGGTCAATTTTGCGGTCGACCTGACCTGCAGCGCGCTCGATCCACGGCGGACGCGCTAGCGATGAACACGGCTTTGCTCCGCGCCATCATCCGCAACCGCACCGCCGCGACGGGCCTGGCGATCACCGCGCTCGTGCTGCTCGCGGTGACGCTGGGCGCCGCGCTCAGCCCCTATTCGGCGGTCGACATGGATTTCCTCAACGTGCTGGCGCCACCGTCGCTGGCGCATCCGTTCGGCACCGACTCGTTTGGCCGCGACGTGCTGACCCGCGTGCTGTTCGGCGGCAGGGTGTCGCTGGTGGTCAGCATCTCCGGCGTGGTGCTTGCCGCGCTGGTCGGCGGCATGGCCGGCCTGTTCTCCGCCTGGCACGGCGGCTGGGTCGACGCCGCGCTGATGCGCGTCTCGGATCTGGTCTTCTCCTTCCCGAGCTTCGTGCTGGCGCTGCTGCTGATGGTGGTGTTCGGCTCAAGCGTCATCAACGTCGCCGCGGCGATCGCCCTGGTCTATCTGCCGATCTTCGCGCGGCTGACGCGCAACATGGCGCTGCTGGTCAAGCACGAACCCTACGTGGAGGCGGCGCGACTGATGGGCCAGCCGGTGTGGCGCATCCTGTTCCGCGAGATCCTGCCGAATATCGCCGCGCCGCTGCTCGTCCAGGCGTCGATCGGCATCGCCTTCGCGGTGGTCATCGAGGCGGGGCTGTCGTTCCTCGGTCTCGGTGTACAGCCGCCGCTGCCCTCGCTCGGTGTCATCATGGCCGACGGGCGCGAGTATTTTCAGCGCGGCCCGTGGGTGCTGACGCTGACCGGTGTCTTCATCTCGATCGCGCTGCTCGGGCTCAACCTGCTCGGCGACGGCATCCGCGACCTTACCGATCCGCGCCTGCGCGAGAGGATCGGGTCGTGACCGCAACGGTCCTCGAGATCCGCAATCTGTGCGCGCGCTTTCGCACCGGTGGCGCGGCCGTCGAGGTGGTGCGTGGCGTCGATCTGGCGATCGGCGAGGGCGAGGTCCTGGGGATCATCGGCGAATCGGGCTCCGGCAAGACGGTGACCGGACTGTCGATCCTGCGGCTGCTGCCGGCGAACGCCGAGGTGTCCGCCGATGTGCTTAACTTCCGGGGCAGCCCGCTGCTGACGCTGACCGACGAAGCGTTCCGCGCGTTGCGCGGGACCCATCTCGCCATGATCTTCCAGAACCCCGCCGGCTCGTTCAATCCGGCGAAGACGATCGGCTGGCACCTCGCGCGCACGGCGGAGCGTGCGCTGACGCGTTCGCCGCGTGAAGGAGCGGCGCCCCGCGCAGGGGCGGCGCCGCCGCGGCAGCACGCCGAACGACGCTTGGCGGAGGTGGGCATCCCCAATCCGGCGCGTGTCCTGACGCTGTATCCACACCAGCTTTCGGGCGGCATGCTGCAACGCGCGCTGATCGCCATGGTTCTCGTGCTCGAGCCGGACCTCATCATCGCCGACGAGCCGACGACCAACCTCGACAACATCGTCGAACGCCAGATCATCAACCTGTTGCACGCGCTGCGGACGCGAACCAAGGCGGCGATGATCTTCATCACCCACGACATGTCGATCGCCGCCGGGCTGTGCGACCGCATCGCCGTCATGTATGCCGGCGAGATCGTCGAGAGCGGACCGGCCGCGACGGTCTTCGCGGCGCCCCACCATCCCTACACGCAAGGGCTCATCGACACCGCGCTGCAGCTCGAGCGCGGGGTCGAGCGGCTGCGCGAAATCCCCGGCGAGATGCCGGGGATCACGGGACTCTACGAAGGCTGCGTGTTTGCCCCGCGCTGCGGCAAGGCCACCGATGCGTGCCGGCAGGCAAGGCCGGTCGTCACGCAGCTTTCCGCCGTGCACGGCGTGCGCTGCATTCACCATGGTTGAGGCGCCGCTCATCGAGGTGGAGAACCTCGTGGTCGCGTTCGCCAACCCAAGCCGCCGGGCGGGCGAGAAGGCGACCTTTCGCGCCGTCGATGACGTCAGATTCGCCATTCAGGCAGGCGAGGTGTTCGGCATCGTTGGCGAGTCGGGGTCGGGCAAGACCACACTCGGCAAGACGATGCTGCGCCTGTATCGGCCGCAGGCAGGCACCATCCGCTATGCCGGCGCCGACATCACGACGCTCGGCGATGCTGGGCTGCGACCTTTCCGACGCGACCTGCAGATGATCTTCCAGGATCCGCTGTCGTCGTTCAACCCGCGCGTGCGCATCGGCAAGGCGCTCGCGCTGCCCTTGCGTCTGCACCGGTTGTGCGCTCCGGCGGAGCTCGACGGCGAGGTCGAACGGCGGCTGGCGCGCGTCGGGCTGGCCGTGCGGTTCAAGGATCGTTACCCGCACGAGATGTCGGGCGGACAACTGCAACGGGTCGCGATCGCGCGGGCGCTCGCGCTGCGGCCCCGCCTGATTGTGGCCGACGAGCCCGTCAGCAAGCTCGACGTATCGGTGCGCGCCCAGATCCTCAACCTCTTCCGCGACGTGCAGCAGGAGACCGGCGTTGCCTTAGTATTCGTCACCCACGATCTGCGGGTGGCGCGCTATCTGTGCCACCGGATCGCCGTGATGTTCTTCGGCCGCATCGTCGAGATCGGTCCGACCGAAGACATCTTCGCGCGGCCGCGGCATCCGTACACGCGCCAACTGCTCGCCACGATCGGCCACCGTCCAGAAAGCGATGCCGCGGTCGAGCCCGCACCGCCGGCGGACGCCACCGGCTGCCGCTACCGCTCGCGCTGCGCACATGCCGATGCCACCTGCGCGCGGCATGTCCCACGGCTCGCTGCCTGTGCTGCGGATCGGCAGGTGGCCTGCCATCATTTCGAAACGTTCTGACCGTTGCACGGCGCAGGAGGAACCTCGGTCATGTCGCGCAGCGCGGCATAGCGCCTCGAGGTTTCATCGCGGGTCGACTTCTCCGGGACATGTGGCGAAGCTCCGCACCACGTCGCGCTGACCGCCGCCTGGCAGCTCGTGCGTGGGCACGCCGAACACCTTGCCCTTGATGTCGTGTAGCGCGATGTCGATCGCCGAGACCGCTGGCAACAGCACGCGCCCGCCCGCCAAATACTGGCTGCGATACACTGCGTGTCAGATGCCGCTGATGCGGGACGGTCGCGGCGCTTGATCGCCTCCCACCGCAGGCGCGGCGTCCGATCCGGCTTGCGGTCCGGTATCACCCCACCACTTCCCGCGCCAGCAGATCGCGTGCCATTGCGGCGTGCGAGGCCCGTGTCGCGGGCGCCGTCCGACCGGGCCGTGTCCCGCGGCCAGTTCCTGATCCTCCCGCTAAGCGATACCCTCCCCGCCCATGGCCCCCACACGGTCTGGTCGAGCATCAGGAAATGACTCAGGTGATCTCCGACCGGATCGTGCATGCTCTCTTGGTGCTCAGCAATCTACGCCCCATCCGCAACATCGAATAGCGACACCTGCTGCCCTGCTGAGTTCAAGTGACCGACAGCGCCCGTATGCAGCCGGTCCAATAGGAATGGTGCCTATTACGGCCGGCGAATGGTGACACTTCTCATGGTGCGGGAGATCGTGCCTGCCGGCGGGAGTTGGGAAACGGCAGTTGCTGCTTTTGAACGGACTCGACGAGAGGCCACCGCACCGCCAAGGATCTGCGATCCCGCCAATGACCCGCGTTGACCGGGCAGCACGACAGTGATGAGGAAGAGACCATGATCAGCACCGGTAAGTGGCTGGAACTCTGCGAAGCCGACGCTGAACGTCGCGCGGCGGCGGTAGCGCAGGGGGCGGCGGAGACATTCTCGGCGCGAGTTTCCCGCAGCTCGCTGGCTGCACCGGAGAAGATAACGGTGTGCCGCTTGCTGGACGACAGGCGGACACACGATTTGATCTATGGACCCGATGCAGAGCTCAGGAATCCCCTCATTTTCACCGCCATATTACTGCGGCTTGGCTGGCTGTGACTCTCTGGGATGCTCCTTGTTGTTCATCACGGGCCGCGTCACTTCCCCGCGCGATCCAGTCGACTTGCCCTGACCGGAGACGACGAACGGAAACCGGTCGGCACTCTAGCGGGGCGCTAACCGCGTGATTCGTAATCAGTAGGTCCTCGGTTCAAGTCCGAGCGTCGGCACCGGTGAAATCAAGCCATTGTTAGGGCTGGCCGGTGACGGGATGCACCGCATGGATGATTATCTGCGACCCGTGCGCATAAACCCCAACCGGGTGCATCCTGCGCTCCTGGAACGGCACGTGCGCCCGATCGTAGAGCGCACGCTTAGGAGCACCGCCGATCTCGCCGCGGGCCGCGCGCAGCTTCGGGCGACGCGATGCGTTGAGCTGGGATGACATCGCCTGGATATGCGATCGCTGGCGCGGCATTCTTGTGCTCAAGTGCGTGCTGGCGGCCGAGGTGGAGCGCAAGATGGCGATGGGCGGGTGCGGCAATCGCGCGGCGGTGGCACCGGCGCTTCGCGTGCCCTCGCAACCGCCGTGGAACCGGGCAGGGCAGGAAGCAGGGGGGTGACGATGGACGTGATCGTGGGCAGCGGAGACTTCACCTATCTGGTCGAGCCGGGCTGGGGGAAGCTGCCCGAGGGCTGGGACTTCGCCGATGTCGGCGGCGTCGCGGTCGATCGCCAGGACCGCGTCCATGTGTTCAACCGCGGCGGGCACCCGATGATCGTGTTCGACCGCGCGGGCAACTTCCTGCACTCCTGGGGTGAGGATTTGTTCAAGCGTCCGCACGCCGTGCATCTGGCGCCGGACGACACGATCTGGTGCGCCGATGAAGGCGATCACACCGTCCGCCGCTGCACGCTGGACGGCGAGGTGCTGTTCACCCTCGGCACCCCGGGCCGGCCCGCGGAAGAATTCAGCGGCCTGCCGTTCAACCGCTGCACGCAGACCGCCCTGTCACCCGACGGCGACATCTTCGTCGCCGACGGCTACGGCAATGCCCGCGTGCACAAATACGCGCCCGACGGGCGGCTGAAGCTGTCATGGGGCGCGTTCGGCACCGACCCGGGCGAGTTCAACGTGGTGCACAACATAAGCTGCGATGCCGACGGGTTCGTCTATGTCGCCGACCGCGAGAACTATCGGATCCAGGTATTCGATTGCGATGGCAGGTTCGTCACGCAGTGGCACAATCTGTTCCGCCCCTGTGGACTTTATATGCACGGCACGCGGCGGCCGATCTTCTTCGTGGGCGAGCTTGGGCCGTTCCTCGACATCAACCGGCGCTATCCGAATATCGGTCCGCGCGTCTCCATCCTTGATCATCAGGGCAGGCTGCTTGGCCGGCTCGGCGCGCCGCGGGCTGGTGTGGAAGCTGGCACGTTCATCGCCCCGCATACGCTGGCGATGGACTCGCACGGCGACCTCTATGTCGGGGAAGTGTCCTACTCCGCGTGGCCGCATGTTTTCCCGGGGGTGGCGAAGCCGGCGCGCATCCGCAGCCTGCAGAAGCTGGTCAAGGTGCGGTGATCAGGCCGCGCTATCCCTGCGACCCGGCCAATCCCAGCGCCCGGGGGAACACCAGCGTCAGCCACGGCACGAACGCCACCACCAGCAACCCGAGCAGCAACACCGCCACGTACGGCAGCATGATCCGCGTCGATCGGTCCATCGGCGCGCGGGCGACCGCACAGGCAATGTAGAATCCCACGCCCAGCGGTGGCAGGAACGCGCCGATCCCCATCGCGATCAACAGAACGATGCCGTAATGCAACTGGCTGATGCCGAGCGCCGGCGTCAGCGGCAGCAGCAGCGGCGCCAGGATCAGCAGCGCCGGCAGCCCCTCCAGCAGCGAACCCAGCACCACGAGGCCGACGATGGAGGTAACCAGGAACAGCGCTGCATCGTCATGCATGGCGGCGAGCAGGTCGGCCAGCGCCTGCGGCACCTGTGCCGCCGAGAGCACCCAGGAGAACGCCTGGGCGGCGGCCAGGGTGAACAGCACCATCGCCGCCACGGTGGATGCCGTCGCGATGATGCGGGCCAGGCTGCGCGCCCGCAGCTCGCCGTAGAGGCACACCGCGATCAGCAGCCCATAGGCGACGGCAAAGGCGGAGACCTCGGTCGGCGTGGCAAACCCGGTGAAGATGCCGGTGAACAGGAACGCCGGCATCGAGAGCGGAATGATCGCATCCGCGCCCAGCCGCAGGTGATGCCCCATGCCGACATGCACCGGGCGGTTCGCACCGCTGCGCGCCGATCGCAGGTAGATCAGCAGCATCAGGCAGAGCGCGATCACCGCGGCCGGGATCAGCCCGGCGGCGAACAGCGCGCCCATGGACAGCGAGGTGATCGAGCCCAGCACCAGCATCGCGATGCTCGGCGGCACGCACTCGCCCATCGCCGCCGAGGCCGCCAGCACCGCCGCGGCTTCCGCCGTGTCGTAGCCCTCCTTGTCCAGCATGTCGCGCATGACCAGCCCGACCGCCGCGACGTCGGCGGCCTTCGAGCCGGAAATGCCGGAGACGAGGTACATGCTGACAACCGTCACCTGCAGCAGCCCGCCGCGCAGCCGCCCGACCAGCGAGGCGACGAACATGACAAGCCGGCGGGAGATGCCGCCCGATTCCATGACGAACCCGGCGAGGATGAAGAACGGCAACGCCAGCAGAACGAATCGGCTGACCCCGTCGACCATGTTCTGCGGCAGCGCGACCAGGCTCACCAGCCCGCCGGAATACAGGAACGCCAGTGTGCCCAGGATCAGTGCGAAGCCGATCGGCAGGCCGAGCAGCGCCGTCGCCAGCACCACCAGCAGCGCCATCGACACCGCGGCGCCGGTCGATAGCGCTGGCAGCCACCACAGATGCACCGCCACGATCGCGCCGGTCAGTCCGGCTGCCGCCAGGCCGCCGACCACCACCGCACGCGACGGCCTTTCGTGCAGCCGGATCAACGCGTACAGCGCCAGCACCACCATGCCGACGCTGAGCGGCAGCGCCAGCCAGGTGCCGCGCATCTCCAGGATCGGCGTCGTCTCGTCCCACCGCGCCGCGAGCAGCCCGAGCGAGGCGTGACAGCAGATCACCGCGATGCCCAGCACCAGCCAATCGACGAAGGCATAGCAGGCGTGGCGCGGGCGTTCCGGCAGCAGATCGACAATGGTGCGAATGAACACGTGCTGTTCGCGCCGATAGGCGATGGCGCCGCCGATGAAGGCGATGACCGAGAGCGCCAGGCTGGACACCTCGGTGGTCCACAGCAGCGGGGCGTCGAAGAAGAAGCGGCCGAGCACGTCGGTGAGCACCGCCACCAGCTCGCCGACCAGCGCGGTGCCGACCACCAGGTCGACGCCGGCATCAAGGATCGCGACAGGTTGTACGCCGCGTCGGGTCATTAGGCCGGTTCGGGTCGTCACGTATCTTTCGGAAACGCACCCGCCACCCGCCGCGTGTAGGGGACATAGAGATTGACCAGATCGAGATATTGCCCGGCCGGACCGAATGCGCCGGCATCGACGGCACCATCCGCGACCGGGCCGTGCAGCTCGACGATGCCCAGGTAGTCGGTGCCGTCCGGCTGCTGCGCCACAAAGAGCCGCACCTGCGCGGTTCCCGGCCGCGCCTCGTACAGCGCGCGCAGTCCCTGCTCGATCGGGGCGGAGAGATCGGTCGGCACCTGGCGGAACCGGCACAGCAGGACCCGTGCCGCCGCACCGCCGGCGCCGAACAGCGCCTGCCCGGGATAGAGCTGCACGCCCTCGGCACGGTATTGTCCCGATACGCGCGACACGACGCGATGCGTCCACGGCGAATAGCGCGCCCCCGCCACCGCGGCGTAGCCCGGCCCGTGCAGCACCTGCACATCCTGCAGGTCATACAGCGCCAGATAGCGCGGCCAGCCATCGACGCAGACGAAGCGCCGCGCGGTCAGGAAGCCTTTCACCCCGGCGCGCTCCGGCAGGTGTTCGGTGTCGTACCAGTCCTGGAATTCCTCTTCCATCGCCGGCGGCGGCTCCATCATCGCGAGCAGCAGCCCGCGCTGGTCGGGTGCCTGGCTCATGCTTGCTGCGCCATGATCGCGTCGAGCAGTTTCTGGTATTTCGGCCGGAACTCGGTGTAGACTGGCTCCATCTTCTTGTGGAATGCCGCGTAGTCGACGTTGGTGATCTGCATGCCATGCTGCTGCAGGAAGCCCGTGGCGTTGTCGGACGCCTTGGCCATGGTCTCGCGCCAATACGGCAGCACCGCCTTGCCCGCCTCGCGGAAGGCGGTGCGGTCGGCCTCGGTCATCTGCGTCCAGCGCGGCTTGCCCACCATCAATGCGCCGGCGTTATAGATGTGATTGGTCATCGCCACGTACTTGGTGACCTCGTAGACCTTGAACGTCACCGAGGTGGCCAGCGGAAACTCCAGCCCATCCACCGTCTTCTGCGACAGCGCCAGGTAGACCTCGGTGCCATCCAGCGCGACCGGGATGGCGCCTACCGCCTTGAACATCGCGGCGAAGACCGGGCCGGGCTGGATGCGCATCTTCAGCCCGCGCAGATCGTCCGGGGTGTGCACCGCGCGGTCGCGCGTTTCCATCTGCCGCCAACCGTACCAGCCCCATTCCAGCCCGATGAATCCCTTTGCCTCCATGTCGGCGAACAGCTCACGCCCGACCGAGCCGTCCAGCACCCGCGCCGCCGCGGCAGTGTCCTTGAACAGGAAAGGCAGATCGACGACCTGCACGGTGGGAACGAAGGATTCCAGGAAGCCCGAGGTCAGGATCGCGCAATCCAGGATGCCGGTCTGTAGGCTGTTGGCGAGGTTCAGCGCGGTGCCCAGGGCGCCGTTGACGAAGAGCTGGGTCTGGTACTTGCCGCCGGTGCGCTGCGCGACCTCGGCGGCGAAGCGCTGCGCCACGCTGTATGACGTATCCTGCATCGTATCGGCCGTGGCGAACTTCAACTGGATCGCATCGGCGGCACGGGTGCGCAGCGCGGGCGCGGCCAGCGCCGTGCCGGCCAGCATGCCTGTCACGCACGTTCGGCGCGAGATCGGTGGTAGATTGGTCATGTTCTTTCCTCCCTTGGCGTTCGTTCCGCGATCACCCGGTACCGGGTGGTCGGGCCTGCGACGGGGCAAATTCCTGCGCAGCTTTTTATCCGGTTGCCAAACCTCGGCTGGTCGGTCGCGGCTTGTCAACCACACCACCGGCGCGCAGCATCGCGCCATGATCGGGGCGGAACACGGACAATGACCGCAGAAGGGCACGCCATGCCGTGGCGCAGCATCCGACCGAAGCGCACCGGTTGCCGCTGTTCGTCGCTTTGGGTGCTGCGGACGAGGCTGCTCGGGCGACCCGGCTGCACAGCAGCACGACCTGTGGCGCGCTGCGCATGGACGTCGACGCGCTCGCCTGAATCCTGGGAGGAACGACGATGCTGACCACCACTCGGAACATGGTACTACCGACCGCGATCACCGGGTCCTATCCGCGGCCGCTGTGGTTCGACTTGAGTCTGAACGGCAAGTCCTTCAAGTCGGCACTGGGCGATTCGCTGTTCCGCGAGCAATATCCCGACGCGGTCGCCGCGATCATCAATGCGCAGGAAGCGGCCGGACTCGATATTGTCACCGACGGCGACTCCCGGTTCGACCTCGCGGTGGGCGGCAAGTCATGGTTCTTCTATCCGATCGAGCGGCTGGGTGGCATCGAGGGTCATCGCGACACCTCGCAGGGCTGGATGGGACGCCACGGTCTGCGCCCGGGGAAGATCCTGTGGGAGGTGCAGGAGGCGTACCAGCCCAGCGTCGTGCGCGGTAAGCTCACCCGCGGCCCGCTGGAATACGCCGCGTTGTGGCAGGTGGCGCAGCGATTGACCGACCGGCCGGTGAAGTTCGGCGCGATCTGCGCGCCGGCGCTGGCCAGCATGTTGTGGAATGACCACTACGCCGATGACAAGCAGATGGTGCTCGATCTGTGCGACATCATGAACGCCGAGTTCCGCGACATGGCGGCCGCCGGCTGTCCGCTGATCCAGGTGGAGGAGCCGCCGCATCATGGGCGCTCGACGCGGCCCGACTGCACCGATGCGGATCTGGAATTCCTGACCGAGGCGTTCAACCGCCAGCTCGTCGGGGTGAATGCGGAGATCTGGGTGCACACGTGCTGGGGCAATCCGAATCAACAGCGCGTCTATTGGGAGGTGCCGAGCTATGAGCGGGCAATGCCGTATCTGTTGCAGCTCGATGCCGACGTGATCACTTTCGAATGCGCGAGCAGCGACGGCAAGGATCTGGCGTTGTTCGGGAAGTACAAGACAGACAAGAAGATCGGCATCGGCGTGGTGAATCATTGCAACACGGTGGTGGAGCCGCCTGAATACGTGGCGGGGCTGATCCGTCGCGCCCTGGAGTTCATCCCGCCGGAGCGGCTGGTGATCACCACCGATTGCGGTTTTGGGCGCGAAGGACTGAGCAGACGGATTGCGTACTACAAGTGTGTTTCGCTTGTGGAAGGGACGAACATTGTGCGGCGCGAACTGGGGCTGCCGGAAGCGCGCGTGCGGGCATCCGATCCGCGGCTGTATTTCGCCGGTGGCAGCCTGGGCGGAACGTAGGCGGCCTACCCAACTACTGGCTCATTCAACCACACCACCGGCGCGCAGCATCACGCCATGACCGGGACGGAACACGGACAATGACCGCAGACTATGTCTATCGTGGATCGATCTATCGCAACGATCAGGATCTGCGTGCCTGGCTCGCCACACGGCCGAGCGAGCCGGCGCTGGAACCGGACCTGCCGATCGTCGATCCGCACCATCATTTGTGGGACACGCCGCAGCGTGGCTGCTACCTGCTGGCGGAGCTGCTCGCCGATCTCCGAGGTGGGCACAACATCGTTTCGACCGTCTTCGCGGAATGCCACGCGATGTACCGCGCCGAGGGACCGAAGGAGCTGCGCCCGGTCGGCGAAGTGGAATTCGTCCGCGGCGTCGCGGCGATGAGCGCCTCGGGCAATTACGGCCCGACGCGTATCGCCGAGGCCATCGTCGGCCGGGCCGACCTGATGATCGGCGAGCCGGTGCGCGCGGTGCTGGAAGCGCAGATCGAGGCCGGCGGCGGACGGTTTCGCGGCATCCGCAACTCCACCGCCTGGGACGGCAACGAATCGGTCGGCAAATACGTCGCGCAGCATGTGCCGCAGCACCGTCTGCTGGACCCGGCGTTCCGCCGCGGCTTCGCGCAACTGGCCGGGCTCGGCCTCAGCTTCGATGCCTGGATGTATCATCCGCAACTGCCCGACCTGATCGACCTGGCGCGCGACTTCCCCGACACCACCATCATCCTCGATCATGTTGGCGGCGTTCTGGGCGTCGGCCCGTACGCTGGGCACCGCGCGGAGATCGTGCCAGGATGGCGCGCCAACATCGCGACGCTGGCCGCGTCACCGAATGTGCACGTGAAACTGGGCGGCCTCGGCATGACGCATTTCGGCTTCGACTTCCATCTGCGGCCACAGCCGGCGCCATCGACGGAACTGGCCGCCGCCTGGCGCCCGTACATCGAGACCTGCATCGAACTGTTCGGCGTCGAGCGCTGCATGTTCGAAAGCAACTATCCGCCCGACAAGCAATCCTGCGGCTATGCCGAGATCTGGAACGCGTTCAAGCACATCACCGCCGGTGCCTCGGCCAGCGAAAAGACCGCCCTCTACAGCGGCACCGCGCGCCGCGTCTATCGCCTGCGCTGAATGCCGCGCGGCCGGCGTCCGGATCGCTCGCCGGGCGGCACATATGGCCCGCGGCTTGATCGTCAGGCGGCGGGACAGCAGGATTGCGGCGGAAGGGGCCGGATATCATGGCGGTGTATCGCAAGCGGCTGGTGTTTTTCGAGCGATGGTTCGATCCGATCGCCGAGGAAATCCTGAACGCACAGGACGATATCGAACTGGTGCGCCTGCGGTATGCGGGGGCGGCGGGGGAAAACTGGTCGGCGCTGGCCACGTCCTGCGGCTATCAGGTGGGCGCGCGCACCGAACTGATGCCGCCGTGGTTCGGCGACGTCGACCTGCTGGCGCGCTGCCCGCGCATACTGGCGCTGTGTTCCGCCGGCGCCGGGCATGACGTGATCGACGTCGATGCGTGCACCAGGGCCGGCGTGATCGTGTGCAACCAGTCCGGCACCAACAGCGAACCGGTGGCGGAGCATGCGATCGGCCTGATGCTGTCGTTGTCTAAACGGATCGGTGCGACCAACCGGGCCCTGCTGCGCGGTACCGCGACCGACCGCTACGCGATGATCGGCAACGACATCAAAGGCAAGACGGTCGGCATCGTCGGCATCGGCCAGATCGGCCGGCTCACCGCGAAATATGCCGGCGCGTTCGACATGCGCGTGTTGGCCTACGATCCCTATCTCAGCGCGGAGCAGATCGCCGAGCGCGGCGCGAATAAAGTGGATTTCGCCACCCTGCTCGCGCAGGCGGACTTCATCACGGTGCATTGTCCGCGCAACCAGGAGACGATCGGCATGTTCGGCGCGGCGGAATTCGCGCAGATGAAGCCGAGTGCCTATTTCATCAACACGGCCCGCGGGCTGATCCACCGGGAGGACGCGCTGCTCGACGCGCTGCGCGCCGGGCGGATCGCCGGCGCCGGCATCGACGTGTTCGACATCGAGCCGCCACCCGCCGATCATCCGCTGCTGCAGCTCGACAATGTCGTCGCGACGCCGCACATCGCCGGCGCGACGGCGGAAACCAGTCGCGAAATGTCGAGGGCCGCGGCCGAGCAATGGATCGCGCTGTTGCGCGGCCGGGTGCCGCCGCGCCTGGTCAACCCCGAGGTATGGCCGCGATACAGTGAACGTTTCGCGAGCATCATAGGCTTCCGCCCGGACCCGATCGGCGCGGCGTGACAGCCCCGGCACCCGAGACTCAGCGAGCGAGCAGCAATATGAAACCGGTTTCGATTGAGGATCGCCTGGCCATCAGTGATCTTTTTGTCCGCTACACCTGTGCGCTCGACGCGGGCGAGGTCGAAACGCTGGTGGATTGCTTTACCGAGGACGGCGCGCTGGTAAGCCCGGCGGTGGGGCGGCATGCGGGGCGCGCCGCGATCCGCGCCTTCGCCGAACGCTTCGCGCGGTTCCGCCAGAACGGCGCGCAGTTGCGGCATGTCATCTCCAACCTGATCGTGCAGGTGGATGGCGATCGCGGCCATGCCACCTGCTATCTGACCGTGTTCCTGACCCGCGACGGCACGAGCCGGCTGCTGGCGCCCGGGCAATACGACTGCGAACTGCGCAAGGTGGATGGCGCCTGGCGGTTCCAGAACCGCGTGGTGCGGCACGATCACGACTACACGCTGGACGGGCTGTAGCCCCGCGCGTGCCGTGATGCCGGCCGAGCGCCGACCGAAGGTGGTGTTCACCGACGAGAGCATCGGCCCGGAGGTTGCCGAGCTGCTGCGCGAAACCTGCACGGTGCACATCCTGCGGGCCTATCCGTCGGAGGCGGTGCTGGCCGAGGCCTGCCGGGACGCCGGGGCGATCCTCGCGCGGCTCGGCGTGGTGACCGCGCGGGTGATTGCCGCCGCGCCGCGCCTGCGGATCATTTCGCGGCACGGCGCGGGCAGCGACGGGGTCGATCTGGCGGCCGCCACCGCGCGCGGGATCGTGGTGACGACCACCGGGCCAGCGAACGCCGGCGCGGTCGCCGAATACACCTTCGCGTTGCTGCTGGCCCTGCTGCGGCGCGTGCCGGAAGCGGACGGCGGGATGCGCGCCGGCACATGGTCCCGCGCGCCGCTGGTCGGCGAGGCGCTGGAAGGCAAGACGCTCGGCATCGTCGGTTTCGGTGTGGTCGGCAGCCGCGTGGCACGCGCCGCGGCGGGCTTCGGCATGCGCGTGATCGCCGCCGCCGGGCGTGGCAAGGATGCGGCGCCGAAGCCGGTGCCGGTCGTGCCGCTAGCGGAACTGTTGGCCGCGGCGGATATCGTTTCGCTGCATCTGCGGCTGACGCCCGAAACCCACGGCATGATCGATGCGCGCGCGATCGCGGCGATGCAGCCCGGCGCGGTGCTGGTGAACACCGCGCGTGGCGAACTGGTGGATGAAGCCGCGCTGATCGCGGCGCTGCAAAGTGGGCACCTGGCCGGCGCCGCGCTGGATACCTATGCGGTCGAGCCGCTCGCCGGCGACTCGCCGCTGCGGCGCATGGCGAATGTCGTGCTGTCGCCGCACGTGGCCGGCCAGACGAAGGATGCGGTGGTGCGGGTGGGGCTGGCCGCGGCGCAGGCGATCCTTGATGAGCTGGCCGGACGGCGTCCCCGCTTCGTGGTCAATCCGGAGGCGTATGCGGCGCGGGCATGACGTCTTCAGTCGGGCCAATCCGGCGAACCTTCGGTGCGCGGGTGGACGTCTCCGGCATATAGGGAGCACAGTCCGGCAACGTCGGCGTTCAACACGGGGAACGCCACATCGGGAGGACTCGGATGATCACCACACGACGCACGCTGATGCTTGGTGCGACCGCCGCCGCGAGCTTCGCCGCCGGGGCGCGCGCCGACGACACCGGAACGATCCGGATCGGCTGGGTCCAGGCGGTGACCGGCGCGAACGCCAGCGCCGGCATCGGCTTCGATCGTGGGATCAGGTTCCGGGTTGCGGAAATCAACAGTGCCCCCGGGGCAAAGTGGAAGATCGAGCTCGTCGCGCGTGACACGCAGGGCGATCCGACCAAGGCGGTCAATGCGGTGCAGGAGCTGATCAGCAGCCAGCACGTGCATTGCGTCATCGGCCCGAGCAATTCGGGCGAAACCCTGGCGGCCACGCCGATCATCGCGCGGGCCGGGCTGCCGCACGTTCACGTCGGCACGGTGGACAACCTGATCGACCCCGTAAAGTTCCCCAACGCGTTCCGGCTGGGCGCTTCGCTGGCGCAATGGATCGAGGCGAGCGATCGCTTCCTTGCCGACATCCGCAAGGTGAAGACAATCGCCGTTCTGGGCGATACCTCCGGCTACGGGACCTTGTCCGTGCAGGCGTCCGAGCAGGACCTCGCGCGCCGCGGTTGCAAGGTGAGCTACCGGGGTCTCATCGATGTCAATGAGTCCAATGTGATGCCGGACATGATCCGCGCCAAGGATGCGGGATCGCAGGCGGTGATCGCCTGGACGGCAAGCACTGGTCTGCTCGCACGAATTCTCAACGCGCGCGGTGAGCTTGGCTGGAATGTTCCGGTGGTGGGGCATCCTTCGCTCGGGGCGGGCGATATCGGCGGACTGATCTCCAAGCCGGCCTACTGGCAGGATGCCTACCAGGTTGGCTTCCGCAGTTGCAGCTATGGCGCGGATGGCAAGCTGGGGCCGCGCCAGGCCGCCTACGTGAAGAAGATTGCCGGAAAGGTCCAGCTCGCGGACACCGTGCTGTGGTATCTGGCGTGGGGCAACGACGTTATCGACGTGGTGATGGACGCGGTGACGCGCACCGGCTCGACCGCGCCGAAAGCCATCATCGGCCACTGGAACACGCTGAAGGCCTATCCGGGATTGTATGGCGATTACACGTTCACGCCGACCGAGCACAATGGTTATCCGTCGAACGAGGTCGTGATGTCCGTGGCGAACTCGTTCCGTGACGGCGCTTATACGATCGCGCCGGGCTACTGAGCGGGCCCTGATGGCCGAGTACGACTACATCATCGTGGGCGCCGGCGCCGCCGGTTGCGTGCTGGCGAACCGCCTCAGTGAGGACACGCGCACCCGGGTGCTGCTGCTGGAGGCGGGCCGGCGCGACGACAGCCTGTGGATCCCGATCCCCGCCGGGGTGTCGCGGCTGATCCAGAACCCGCGCTACAATTGGTGCTTCGTTACGGAACCGGACGCGAGCGTCAACGGGCGCGCGATCCCGATCCCGGTCGGCAAGACGCTGGGCGGCTCCAGCTCGATCAACGGGATGCTGTACGTGCTGGGCCAGCCGCGCGACTACGACACGTGGGCGCAGTTCGGCAACCGCTTGTGGTCGTATGACGCGGTGCTGCCGTACTTCCGCAAGTCGGAGCACTACGCCGAGGGGGGAAGCGACGCGCGCGGGCAGGGTGGCCCGTTGCACGTGATGCGGCCGCGCGAGCGAAACGAACTGTGCGACGCCTTCATCGACGCAGCCGAGGCGGAGGGATTCGCGCGCAACCCCGACTATAATTCCGGCGACCAGGAGGGGTTCGGCTATTTCCAGGTCATGCAGAAGGCCGGCCGGCGGTGGTCGGGGGCGCGCGCCTATCTGGATCCGGCGCGCGCGCGCCGCAACTTGCGGATCGAGACGCAGGCGCATGTCACCTTGCTGCTGTTCGAGGGCAAAAGGTGCGTCGGGCTGTCTTATGTCCAGAACGGCGCCCGGCACGACGTGAGATGCGGACGGGAGGTGATCCTGGCGGCCGGCGGGGTAAAGTCGCCGCATCTGCTGGAACTGTCCGGCATCGGCCAGCCGGCGCTGCTGTCCCGCTTCGGCATCGCGGTTCGCCATGAGCTGGCCGGCGTCGGCGAGAACTACCGCGACCATTTCGCGCCGCGCATGAACTGGCGGGTGCGGCTGCCGGTAACACTGAACGAGCGGACGCGCGGCCTGCCGCTGGTGCGCGAAGTGGCCAAGTACCTGCTGCTGCGGCGGGGCGCCCTGACCTTCGCCGGCGCGACGGTCGTCGGCTTCGTCAGGACACGGCCGGAACTGGAGATGCCGGACGTCCAATATCATTTCGAGCATGCCAGCTTCAGCAATCCGAACCGCCGGCAACTGGATCGGGAGCCAGGCATGACGATCACCGTCTACCAGTGCCAGCCGGGGTCGCAAGGCTCGATCCATCTGAAGTCGGCCGACCCGCTGGCGGCCCCGGCGATCCGGCCGAACTTCCTGTCCAACGAACTGGACCGGCAGTGCCTGATCGCGGGCATGAAGTTGGCGCGCCGCATCGTGCAGAATCCCAGGCTGGAGGCCTATCGCGGCATGGAGATGACGCCGGGGGAGTCGGTGCAGACCGATGCGGAGTAGCTGCATTTCGCGCGCGAGGTCGGTGCGACCACGTTTCACGTCGTCGGCACCTGCAAGATGGGCCAGGACAGCATGGCGGTGGTCGACGACCAGCTTCGGGTCCGGGGCATCGCCGGTTTGCGCGTGGCCGATGCCTCGATCATGCCGACGCTGATCTCGGGCAATACCAACGCGGCCGTGGTGATGATCGGCGAAAAGGCGGCTGACATGATCCGCCGGGATGCCATGGGGCTTGCGACGGCCGCCTAGCGGTTGGCGGCAATGGTGCGGGGTACCGGAACGAGATGTGACCCAGCAGCGAAGGGACGGAGTGCCATGATTGTCGTGTTCAGCATGATGCGGCGGCGCGAGGACGTGTCCCTGCCGGAGTTCCGCCGGCACTGGCTTGATCCGCACGGGCCCCTAGTGTGCAAATTCCCCCGGCTGCGGCGATACAGCCAGAACCACGTCATCGAATCGCCGGCGACCTCGGCGCTTGCACGGGCGTTGCGGATCGACGGCTTTCCGGCACTCGCCTACGACAACGACGCGGACCAGGAGGTGGCGACCGGGGGGCCGGAGATGGCGGCGTGCGACAGGGACTCGCCGCTGTTCATCGGCGCCGTCGTGCGCGTGGTGACCGAGGAGAATCCTGTTATTCCGCGTCCCGCAGCCGCACCGGGCCTGGCGAAGCTGATCGTCGTGTTGCGGCGGGGGGAAGCTGCGGTCCAGGTGATGCGTCAGCGTTTCGATCAGGCGGTGCGAGGTGCCGCGGGCGTAACGGGATTCGTTGCGAACAAGGCGCTGCGACAGCGCGGGCCGCGCAGCACGATCGATGTGCTGGACGTCCCCGTCGACACCATCATGGAGATCTGGTTTGACGACCAGGCGCTGATGGAAAGCGCGGCCGCCGGCCTGGACACCGCCGCCGAAGGGCAGGCGGCGATCTACGCGGTCGAGGAGCACCACTTCATTCTTCCATGAGGTCCCGGGAATGCGGGTGACCGATCGCGACGCGGCGTATTCGCCTCGCACGTTGCCTCGTTCACGCCCCGCCACGATGTCGCTGCCGCGGGGGCGCGCGGCAGCGCTCGATCGAGCCGATTGCGTGATACCAGCGGCCCAAATGAGCGACTCTTCGGGGGTACCTACATCGTCATGCCGGCGCATGCCGGCATCCACGACTTTACTTGCTGCCCGAAGGCAAGTCGTGGATGCCGGCATGCGCCGGCATGACGGGGGCGAAGCGCTGGTGGGTCAACCCTTACGGCCACTCGGATGACACAGCCGGATCAATGCTGGATCGTTTGGAGAAACCGCTGTGCCCGCTCGGTGTGCGGATTGGCCAGCATGGCCCGGGGATTGCCCTGTTCGACGATCTTGCCTTGATCCATGAACACCATGCGTGTGCCGACGTCGGCGGCGAAGCGCATCTCGTGGGTGACGACGAGCATGGTGCGTCCCTCCTGCGCCAGATCGCGCATCGCCGCCAGCACTTCGCCGACCGTTTCGGGATCGAGCGCTGACGTCGGCTCGTCGAACATCAGCATGTGCGGGTTGGTCGCCAGTGCCCGGGCAATGGCGACGCGCTGCTGCTCGCCACCGGAGAGCTGCGCGGGATAGGCATCGATGCGATGCGATAGGCGCACCCGGTCCAGCAGCTCGCGCGCCCGCGCCTCCACCACCTGCCGATCCTCGCGATGCACGACCACCGGCGCCAGCACGACGTTCTGTAGGGCGGTCAGATGCGGGTAGAGGTTGAACTGCTGAAAGATCATGCCGATGCGCTTGCGCACCGCGATGATATCGCGGGCGTGCGCCCGCACCGTCAGGCCGTCGAATACGATGCGGCCGCCCTGGATGTCCTCCAGCCCGTTCACGCAGCGCAGCAGCGTGGACTTGCCGGTGCCGCTCGGCCCGACCAGGCAAACGATTTCGCCGGGCACGACGTCCATGCTGATGCCGTCGAGGATGGTGCGCTGGCCGAAGCGCTTGACCAGCCTGTCGATCGCCAGTATTGGGGTCGGCCCTGGGGCCGGCACCGGGGACGCTGTCATTGTGCCTCGCCAATCACCGTGGCGCACCAATCCCGTGGTTCATCAATCATCGTGGCTCACCAATCGGCATGCCGCGGCCGGCGACCTTCATTCTGCTTTCGAGCGCGCCGCCGGCCAGCGAGATCGTATAGCACAGCACGAAATAGAACAGCGCCACCACGCCCAGGATGGTGAAGCCGCCGCCGACGGATTCGCGGATCAGCAATCCGGTCGCCGTCAGCTCGACATAGCCGATGATCGAGGCGACCGAGGATTCCTTCAGCACCATGATGTAGATGCCCACCGAGGGCGGCAGGATCACCTGTACCGCCTGCGGACCGATGATGTGGTGCATCATCTGGCGATAGGTCATGCCGGCCGCCTGGGCGGCTTCCCACTGCCCCGTGCCGACGCTGTCGATGCCGGCGCGGATCACCTCGGACATCATCGAGCTGGCATGCAGGCCCAGCGCCAGGGTGGCGGCGGCGAAGGCGGAGAGGTCGGTGCCGAACACCAGCGGGGCGCCATAATAGCAGAAGAACAGCACGATCACGATCGGGATCGATCGGAAGAACTCCGTGTACAGCATGGCGAACAGCCGCAACGGGCGGAGCCGGCTGATGCGCATCAGCGCCAGCACCAGGCCACCGAGACCGCCGATCAGCAAGGCGAGCCAGCTCAGCCAGATCGTGAGGCCGACCGCCTTCAGCATGACCGGCGCGTAGGCAAGCAGCGATGCGTTGGCCATGCACTAGTGTCCTGCCGCGGAAATGCGGCTTTGCATCGTCGAGATCAGCAAGCTGCGAAAACCCGGACCTGATGTCTCGGATCGGCGAAGTTCAACCATGCGACTGCCGGTTCGCGCCATCAGCGCGCCGCCGGGAACAGTTTGCGGCCGATCCGGATGCGCGCGAGATTCACCGCCTGGCTCAGCACGAGATAGACGGCTGCCGCGGCCAGGAAGGTCTCGAAATAGCGAAACGAAGCGGCCCCGGCCGTCTGCATCCACGAGGCGATTTCGTTGACCGCGATCGCCGAGGTGAGCGAGGACGCCAGGATGATGGCGATGAACTGGTTGCCCAGCGGCGCGTAGATGGTGCGGAACACCTGCGGCATCACGACGTGGCGCAGGATCTGCCAGCGCGACATGCCTTGCGCCTGGCCGGACTCGTACTGCCCGTAGGGCACCGCGATCAGTCCGGCGCGCAGGATTTCCGTCATGTAGGCGCCGGCGTGCAACGACATGGCCAGCAACGCCGACTGGAACGACGATAGCCGCAGCCCGATCGTCGGGATCATGAAATAGACGAAATACAGCACCACCAGCAGCGGCGTGTTGCGGAAGAACTCGACATAGGCGGTGGCGAGAAAGCGGATCGCCCGGTGCCGGCTCTGGCGTCCCACGGCGAACACCATGCCGAGCGCCAGGCTCAGCACCATGGTCGCCAGCGACACCGTGATCGTGGCCGCTGCGGCCGGGACGAGAGCGCCGAGATAGGGCGTGATTGCCCGCAGATTGAAGATGTAGTTCATCGTTCAGATCGTTCCGTTTCTGGTGTCCTGCCTTGGACATTCGGCGGTGAATTGCCGCGGCAGGCCACGCAACAACGCGCTGGTGTGCCGTCACGGCAAGAATTCAGACATGCGAACTTCCGGTTCGGGACGCCAGGGCCGGCGGGCGGCAACCGCGTGCCGCCCGGCCGCCATCCGTCAAAAGTCGGCCTGGATTCGCGGCGGATCGAAGCCGAACCACTTCTTGAACAACACCTTGTTGTCGCCGCTGGCGTTGAACTGTTCGATCCAGAGATTGATCGCGCGCACCCAGTCGGCATCGCCCGCCGGCATGCCGATCGAGTTCTCCTGGCGGGAATACTCGCCGTCCAGCATGCGCAACTGGCCCGGATGTTTCGCGATCTCCTGGGCGTCGTAGAAGGCGTCCTCGGCCATCGCGTCCACCTGGCCGGAGAGCAGCGCGTTCAGGCAGTCCGCATTGGTGTTGTACAGATTGCGTACGGTCTTGGGGAACTTCGCCGCGATGATTGGCTCGGAATTGCCGCCGCGGTTGAGCGACAGCTTGTATTGTGGGTCGTTGACATCTTCTATCTTCTTGAGCGGGCTGTCGACCTTCACCACCACCCGGCCAGGGACGATGAGGTAGGGATCGGAGAAGGCGATGGTGAGTGAACGCGTGACGTTACGGGCGAAGCCGGAGGCGGTGATGTCGGCCTTGTGCGTCTGCAGCGCCGCGACCCGGCCGGCGCTGTCGACGATGACGAACTGCGGTTTTACGCCCATCGCCGCGGCCAGCCGCTTGGCGACGTCGATGTCGTAGCCCTCCAGCTCGCCGCCCGGGGTGAGATTGGTGTAGGGCGGCAGGCTGCCCATCACGGCGACCCGCAACGTGCCGCTGGAAATCACCTGCTGCAGGATCTCGCCGGCCTGGGCGGGAGCCGTGCCGGCGGCGCCCCCGACCAGCATGGCCGCGGCCGCGAGCGCCGCGCGGATCGACCTGGTTGTGAGCAGAGCCATGTTACGTTTCCCTCTCGTTGTTCGCAGTCCGTTATGGTCGTTGCCCGCGCCGCAATGCGGGCCGTGCCGCAAGATGTCGCCCGGATCGGCGGTTCGCCGCAACCGAACCACTGCTTGAACAGCCGCGCATTGTCACCGCTGGGATTGAATTGCTCAACCCATGGGTTGCTGACCCGCGGCCAGGGCGTTCCGCCCCGTCATGCCGCCGGCCCGGCCGTTCATCCGGGGGATCTCGGTCCGATCATCCCGCGGCGAGGTGCGGCGCTACACGCGGGGCGGCGCTGCGGTTGCCAGCCTGCGCGCCCGCGCCCATCATGAAAACCCCTGACCGGCCCAGACGGATCACGCCCATGCCCATGAGCCCCTCGCCGAACCTGCCGCCCGACAAGCAGCGCGAGATGCTGCGCCAGATGCTCACCATCCGCCGCTTCGAGGAACGCGCCTCGGCCGACTACCACGCCGGCAAGATCTACGGCGTCGTGCACTGCTACATCGGCGAGGAGGCGGTCGCCGTCGGCGTCTGTACCGCGCTCGATCGCGGCGACCGGATCATCTCGACGCATCGCGGCCACGGCCACTGCATCGCCAAGGGCGCCGATCTCAACCGCATGATGGCCGAGCTCTACGGGCGGCAAACCGGCTACTGCAAGGGCAAGGGCGGCTCCATGCACATCGCGGATTTCGGCATCGGGATGCTCGGCGCCAATGGGATCGTCGCGGGTGGGATATCGATCATCACGGGCGCCGGCCTTGCGGCGCAGATGGAAGGCAAGGGCGGCGTCGCGGTTGCCTTTTTCGGGGACGGGGCCTCGAACGCGGGGCCGTTCCACGAGTGCCTCAATATCGCGGCGACCTGGAAGTTGCCGATGCTCTACGTGTGCGAGAACAACCTGTATGCCGCGCAGACCTCGGCCGCCGAGACGCACGCCCTGGGCGATGTGGCGGCACGCGCGGCCGGCTACGGCATTCCGGGCATCGTGGTCGACGGCAACGACATCTTCGCGGTCCACCAGGCGGCGAGCCGCGCCGTGGAGCGGGCGCGCTCCGGCGCCGGCCCGACGCTGATCGAGTGCAAGACCTACCGTTGGCGCGCCCACACGGAGCGCAAGGGCCAGCCCGATCCCCGCGACAAGGCAGAGGTCGAGGCGTGGAAGCAAAAGGATCCGATCGCGCTGCTGGAGCGGCAGTTGAGGGACCAGGGTGACCTTGACGACGCCGGGCTGCGGGGCATCGAGGGCGACGTCATGGCCGCGCTTGAGGCGGCCGTCGCCTTCGCCGAGGCGGGCCCGTTCCCGCTGCCCGAGCAGGCGACCGACGACGTGTTTGCGGCGTGATGCGAGGACCGGACGATGCGAGAGCTGACGTACAATGAAGCCGCTGTCGAGGCCGTCGCCGAGGAAATGCGGCGCGACCCGAAGATCTTCTACATGTCGACCGACGCGATTCCGTCGCTGCTACAGGAGTTTGGCGAGCAGCGGATCAGGGCGACGCCAATCGCGGAAGCCGCGCTGACCGGGATGGCCATCGGGGCGGCCGGTTCCGGCTTCCGCCCGATCGTCGACTGGCGGCAGGTGACGTTCTGCTTTGTCGCGATGGACCAGATCGTCAATCAGGCCGCGAAGATCCATTACATGTTCGGCGGCCAGGTGACCTTCCCGATCCTGTATCGGGCTGCCGTCGGGGGCGGCGGCCTGGTCGCAGCACAGCACTCGCAGTCGCCCTATTCGATGTTCATGAATGTTGCCGGGTTGAAGATGTTCTTGCCGTCGACGCCGTACGACATCAAGGGGCTGTTGAAGACGGCGATCCGTGACAACAACCCGGTCATCTCGTTCGAGTCGAGCCGGCTGATGGGACGCAAGGGCCCGGTGCCGGAGGGGGACTACACGATCCCGTTCGGCGTGGCCGACGTCAAACGTTCCGGTGACGACGTGACGGTCGTTGCGTTGGCGTGGCTGGTGCATGAGTCGCTTGCCGCCGCGGAAGAGCTTGCCAAGGAGGGGATCTCGGTCGAGATCGTCGATCCTCGCACGCTGGTGCCGCTGGATACGGCGACGATCCGGGAGTCGGTGCGGAAGACGGGGCGGCTGGTCATCGCCGACGAGGCGGGGCCAACGTGTGGCTTCTCGGCCGAGGTCGCGGCGGTTGTGACCGAGGATGCCGCGACGTTCGCGCGCTTGAAGGCCCCGGTGAAGCGGGTCTGCGCGCTGCAGGTGCCGATACCGTATAGCCCGGTGCTGGAGAACGCGGTGTTTCCGGACCGGGGGCGGATCATCGCGGGGATCCGGGAAGTGCTGCAAGGAACCAGGTCTGCCGCGGCGGCGTGACGACGGCAGTTGCGGGAGAGGAGGGCTGAGGCGTGGATCGAGAGGACCTGGGCCTGCTGTCCCGTTATCCGGCAGCGGCTCGCCG
>Ga0209415_10002637_pt1 | contig 33486 bp, 18 predicted proteins | sample PeaSoiSIISIP2007_FD_187696 | JGI IMG/M metagenome (GOLD analysis project Ga0209415, IMG submission 187696) | Peat soil microbial communities from Weissenstadt, Germany - SII-SIP-2007 (SPAdes) (version 2) | ecosystem: Environmental > Terrestrial > Soil > Wetlands > Peat | place: Germany... | reverse complement strand
TGTGTGACCTGCCCGACAGAGTCGTAGGAGAGCTGATCGGCGCGGTTGTTGTTGCCGCTGAAGGTGAGCGCGGCGGGCTAGGGCAAAGGAGTGCTGGCTCTTGAACCCGGGTTCCAAAAAGCGAGGGACCGGGGGCACCCTCGACTTGGTTTGGAAATGTTACCGGGACCGGGGCCGCCCGCAACTCCGAGATCGGCGGTCTCCCAGGTCTCAAAATCGAGACCTGGGCCACCCAATCATTTGTGGATAGTCAGACCCAGGCCACCCGCGGATTGGGTTCTGAGGTATCCCAGGTGCCCAAAAGCGAGGCACCTGGGCCACCCGGCACCCGGCTTTGGTGGTATTACTGGCTTATCGCGGCCCCGGGGCCACCCAGCTTTGGCGGTTGTTTTTTGATTCTTATGGTGCTGGGGTTAGAGGATTTCTGGGGCGAGCAGGTCGGCCATGGTCTCGCGGCGGCGGATTAAGCGGGACTTGTTTCCCTGGACCAGGACTTCGGCGGGGCGGAGGCGGGTATTGTAGTTTGAGCTTTGTGCCATGCCGTAGGCACCGGCGTCGAGCAGGGCGATGCGGTCGCCGGACTGGACTGGGGGGAGCTTGCGGTCGCGGGCAAAGAAGTCGCCGGTTTCGCAGATGGGGCCGACGACATCGACGATGGTTGCCTTGCCGGTTCTGGGGCGCACGGGGAGAATCTCGTGGTGGGCCTGATAGAGCGCGGGGCGGATGAGGTCGTTCATACCGGCATCGGTGACGACGAAGGTCTTTTTTCCGTTACGTTTGACCTGCACGACTTCCGTGACCAAAGCGCCAGCCTGGGCGACGATGAAGCGGCCCGGCTCGATCATGAGACGGCCATCAAAGCCGTCGAGCGCCTTTTCAACGGCGGCGGCATACTCCTTGACCTTGTCGGCGGCATCGAAGCGGCCGAGATGATAGTCAATACCCAGGCCACCGCCGGCATCGAGCGCGGCAACTTCGATGCCGGCGCGCTGAAGTTGGCGGGCCAGCTTGACGACGCGCTCGATGGCCGCGCCAAAGGGGTCGGCGGAGCGAATCTGCGAGCCGATGTGGACGCTGATGCTGTGCGGCTCCAGCCAGCGATTGCCGGCGGCGCTCTTGTAGATGGCGAGGGCCTGCTTGATATCCACGCCAAATTTGTGCTCGCGCAGACCGGTGGAGATATAGGGGTGAGTCTCGGTAAAAACGTCGGGATTGACGCGCAGAGCAAAGCGGGCCTTGCGCTTCAGCTTGGCGGCGCGGCTGGCCAGCAACTCGAGTTCGGCTTCGCCTTCGACGTTGAATTCGAGGATGCCTGCAAGGAGAGCCTTATCGATCTCCGCTATGGTTTTGCCCGCGCCGGAGAAGACCACGCGGCCAGCGGCCTCGGGCGCGGCGGTCAGCACACGGTCCAGTTCGCCGCCGGAGACGATATCGAAGCCTGCGCCGTGATCGGCGAGTAACTTCAGGATAGCCAGCGCCGAGTTGGCCTTGACCGCGTAGCAGACGAGCAGTTCCCGGCCCGCAAAGGCCTGCTGGAACAATCCCAGGCGCTCGATGATCTGGTCGGCCGAGTAAATGTACAGCGGCGTGCCGTGGCGCTTCACAAGCGCTTCCAGGGAGACTTGGCCACAGTGCAGTGGGGAACCCGGCTGGGGGTAGTGAAAGGGACGAGGCGATGCGGCGGAGGAGATTGCGTTCAAAATAAGCTTTCCTTCAGAGAAATGTACTGCTTTGAGCGTACAGCATTTTGGGGGAGTGGTTGATCGTGCAGGGCGTTTGTTGCAAGGGGAGATAAGGAAATTCAATGAGTGAGGAACAGAGGGATTTAGACAAAGGCAGCAGGTTATTGATCCGGCCCTCAAATCGTGTTAAGGTTTCCCACCCTTGCGCAAGAAAAAGCGCAAGGATGGGGCACCCAGTCACCAGTATGTACGGGCCGGATCAATAGCGCCGGCTGGCGCGGGGGTGGCGAGTTAGCGAGTTGGCGGCGGTTTAGGGGTATGGAGATTAACGCCTATGGGGCGGCAAATCTGGAGGGGGAGGAGACAGGCGTGGACCGGGAGGTCGGCGCTACTGGTTCAGGTGCGGTGGTTCGGAGCGAGGTTTTGGCCTAGGGAATATCAGGGAATGCTATACCATCGCTTTAGGGAACCTCTGAAGAAGTACAGGTGATGGCAGAATGCATTCCCTCAGGGGCTAAAGCCCCATGAATTTGCGGGTTTTATGTACGGGCTAAAGCCCGTACCCTTCAAAATGAGGCTTATTCAGAGGTCTTTTAGGCATGTACTCCCTTTTTCGACTGCTGTTCAGAAGCAATTACTGGCGCATGGTGCTGCGCAAGGCGACCTGGGTGGAAGCGTTGCAGAGCTTGAGGCGTGCGCACAAGGACAAGCGCGCGCGGCGGCATCTGGGGCGGCTTTTTTTATTGCTGCTGACTCCGGCGCTGTGCATCGGCTACCTGGCGTGGCTGGTGGGCAGCGGCGCGTGGCTGTTTATTCCATTTGTGATTCCTGTGATCTGGTGGATGAATCGCGGTGCCAAGCGCGATGCGGAGCCGTTGCACGTTGCGCCCACGCCGGAACTGGAGCTGCGGGAGCTGAGCGAGGAGGACCGGCTGGCGCTGCGGCTGTACTTTGCGGAACTGGCGGTGCTGCATGCGGTGATGGTGGACCGGGCGGGGAGCGAGCGGTTTCAGAAGGAGAAGCAGTTGCCGGAGGGGGTGGAAGTGACCTCGCGGCGCGTACATCTGGATCTGCTGAAGCGGATTGGCATCTGGGAGAAGATGGCCGCTGAGGACCGCGAGGCGCTGATGATGCCGGACGGGCATTGGGAGTGGGCAATGATCAACCGCGTGGCGCTGGCGATGGAGCCGCTGCGGCTGTTTCGTTGGATACTGCGCATCGATTTTTATCTGCCGGTGGTGGGTCAGCAACTGAGCGGTGATTTCGCGATAGCGCATGAACTGGTACTGGAGCCGCGCAAGGCTCTGGATGGCGTCAAGATGGCTGATATGGAGATGATGCGTGTGGGGCGGGATGCGGCCGACCAGTTCTTTCAGCGCTGCCTGGCCGAGACGATCAGCCGCGGGTACTACGATCCAGGCGATGCAGAGGTGGTGAAGCGGGCGGGAGAGATTTCCGCGGCAATGGCCGGACAGCAGCACCGCGACTTTGTGCTGGGCAGCCGGTTGGTGAGCGAGGCGGGCAAGGAGGAGTTGCTGTGGGCGACATCGCTGGCGCAACGGCGCAGGAATATTCTGGCGTGGGCGATGTCGTTGCTGGAGGCGGGGCAACCGGCAGAGCCGCCGCTGGTGTGCGTCTCGGCGGAGTGAGATAGGCACCTGAAGCAGTCAGCCTTTTCGTGCCTCGGCTTCGGCTAGCCAGCCGCGACGTAGTTTTTCTGAGGGAATGTTGGAGAGGTAGGGCTTGAGGTCGAGGATGGGGGTTGCGTCGAGCATATCGATGCCGCGCACACGCAGGGAATTTCCGTCACGGCCCAGCAATTCGACGATGGAGAGGCCGATGGGATTGGGACGGCGGGGCATACGCGTGGTGAAGAGTCCGTGGGGACGATTGTCGGTGGGGGGCGTGACCAGCAGATCGAAGCCCTCGGCGCGGTCGAAGGTCCAGAGCACGATCAGATGCGAATAGCCTTCAATATCCGTAAGTCCCAGCGCGAAGTCGGGCAGAATCTCCAGCAGGCCTTCCTGAGAGTGCTGCGCGCCCAGGCCTTTGGGAATGGTGGTGGCATCGTTGAATGAGCAGCGCACCAAGCCGATGGGTTGCGGAGTGAACATGGAAATCAGACCTTTTCGTGGACCGTGGAGCGCTGGAAAACGAGGGCGGCCGCGCCACGGAGACGGGCCAGCTCACCTTCATGCACGGGCTGAATGCTGGGCACAGCGCCGTCCAGCGCGTGCTGGGCGACTTCCTTCTCAATGATCGGGGCAAAACGACGCCAAGCGGGGGTGACTTCTCCAGCGATGAGGATCACGCTGGGTGCCAGGCCGTTGATGATGAAGCGCAGGCCACGTGCGATGTAAAGGGCTTGCTTGGCGAGAGCTTTGGCGGCGTAATCGTCGCCTTCCTCGGCCAGATGAAGCAGTTCCTGGTAGGAGATGCGCTTGGCGGCTGGTTGCAATTCCATGTAGAAACGCAGAGCGGCGCGGCAGGAGGAGAAGGTCTCCCAGCAGCCTTTTTGTCCGCAGGCGCAGCGCGGGCCTTCGGGGTCGATTTGAACGTGGCCGAATTCGCCGGCCATGCCGCGATTGCCGACGACCAGTTGGCCGTTGGCGAAGATGCCTGCGCCAACGCCTTCGGAGATGGTGACCAGAACAATATCGCGAACGCCATCGATGCGGCGGAAGGTGAGTTCAGCCAGCAGGGAAGCGGTGGCGGCGTTTTCCATCATGACGGGCAGCCCCACGGCTTTTTCGATCACCGATTTGAGATCGTAGTCGGGCCAATTGAGATTGGGGGCGAAGATGAGGCGCTGGGTGGCGGCATCCACACGTCCAGGCACACTGATGCCGATGCCCTCGAAGGATTTGTTGGGCAGCTCCTCGCGCATGCGCGTCATGCAGTCGATCAACAGAAGCGTGGTGGCGGCGGGATCGGAACTGAGCGTGACCTGCGCGCGGGAGAGTAGACGCCCCATGAGGTCAACGGTGGCCAGAATCGCCAGGCGGGGATGAATATCGACGGCGATCACGATGAGGTCTTCGTTGAGTTCGAGCAGGGTGGGACGTCGGCCACGGGGCCGAGAGGCAATCGCTCCTTCGCGCACCCATTTTTCGCGGATCAACTGCTCGGCAATCTGGGAGACGGTGCTGCGCTGCAAGCCGGATTGGCGGGCGAGATCGGCGCGCGATATGGGCGCTCCGGCGCGGATCAGTTCGAGGACAATATCGCGATTGATGCGGCGCGCAGTTTCACTGGACGCCAACTGAACATTGGTCAGATCGATATGACTCATGCCTCTGGCGCGCTTCTGCGAATGCACGGGAACTCCCAAATATCATCGAGATGGCAGAGACGCAAACCAGTGGGATGCGCGCACAATGCCTTGAAATGCGTAGAATATCACGCGGTGCGCGCAGAGGTGAATCCGCCGATTGGTACGAGAGTTTCAAAGGGCCACGAAGGAAAGCGTTGCGATCTAAGGTTGAGCTTGCTGCGCCTGGGGAACGACTTGCGTGGGGTGCGCGGCGGCCTGCTGTTGGCCCTGGGCGAACCAGTTGCGATTCCAGAGGTTCTTGTAGAACTCGCCGGTCAGCTCTGCGGCGCGGGGGCCGAAGGTGGGACGACCGCCTTCAAGGAAGAAGACCGTGACTAGACTGCCTTGGGGCGAATCAGAGTAGGAGACAAACCAGCCGAAGCGGGTTCCTTTATCCGAGCAGGTACCGGTTTTGCCGAAGACGGGCAGTTCGTGGAAGTTGGCGCGCAGGCTGCGGGCGGTGCCGTACTCGACCGCGCCAGCCATACCATCCTCGAGATCGGGAACGAATTTGGCGATATTGAGGGTGCGCTTGACCTTGGGCTGGAAGTTGAAGGCTTCTTCCATGGAGGTGGGGTGCTGAAGGTAGTAAAGGGTTCCACCGTTGGCCAAAGAGGCCGCGTAAGCGCCGAGCTGGAGCGGGGTCATTGAGATGCCCTGCCCGAAGCTGCACATGCGGGCCACGCCGCCTTCGGAGGCCGGTAATTCTTGGTCGGGATAGATGCCAAGCTGTTCGCCGCCGATGTGATAACCGGCCAACTCGCCCAGGCCGAATTGATTGGCGTAGTGGCGGACGCGCTCAAAGCCCAGTTGGCGACCGAGTTCCTCGAAGTAGAGGTTATTGCTCTTGGCCAGTGCCTGGGTCATGTTCATGCGGAAGCCATCCAACTGGACGGGCGTATCGCGGGTGACCAATCCCTCGGAGAGGGCGGCCATGGCGACAGTGATCTTGATGGTGGAGCAAGGCTCCGCGCCGGGCGAGAGGGCCAGTTTCTGATTGACCATGGCCAGAATGCGGCCACTGGAGGGATCGATCACCACAGCGGTGCCGTTCATATTGCCCAAGGCATCGATGGCGGCCTGGCGAACGACGGGGTCTTCGCCGGCGGTCACGTCGTCGGCAAAGATATTGCCCTGGGCGAAGGAACTGGCTGTGAACCGTTCAGAAGAATGGTGGCGGCGAGAGGTGAGGGCGACGCGGCGCGCGGAGGCTCTGCCTCTGCCGCGCGGCGTAAGGCGGGCTTCCGGGGCAGCCTTGGCAGCGGCATGAGGAGCGGCGTGACGCGCAGTCGGGGCTGCGGCGCGGGCCGAGGAGCGGCGGGATTCGGTCAGATGGGCTTCCGAAGTGCGTGAGTGACGCATCGTGTGCGGGGCATTCAGCGCGTTGAGGTTCACAGCGCTGAATGCAAAAAGTACGAATCCGAAAACACCTGCGCAAGACAGCTTCATCCAGCCAACTTCCTCTCAACCATGGATTTCGTGCCGTGCGTCCCCTTCGGGGATAGCACATATATAGCTCATCGACCAAATTTCCGCGCGATTCAATCGACTGTATCGGACGGAGATTACACACGTTTTGGGCTATTTCCCAATTCGAGAAAGCCGAAATAACAAAATGAACAGACGAGTGCGTTACAAGGTGCACAGTTGAACGCAAACGGCCGTCAAATTCCTTCAGTCCGCGTGATTTTGAGGTCTACATGGACTATACAGCCAAGTTTGGCCCGGGCCAACAGGAAAAAATGCAGGCGCGACCGAAGCCGCGCCCGCTTTCAATTCAACTTCGCGGGCGAATCCATGCTTGCCCGACCTGCAAAACGAAGAGTTCTTTCAAAACAATCAGTTACGACCTAAAAGCGCAAGCGGCGCATGAAGGCGGGAACGTCGAGGTCACGCTGGGATTCCTCGTAGGAATCGGGGAAACTGGCGCTGGCGGCTGGCTGATTGACGCGCTCCTCGTTGTTGTAATCCCGGTTGGGAACATACAGCGGGGGAGGCGGTGCCTGAGTCAGCTCAATGAACTGGGTCCGAGGCGGCTCGGCGGCGGGAGCGTCCATGTGATACTCGCGAGGCGGTTCGGCATATTGTTCAGTGGGGGCCGGAGCCTGGAACTCCTGTGGCTGAGCTTCAGGAGTCGCGGAGGCAAAGAAGACCGGCTCACAGTAATCCTGGCTTTGGTGCTTCGCCTCTTCCTGGCTGAGGAAGGGGCGCGGGGCAGCAGTTTCGGCGACGGCAATCTGCTGCGGTTGGTGCCAGTCCTCGGAGGTTACCACGGGCACGGAGGAGACCTGCGACGGCTGAGCATTGAGCAGGCGCTCGCGGCGCTCGGGCGACTGGTCACGGAAGCCCGTGGCGATCACGGTAATTTTTACCTCTTCGCCCATCTTCTCGTCGAGGACCGCGCCGAAGATGATGTTGGCATCTTCGTGGGCGGCTTCCTGGATGAGGGAAGAGGCTTCGTTGACTTCGGAGAGCTTGAGGGAACTGGAGCCGGTGATATTGATGAGGATGCCGCGAGCGCCGTTGATGGCACCGGCCTCGAGCAGGGGGGAGGCCATGGCGGCCTCGGCGGCCTCGACGGCGCGGTTGGGTCCGGACCCGGTGGCGGTGCCCATCACGGCCTGGCCCATGCCAGCCATGGTGGTCTTCACGTCCGCGAAATCGCGGTTAATAATGCCGGGAATGGTGATGATGTCGGAGATGCCCTGAACGCCCTGACGGAGCACATCGTCGGCGATGCGGAAACTCTCGAAGAAGCCGGCGTCCTTGGCCACGGCGAGCAGCTTCTCGTTGGGGATCACGATCATGGTATCGACGCTCTCCAGCAGTTCCTGGAGACCGCGCTCGGCCTGCATCTGGCGGCGCTTGCCCTCGAAGGCGAATGGGCAGGTGATGACGCCGACGGTGAGGATGCCCATCTCGCTGGCCAGCGAGGCGATGACCGGGGCAGCACCGGTTCCGGTGCCGCCGCCGAGTCCGGCGGTGACAAAGACCATATCCGCGCCTTCCAGAGCTTCGATGATCTTATCGGAATCTTCCAGAGCGGCGCGACGGCCGATATCGGGATTGGCTCCAGCGCCCAGACCGGCGGTCAGACGCACGCCGAGTTGGAGCTTGACCGGAGCCTGGGAAAGTTTGAGAGCCTGCACATCGGTATTGGCGACAATGAATTCGACGCCCTCCATTTGCGCGGCGATCATGCGATTGACGGCATTGCCACCACCGCCGCCGACGCCAATGACCTTGATGCGCGCACCCTGCATCGCATCCTCGTGGTACTGGATGCGCATATCCCCGCCCTCATTGCCTTGCTGTGCCATCACGTACTTCCTCCCTGTGTCCTAAGGCGCAATCATCAGAAACTTGCTGCAAAAAGCGCTCGAACCCGAGCACTGAAGTTGGAAATCTCCGCCGCGCGCGTCGCTCTGGTGCGGTGGGAGTAGAGAAGCATACCGATGGCCGTGGAGTAACTGGGGTGGACAAGTTCGCCGGGAAGATTTGAGATTCGAACCGGTTTACCCGTCCGGGCAGGTACTCGCAGCTGACCTTCGGTAACATCCAGCATACCCGGGAGCATAGCTCCACCGCCAGTCAGAACGCAACCCGCCCCCAGGGCATCGACGACGCCGCCCACGCGGAGGCTGTCTTTGACGAAGTAAAGCAGCTCGCGGGCGCGGGGTTCGAGGATCTCGGCAATGGCGCGCAGGCGCAGGGTTTGCGGTTCCGGATTGTTGATTTGAATCTCGGCCTGCTGGGGCAGAGCGGTGACCACGGCGTGGCCATACTCGCGTTTGAGATCTTCCGCCTGGGAGAGTGGCATGTGCAGCCCGACGGCCAGATCGTTGGTGAAATGCGCGCCGCCGATGGGGACCGAGGCGGTGTGCGCGACCGCGCCCTCAAAAAAGACCACCAGTTCGCTGGTGTGAGCACCAATATCGAGCAGGCAAACGCCCAACTCGCGTTCGTCGGCCGAGAGGGTGGCTTCGGCGGCGGCGATGGATTCAAGAACGGCCTCGGAGACATCGAGTCCGGCGCGGTTGGCGCAGGTGACGGTGCTTTGCAGGGCGCTTCCGGAGCAGGTGGCGATGTGCAGATCGACTTCCAGGCGCGCGCCGACCATGCCGACGGGGTCGAAGATGCCAGGCTGCTCGTCGAGGATGAACTGGCGGGGCAACAGGTGCAGGATTTCGCGGTCGGGGGGTAGGGCGATGGCGCGGGCGCGCTCGACGGCGGCGCGGACATCCTCGCGGGTAATCTCGCGCATACGGTTGCCGAGTTCGATTCCGCCATTAGTGTTGATGCCGCGGACATGGGAACCGCCGACGCCGACCACGCATTCGTCGATATTGATCTGGGCGACTTGCTCGGCCTGTTCGTTGGCGGCCTTGACCACTTTTGCGGCTGAACCCAGTTCGGCAATCAAGCCCTTGCGCATGCCCGCGGACTCGACCATGCCGTGCCCGCGATAGCGCAGCGCCCCCTCGACGAGGTCGGCCGCCAAGACGCGGGTCCAGGCGCTGCCCATATCCAGCACCACGATCAGGTTGTCCTGCTTCTGGCTCATTGCATTCACTGGCCCTGTCTGGCTATCTCGACCGGGCGGGTTGATGGAACGGGCTTCTTCCTGTTTGCTTGGAGCGCAGCACGTTTGGCCACCGCGCGTTTTCTTTCAGTTTTTGCAGATGCATTCTTGGCTTTGAGTTTACTCTTGGCAGACGACTTGGTGGAGGCTTTTTGCAGTTTCCCCTTGCTTGCCGACTTTACCTTGCCGACTTTGTGGGTGGATGACCTGGGTGCCGAAGCGGAAACCAACTCGGGCTTGACCGATTCCGCGTGGTCCGGAGACGGAGCCGAGGGGGCTGGCGCAGCGGCTGCGGAGGCATCACCGGAGCCGTTCAAATTGGGCGTAGAGGAGTGCGCGACAGCGGAGCCTTGCTGCATCTCCAGAACCACCTGTTGATCGTAACGCAAATCGACTGCGGCGAGCTTGGGGAATTGCTGATGCCATTCCGCAATGTGCGCCTTGTAGCGCTGATAGCGGTCAAAGAAGTGATCCTCGCCGAAGTGAGCCAGAATATCGGTGCTCTGCTCGGGCATCAGTACACGGGCATCGGCGGGGTCGCTCATATCGATCTCGGAGAGTTGCTCGGAGAGTCTCTGGCCGTTGGCGTCCAACTCGCCCAGCAAGCGCAGGTAGACGGCCATGCGCGCACGGCGAGCCTCTGGCGTGGCGTTGGGATCGATGCCGGTGACCACGGGGAACGAGTAGTGGTGCTGGGCCATGAGGGCGGGCGGCATGGAGAGCAGCACTCCGTTGGCATCCACCAGGTTGATCTGCTGACCCTGGCGCACGAAGGCAACTGGTTGGCGCTCGACCACCTGCACATGAATGCGGTCCGGCAGCAGGCGCATCACCGTGGCGTGCTCCACCCAGGGCAACTGCTCCAACTGGCGGCGTCGCTCATCGAGATTGACAAAGAAGATATTGCGGCCGACATCCGCGCCGAAGATGGGCAGCATCTCTGAGCGGCTGACCTCGGTCAGGCCGACAGCATCGATATTTCCTGTACCGGCGATGCGGAAGCGGGAGTCGTGCTTGAGGAAGTCGCTGAGAAGAATGGAGATGGTCACCAATCCGGCGACGGTGGCTAAAGCGCCTAAGCCCAACAGCGCGCGGCCAAAGGTACCTGCAGGACGCCACCAGGAATTGCGGCGCGCTCCAAAGCGCACTTTGCTGGCACGCGGCTCCTCTTCGTTGTCCAGATCGGCGGTCTCCAGCGGCATACCGGGCAGAACGCGCCCGGTCGGAGGCACAGTTTGGCGCACACGCGGGAAGCGAGGCTCTACGGTGGAATCGTCTTCCCATGCGAGGGAACGATTTTTCTCAGTGCTGAATTGTGTCATCACGCCCGAGCAAGGTCGTGAGAATCGCCAATTTGTACTATAGCGGGTGACGGAAGGGATTGGCGCGGAAACCGGCGAGGGGGAACCTAATGAGAAACTATTTTTCGTGCAAAATGTAAATCATTGATTCCAACTCGCTCCTTGCAGGAAGTGACGAAAATGGTGTTATCGGCACCCTGGGGGATTAGCAGGAAACAGGCGTGGACCAGGAGGTCCACACTACAGCCGACCGGGAGGTCTGCGCTACAGGTTCTTGTTTTGTGGGTCGAAAACATCGGCGTGGGCTACAGAATCACTCTTTTTTTCCGCGCATTTCGCGCGGGATAAAGTGCTGGTAAAAAATCCGCAGAAGTTGTATTTTCTCCATGTGAGAAGCGCCTCCGCGCAAGGAAATTGAGCAGGGCGGCAAATTTTTCGATATATTAAAGATTCAGCTTAGTCCCAAGCGCTTCCGGACCGGCTCAAATCAGGTCTCTAATGAACGAGCGGGGCGTTTTCCTGAAGAGGAATCGCATCGGGGTTGTGTCTTTCTGCATTTGTCTCTCCCGCGGGAATTGCACTTTTCCGCAAAAAAGTCCATTGAGAAGGTAGCCATGAACACATCGGATTGTCGTCTTCGTACACCGGAACCGCAGGGGCTTTACCACCCCCAAAATGAGCATGACGCCTGCGGTATGGGGTTGGTCGCCAGCATTCGTGGAGAAAAGAGCCACGACATTATCCGCAAGGGGCTTGAGGTTCTGATCAATCTTACCCACCGCGGCGCGGCGGGTTGCGATCCCGAGACGGGCGACGGCGCGGGCATTCTGATTCAGATTCCGCACAGCTACTTTGCGGAGGAGTGCGGGAAGCTGGGCTTTCAGTTGCCGGAGGCCGGCGCATATGGCGTGGCCATGGTGTTTTTGCCGGTGGACAAGCAGGATCGCTTGCTCTGCGAAGGCATCTTCGAGCGCATTGTCAGGGAAGAGGGCCTAGCGGTACTGGGCTGGCGCGATACGCCGATTGACGGCTCCGCCGTGGGGCGCGAGGCGCGCGCTTCGCAGCCGTACGTTGAACAATTTTTTGTGGGCCGCCCCGAGGGACTGGAAGAGGATGCCTTCGAGCGCCTGCTCTATCGTGTGCGCCGTCGCACGGAGAATGAGATTTTCGCTTCAGAAAATGAGAGCAAGGAAGATTTCTTTGTTCCTTCGCTCTCTTGCCGCACCATCGTCTACAAGGGCCTGATGCTGGCACCGCAGATTGAGAAATTTTATCCCGAGCTGGCCGATACACGGACGGTGAGCGCGCTCTGTCTGGTGCATCAGCGCTTCTCGACCAATACCTTTCCGAGCTGGAAGCTGGCTCATCCCTATCGCTACGTGGCGCACAACGGCGAGATCAATACGATCCGCGGCAATGTGAGCTGGATGAATGCGCGGCAATCGGTTCTGGAAAGTCCGCTGTACGAGGGCAAGATCGACGATCTGTATCCGGTCGTGGTGCCCGGCGGCAGTGACTCGGCTTCGCTGGATAACGCGGTCGAGTTCCTCTTTCAGTCTGGCCGTTCGCTGCCCCACGTGATGGCGATGCTGATCCCCGAGGCCTGGTCCGGCAATCCGGATATGGACGAGGACAAGCGCGCGTTTTACGAGTATCACGCTTCGCTGATGGAGCCGTGGGACGGACCGGCGGCGATTGCCTTTACTGATGGCCGCGTGATCGGCGCGACGCTGGACCGCAACGGCCTGCGCCCCGGTCGCTACGTGGTCACCAAGGACGATCTGGTGGTTCTGGCCTCCGAGGCTGGCGTGCTGGACGTTCCCCCCGAGGATGTGCGCAAGAAGGGCCGTTTGCAGCCGGGACGCATGTTCCTGGTGGATACGGTGCAGCATCGCATCATCTCCGACAGCGAAATCAAGAAGCAGTTGGCCGGCCGTCAGCCCTATGCCGAGTGGCTCAAGGAGCAGCAGGTCACGCTGGAGCATTTGCCTGATCCGGCGCGTGTGATCGCATCGAATCCCGAGACGCTGCTGCGCCGCCAACGTGCTTACGGCTACAGCGAAGAAGACCTCAAGGTTTTGCTGGGACCGATGGGCGCGACAGGCATGGAACCGATTGGCTCGATGGGCACCGATGTGCCGCTGGCCTGCCTTTCGGATCGCCCACAGTCGCTGTTCAGCTACTTCAAGCAGCTCTTCGCGCAGGTCACCAATCCGCCGATCGATCCGATCCGCGAAGAGATGGTCATGTCGCTGATCAGCTACATTGGCACCGAGCGCAACATTCTGGACGAAGCGCCGGATAACTGCCATACGCTCAAGCTGCCGCATCCGATCTTGACCAATCATGATTTGGAGAAGCTGCGCCGCGTCTCCTCGGGCGATCTGTTGGCGACCACGCTGCCCACGCTGTTCCGCGCAGCCGACGGGGAGAAGGGCCTGAAGCGCGCCCTGGATGACCTGAGCGCCCGCGCCGCGCACGCCGTGCAATCCGGCTACACGCTGCTGATTCTTTCTGATCGCGGCGTGGACCCGACTTATGCACCTATTCCCAGCCTGCTGGCCATGGCCGCCGTACACAATCGCCTGGTGCGCGAGAAGACCCGCACGCAGGTCGCGCTGATCATCGAAAGCGGCGAGCCGCGCGAGGTGATGCACTTCGCTTTGCTGATCGGCTACGGTGCCAGCGCCATCAACCCCTACCTGGCCTTTGAGACGCTGCACGATCTGAAGCGCCTGGGGCTGTTGCCGCACAACGTGACCGGGCCTCACGCGGAGAAGAACTTCATCAAGGCCATCAATAAAGGCTTGCTGAAGACCTTCTCGAAGATGGGTATCAGCACGCTGCAAAGCTATCGCGGCGCGCAGGTCTTCGAGGCGGTTGGTCTGAACAAGGATCTGGTGGATTCGTACTTCTCCGGCACCGCGTCGCGCATTGAGGGCGTGGGCCTGGACGTGCTGGCTCGCGAGGCTGTGCTGAAGCACGAGTATGCCTTCCAGCCGCTGGTCGAGTCGGAGACCGAACTGGTGGTTGGCGGCCAGTATCAGTTCCGCGTCGATGGTGAGTATCACTTGCTGAATCCGCAGACCATCAGCAAACTTCAGCAATCTGTGCGGCAGAACAATCTGGCGACGTTCCAGGAGTTCACGGATCTGATCGACGATCAGAATCGCAACTACTGCACGCTGCGCGGACTACTGCAACTGAAGTACGCGCAGAAGCCGCTTCCCATTGATGAAGTCGAGCCAGCCAAGGAGATCGTCAAGCGCTTTACGACGGGCGCGATGAGTTACGGATCGATCTCCAAGGAAGCGCACGAGACGCTGGCGATTGCCATGAACCGTCTGGGCGGAATGTCCAACACCGGCGAAGGCGGCGAGGACGAAGAGCGCTTCAAACCCGATGCCAACGGCGATTCGCGCCGCTCGGCGGTCAAGCAGGTCGCCTCTGGCCGCTTTGGCGTCACGACGAATTACCTGGTGAATGCTGACGAGATTCAGATCAAGATGGCGCAGGGCGCAAAGCCCGGCGAGGGCGGCCAATTGCCCGGTCACAAGGTCGATGAGATCATCGCCAGAACGCGGCACTCGATTGCCGGCGTGGGTTTGATCTCGCCGCCGCCGCATCACGACATTTACTCGATCGAAGATCTGGCGCAGTTGATTTACGACTTGAAGAACGTGAATCCGGAAGCGCGCATTGCGGTCAAGCTGGTCTCTGAAGTCGGCGTGGGCACGGTGGCCGCGGGCGTCTCGAAGGCTCATGCCGACGTGGTGCTGATCTCCGGCGACAATGGCGGCACGGGCGCTTCGCCGCTCAGCTCGATCAAGCACGCGGGCCTGCCCTGGGAACTCGGCCTGGCTGAAACCCAACAGGTGCTGTTGCTGAATGATCTGCGCAGCCGCATCAAGGTACAGACCGACGGCAAGCTGCAAACCGGTCGCGACGTAGTGATTGCCGCGTTGCTGGGAGCGGAGGAGTTTGGCTTTGCTACCGCTCCGCTGGTCACCATGGGCTGCATCATGATGCGCAAGTGCCACCTGAATACCTGTTCGGTGGGCATCGCCACGCAGGACCCGATTCTGCGCTCGCGCTTCAAGGGCCAGCCCGAGCATGTGGTGAACTTCTTCTTCTTCATCGCCGAGCAGGTCCGCCAGCACATGGCCAAGCTCGGCTTCCGTACTGTCGATGAGATGGTGGGTCGCGTCGAGAAGATCGATGCCGCCGTCGCCGACATGCACTGGAAGGCCAAGGGCATTGATCTTTCCTCGATCCTCTATGCGCCTACGCTGCCCTCGCGCGTGGCACGGCGCAAGACGCAGGCTCAGGATCATGGCCTGGATGTGGCGCTGGATCATGCGCTGATCGCGGCTGCGGCTTCGGCGCTGGAGTCCAAGACTCCCGTTACTGCCAGCTTTGCGATTCGCAATGTGCATCGCACGGTGGGTGCCATGCTGGGCGGTCAGATTGCCAAGCGTTACGGCTCGGCGGGGCTGCCCAACGAAACCATTCACTTCAAGTTCAACGGCTCGGCCGGTCAGAGCTTCGGCGCATTTGTGCCCAACGGCGTAACGCTGGAGTTGGAAGGCGACTCGAACGACTATCTGGGCAAGGGACTGTCTGGCGGACGCATCATTGCTTACCCGCCGAAGACTTCCAGCTTCCTGCCCGAGGAAAGCATCCTGGTGGGCAATGTGGTGCTCTACGGCGCAACCACCGGCGAGGTCTTCCTCAACGGCATTGCGGGTGAGCGCTTCGCGGTGCGCAACTCTGGCGCAATTGCGGTGGTCGAGGGCGTGGGCGACCACGGCTGCGAGTATATGACCAACGGCACGGTCGTGGTGATTGGCAATACGGGACGCAACTTTGCCGCTGGCATGAGCGGTGGACGCGCTTTTGTCTACGACGATCAGGGCGACTTCACGGCGCGCCGTTGCAATCAAACCAGCGTCGATCTGGAGCCGCTGGTTCTGGATGCCGATGTGGCCGAAGTGCGCAGCCTGCTGGAACGGCATCGCGACCTGACCGGATCTCCGCGCGCCGCCTGGATTCTGGAACACTGGGCCGAGGTACTGCCCAAGTTCATCAAGATTTTCCCGCATGAGTACAAGCGCGTTCTGGGCATTGCGCGCGCGGAAGCGGTTTATTCCGCTCCTACAAATTCGTCGCCTCTGCAACAGGCGGCTACAGAGGTGCAGCATGGGTAAGGTCACTGGCTTTCTTGAGATTGAACGCGAACAACCCTCACGCCGCGCGGTCGAAGAACGGCTCGGCGACTGGCTGGAGATTTACCAGCCGTTCCCCGAGGAGAAGCAGCGCGAACAGAGCGCCCGCTGCATGGATTGCGGCGTGCCTTTCTGTCATACGGGCTGTCCGGTCAACAATCTGATTCCCGATTGGAATGACCTGGCCTACAACAATCGCTGGGAGGCCGCGATTCGCCGCCTTCACTCCACCAATAACTTCCCGGAGTTCACCGGCCGCATCTGCCCCGCTCCCTGCGAGGCGGCCTGCGTGCTGGGCATCGATCAGCCTGCGGTTTCCATCAAGCTGATTGAGCGCTCCATCGTCGAGCGCGGCTGGGCCGAGGGGTGGATTCACCCCGAACCGCCTGAGCACAATACCGGCAAGCGCGTCGCCGTGGTGGGCAGCGGTCCCGCCGGTCTGGCCGCCGCGCAGCAGTTACGCCGCGCCGGTCACTCAGTTACCGTCTACGAGAAGAACGACCGCATTGGCGGCCTTCTTCGCTATGGCATTCCCAACTTCAAGCTGGAAAAGCACGTGATTGATCGCCGTATCGAGCAGATGCGCGCCGAGGGCGTGGCCTTCATCACCAATGCTCATGTGGGCGTGAACGTTCCGGTCAGCGCGCTTACCGAGCATTATGATGCGATCCTGTTGGCCGGTGGCTCCGAGCAACCGCGCGACCTCAAGATTCCCGGCCGCGAGCTGAAGGGCATTCACTTTGCAATGGAGTTCCTGCCTCAGCAGAATCACCGCTGCGAGGGCGATCAGATTGATCCCTCGCTGGCGATTCTGGCTGAAGGCAAGCGCGTGGTCATTATCGGCGGCGGCGATACGGGCGCGGATTGCCTGGGCACCAGCCTCCGTCAGCATGCCTTGAGCGTGCATCAGTTCGAGATTATGCCCAAGCCGCCGGAGAAGCGCGCGGCCTCGACGCCGTGGCCGCTGTGGCCGTTGCAGTTGCGCACCGAAACCTCGCACGAAGAAGGCGGCATTCGCGACTGGAGCATCAACAGCGTGAAATTCACCGGCGATGAGAACGGCAACCTCAAGCAGTTGCACGCTGTGCGCGTTGGCCCGCCGCCGACGTTCACGCCGGTTGAGGGCACTGAGTTCACGCTGGACGTGGATCTGGTTTTGCTGGCGATGGGCTTCCTTGGCCCGGTGCGCTCGGGAATGATCGAGCAACTGGGCGTTGCTCTGGACGGACGCGGCAACGTGGCCGCCAATGCCGATTACCAGACCTCGGTCGAGAACATCTTCGCCGCCGGAGATATGCGTCGCGGGCAATCACTGGTAGTCTGGGCTATCAGCGAAGGCCGCAAGGCCGCCGCCGCCGTCGATCACTACCTCACCGCGCAGGAAGAAGCGCTCTCCGTGCAGCAGGGCGCGCTGGCTTAGTGCCTGTCCTGTAAATAAGACAGACACTATTGATCCGGCTAGAAAAGAGTGGCGTTGCTTCCCATCCATCCCCGCAAAATACGCGGGAATGGATGGGGTAGCCTGCATGAATTGGTAATTCACCATGAACAAACGCGGGCGGGGACGCCCGCGCTACAGCCGACCTGGAGGTCGGCGCTACATTTATTTGATTCCACAAGCAAGCGGTCGCGGTATCACAAGCGGTTGCGGTACCAGTTGGAAAGTATCCAAAGTCTCGTTGCTGTGGTTTGATTACGGCAAGGAGACTTTGGATTCCTTGCTCCTATTTCTTTGGGCCGGTTGATTCGCGGATGACCAACTCGGGGGCCATGACGATCTCGGCGGGGAATTTCTTTTCCTTGTCGCCGATGCGTTCAAGCAGAACCTGTGCGCCGCGCCGCCCCATCTCCAACAGGGGTTGGCGAACGGTGGTCAGTGAAGGCGTCGAATAAGCCGCGGACTGAATATCGTCAAAGCCGACGACGGAAACGTCTCCTGGGACGGTGAGTCCAATGTCTTTGAGGGCGCGGATGGCACCGATGGCGGCGATGTCGTTGAAGCAGAAGACGGCGGTAAAGTTTCGGGTCTTCTCGATCAGCGCCTGCATGGGCTTGTAGCCGATCTCCGGGGCCATGGGGTGGTATCCAGTCTTCATCGACCATCCGGCGGTGTCGATGCGGATGACCAGCGCTGGGTCGATCTTGATGCCGATCTCCCGGGCTACGTTCTGGATTGCCGTCCAGCGAAATTCGGAATCGGGGATGGCGCGGGGTCCGCGCATGAAGGCGATTCGGCGGTGCCCGAGCGAATAGAGGTGAGTAAGCGCCTGCTCAACGGCTAAATGGTGATCAAGGACGATGTCGGTGATGTTGGCGGCGGCGCTGTGTGCAGAGATAGCCACCACCGGGACTGGCACGTCGATCGAGTCGGCCGGAGTATTGAGCAGCAGAAAACCGTCAACGGCGCGTTCGACCAGCATCTGCGGATACTGCTCAATCAGTTCACGATTCCAATCGTGGCAGGCGGTAAAATAGAAGTAGTGGGCCGCGGTCAGTTCCTCGACCACGCCGCTCATCACGCGCGTAAAGTACCCCTCGCTCAGGTCCGGGGCCAGTACGCCGACGCTGAGTGAACGGCTCTTGCGGAGTGAACGCGCAAAGTAGTTGGGCCGGTAGTTGAGGCGCTCGGCGGCCTCCATGACCCGGTTGCGCGTCTCCTGGGGGATGGATTTGGCCGAGGGAGAGTTGTTCAAAACCAGCGAGACCGTGGTCTGCGAAAGCTCAAGATGCTCAGCTAACATACGAAGATTGACGTGCCCCGGTTCGGTGGTGACTTTTCCCTTTGCCATGTTGGATTTGTAACACGTTTCACATTGAATGGGGAACACCGATATCCGCAAGTGAATCGATTTTCCTTTTGGAAGGCACTGTTTATTGCCACAAGAAGCGCAATCTGTCTGGTCGGCTGGCCGAACACTGGGTAGTAATAGTACGATGGAACCGAAAGATTGTTACCTATTTGTTGTTCTATTCACGCGATTTAACGGCTTTTGTAACCTTGTATTCACATTCCCCGGATAGCCTTAGGAAGGTGATCGCACAAGTGCCAGAGATTCGCATCTCCCACGCCCCACTCCAACCCGAACCGGGCGAGAAGCCCCCTGCCCTGGTAGCGTCGGTCGAGGCCTCCGAGGTGCGCGGCTACCTGCTTTCGCGCGGCAACTCGGCCATCGCCGACGAGGGCTTCCGTTGGCTGATGGTTTTCTGCGCTCTCAGCATCTTCGGCATCGTGGTGCTGATTGCATCCGAATTGGTGATTCGCTCGAAGATGGCCTGGGGCAAGTTCGGCTTTGACTTCTTCTATAAAGCCTTCATCGATACCTATACCAATCAGCCCCAGTACTGGGACCCGGTCAACGGGCATTTCAGTGCGCTGCCGTTTCTCTACGGCACGCTGGTTTCCTCGTTTCTGGCGTTGCTGCTGGCCGTGCCGCTGGCCATCGGCGTAGCTGTCTTCCTGACCGAGATGTGCCCGCGCGCGCTTCGTGGCCCTCTGGCCTTCATCACGGAATTGCTGGCGGCGATTCCCAGCGTGATCTATGGCCTGTGGGCGGTTTTTGTGCTGGTGCCGTTGCTGCGTGAATATATCAACCCCTGGCTGATCAAAGGCCTCGGCTGGACAGGATTTTTCGCTGACGATAATCCGACCGGATTGGGCTTTATCTCCGCAGGTGTGATTCTGGCCATCATGATTCTTCCCATCATCTCCTCGCTGACCCGCGAAGTCATGCTGGCCGTACCGAATTCGCAGCGCGAGGCGGTACTGGCGCTGGGCGCAACACGTTGGGAGATGATCCGTGTGGGCGTACTGCGCAATGCGCGCATCGGCATTGTGGGTGCGATTATTCTGGGTCTGGGCCGCGCCTTGGGCGAGACGATGGCCGTCACCATGGTGATCGGCAACAGCCCGGAGATTCATCGTTCGCTGCTGGCCAACGGCAGCACCATGTCGTCGGTGATTGCCAACGAATTTGCTGAAGCCTCCGGTGATCTGCATTTGAGTGCGCTGATGGAACTGGGACTGGCGCTGTTTATCGTCACCATCATCGTCAATGCATTTGCGCAGTTGCTGGTGTGGGCGGTTACGCGCGGAGCGCCGTCGCAGGCGCACTAGAACAGAGAACAGGGATCAGTAGGACGGTACAGGAGAAAACTGGGTGCGGAAAGAACGCAAAGTACGGGCGGGGTTTCGAGCATGGGAGGATGGTCTGGCCACGGGGCTTGCCGTGCTCTCGACCGTGCTGGTGGTTGCGCCGCTGGTGGCGATCTTCATCTATTTAATCTACAAAGGTGCCAGTTCGCTGAACCTGGCCTTTTTTACCCAGAGTCCCAAGCCGGTGGGTGAAATCGGCGGCGGCATGGCCAATGCGATCCTGGGCTCCGCGATTTTGCTGGGTGTGGGCAGCCTGCTGGGCATTCCCGTCGGAATCGCCGGTGGCATTTTTCTGGCCGAATTCGGTCGCGGCACCAAACTGGCCAATGCGGTGCGTTTCACCGCCGATGTGCTGAACGGTGTGCCTTCCATCGTGATGGGCATCGCGGTTTACTCGCTGGTCGTGGTTCCACAGGGACATTTCTCGGCCTTCTCAGGCGGCGTGGCGCTGGGCATCATGATGATTCCGACGGTTTGCCGCACCACCGAAGAGATGCTGCTAATGGTGCCCAACGCGGTGCGCGAGGCGGCACTGGCGCTGGGTGTGCCCAACTGGCGCTCGGTGCTTTCGATCACAGTGAAGACCGCTTCGCCCGGCATCATTACCGGCTGTATGCTGGCCTTTGCGCGGGTGGCAGGCGAGACCGCGCCGCTGATCTTTACCGCATTCGGCAACGTCGGTTGGAGTGAGAAGCTGAGCGAGCCGATTGCCGCGCTGCCGTTGCAGATTTACGTCTATGCCATCTCGCCCTACGACGAGTGGCATCGACTGGCGTGGGCCGGGGCGCTGGTACTGATAGTGCTGATTGTGCTTGCCGTTTCGCTGGTTCGCTACGTGACCAGCCGCGGCGTTTTGAAGGGAGCAAGCTAAGTGGGCGTCGGCATCGAAGTTACAAATCTGAATGCGTGGTATGGAACCAATCACACGCTGCAAGATATCAATCTGCACATTCCCGCCAATCATGCGACGGCGCTGATCGGTCCCTCGGGCTGCGGCAAGAGCACCTTTGTGCGCTGCTTGAACCGCATGCACGAAACCAATCCCATCGCCCGCGTTACCGGCACCGTGCGCATTGGCGATCTGGATATTTACGACGACTGCAAGCCGGTAGAGATTCGCCGCCGCGTGGGCATGGTCTTTCAGCGCCCCAATCCGTTTCCCACCATGTCCATTTACGACAATGTGGCCGCGGGATTGAAGCTGAATGGCTATAACAATCGCCGTGTGCTGGATGAGATCGTCGAGAAGTCGTTGAAGAATTCGGCGCTGTGGGACGAGGTCAAGGACGATCTGAAGAAGAAGTCCGGCGCCAGCCTTTCCGGTGGTCAGCAGCAGCGTTTGTGCATTGCGCGCGCGCTGGCTGTGGACCCCGAGGTGCTGCTGATGGACGAACCGGCCTCGGCGCTTGATCCGGTTTCTACTTCGAAGATCGAAGATCTGATCTTTCAATTGAAATCGCAGTACACTATTGTGATTGTGACGCATAATATGCAGCAGGCCGCGCGCGTCGCTGAGAAGACGGGATTCTTTCTCAATGGGCGCATGGTCGAGTTCGACTCGACGCACAAGATTTTCACCAACCCCAGCGACAAACGCACAGAAGATTACATCACGGGCAGGTTCGGATGACGCGCATACGCTTTCAGCAAAACCTCGACGATTTGAAGGAGCAACTGCTGGTGATGGCCGGATTGGCCGAGCAGTCGATCCAGCGCGCCATCGAGGCTTATCGGGTGCGGGACCTCTCGATCTGCGATCTGGTCAGCCGTTCGGAGATCGCCATCAACCGGCTGGAGCGCGATATTGATCAGGCTGCGCTGGATTTGCTGGCGATGGAGCAGCCTATGGCCATTGACCTGCGCTTCATTCTCAGCGTGATCAAGATCAATGCCGATCTGGAGCGTGTGGGCGACTCGGCCAAGGCCATCAGCGACCGTGTGCGCAGCATGGAACAGATGGCCGCCGTTGAGCTTCCCGTGGATATTCCCAAGATGGCCTCACTGGCCGCCGAGATGGTGCGCAAGAGCCTGCAATCGTTTATCGAGGCCGATGCCGAGATGGCCCGCGTGGTGCTCACCATGGACGATGCTGTGGACGCAATGAACCGCGCCGCATACAAATCGCTGACCAAGGTGATGGAAGAGCAGAGCCACTTGGCTCCGCAGGCGCTGAACGCGCTGATGATCAGCCGCGCCCTGGAGCGCGTTGCCGATCATGCCACCAACATTGCCGAGGACGTGATTTTCTGGGTACAGGGCAACGATGTGCGGCATTTCAAGAGCATGAAGACTGCCCCGGACCCGCACGCGCTTGGTTAGCACCTGCGGTGCGGCCAACCGCACGCAATTCGCTCGCTTGAGTTTTTTGTGGCGCTCCGACCTTGACCGGAGTCGGTTCAATTTTTCAACGGCCGGGGTGCGATAACTGATCGGCGAGCGGGACCAGTTCCATATAGACCGCGCGCGGCAGTGCCGTCTGCCAGTGGCCGCTGGCCTTGGCGTAAATTACCAGTGCCAGAAAGATGCTGGCCAGAATGCCTGCGACGGTTAGCGGCTGCAACGCGCGCTGGTTCCATCGAGCAGAAGCTTCCGGCGAGCGGCGCGGCGGCAAGGCGAATTGCAGCGCGTCCTGCGCCGGGCAAGCCGCCACGCAGGCCATGCAGCCGGTGCATTCCACGGAACGAATTTGCGTGAGTTGATCCACGGGAAGCTGCGCCGAGCAGGCCTGCGCGCATTTGCCGCAATCGATGCAGGCGCTCGCGTCGCGGCGAATTTTGACCGGACTCAGCAGCGAGACCAACCCAAGCAGCGCGCCGTACGGGCAAAGATAACGGCACCAGAAGTTCTGCACCAGAATCGATCCGAAGACCAGCAGCGCCAGTACCAGCGCGCCTGTCAACCCAATGCCGCGAAAGAAATTGAGCATTTTCACGTCGGCCACCAGACCGTAGGGCGTGCTCATGAACTCCTGAATCGCCTCGGCGGACATGCTGCCGATCACTACGACAAAAAATCCCAGCAAGAGGTACTTCAGCCCGCGCAAGGGCAGATCAATCCAGCGCGGCAGTCGCGGATTGCGCCCAAAGACGTGCTTACCCAGCTTCCACAGAAATTCGGAGAGCGTTCCCACCGGGCACAGCCAGGAGCAAAAGGACTTCTTCAGCAGCAGACTCATCAGCACGAAGGCCATGAACAGAAACATCGCGGCGGGATGAATTGCGGGAACGTGCCCCGTCAGCAGAAAGAGCTTGAAGTTCATGAAGCCGGCAATGGGCAGCCATCCCTCCGCGCCTGGCGGACGCGAAAGATAAAGGGACTGGCCTCCGCTCTCATAAAAGCGCACCCAAAGCAGAAACTGCGCGCCCAGCCAGAGGTTGAGCGCTACAAAGATTAACTGCACCGTGCGCCGCACAGCTTGCGAGCGGTCCGGTGCAAGGCGGCGAATCAGTTTGTGCTTTTCAGTTGCCGAAGCAGCCGCGGCCTTGGTCTCCATCGCGCCCTCTTCCCTTACGCATTGAAAGCTAGTCGAATCGTTGCGAGGCTGCTATGACTTTCATCACTGGGTGCGGGCTTCAGTGTTAAATAAGCCTGACAAATTACGCGTAACGCGTAACTATTTACGTAATATGCGTAAGTGAAGTCCCACCGAAAACTCACAGTTCCCACCAATCGAATTGCCTCATGCGCGGATAGTACAGCCCTGCACGCACAGGCGCGTGATCGGTTTTCAGATTGCGCAGCAGTTCGGCATAATGCTCAAGCTGGGGCGCAAAGAGTTTTCGCAACTCCGGCAAGGCGGTAGTGGGGTCAGGATTCTCGGCGTGGGCCGTTTTGTAATCGACGATCCACCAGTGCTCGTCGCCCTCGACGAGCGGCGAGGCACCGGCGCGGAAGACGCGATCCACGCGGACTGTGCGCAGGCTCCCGGCGGCGATTCCGGCCCAACTGGCTTCGCTGGCGGCCTCGGCGCGCGGCGACAAGATCCACTGGCCGACGGGATCGTGCGTGGCGCTCAACGCCTCTTCCAAGGCCTGTGCGGCAATGCGCGCGGCCAGCGGCCGGTCGATGCCGCCTGAACGGGCCTGCGCAGTAATGCGCGGTTCCATTTCGGCCAGCGCGGCGCGCACCGCCTCCCAATCCATGCTCAGCCGCAGCCGCGCCAACTCTTCCATCAGCGCATGAACCGCCGTTCCCAGAGCGCGTGAAAGCATCCCGCCTTCGTGGCGCGTGAATTCATTCGCGGCGAATCCAGCGGATTGCGACGTGCTGATTGATTGCCGGTCCACTGCGTCCTGCTCTATATCAAACTCCATTGGCAGTCGTCGCAGCAAGGTGGGTTTGAGAGGCGCGGGCATCACCAGAAGATTGCTGTCGGCAGCGGCGGCCAGGGACTTGATGATCTGCTCCTCGGCGGGCTGCGACTGCGTTTGCGTATCCTTCCACTGCTCGAAGCGCGCGCGTACCTCAGCTTCCAGTGCGGGCCAGGCCGTTGCCAGCAGACTGCTCAAAGGCTCGACCAGACTGAGTGTGCCGTCGGCTGCGATTTGGTATGCTGGGCGCGCGAAGAAGTGCAACTCCTCGCGCGCGCGCGTGGCGGCAACGTACAGAATGCGCCGCGTCTCCTGAGACTCGCGCTGGTTGCGCACTTGATCGACCCACTGCTTGGCCTTGCCGCGATCCGCGCCCTTGGGTTGCAGCGGCGCGATGAGGAATTCAGTGATCTCGCCCGATTCATCCGGCTGCGCCAATCCGCGCTCCAGCCAGGAGAGCATTTTGCCGCGACTGCGGCCACCCGAGGCCTGCATCTCCGGCACGATCACCACCTCGAACTCCAACCCCTTGGATTTGTGGATGGTCATCAACTGCACGCCAGTTTCGCTGCTGGCCGCAGGATCTGGCAGCGCGGTCAGCTTCTCCAGCGCCGCGTCCAGTGCGGGTCCTAACAGATCCTGCTCACCCTCCGGCAAACGATCCAGGCAACTCCACAGCAGGTCCAGGTTGGCGCGCCCCGCCGCATCCACGCACGCAGCTCCACCGAGTCGCAACCATGAGGATTCGAGCAGTGTGCCTAGCGAGGCCGTGGGCAGCGCAGCTCGCTGACGGGGCAGGGAATTGACTGTTTTTAGAAGGCGTTCGGCACTGACGCGCCCCGCATCGCTCAGCAAATGCAGTCGCTCGGCCAGCAACTGCGGCACTGGACGCGCCAGCAGCGCCGGATTGTCGCCGCTGGTAAGCTGATGCAGGTCCTCCAGCGCCAGCCCGCACCACGGCGCGCGCAGAACGCCCAGCCAGCTTACGCGATCCTCGTGATTCAGCAACGCCCGCGCCAGGGCCAGCGCATCCAGTACCTCGGGGCGCGTTGCCAGCCCCTCCAACTCGACTGCGCGGAAGGGAATCTCTGCCGCGCGCAGCGCCTCGGCAACCGCTACCAGCGCCTTGCGCGCACGGCCCAGCACGGCTACGCGAAACCTCTCTCCTTTGGCGTGCGCCTGCGCAATGCGCGGTTGCTGCTCGCGAATCAACGCGACGATCTGCTCTATCTGCCGGATGCGCGCGGCTTCTTTCTCGTCCACAGCGTCGGCATCGGCAACGAACTCCAGCGGCGTGCGCGGCGCAAACTCCAGATGCAAGCCAAAGCGCGGATTGGGATTTGTTTCGTCCTGACGCTGCGCCTCTGCGGCCGAGAAGCGTACTCCGGAGCCATCGTTCGCAGCAAAGACCGCGCCCAGCAACTCGTTCAGCCGATTCACCAGCGGCGGCGCGGTGCGGAAGTTTGCGCGCAGCGGCACAAAATCAAAACGAAGCGGCTCCAGCGCCACAAACTCTGGCAGCACAATCTCCAACCCAACCCGTTTCACGCGCTCGAAGAGTTCCGCATCCGCGTCGCGAAAGAAGTAGATCGACTGCATCGGATCGCCGACCGCAAAGCAACTGCGCCCCTCGCGCTCCGGCCAAGCCGCAATCAGCCGCGCCAATAACTGATGCTGACGGCGGCTCGTATCCTGAAACTCATCCACCAGCAGGTGCCGTATGCCGTCGGAAACGGCCAGCGCCGCATCGGTCGGCAGCCCGTCCGCGCCTACCAGCACCGCCTGCGCCACCTGCGCCACCTCGATAAAGTCCACCGAGCCTGCCTCGGCAAAGACGATCTTCAGTTCGCCGGCCGCGTGGCGCAGCATGGTGAAGGCGGCGCGCACAATTCGCCAATCGTCTTCGGTATAGCGCGCCGGAGGCAGCGTCCGAGCCGCAGCCAGTGCGGTTTCTAGCCCTGAAACCGCCCGCAACGCTTCAATTAGATCCATCAGGCGCGCCTTCTCGCGCTTGCGGTCCGCCGGGAAGCCGTTGCGCACGGTGACCTGCCGACGAAACTCACCGGTTCCGATCAATAGCAGCGCCGTCAGATTCACAAAGGCCTGCCGCGCCTCTTCCGTCGCTTCACTATCGGCAAACGGTGCAGTTGGAAACTCGCCCAGCTCCGCCAACTCGCGATGCAGTTCGCCGCCACTCTGCTCACAGGCAAAGCGCGCCAATTTCATCAGTTCCTCACGTGCTGGCGGCACCTGCCCGAAGAGGCCGTTGAGCCGCTCCAGCGCAGCGCCCACAGCGTTCGCAAAGGGCCGCTCCAGACGCGACCGCAGTGCCGACCAATCCGGTTCGCGATCCAGCACAAATTCGTGCATCCAGCGGTCGCGTACGCCCAGCATCTCCACCAGCAGTTCTTCCATCTCCTGCCAGCCGTTATCGCGCCACAGCAGCAATGCCTCGATTGCCGCGCTCAGCGGCTCACCGGTCTGATCGATCTTGCGCAGTGTGCGCCGCGCCGCGCGCCGATAAAGCTCTCTGGGCTGCTCGGCAATCTCCAACCCGCCGCCAAAACCGGAAAGCAGCGGCTGTTGCAGCGCCAGATCGCGGCAGAACGAATCAATGGTCGAGATGCGCAGTTGCGCGGGCAAATCGAGCAGCTTCCAGCCCAGCACACGCGACCGCTCCAACGCCCTCTGTGCCAGCGCCTCCATCGAAAATGCGTCTTCCGCCTCGATGGAATTCGCTGAAGCTTTTTCCAACTCCAGAAGAATCCTGTGCCGCATCTCGGCGGCGGCGGCATTGGTAAAGGTGATCGCGACGACCTGGCCTGGCTCCTCCACCTCGCTGAGTAGCCGCAGAAATCGCCGCGTCAGCAGGTCCGTCTTGCCTGATCCCGCCGGTGCTTGCACCAGAACAGATCGGCTCGGCTCCAGCGCCCTTACTCTCTCCATTTGATCGGGAGGCATCGGTCTACTCATCGTCGGCCTCCTCATGTTCCTGCGTAGCGCCTTGATTTTCCTGCACACGACAGAGCGCCTCCAGCCCGCAATACTCGCAGGTTTCTGGATAATCGCGCGGAGCCACTTCGGCCTTCCCGCTCAAAAAATCCCGCGCCAGTTGCTCGATGCAATCCCGCCAATCCATCAACTGCTCGGCCGTCAGCGGATTCCTCATTAGCCCGGAGTTTGCCGAGAGTTTTTCGATCAGCGTCGCCTTTGCATCCCCCACGCGCCCCGCAAATTCGTGCTCTCCGGCGCGCACTTTGGCAAAGACCAGCCCGCCCAACTCCTCCTCCAAGCCGAATCCCGCATACAGCGGCAGTTGCACGTCCTCCGGCCGGGGCAAATCCCACGCCCTGGGCCACACGTTGCCGGTCTTGTAGTCGATCACCAGCATGGAGCCGTCTTTCAGCCGATCCACGCGGTCCAGCCGCAGTTCCAGGGCCAGCCCCTCCAGATTGATCGCGCGCTTTGCCTCGGTCTCCGTCACTACGAACTCCACGCGCGTCGCCTCGTACTCCAACCACTCGGAAACCAGATGCGTCAGCCGCTCGCCCTCCAGTTCCAGGTAGCGGCGCGGCATCTGCTCCCGCACTCCGGCGCGAATCTCCTCATGCAGCACGCGTTCCACGTGCGCTGCGACAAATGCCTTGCGATCCCGCAGATTCAGCAAACCTTCCAGCGAGCGAATCCCCTCAGGCGGCTCGCTCCACACCGCTTGCAGCACAGCATGGAGCAGTTGCCCGCGTTGCGCCGCGCTCAGCCCCGCCTCTGCCTGCCGCCAGCCCCGCGCACCCAGCCTAGCCTGCGCAAATGCCTTGAATGGGCACTGCGACTGCGCCGTCAGGACGCTTGATCCTCCCTCGACCCGGCCCGGCGCAAAGGGAATCCTTCCCGTATCCTCGAAAATCACAGTCTGCGCCGCGCCCGCCGTTGCGCTCAGTTTCTGCGGCAACTCTGCGGCCGCGCCCGCAATCTGCACAATCAGCCTGGAAGGCCGCGCCTCGGCTGCCTTCTTCTGCCGCGCATAGCTCCAGCAAATCTCCGGCGTAGCCGCCAGCAGCCGCCGCGTAATCGCCTCGGCCAACTCCCAATCCAGCCCCGCCGTCGCATGAGGCATTCCCGCCGCGCGTTGCACCTCCAGCGGCAGCAGCGGATGCGTTGCGCCGCTCGCAGGCCAGCCCTCTTCGTCCGCGCCCAAAAACCACACCGCGTCCGCCGTCAGTCCTGCTGATTCAGCCGCGCCTGCAATCTGGATCGATGCATCCTGCGATTCAGCCGCAAACAGCGTCTCCGCCGCCGTCCGTCGCAGCGCGGCTAGAAAATCCCCCCAGCGAACCCGCCGCCCATCAAAGCCCAGCGAACCCGCCTCTTCCAGCGCCAGCCGCCAGCGCCGCACCGCCTGATGCTCTGCGCTGGAAAGCCCCAGCCCGCCCGGCCAGCCCGCCGCTTCCAGCAGGCGCGGGACCAGCTCCGACCACTCCAGCGCCGTCTGCGTCCGCCGCGCCGCGCCTTCCAGCAAGCCCTGCGACAACCGCATCCGTTCCGCCCATGCCGTCGGCAGCAAATCCGCAATCGCGCGCTGCGCCAGAAAACTCCTTAGCGTCCACTGCGTCCGTTCCAGATTTCTACGCCGCAACTGCCGCATCGCGGCCTCCAGCGCCGCCGTCTCCCGCGTATCCGCCGCCGTGTGCCTACTGGCAATCAGCCAATCGACCTCTGCCTCGGTCAACGGCTCCGTCAGCCAGCCCAGCAGCAGCAGTGCTGCGCGAGCTACTGCAACCTGGCTCAATGCCACGCCTACAGAAAATTCGAAGAGTTCCGCGTTGCCGGTATGCTTCAAAAACGCGCGCTCGATCTCGCCGCGCCGCTGGTTCGCATCCTGTGCCACCACCAGTAGCCGCGCCGTCGGATCGGCTTTTAATCGCGCCCCGCACCACAGCGCGCAAGCGGCCAGCTCCGTCTGCGCATCCGCAGCCGCAAAGTACGAAACCTGCTCCGCAGCCGTGCCTGCCGCAACCTCCCGCCACTCTCCCCATGCCTCCAGAATTTCGCGCTGCGTCGGCATAAATCGATCAAAGCCTGCCAGCAGCAGCGTCGGGCGCTCTGTCTCGCTTTCCTCCAGCGCCGCGCACAATTCCAGCCCCAGGCGGCTCTCGCTTATCAGGCTCCCTACTCTGCAAGCCTGATCAAAGTCCGCTAGCCAGCCGCTGAATGCTCCAGCATCCTGCTGCCAGCCACTCCGCGCATTTAGTTTCAAGTATTGTGGCGCGTACTGGAAGAGTAGCCCGTGCGCCTCCATCGCCAGCTTTGCAATCCGCCGCCGCGGCCCTTCCAGCATGGTCGCAATATGCCGATCTGCGCCCGCAATCTCCGCCCAAAGCGCCAGCTCCTGTGTCGCGTTCAACAGCAGCCGACCCTCCTTCGGATCGAGCCTCTGCCACTTGTCGCGCACAAAGCTCTTCCAGTCCCGCACGTCGGGCGCGGCCCAGGCCGTCAAACCCTCCGCCATGCGCGCCCTGTGGTATCGGCCAGTGATCGCACGCGCCGCGCGATCACTGGCCGTCACCACTAGCCCGCCCCCGCGCAACCACAGATCGATCTCGCCCGCTGGAAATTCTTTCATTTAACTCCCCCACCGGCATTGCCGACCTGTTGAGTATGAAACTGTAGCGTCTGCCTCCCGGTCCACGCCTATTATTGTTGATCCTCCACCGGCGTTACCGACTCACGGGAGATGAAACGGGCGGAGGGAGCAGGGCCTTCAGCCCAATGTCCCTTACTTTACAACAGGGGTAGCCCCTTTCGGATTGTCCTGTCTGTTGATCGTGTGCAATCGGAAGTTGCTTTGGCGCATTTTTCGCGAAGGCTCGGATGCAGACTGCGTTTGAGTGAGAGTAGGCATAAACGGCAGAACCAAGGGGAAGATTCAGCCTGAAAGGTTTGTCCCGAAACCGTATCTGAAAACTAGCAGCCCGAAAATTCTCGTGGAGAAGGAGGAGACAACGGCATCTTGCGAAGCTCGTTCAGGGCCTCAATCATACTCGATTGTGGTAACGTAAAAAATTCCATCTGTAACCGCAATCTACACAAATTTCGGCCTCTGTTTTCACAGTCGCACACCCGTGTAGCACGTCAAAATGCTTAAACGTTTTACCTTGCAAGCGGTTCTTAAATATAAACTTAATAAATTGTCGCGGATCTTGTGTCAGTTGTCATGGATGGGAAATGGTAAGCGAACAGCCTGCATGTAATTTTTTCCTACACTGAATGTAATATCTTCCGACACGGTCGGTAACGATCCGAGTGGCGGGTAATACGTTACTAAAGATGCGCGTTCGTAACTTGACGCATGGCAGAAAAAGAGCGTAACCATACAAACCAGTTGTTCTAACGCAGAATTCGGGGACGTAGAATTTGGGATCAAAGAATCCAGCCAAAGGGCCCTATGTATGCGCGTTTTACTTTTCCTGCAGTTTTGTCTCCGATTTTGAAAGCTGTTTCAATTATTTGTTGTCTTGCACGACTTTAACCCTTTGAGGGCGCGTTACGAGTGTGAATGCGTGACGTAGCTTTCATTAGACAGCCTTCGTGCGTCTGTGCGCGGAAGATGATCCTTATTTCCGCTTTATTGATTTCATGGAAGTGACAACTCGCGCCGGCTCAGACCTCGGGAAGAGAGAAGCTCATCTCGACTCGCGGAACTGCGTCTTTAAATATCGGCATCATGTATCGACAAGGTGCTCATCCATTGGAAGTGGGTGGGCGTAGTACAAGGAGAAACCATGTTTCAGCACCTCAATTCCTCCGGCGGGCGGGCAACCGTACGCAGATTGAGCGGGTACTTAGCAGTACTCGCGGCTTCACTTCTAACCATCGTTTCGCCGGGCGCTCTGGCTCAGACACACGTCGCCAATCCGTACGTCGGCGCATTGTCCTATGTGAGTCCGGACTACGCCGCGGAAGTCAATACCGCAATTGCGGCACAGCCAGCTGGCTCGACGCTCGCTGGGCAGATGGCTACAGTCGCCAAGCAGCCGACTTTCATCTGGTTGGACCGCATTGCGGCCATCGCGGGCGGTTCGGTAAACAGCGGTCGCATGAGTCTCCAGGATCACATCAACGCGGCGGTTTCTCAAGCCAACGGCGCGGAGATCGTCATCGGTCTCGTCATTTACGATCTTCCTGATCGCGACTGTGCGGCCCTGGCCTCCAACGGCGAACTCAGCATCGCCGGCAACGACATTCCCAAGGGCTATACCACGGCGCTTTCGGGCACGGGCATTCAGGAGTACGAGAACGATTACATTACTCCTATCTACAACATCATGGCTGCCGCCCCCTCGAACGTTCGCTTCGTGCTGGTGATTGAGGATGACTCGCTGCCCAACCTGATTACTAATACCGGCATCAGCGATACGGATGCCAACTGCGTCGCTGCCAATGACGGCGTAAGCAACGCAGGCGGACAAGCAAACTGGACCCAAACGGCTACACCCGACCTTAAAATTCCGTCGACCGGCGTGTACTATCAGGGCATCACCTACGCAGCCAACACCTTCCACAAGCTGCCGAACGCATACAGCTATCTGGACATTGGCCACCATGGCTGGCTCGGCTGGACTTCCAACACGGCCTACGCAGTCAAATTCTTCAGCAGCTTCGTACAGCAAATGTCGGCAGGTTATGCCACCATTGACGGCTTTATCACCAACACCGCCAACTATGGTCCCCTCAAGGAACCGTATTTGACTTGGAATGAGAATGCAGGCGGTAGCGGCACCAGCACTTCCAATGGGATCTTTACCGGCGACTTCTACCAGTGGGATCCAGCGATCGATGAGATCGACTACGGCGTTTACTTCATGCAGGCATTGACCGCGTCGACCTCGGCTGGTTACACCGATCCGCGTGGCCAGGCGCATACGCCTGGTGGCGGCTTCCCATCGACAACCGGCTTCCTGATCGACACCTCACGCAACGGCTGGGGCAACACCTCTGCCGCTAACGGCGGTGGCTCCAGCAACTACAAAGTGCGGCCGACAGGTCCGGGTACCAGCACCGTCATCGACACCTTTGTCGACGAGAGCAAGATCGATCTGCGCAATTCTTCAGGACAGTGGTGTAATCAGGAAAATGCAGGCATCGGCGAACTGCCCACCACGAGCACGGGCTATTCCTCGACTCTCCCGCAACTGCAAGCCTTTGTTTGGGTGAAGCCTCCAGGAGAATCGGACGGCAATTATCCGGGCAGCACCTACGGCGGCGTAACTGCAACGGATGGCGATCCTAACTGCAACCCGGTGACCGCGAACCCGCAGGCCGGCAACGACACCATCGCGAACTCGATCCCCAACCCACCTTCTGCCGGCACCTTCTGGCTGACTGAGTTTGTGCAGTTGGTTCAGGATGCCTATCCGGTACTTGCATCACCCAGCGGCGGCGGTTTCACTCTGACTCCCGCTTCGGCTACTGAGACCATCGCCCAGGGCGCCAGCGCCACCGACGCCATCACGGTTACTGACACCGGCGGCTTCACTGGTACCGTTGCTCTGACGGCCACCAGCTCGAACTCCGGCGTCACGGTCTCGGTCAGCGGCAACACGTTGACGATCAATGCCAGCAGCACGGCAACCGGAACAGCCACCATCTCTGTCACCGGAACCTCGGGATCCACAACCGCTACGACCTCGATCTCTGTCACAGTGACCTCAGTCGTCAAGCCCGGTTTCACACTGACTCCGGCCTCGGCCACTGAAACTCTCGTGCAGGGCACCAGCGCCACCGATGCCATTACGGTCAACGCTACTGGGGGCTTCACTGGCACCGTTGCTCTGACGGCCACTAGCTCGAACTCCGGCGTCACGGTCACGGTCAGTGGCAACACGCTGACGATCAAGGCCAGCAGCACGGCAACCGGAACGGC
>Ga0209415_10002635_pt1 | contig 33502 bp, 31 predicted proteins | sample PeaSoiSIISIP2007_FD_187696 | JGI IMG/M metagenome (GOLD analysis project Ga0209415, IMG submission 187696) | Peat soil microbial communities from Weissenstadt, Germany - SII-SIP-2007 (SPAdes) (version 2) | ecosystem: Environmental > Terrestrial > Soil > Wetlands > Peat | place: Germany... | reverse complement strand
CGGTTCGGGGATGGGCTTTCCCATGAAGCCTTCGCTCTTGGGGTCGATGCCGAGGAGCGTAAGAAGCGTTGGCGCCATCTCTTCGATCCTCGCCCCCTTCACCTCCCGCCCCTTCAGGTCGCGCCCGGGCTTGTGCATCATGAAGATCCCGTCCATCGAATGGACCGAGTCGTCCGGCCCGGTGTCGTTCTCGAAGAGATAAAGGGAGTCATGCCCCACGGTCCCCGCTGACCTCCACTCCAAGTCGTCGAAGTAGACCATGAGGTCGGGCTTGTCGCCGATTGCTTTTCCGTAAAGTTTGGTTGGCTCGGTAATCCAGTTCTTCATCGTCTGGCCCGTGTCGTCCTTTATCTTCAAAATCCGTTCCGAGAGCCGCTTCTTCTCGCTTTCGAGGTCAGAAGGGTCCACCACGCCCTGCGCCTCCCTCCCTTTCACGTTGAAGAATATCCTGGCGTAGTAGCCTCCCCAGCCCCAGGCCTTTGTCCTGCTCCAGTCTACCTCCGCCTTGTCCAGCTCTGTGGGTTTTTCGGGCTTCTTCCTGAACCTGAGGTATCCCTCGTGCTCCAGCCACTGGTTCACGCAGAAGCCTCCCTTCATGGCTTTCGACCCATGGTCAGAGACTACGAAAGTCGCGCAGTCCTCGCCGAAAAGAGGCAGGAGGCTCCCGATGCGCCGGTCGACCATGGAGTAGTACTCTACGTCGATCCCTTCGTACTCGTTCCCTTTCACGTGCTTGGGGTGCTTTGGGTCGAAGAACTTCCAGAAGGCGTGGTGTAGCCTGTCAAAGCCGATTTCGTGCACCATGAAGAAATCCCAGGGCTTGCTCTTGGCCAAGTGCTCGGCGACGTCGAATCTCTTTTCCGTCATCTCAAAGAGCTCCTTCTTCACCTCCGCTCTGTCCTCCGTCCTGAAGGTCACGTCGAAGACGTACTTGCCTCCGGCCGCCCTGATCACCTCGTCCCTCAGTTCCTCCGGGTTGGTGAAAGGGCGGTCAGCGGAAGGAGTAAGGAAGCACGACACAGTGGTGGCGTTCGTCACATGCTTGACGGGATATCCGGGCGGGACGCCAATCACGACCGACCTCCTCCCCTTGTCCGATAGGACTTCCCAGACCGTCCTGGCCTTGACGTTCGCTGAGGTCACGATGTAGCAGTCGCGATATGAACTGCCCCTCCGATGCTTGAACCCGTAGATGCCGAGTTCGCCTGGGTTCTTTCCCGTCATCATCACCATCCAGGCGGGCACGGTGATGGGCGGGTGGCACGTCCTTAGCCTTCCATGCAGTCCCTCCGCGTAGATCTTTCGGAGGTTCGGGAGCTTGTCGAGAAGCTTATCGAAAAGTAGCTCGGGGGGCACCGAGTCCAAACCGAGGACGGCGACTCTCAACTTCGTAGGCTCACTCCACGAAGGGGTGCTCGAACTTCAGTATGGCCTGCGCCACCTCGGGCCGCATGAACTCCTTCGGCGGCACCTTGCCTTCGGAGAACATCTGCCTCAGCTTCGTCCCGCTGAAGCTAAGCTTGTCCTCTTCCCCGTGCGGGCAGGTCTTCTCGCTCGCAATCCCAGCGCACTTCTTGCAGTAGTAGAACTCCCTAAAGAAGAACGGGGTGATGCCGAGGTCGGGAAACTCCTTGAATATCTCCTGGGCTGCGTAGGGACCGTAGTAGCTCCCGATTCCCGCATGGTCCCTGCCGATGCAGATGTGGGTACACCCAAAATTCTTCCTCATTATCGCGTGCATGATCGCCTCCTTCGGCCCCGCGTATTGCATCTCGTAGTGGAGGGCGCTCATCACGACGCTGTTTCGGGGGTAGTAACCTGCCGTCAAGGCCTGGTATGAAGATAGGATTACCTCGTCCCTGAAGTCCCCCGCCTTCTTCCTCCCTAGTACCGGATTGATGAAGAGGCCGTCGACCATCGCTAGGGCGGTCTTCTGAAGGTATTCGTGGTTGATGTGTGGTGCGTTCCGGGTCTGGAAAGCCACGATTGTCCTCCACCCCTTCTCCGCGAAGAGGACTCTTGTCTCCCTGGGCATGAGTGTAAGGTCGGCGAATTCGCCGTAGTCAGGCTTGACTGCAACCTCCAGCCTTCCAGCGATCGCTGTCTCAGGGGCTCCGTAGATTTTCGCCACACCTGGGTGCGCCTCGTCCTCCGTGCCGTATACCTTCTTTGCGTATTCGCGCTTGGATATCTTGAACGTCCCCTCGGGCTGCATTATCGCTACCGGGACGTCGTTTTCGTCCACCAGAAGCAGGTTTCCAGTCTGCGGCTTCGTCCGCGATGTCGTCAGGAGGAGAGGGATCGTCCAGGGGACGTCGTTCTCGAGCCTATCCTGCTCGATAATGTTCAGGTAGTCGTTTTCGCCCATGAAGCCCTCGACCGGGCTGAACACGCCGTTTGCGATGTTGGCCACCGTCATGACGACCTCTCTTGATACCTGCAACCTTTGGTCCTTCTTGTAGCCGCCGAACCCCCCAGAGTTCCTTGACGCTTGCTTGATTTGGACCAGCTTGCCTCCGTGGGGTGCGCTTGTCATGCTCGAACGCCTAGAGGTATCCCAACGCCTGGAGCCGCTTCTTGATCTCGACCAGATCTGTGCTCGTGAACGGCTCAGGGACTTCCTTCATCTCGTGCATCGCGACCACCTCTCGGAGGACATAGGTGACATAGTCCGAGACCGACTTACCCAGTCTTCTTCGCAATCAGCTTCTCGAGCCTCTTGTGGAGCGTCAGGGGAATAGAGACAGACGTGTACTTCGTCACAGCTTGTCGCAGACCGTGTCCAATTACCTGTAATTACGCGTTCACACAGCGCTCCTCGGGCCTCCGAAAGACACGACGCCCAGTCGAAGTCGAGATTGAACTTTACTAGTCGTAATTACATATAATTATGCGCGCCGACAAATCCGGGAGCCGATGGCGGCCTTCGCGCTCTCCTTAGGCGTCGTAGTCTTCTTCGCCATCCTTTCGTTGGCCGCGTCGGTTGTCAACGGAGGGCTAGGTTACGGCTACTCGTCCCTCTCCACGCCCCTTGCGATACTCGTGTTCGTGAACAGAATAATCAACCCTGCCTACGTCCTGCTCGAGGCCGGGATCAACACCTTCATGCTCTTCCTTTCCGGCAGGAAGAATATCGCTGCGACCTACAGGCGCACGATTCCTGTCATCCTAGCATTGGTTCCGGGAGTGATTGTCGGCAGCCTTATCCTCAACGAGGTCGCCCCTGTGTGGATACGCTTCGCCGTCTATGTTGTGATACTGCCGCTGATTCTGCTTCAAGCCGCAGGGTTCAGAAGACCGCTAAGGGGCGAGGCGAGGGCCGGGGTGCCACTAGAGTTGGGTGTCGGGCTCCTTTACTCGATAACGACCATCTCCGGCCCCCCCCATTGCCTTGTTCTGGAACAACCAAGGGCTAAGGCAGGAGGAGTTCAAGGCGGCGGTAGCCCAGATACGTATTGCAGAGTCCTATCTGACGAGCATATCCTACTATCTACTTGGACTGTTCACGGCGCAAAGTCTCTCGCTCTTCACTGTCATATCGCCTCCAGTTCTCATCGGCATACCAGTCGGGATGTTCATCGTAAGCAAGGTCGCCGTGGAGACTTTCAGGAGGGTTTGCATGGCCTTCGACGCAGGCATAGTCGGGTATGGCCTTTCAGCAACCCTGCCGACGCTGTTCGGGATCAGCCCTCTTCTGGGCGACCTCCTCTTTGCCGCGGTTCTCGTCCTCGACGTCGGCCTGCTCTACCGTTTCTTCAGAGGAAGATCAAGGAGCGTAGCCGTGGAGACTAGGCTAATCGAAAGCGGTAACAAGAACGGAGGCGGGACCGGTCCCCCCCATCAAGCTCTGGCGGTTAGAATCAGGTTGAATGGAACTAAGGCTACGACCTTCTCAAAGCTTCCACGGGGTTCAGCCTCGACGCCCTCCACGCCGGGATGAGCCCGCCGAAGGTGCCGACGGCCACCGCGAGGACTATCGCGAGGATGATTATCTCCGGCGTTATCGCTGGCGTTATCGCGAGCGTCGACGAAGACGTCGAGGCCGCTGCTGGGCCGAACGACACCGCGGTTCCGCCCGCAGCTCCGCGAACGGCCGTCGGTGCTGTCGCCGTCCGGGCGACCGACGCCCCTCCGCCTCCCCCTCCTCCAAAGCCTGGCACCCTCAGCGTCCCGCTAAGAGCTCCTATCACGAGGAACGAGAGAAGGTACCCTGCGCCCGCTCCGATGAACCCCCCTATGAGGCCGGTCACCACCGCCTCGGTGAGGAAGACCGCCATTATCCCGCTGCTGCTCGAGCCGAGTGCCTTCAGGACGCCTATCTCCTTGGTCCGCTCGAGGACGGACGTGAGCATGGTCGTCATTATGCCTATGAAGGCGACCAGGACAGAGGTACCGCCGACCGCTTCGAGCAGGGTCGATGTCCCGGAAGTCACCGACTGGATAGAGGAGAGGAGGGAGCTGACCGAGGTGATCCTGATGTTCTGGCCGTACGCCGCCGTCAACTCGTTGGTAACCTCTGTGACCGTGTTCGGGCTAGAGGCGACGACCATGATGCCGGTGTAGGTCGAGCTTCGTAGTATCGCCTCGCCGGAGGCGAGAGGGATGAATATGGAGCTGTCGGGAGTGATTTGGAAGCCCTGCCCGTACGAGCCGTAGATTCCCGTGACGACGAACGAGTGCTTGGTCGACGCGGACTGGGACTGAGACCCAAAACCTCCGCCTACCACAAACCCGGATGCCCTCCCGAGCCCCGAGACGGTCAGCACCTGGTTGACCGTGAAGTTGCTCGCCCCCGAGAGGTTGGGGTATGCTACGGAGTTGCCTATCGCGGCTCCAACGGTGTCGGAGGGAGCTGGGATGTTCCCCTGCGAGAGGGTCAGGCTGGGGAAGGCGGTGGCGAGCTGAGAGAAGTCTACCGCGACGACCGACGCCCCTATGGTCGTGCTGCCGTCGGTTATCTCCCCGTTGATCTGCTGGTATGCGAGCGCGCTGACCACCCCGGTCATGTTCTGCATCGCGGAAACGTCGGCCGCGGTGAGCGTCGTCCCCCGCCCGACCGGCGCGACAAAGAGCGTCGTTGCGCCAAGGCTGGAGAACTGAGCAGCGCTGGCGTTGCTGTATCCCTGGGTCGCGCTCACCAGCGAGACGATGGTCGCCGGCCCTATCACTATGCCTAGAATCGTCAGGACGGCGCGCAGCTTCCTCTCCGTGAGAGCGCGAAGCGCGTACTTGAGAAGCCCGACGGGGCGCATCTATCCACTTCTCCTCCCTCGCGCGTGGCCGGCCGTCAAATGACCGACTGCTCTCCTCTGTGCTCCGGAGGCAGGCTGGCAATCCTCTTCGCCCGGTATCTTCTCAGCATTACGGCGCCTACAAGGAGGGTCGCGACCACAGCCACGACCACACCGTAAGCGACGTCGATCAGCTCGGTGTTGCTCGAGGTGGTCGTCGAAACCGTCGTGGGCGCGCCGCTCGAGAGCTGGCTAGCTGACTTCACGGTGGTCGCTACCCCGAACGACTGCGCCTGGGTCTTCCCGAACGTATCCTTGTAGCTCAGGGTGAGCGCGATGGTGGCCGGCCCCGCGGAGACCGCGCCTGGCTGGGTCCCGTTCGTGACTATCGGGAATCCTGTTGGGAAGCTTCCGTTCCCGGAGAATACACGGGTGAAGTTGCCCGAGCCACCCCCACTGAACGACCTGCTAGTGATCGGCGTGCGGGTCGTGGTGGAAGCGTTCGAAGTAGTCGACGTAGTTGACACCGCGGAGGCGCTCGTGGCGGACGGGTTGCTCGTCGTGGTAGCCGAGGTGGTCGTCGTGGTGGTCGCAGCAGGCGCAGCGAAGGGTATCGTCACGCTGAACGGGAGCGGCGTGTTGGGGTCGATCTCACCCATGTAGACCGCGGTCGCGGTGCTAATGCCCAAGAGCCCAGTTATGGAGGAGTAGTAGGCGGGCACGCTCCCCTCGTTCAGGATGGAGCCAGTTATCGTGAAGCCAGAGGCAGTCTGAGTCACCGCCGTGTTCTGGAGGATTAGTATGACGCTCCCCTCGACGGTGAAGCCGACGGGGAATGTCTGGGTGTGCGATGCACCGTTCGAGTCCGTGAACGTGACCGTGAGGGTCCCGCTGTAGATTCCGGGCGTCGCGCTCGGGCCGCTCGTGACGTGGGCGACGAAGGTCGTGGTCGACTGGGGAGCCACCACGGTGCTTGGTACCGGCGAGCCGGTCGAGGAGAGGACCACGGGCGAGCCGACGCTAAGCGAGAAGGTGGGCGAGAAGATCGACGCTGTCCCGTCGTTCGTGAGGACGAAGCCGGCGGCGACATTCGACCCCGCGACGACCGTGGAGTTCTGTTGCGTCACCGTGAGCGGGAAGCTTGTGGACGTCGTTGGCGAAGCGATAGGAGGGGGCGAGACCGTGCTGTTCTGCGTCAGGGAGACCGAGACTGCGGTCGTCCAAGACAAGTCAAGAGCGAAGCTGTAGCTTCCTGGCTTCACGCTGCTGCCCACGTCGACGAGGAATGTGAGCGTGATGACCTGGTTGGGCGTGATCATTGCTGCGTAGGCTGTCGCGGTCTGCCGTCCATTAAGGTCGACGATGCCGGCGGGTAGAGTCAGGGTGCCTTCAAGGCTCGTGACGGCGGTCGTCCCAAGGTACTGTAGGCTCAAAACGAGGGGCTCGCTGGCCGTCCCAGGGACTGGAGCGCTCGCCGTCGAGGAGGTTCCCCATGTCGAGCCCTCGACCTGGAAGGAGGACTGCAGCTGGGCGATGGGGGGTGGCGTGAGGATCGCCGTCTGGGTGAGGCCGAGCGTTTGTGAGGTCATCCATTCGAGGGAGAGCGAGAAGTTGTAGCTTCCAGGCTTGACCGTGCTCGCGATATTGAGGTTAAAGGTCAGCTGGATCGCCCCGTACTGGTTCGTCGTCGCGGATGAGAAGGCGACCGACGTGCCTCTGCCGTTGAGGTCAGTGATGCCCGCCGGGAGCTGAATGGTACCCTGAAGGCTATTCATGGCTGTTGAGCCCAGATACTGGAGGCTTACGACTAGCGTGGTGTCTTGAGTCCCGGGGAGGGGCAAGTTCGTGGAAGAGGCGCTTCCCCACTGGGCTCCCTGGACCACGAAGGCCGACGGGGACTCTACACTCGACGTAGTGACTACGAACCCGATAGTTTGGATAGCGGTCTGGCTGTTGGAGTAGGCGTCGAGGTACTTGGCGTTGAAAGTAAGGACGACGGGGGTCCCGCTCAAGGATGAAGCGACGAAGAGCTGCAGCACCTGAGACGAGCTGGCGCCGGGCGGCAGGGAGGCAGTCGTTGCCAACTCGTTGAGGATGGTGACTCCCGACGGCGCGGTCACGGTCGTCGAGACCGGACCCGAGGACCCCGACCCGGAGTTCGATACCGTGATTGTGACGTTGTTGACAGCACCTGCGACTAAGTGGGTTGCCCCGGCGCCGAAACCGAGCTGCGCCGGGCCGTAGAGCGCGATGGGGGCTTGGGTCAGCTGGGTGACCACGCTTGACACCGTATTGTTATCGTATTGGACGATCATCGGGATGTAGTAGGTGACTCCGGTCGCGGCGCTCTGGGCGACGTTAAGGTAGAACGTCTCGCTTACAAGAGTATTCGGGGAGATGTTGAGCCCTACGTCTTTGGGCTGGCTTATCCCGTTGGGCCCGGTGAAGGGCACTGGGTTCAAAGTCGAGGCGAAGTTCAAGATGAAACTTGCCTGAGGGGAGGTGCATGGGCCGGAGAAGAGCATTGTTATGGTCAGAGGGACATTCTCGTCGCCCGGATAGACGCTGACGGGCGTGCCCGAAGTCCCCCAGGTCGCTCCCGTCACGCTGAACGGATCGGTCTGAGGGGTGCACACAGTGCTGCCAGTCGCGGCGGAGACTGGGGTGACCGGCAGCCCAGAGGCAGCTCCCAATATGAGCAGGGAGAGCATTGTCAGAGGGACGGCGAAATTGGTTCTCATCTTGATCTCTCAGTTCTTCCTAATCTCCATGATTGAGCCGTCGCGGATGGATATCACGCGCTGCGCGTGGGATGCGACCTCGGGGTTGTGCGTGATTATTACCAGTGTCTTCCCGAAGTCCTTGTTGAGCTGTTTCATCAGGCCCATCATCATTTCCGTGTTCCTGGTGTCGAGGTTCCCCGTAGGCTCGTCGGCTAGCACTATCTTCGGGTCGTTCGCCAAGGCGCGCGCGACGGCGACGCGCTGGCGCTCCCCTCCACTGATGTTGTTGACGTTCTTGTGGGCCTTGTGCGCTATCCCGAGCCTCCCTAGCAGCGCCATCGCCCGCTGCCTGCTGAACGCCGGGTCAGCGCCCGATATGAAGAGGGGCAGTTCCACGTTCTCGACGACCGACATGCGCGAAAGCAGGTTGAAGTCCTGGAAGACGAACCCGAGCTTGCGGCTACGAACCTGCGCGAGCTCCTTGTTCCCAAGCTGGGAGATGTCCAGGCCGTCGATGTAGACCTTCCCCGACGTGGGGCGGTCGAGCGCGCCGAGGATGTTGAGGAGGGTCGTCTTGCCGCAGCCTGATGGGCCGATTATCGCGATGAACTCGCCCTTCTCTATCGAGAAGCTCAACCCGCGCAGAGCGAAGACGGCGTCATCCCCCACGCCGTATCGCTTCTTCAGTTCGGCTACCCGTATCGCATATTCCTCGACGGGAGGCTGCGCGGGAGCCTGGAGGGTCGCCGACGAGCCGGTCATGCCTGCTTCCTCTCGATCTTCTCGGTCGGCGCGACCGTCCCGTTCGGGATCGCTCCGCCAACGTCGGTGAACATTGACAAGACCTCGAGGACCAGACCCACACCTATCAGGCCGAACCCCAACAGAGACTCGATTGTGGTGGTGTCGGAAGAGCTGGATCCTCCCGAGGACCCGAATCGCACCACGGTCGCGGTGCCTGAAGTCACAGAACCAGAGGTGAGCAGGCTGTAGAGCGGGCTGGACGGCAAGAGCAAGGTTAGGCCGCCGAGGACTAGGAGAGCGCTGAGCAAGACCAAACGCCGCAATTCAATCACGCTCCGAGTGTTTCGGTTCGGTTATAGCGGTTTTCCTGAATGGTTCCCTAATCGGTAGTGAATCTCGCGCGCCACGTGGTCAAAATGGGCGAGCTGGCAGATGGCGACCGAGCCGGCGATAGCTTAAGAACCGAAGGGGCTGCCTTTCGACCCAGCAATGAAGGTGGCGATCCTGACCAGAGACTATCCGCCAGCCATCGGCGGGATCGCCACTCACGTCGAGGGACTCCTGAAGGCCTTGAGGCGGGTGGGCGTTGAGGCGGACCTCTACGTGGGCTCAAACGACGTCAAGACCCTCCTCCTCCCCTTCGATATGCCGATAAGGGACTATGACGCGGTCCACGTCCAGAGCGTCCCGTACGGAGCATTTGTCTTCGGAGCCCCGCTCGTAGTCACAGTCCATTCGCCCGTGCTGGAAGAGTTCGCCCACTACCGGAACGCGTTGAAGATCGCCTCCATCCCAGCAATCGCACTGGAAAAGGTCTCGCTATCTAGGGCGAGCGCAGTGCTCGCCGTGAGCGGCCAGAGCCGCTCTGACCTCGTTGGGATGTACGGGTTGGAGCCGGAGAGGGTAGAGGTGATAGGAAACGGCGTGGACTACGAGAGGTTCTCGGGGCGGAGGGATGTGAATAGCCCGTCATCAATGAAGAAGGTTCTTGTTGTGTCGAGGCTTGAGCCCCGCAAGAACGTCAAGGAGGCGATAGAGGCTGTGGCGGAGCTTCCGAAGGGCACGTGCCACCTAGAGATCGCGGGGGACGGCTCTGAGAGAGCCGCCCTCGTGGAGCTGACCAAGAGCCTGGGCGCGGAGGACGTGGTACACTTCCTCGGGCGAGTGAGCGAGGGCTCCCTCCCAGAGCTCTACTGGGGGTCCGCGGTCTTCCTGACCACGAGCAACTCCGAGGGGTTCGGGCTCTCCCTGCTGGAGGCGATGTCCTCGGGGTGTGCCTGTTTGGCGTCGGACCTTCCCACCCACAGGGCGCTCATCGAGCACGGCGTCAGCGGGATGATATACGGGAACAGAAGCGAACTGTTGTCCTGCCTCCGGAACCTCCTCTCCTCACCCGAGAAGATGGAGCGCCTAGGCGCGGCAGCGCGGGCGGTGGCAAGCGGGCACACGTGGGAGAGGGTCGCTGAGAAAGTGGCTGGGGCCTATGAGCGCGTGGCTCGGGGGCGGACGAAATGACCGGCCAGGCCAAGATTCTCACGCTCGTGTGGGGGCCGTTCGGATTTCGCGCGGATGAACTCGCCGAGGTTGTGGGCGCCGAGCGCTCGAGCATCACCGTGCTCTACGGCCCCCGGTACTTCGCCCCAATCCGCTACCTCGCGCTCTTCTTCCGGACCTTGTTCATGCTGGCGCAGAAGCGGCCCGACGTGGTGTACGCCCAGAACCCGCCTGTCTTCTGCCCCTTGACGTGCCTGCTCTACTGCCGCCTCAGCGGGGCGAGGCTCGTCCTCGACCACCACTCGATTTGGAGCGTCAAGACGCTTGGGGGGCGCAGCCCTCTCTCCCGCGGGATAGCCTTCCTCGAGGGTGTCGTATCGCGAGCGGCGGACGCCAACACCACTCCCCACAGCCTTTGGGCGCGGATGCTCGTGAAGATGGGCGCGAGGGACGTCCTGGTCTACCACGACTATGTGCCCAAGAACCAGCGCTGGCCTAACGAGGCCTTGAGGCGCGAGATGGCGGAGGGACCCGTCCTGGCTATCGCCTCTCATGGCGGGCATCCGCTCGAAAGGCTCGAGGTGGAGGCGGCGGCCGTCGGGAGGGAAAGGGAGGCAGGGGTCTCGCTCGTGATAAGCGGCCCCAGGGAGAAACTGGAGAGGAGGTTCGCGTCGCTCGCCCTACCCCCGAACGTGAAGTACGCGGGGTTCCTCAAGCGGGAGGTTTACGAGTCGTTGAAGGCCTCGGCCGACTTTGCGATCAACATTACCGACGAGCCTTACACGCTCTCTCACGTGCTCTTCGAGTTCGCCGCGAGTTCGCTCCCGGTCATCTCCTCGAAGCAGCATGTCGTGGAGGAGCTGTTCGGGGACTCGCTCCTCTATGCGGACCCGACGGTGGAAGACGTCGCTGAGAAGGTGAGGCAGCTCTGCTCGGGCCCGACGAGGGCGGAGTGGGCCGCGAAGATCAGGAGCAAGCAGGAGGAGCTCACGGCGATGCACGAGGAGGAGGTCTCTTCGCTGAGGCAGCTGGTGTCACGAAGATGAGCTGCGGCTGCCGTGACTGGGTGCTCACGCGAAGTTCTCTCTCAGCGCCGTGCGCAGAAATTCCCTAAGGGTCTTGTCGAGCGCCAGGACGAACGCCCCGTAGGCGCCAACGCCGACGCCGCTGACCAGGACGAGCTCAATGGCGAGGAAGAACGTCCCCCCGCCGTAGGTGATGAACCCCTGGAGCGGGTAGACTATCGCGGCCATTATCCCGGCCCCGATCAAGTAGTAGCCTATCGAGCGGGGGATGATGAGCTTCCCCACTCTGCGGACGCGCCTCGCCTTCACGAAGATGAAGGACGTGAAGACGCCCAGCTGGCACACGGCCCAGACGTCGAGCGTGGTCGCCGGGGAGAGCCCCGAGGCCAGCCCGAGGGTGATTGTGAGGTAGACCGCAACGAGGTAGACAGCGCTCAGCGTGACGTTGACCCTCGCGACGAAGAGGATGCTGCTCCTGAGGTAGTCGCCGAACTTGGCGTCCTCGTTGACGTCGACCCTGTCCCTGCCGAGGAGCGTCTGGTCGAAGACCGACGAGACCGTGTTGACCAGCGCCGCAATCGCGAGGATCCCCAGCGCAGTGCTGGCGTCGAGGTACCGGGTGTTCAAGAGGTGGAGTATAGGCGTGGCGAGGACCGCCGCACCCACCGCCATCGGGATGCCGAAGGCGAGCGCGAGGTCGAGGGTCATCGCGGTCACCTCGTCGCTCCCGCCCTTGAGGAGGAGGGGGTACATCGCGGAGGCGAGGTAGAAGGAGTAGCCCGCGAGGGTGGCGACGGAGAAGGCCGCCTGGTAGTGCCCGACCAGGACTGTGTCCGACGCCGCGAGGGAGGCGATGTATGTGTCGGCAATCCCAAGGATGAGCGGCAGCGTCGTGAGCATGGGCAGCCACGAGTGGGCCAGCCACTTCCTCCCCTGCTCCATGTTAATCGGGCTAGATAGGGCGTCTCCCGCGAGCGCCGCGGAGGCGATCCCCTGCGCGAGGTTCGCCACCATGACAGCGAGGATCACCCCGTCTATCCCGATCTTGAAGACGATGAGAAGAGGGTAGGCGACCGCGAGCTTCGCGATCTCCGAGAAGATCACTGCGTAACCCAGCACCACGGGCTTGTGCCCTGCGACCACGGAGTTCGCGGCCTGGTTGAGGTAGGCGACGGGGACGAGCAGGACCGCGAAGAGGAGGGTCGCGAGGCTGGCGGAGGGGATCCTCGACGCGCTGAAGTAGGACATGGCAAAGTAGAGTGCGACGCCGAGGGCGCTCAGGGCGATGTTGAGCGAGATGGCGGTCTTCCCGAACATCTTGCCGCGAGCGATGTCCCGGGTCGCCCAGAACGCGACAAGGCCGGCGGGATAGGCGGCGAACGTCACGATGTCGGTGATTACCTCGTAGAGCCCGAACTGCTGGGCGGAGAGGGAGCGCGTCAGCATCACTAGGAAGACGAGCCCTGTGAAGATGCTCGCAATCCTGGCGGAGAAGACGACAAGCCCGGTCCTCCTCAGGGAGATTTGGGCGCCCACGGCCATTGCTCCTCGGGCCGAAGGCCGGTTAAATACATGCAGAACGCTCAGACACCAAGAAAGGGACAGCAGGCCGCAATTCGTCGACGCTGCGCGAGATAATTAAGGGGCGGTCCGAAGGTGCCGACGAAGAGGGCGCGATCGGCCGATGAAGATGAAACTTGTCTCGATTGCATTCTTCCTCGCCACGCTTCTGCTCTTGGTTCTCATCCCAGTCGCAGGCATACTGCTCCCGTTCTTCATCGGGGCAGGGTTCGGCGCGTACGGGATAGCAGGCAGCTTCGCCAAGCACATTGACCCGCTCAACGACCTTCCCAACGCGCTTCGTGTCTTCCTCGCCTCACTCGGCGGCTACTTGATGACGCTGACGCGAGCCTTCATCTTCCCTTCAGCGGCGATCCTGCTCTTGGTGGGCGCCCTATACCTCAATGACGAGTTCCAGAGGCGGGCGCTGTTCGCCATGAGAACGGGGAGGAGGGGAGGCTCCATCGCCCTCCTGGGCATCGACGGGAGCGGCAAGTCGTCCCACTCTACGGTCACCGGAAGGTGGCTCGAGGAGCGGGGCTACCGGTGCACGGTCATGCCCTTCCACAGGTATCTCTTCGTCGAGCGCCTCGCCGCGATATCGTCTGCGGTGGGAAGCGGAGGCGGCAAAGGAGAGAAGTTCCGTTTCAGGCGAGGCGGGAATCCACTAAGGCCGGTCGCTTCCCTACTGGACAACCTCATCCTCCAGCTCACCAGCTCGGCCGGTTGCAGGGTCGAGGGAAGAGTCGTCATCTACGACAGGTTCATCTGGAGCACCTACATCAAGTACAAGGCATTGGGCTATCCGGTCAAGCCAATCTCCGGCCTCTACCTCGCCCCGAGGCCGACCTTCGCGCTAGTGCTCAACGTGCCAGTGGACAAGTCCCTGCTCGTCATCGACGAGCGGGTCTCACACATACACTACCCGAGGGAGGTGCTCGAGTCTGAGAGGGAGCAGTACCTCGAGATTGCAAGAAAGAACGGCTACCCGGTCATTGACGCCACGGCCAGCTTCGCGCAGGTGCAGGACAAGATAGAGTCGCATATCGGCGCACTCTTCCCGCCAGTGGGTGGAGGAGCAAAGGCGAGTTGACCAGCCAAGAGGCGGTTTACGCGGCGAGCTTCCTGGAGGGAAGCCTCGGGCTTGCCTCAGGCTCCCTAGACCCGGAGGACGTCCCCCGCGCCCTCGTCGACGAGATTGCCTCGGTGCTCCGAGGCGCACCACCGAAGGACACGACCGCGCCTTCGCTGGATGTCCGCATCATGGGCTTGCTCTCGTCGCTCGAGCGGTCCGCCATCCAAGAGAGGGGCTTCTTCGTCCGCAAGGCCAGGTGGCCTGGCGGGGCACCCCTCGCAGTCTGCCTCACGCACGACGTGGACAACATCGAGCGGCCGGCGGAGCACATCCTGAAGGTCAAAGACCGCTTTTCCAAGGCAGACTTACAAAAGTGGAAGAAGGGCATGATCTCGCTTTACGACAACCTCGAGTTGATCGGCAAGAAGGAGGGGGCCGAGGGCTTTCGCTCGAGCTTCTACCTGCTCTCCGCGAACTACCCGCTCGAGAAGCTGAGGCCGACGGCCCGGAAGCTCCACGCGAAGGGATGGGAGATCGGGCTCCACGGGGACTTTGGGACGCACGACTCGGGGGCGGAGATGAAGAAGGCGGTGGCGCGCCTGACCGGCGGGGTCGGGCTACGACCGAGGGGGCTCAGGGAGCACTACCTCAGGTTCGACTTCCAAAAGTCCTGGGGGATAATTGAGGAAGCCGGCTTCGACTACGACACCACCGTCGGGAACACCGACAGGCTCGGGTTCAAGCTGGGCCTCGCCACGCCGTTCCACCCTCCGGACGAAGTCTGGAGGCCGATGCGCCTGCTCGAGCTCCCGCTCTCCCTGATGGACACCACGCTCTGGGGATACCTCAAGAAGAGCGAGGAGGAGGGATTCGAGGAAGTGATGAGGTCGATGGCGATGGTGGAGCGGGTCGAGGGCCTGTTCACGCTGCTCTGGCACCAGGAGTCCGTGCGGATGAAAGGAGGGAGGGTCTACTGGCGCGTGCTGCAGCGGTTGGGGAGACGGAAAGGCGTGTTCGTGGGGAGCGGCGCGGACGTGGCAAAATGGTGGAGGGCACGCGAGGTCCCACTGAAGGTGGCCGGGGACGGCAGGCTGATTACACTTGGCGCGCGCCCACCGAAGGGCTTGACGCTCATTCTCAAGACGAGGGCCGGGGCGAAGTTGAAGGTAGTGGGCGGATCGGTAAGAAAGAGAGGGGTCACCGAGCGCCTCGTCTCGCTCACAGGCGCAGCGTTCAAGATGGAGATCTCAGGAGGCGATTGAGGGGAAGATGACGCGCGTCCTCGTCACAGGGTCCGGCGGGCTGGCCGGCGTGAACTTCGTCCGCGCGCTCCGCGCTTCTTCGAGGGATTACTACGTCATTGGTACCGACTTCAACAAGTACCACCTCCTCTACCCGGACGTAGATGCGAGGTACCTCACCCCCCGCCACAGCGACAGGTCATTCATCCCGCGGATCGCGGAGATAGCGAAGAAGGAGAAGGCGGACTTCCTCCATCCGCAGCCGTCGAGCGAGGCCTACGTCATCTCGAGCAGGAGGGAGCGAGTGCCGTGCAAGATATTCTTGCCTCCCGCGTCGGTCATGCGGATCGGCCAGGACAAGCTCCTCTCTGAGAAGAGGCTCAAGGCGGAGGGCATCCCTGTCGCGAAGACGGTGCCGATCAAGGGGAAGGCCGACATCCGCGAGGCCTTCTCCAAGCTGGGGAAGCCGCTGTGGGCGCGAGCGAGGCACGGTGCAGGCGGAAGGCTGAGCCTCCTCTGCGACGACCCAGTCGAGGCGGGGCTCTGGATCCAGCTCTGGGTGAAGAGGGGCGGAGTGGAGTACGACGAGTTCATCCTCCAGGAATACCTCCCTGGAAGGAACATCGCTTGGGACAGCATCTGGAAGAACGGGGAGCTCGTCACCTCCTACTCGCGCGAGAGGCTAGAGTACCCCTTCAAGCACATTTCGCCCTCGGGCATTACCGGGACCCCGTCAGTCTCAAGGATAATCCGGTACCCGCGGCTCAACGAGGTCTGCCAGAGGGCAGTGAAGGCCATCGACCCGAAGCCCAACGGCGCCTACTCAGTGGACGTCAAGGAGTCGGCCAGCGGGAGCCCGTGCATCACGGAGGTTGACTCGGGGAAGTTCCACTCGACGATGCCTCTCTGGGGATACATCGCGGTGAAGCACCTCGGCCTACCGCAGTACGCCAACCTGGCGGACCTCTACGTCAGGCTCGGGATGGGTGAGGACGTGCGCGAGATGCCGCCGAAGACCGACCTCCTCCCTGAGGGATACTATCTCCTCAGGGACATGGACGTGGGCGCGTACCTCTGGAGGGAGGACGACGGGTCAAGGCTGAAGGTGCTCTAGGCAGATGGCCGACGCGAGCGCCAAGTATTGCGTCTTCGACATGGACGGCACCCTCATCTCGCTCCCTGTAGAATGGGACAAGGTCCGGGCCGAGCTGCAGAGGCTCACCGGCACCTCGCTCCAGTTCAACCCGTTCTTCCTCGACGTGCAGACGGTCATCGCCAAGGAACCCTTGCTGCTGGGGCCCATGATGAGGACCATCGACGACTACGAGTCTCGCGCAGTCCCACGGGCGAAGCTCGAGGATGGGGCGCTCGAGGTCCTCTCGGCGCTCTCAAAGCGGGCGAAGCTCTCCCTGGTGACGATGCAGGGGAGGGCCGCCTGTGACAGGATACTCGAGCGGCTGGAGGTCAGGAGCTTCTTCGATTCGAGCTTCACGCGAGAGGACTCGATGGACAGGACCGCGCAGCTCAGGATGGCGCTCGACACCCTGGGGGCGAAGGAGGCGGAGGCGATCTTCGTGGGAGACAGGATCAACGACCTGAAGGCGGCGCGCTCAGCAGGGGTGAGGTTCGTGATGATCAGGAAGAGGCCGGACAGCCCGCCCGCGGATGCGCTCTACCGCAGCATAGCCGAGTTTGCGGCGTCCCCCTGGATTAGGGGTTGAGAATCTTCAATATCCTCTCTTGGAGCGTGGCGTTGCAGGAGGCGACCACGTTGAACTTCTCCTCGAGCGAGACCTTCGTGTTCACGGGCATCCCCTGAGGGTCTGACATGACGGCGCCTGCCTCTTTGGCTATGAGGTATCCCGCTGCAAAGTCCACCACCCTCATCCTGTCGCGGATGTCCACGAAAGCGTCCACCTTCCCGTCCGCGAGGAAGGCCTGCTCGAGGGCGTTCGCGCCGAAGTGCGCGGGCTTCCTGACCGCGGCGATGAGAGGCACAAGCCTCTCGACCGTCGCCCGGGGGGCCTTAGACATGTCTATCCCCACGCAAGAGTCCTGGAGCTTCTTGGCCTTGGACGTTCGGATTAGCGTCCCGTCCCTCTCTGCCCCGTGGCCCCTCTCGGCGTAGTACGTCTCCTCGCTGATGAGGTTGCGGACCATCCCGTGCCTCGCGTCCTCGAGGGACGGCCCGTCGAGGACCGCGATCGAGGTGCAGTAAAACGGCAGCCCCCTCGCGTAGTTCGCGGAGCCGTCTATTGGGTCGATGATGACTGTCCATGCCGCGGTGCTCGGGCCGACGACCCCCGCCTCCTCCGTGACGAACCTGACGTCGCTCACCTGGCCTCTCACGAGGTCCATTATGCTCTTCTCGGCATCGGCGTCCACCTTCATTGTGATGTCCCCGCCCGCGCCCTGACCCTGCGCCTCGAGGCCGCTTAGCCGCCCCTTGAGCCTGTCTGAGATGCCCTGGACCTGCTCGCCGGCCTCCTTGAGGATTGACTCCCAATTCGCCATTATTCGTTATCGCGGGGGTTGGCCTCCGCGGTGGACATTTTACTGTTGCCTTGCCCTCGTCAGGGAAACGCGGTCAAAAGGCTGGGCTGGAATATCGCGAGGTAGACTAGGTATGCGACGAAACCCGCCGCGATGTAGGTGACTTGGGGGACGCCGTACTGCACCTCCACCATCGTCGTCGCGTCCTCAGCCCCGGTAGTGGCGTGCTCCTCGGCGAGCTCCCTCGAGACGTTGACGTCGCTGGTTATCTCACGTCGTTCCCCGTTCACCACCAGCGCCTTGGGTATCCACTTGGCCTGCGTGCGGAACTCCTCCAGGGTGACCAGGCGCGACTTCCCCGCCGTCCCCGAGATGTAGAGGTAGCCGATGTGGGCGATAGCGACAACGCCAGTGCCGAGCAGGACAGGGATCGGGGCGTAGGGGGTGGGATCAGAAGCCACTAGGGCGAGCGCTATCGCGTCCGCCTGCCCGACGAAGCCGAACCAAGTGAACGCGAAGGCGATGGCGCCTATCAGCGTGATTCTCGCGATGAGGAGGAAGTCCATCGAGGGGAGGAAGGCGACCGCGAGGACCGCAGCGATGATGCCGGGGATCCAGTAATAGTCCGAGACCAGCCGCTCCCGGGCGTCTTGGTAGCCCGCGAGGAGGAACGACGCCAGCATGAGCAGCTGGTAGTACACGCCGCGCGGAGACTCTGTTGCCGCTTTTAAGCGCAATCGTAGTGAGCGGGGGTTGGAGAGGCCCACCCCCGAGCTGCTCGTCCAGGGCATAGCGTCGCTGTGCCCCCTGCCCCAGGTTGCGGCGAGGCTTCAGCGGAGGCTGGTCCCTATGCTCTCCTCGGCGAGCCTCTTCATCTCCCCGAGGACTTACTCTAGGTTCGTCGTATCCCTCCTCGTCCTCTTGGCGCCGCTGGAGGCGCTCGCGCTCCTGCTCCTCCCGGTGGATCAGGCGCTCCTCATCGTGGGGGCGATGGCGGTGTCGCAGGCGATGCCGGTGGTCGTGCTCGTCTCGCGAGCCAACTCGAGGAGGAGGGCGGCCGACGCGGAGCTGCCCTTCTTCCTGATGACGCTCTCGGTCTTCGTGCACGAGGCGAACCCTACCCTGCAGGAAGGGTTCAAGCGCATCTCGGCCATAGGCGCGCTGGTTTTCCCGGCGTTCACGAAGGAGGGCGAGATCCTCGCGAGGGACGACGCGTTCGTCCCAGGCTCGCCCATGGACGTCGCGGGGAGGGCGTTCGCGGGGCATCCCAGCGCGAGGGTGAGGGCGTTCGTCCAGGGGTTCCTGAAGACGCTCTCGACAGGCAAGGACATATCCGAGTTCGTGAGGCAGGAGACCTCGTTCCAGATCCAGAAGCTCGAGCAGTCGTGGTCCTCCTTCAGCGTCTCGGTTGGATCCTTGGCGGAGGTCACGTTCATCCTCATCGCCCTCTTCCCTGTCGGGCTAGAGATGGTCGGAGCGACGGTCTCGGGGTTCACCTCCTCTCCCCTCTTCCTGGCCTCGTTTGCCCTCTTGGTGGTTGCCGCAGTCGTCTTCCTCGTCGTCACCGACTCGATACAGCCTGTGGTCTACGACCGCCCACCATCGGCTCTGTGGCTTGCGGTCTCGCTCGCGGGTTGGGGAGCGTCCACGGTCGCGTTCCAGGCCGGGCTGGTCGGCTCGCGCGAGTACATCCTCATCCCGCTCTGCGTCTCCCTCCTGGGATTCTTCGAGACTAGGAGGCACTACTCGAGGACCAGGAAGGGCGAGGAGGAGGTCGGGGCGATGCTCCATGACCTCGCGGAAGAGAGTAAGGCCGGTGTGAGCCTCCCTGAGGCGCTCTCGAAGCTCAGCTCGCAGGCCGACACGTTCTCCTCGATAAGGGACCCGGTCCTCGCTTTCTACCAGGCGACGAGGCTGGGGCTCACGCCCACCGAGGCCCAGCGCAGGGTTACCCACCCGTCGTGGTTGGTCAGGCTGGGGTTCGGCATCCTCTCCATCGCGTTCGAGACCGGCGCGGGCTTCGAGCACCTGGAGGAGCTCTCGACCCTCTTCAGGCGCGTCGCGGACGCACGGAAGAGCGTGACCCAGTCGATGATCCCTTTCATGCTCATAGGGGCTATTGTCCCTGTCATATCGGTCGCTGCCATAACGTTCCTCGCGGGGTTCGCGCAGCAGAGCGTCCCGATAGGTCTCCCCGTCTTCGCGGTCCAGACCTCGCGCGCGTCGCTCATCCTCTCGGTCTCGACCGTCTCGGTCCTCTCGGGCGTCCTCCTCTCGAAGCTCCTCACCCAGACGGTGAGGCACCAGTTAGCCCTACCCGTCTTGATGGCATCGACGCTGATCGCGCTGCTCGCGTTCGGCGTTGCCTGAGCGCCGGTGGGCGATTAAATATCGCCCGGGCGTTCAATGACGATGAAGTTTCAGCAGAGCGGCAGAAAGGGGAGGGCAGGAATAAGCCCGTTCCTCGCGACGGTGATACTGGTCGTGATCACGCTGATGATAGGAGGCATCCTATACACCTCCTTCAGGCAGATGATAGTGGCTCAGGTGAAGAACCCGTCCGTCACCCTGCTCGATACCAACGTCTCCCCCGACGGGGAGACCATGACTCTCGACGTCAAGAACGACGGGAACGTCCCCGTCATGCTGCAGGCGATAGCTATCAGCTACGGCGCCTCCTCGAACGTGTTCGAGGAGGGCGGTACTGGCGCGAACATCACGCTGATCTCCACTTCGTCGGGCAGTGCGACCATGCAGCCGGGCGACTCGCTGACCGCGAAGGTCAAGACCAACTTCTCGGTGCCGACCTTCGCGACCTTCACGGTGACAGTGGTCGGGGACCAGGTCGCCAAGGCCTTCAACATCCAGGCTTGAGCCGCGCGATGAAGAGCCGTGCCGCGATCGCGCAGTACGAGGCGACCGTCGTGCTCGTGGTAGTCTCGCTATCGCTCGCCTCGGTGGTGTACTCTGGCCTGAGAAGAGAGGCGAGCATCTCCCCGCAGCCCGTGTTCGTGAACGAGGAGACGACCATCGGCGGGAGCCCAGCCATCGAGCGCGTCGAAGTGAACGCCTCCTCTGCGACCGCGATCTCCTCGCTCAGTCTCGACGGGGCGAGCTCCACCACAGGCGTCCTGGACTTCGACGGTTCCGGCTACTCGACCACGACCTCTCTGTGCGCCGCGGGAGTGACGACGTTCTTCTCGGTCCTCGCGGCGCAGCCGGGCCTGCTCCAGGTCTCCACGAGCGGGCGGGCGTGGGTTGCTGGGACGTGGGGAGGCGCGGCAAACGTCTCGCCCGGTTGGCAGGAGGTGATGATCCAGGGCGGTGCTTCCTGCGCCGTCACCCTCCCCGGCGGGCAGGCAATCCCCGCGCAATGGACCTCTTCTTCGACGCATGTCTCTTCAATCCCTGGCGCGAGCGGCCTGACGGGCACCTCCTTCATCTTCTACATCCCTAGCGGCGGGGGCTCCCATCGTCTCCTGATCACATCCAGTGGAGGGTTCGACGACGCCTCGATCTGAGCCGAGGAGGAGGGCCGGCGTCAGCGAGGTGGTCTCCTCGCTCGCAGTCCTGTTGATAACAATCGCGCTCCTGGGAGGCATCGGCGTGGTGGCGCTGGGGTCGGTCAGGAGCGCCGGGAGCCTTCTCTCTCTGAGCTCGCAGGGCGCCGCGAGGGAGGACGGCCTCCTCCTGGCCCTTGTCTCGGTCCAGTCGAACTCGACCGGATCCTTCGCGTGGGTGTACGACTACGGCTGGGTGCAGGGGACGCTCTCGGCGGCGTATCTGAACGGCGGCCTCGTGAAATGGTCATCGAGCTGCGGAGGCGTGCTTCAGCCGGGAAAGGCCTGCGCTTTCTCGGTCCCGGCAGGTTCGCATGGCGAGGTGAGCATGGTGTTTGGAACGAAGAGCCTGGACTACTCGGTTTAGCGCCCTCGCGCGGCTGGGCTCTGGAAGGGGGCGCGTGGGGCATTCCGTCTCGTCAGGCCTCCATGGGATACCGTTCGACCCTCCGCATGGGGGGCGCCTCGTTGAGAACTATGTCGTGGAGTATGAGCTCAGGTCTTCCGGCGGTGCGCCGTACAAGTCGAGCTTCGCGGTCTACGTCTACGACGAGCGGGGCAAGGGGCTCTACCTCGTGAAGGAGCCCTATCTGAGGCCCGACGTCGCGGGGACGGTCGCGGAGGCGATAGACTCGCTCTCGACGTGGCTCGCCCCGTCGCCGGTCATCTCGGTCGACCCGCTGGGCTATCTCTTCGCCGAGCTGCGCAGGGCGGGATACCTGGTGGGGCGCTCCCCCGAGCAGCAGGAAGAGGCGAAGGCGGTGACGCACTATCTGATGCGGGAGATCCTCGGCTACTCGCTCGTCGACCCCCTCCTGAGGGACCCGGAGCTAGAAGACGTCTCGTGCGAGGGCCCGGGAAGGCCTGTCAAGGTCTGGCACAAGCGGTACAACTCGCACGGGTGGCTGGAGAGCAACGTCCTCTTCCGCGACCAGGACGACCTTAACAGCGTGGTCGCCCGCTTGGTCCAGCGGTCGAACCGCTCCCTCTCCGTCTCCTCTCCAGTGGTCGACTGCGTCCTCCCCGAGGGATATCGCCTCGCTGCGACCTGGGGCAAGGAGGTCACGTCGCTGGGGAGCTCCTTCAGCATCAGGAAGCTCCGCGCCACCCCATACACAATCTCAGAGCTGATTCGCTCGGGGACGATGGACTCCGGCCTCGCGGCCTATCTCTGGCTCCTCCTGGAGATGAAGGGGTTCGTGATCATCGCCGGTGTCACGGCGTCGGGCAAGACCACTCTTCTGAACGCCGTGGCGACCGTCCTCAACCCCAACTGGAAGGTGCTCTCGATCGAGGACACGCGCGAGATCACCCTTCCGCAGGGCGGGTGGAAGCCGCTCCACACCCGATACGCGCACGGCAACAGCGGCGGCGACGTCACGCTCTTCGACCTCGTCAAGCTGAGCCTTAGGGAGAGGCCTGACTTCGTCGTGCTCGGCGAGTCGAGGGGAGAGGAGGTGCAGGCGCTCTTCCAGACGGCCGCGACGGGGACAGGGTGCCTCACAACCTTCCACGCCTCCAACCCGGAGGGGCTCACCACGAGGCTCACGCAGCCCCCGCTCTCCGTGGCGCAGAGCTCCCTGGGCCTGATAGACGCTGTGGTGTTCATGGTGAGGGGGCAGGGAGGCCACAGGTTCGTCCAGAGCGTGGTCGAGCCCGCGGGCGAGGGTCCGAGCCGGACGTGGAACCAGGTCTTCGCGCGAGACGGAGAGGGCGCGCATCGCGAGGGCTCCCCGAGCCTAGGACGGAGGGGGCAGGGATTCGGCCACTCCGCGAAGCGGATCTCTGCCGAGCTCGAGAGGAGGACGGCCTTCCTCGACTCACTGGTGGGGAGAGGGGTCGCCGACTATGAGTCTCTGGCGAAAGAGCTCAGGATGTTCTACGCGGCGTCGGCCTTGACCTTCTGAGATTGTCAAACTCGCCGGAGACACTTGCTTCACCATAGGCGATTAAATACCTAAAGTGCTTCTTAGGATGTGAAGATTGTCAAGGGAGTAAAGTTCGTCTATCAACCGACCCCTAGGACTCTAGAACTCATCTCCAAGTTCAGGGACATGGTTAACGATGCGATTAGAATCTGTCTCACGGAGAACATCAAAGGACGACTAAAGCTCAGAAATCGAATCTACAAGGAACTGCAGGTGAGGTATGGAGTCTTGTCCTGCTTCCCTTACTGTGTAGCAGAGGTTGCTTGGTCCATTGTCAAGAAGCACAAACGTTGGCATAGGAAACCGTACGCGAAGAGATTAATGTTCAAGATGGACGCTGCGAACTTTTCACTTAACTACTCCGTACTCACGCTTCCCTTCAAGAAAGGAGAAAGTATTCACATTCCCCTCAAGTACGGTGAATACCAGAGATCCTTCTTGATGGACAAGACGCTCAAGCGTGGTTCAGTCACGATGACAGAATCGTCCATCGTCATCGCCTTTTCGAAGGAGCCTCCGGTGGCAGAGCCGTCGAAGAAGGTCGGATATGACCTCAACGAGAAATCAGTAGTGGGGAGCGACGGGACAAGGCATGACCTATCAGAGGTCGCTCGCCTTCACACACTCTACGGGGTCAGGCGCTCCAGGTTCTACGAGAGACATGCTTATGACAGGCGTCTGAGGAAGAAGTTCGCAGCTTCCAGAAAAGAGAAAGAGCGCGTGAACCAAGCTCTCCACAGAGCCTCGACACTGATAGTGGAGAAGGCGAGAGCCAACAGAGAGGTGATCGTCCTCGAGAGGCTCAAAGGTATCAGGCACGCCCACAAAAGGGGGAACGGGGAAGGAAAGGCCAAGCGGCGCAGGATCGCCCTGTGGCCCTTCCGCCAGTTGCAGTCCTACATCGACTACAAGGCCCGGTGGGCAGGAGTCCCGGTGGAGTACGTCTCTCCCTCGTACACGTCGAAGAAATGCAATGTATGTGGATGCATCAACAGGAAGCTGAGAGTCACTGATAGGAGCTGGCTATGCCCATGCGGTGCCAAGCTCGACCGCGACCTCAACGCTGCGATAAACATAGAGCGTCGCGGGAAGACACCATGTCTGGGTGAGGTTCGCCCAGGAGCGCGGGGCACATATGAAGCCGTGAAGGGGAACGAGACGACGATGGCTCCAATCCTCCGAGCAGAAGCCTCGAAGTCGGATTTACGTCTTCCGTAGATTTGGCGGAACCACCTTCTGAGCTTCGTAGATCGCCCTGACCCTGTCGAGGGTGTCGATGTCGGAGCCTTGCCTGTCGTCCCTTATCCGCTTGATTCTCGGGAACCTCAGGGCGTACCCGCTGTCATGCCTCTCGCTCCTCTGGATGCTGTCAAAGGCTACCTCCAACACGATCTCCGGCCTCACAACCATCCTGAATCCGACCTCGCCCACGGTGAGCTTCTTTATCCTGACCATCGTCTCGTCGATCTCCTTGTCGGTGAGCCCCGAGTACGCCTTCCCGATGACCTTCAGGCCGTCCCCATCCCTCACGGCGAAGGTGTAGTCGCTGATCTTCCCGGCCCTCTTCCCGTGCCCGAACTCCGCGGCGACCATCACGACGTCAAGGGTGTCCAGCTCCTCCTTGAGCTTGGCCCAGTACCTCCCTCTCCTCCCAGGCGTGTAGGGGCTCTCCGGGTCCTTCAGGACTAGCCCCTCATAGCCCAACGACCTGCTCTCCCTGAAGAAGGCCTCTATCTCGCCCGCCTCGCGCACGGTCTTCGAGTCTGCCTGTCGGAGCTCGGTGCCCTTGAGCAGCCCCCAAAGGAGGGCGCGCCGCGCGCGGAAGGACTCCCTGTAGACCGGGCTGCCGTCGAGGTAAAGGATGTCGAAGCAGAAGTAGCGGATGGGCGCGATCCTCTTCGACTCCTCGACGTCCGCCTTCCTCAGCCTGCGCTGGATGAGCTGGAACGAGAGGGGCCCCTCGCCCTCTCTGTACGCGATGATTTCGCCGTCGAGGAGGACGTCGTGGGGGATCCTCGCCGCGGCCTCTACGACCTCCGGGAAGCTCCTTGTCATCTCCTCCAGCCGGCGGGAGAATATCTTCACCTCGCCGCCGAGCTTGTGGACCTGCGCGCGGACGCCGTCGTACTTGTACTCCGCGAAGAGCTCCCTCCCCTCGAAGTAGGTCGATATCGCTTCGGCTGAGGCCATGGGCTCGGCGAGCATGAAGTTGGTGGGGCGCATCGGCTCTATCCTCACCTCGGCGAGCCGGTCTCCCTTGGCCTCGCGGGCGAGGAGCCCGACGTCCCCGAGCAAGAGGTATGCCTCCTTGACCCTCTCCCTCCCCAGGTCGCTGCCGAACGCCTCGGCCACGGCCTCCTCGACGAGGCCCTCCACCAGTCCGATTCGCATCTCCCTGCTGAGTATCTTGACGATGTACTTCGCCTCCAGCTTGCCCCCGCCCCTGTGAAGGAGCGATTTCACGAGCTCCTTCTTCAGCGCCGCCGACCCCTTCCCCTGGGCCTCGGTGATCCTCTCGAAAGTCGAGGCGACGTCGAGTATGCTTAGCGCGTCCTCCGCCCCGTCGAAGAGCGTTGCCTCCCTCCTGCGGCCGATGAACTCGGCCACCGACTCGCTCAGGTCGCCGTGCTTGAGGTAGCTCTTGCCAAGCTCCTCCTGGGTCACGCCCGTGACGTCGCGCAGCGCTCCGATCAGTGCGGAGTATCCGACCTGCGTCTCCTCAGCGCTCCCCTTGCGCGTCGACCTGCCCGCCGCGAAGCGTGCGGCGTATTCGACCTCGTCCTCACTCTTCAGGCGCGACAGCAGCCCGGCGAGGATGGCGACCTTGTCGTTCTTGCCCTTGGCAAGGCGGACCTTCTCCAATGTCTCTGCGAGCTCGCGGAACGCTGTGCCCTTCATGTCTCTCGCCTTTCGCCCAAGGATGCTAGGGCCTATATTGCTCTGCAGGCGGTGGCTTTCCTTAGATTTGCTGCGCCATGAGGTAGGCCGACTCCCCGTCCTTGTAGTAACCCTGCATGGTGCCGGTCACCTGAAACGCCAGCTTCCTATAGAGCCGCACGGCATCGTCGTTGGTCACCCTGACCTCCAAGAATACCTCCTTGCACCCTCCCTTCCTCATCTCGTCCATCGCCCGCTGGATGAGGTTGGTGCCCACCCCCCTCCCCCTGTGCGCCTCCAACGTGGCGATGGAGATGATGTGCCCCTTTCTCGCAAGCCCAAACCTCTTGATCACGGAGAGGCCGTACTCGATCCTGCACATGATGTAGCTCACGACCTCGCCCCCTATCTCGGCGACGATGAACGTGTTCGGGAACTCGTTGAGGATCTCGTAGTAGAAGTAGTCCGAGTAGTGCTCCGGGAGGGTCGCGGCGTTGACGTTGATCACGCTGGGCACGTCGGACGCCTCGGCGTATCGAACCGTATAGTCCCCCGCCCGGCCGAGAATAGACTTCTGCATCCGCGTCTACGAGCGGCATCGACCCGCTAAATAAAGCTCGGGTTCTGTCAAGTTGTAGGGATATGGAGTCCTACCCCCAACTTCGGGGCTTCGGCTCGGAGGTTGGAGCCATCGTCGTCTCGTTCCCCTTCATCGCTTCATCTGTGCCCCGCGCTCCTGGGAGAACCTCACCCAGACATGGTGTCTTCCCGCGCCTCTCGATGTTTACTGCCGCATTGAGGTCGCGGTCGAGCTTGGCACCCGCATCGTGGGCATAGCCAGCTCCTTTCGGTGACCTTCAGCGCCTTGTTGACATAGCCGCCTTTACCGTCCTTACAACACATCATTTCGGCTTCACATCTGAGCGCACGTGCGGACGAGTTGAGTGAACTTAGCTTCGCTAAGGCTAAATGCGATTGGTTTCGCAAGTGCTCCAGAGGGCACTTGTCGGCTATCAACACCGAGGTCGACTCCGCGGTGAGGTCGCTCTTCTCGGTGAAGGACTACTTCGTGGCCGAAGAGGGCGCCGCCGAGTACAAGGTGGTCTACGAGCAACGGTCCGGCCCGAACTTCCTGAAGCTCCTTGAGGTGCTGAGGAAGCCCGACTACTCGGCCCAGCTCTACGGGGACCCCGAGAACGCTACCCTCGTGGTCGTGAAGAACCCACCTCCGCCGCCGCCAGAGCTCAAGCTCAAGCTCAGCGCGCCCGCGTTCCTCTTCCTGCTCACGCTGCTTTCGGTCCTGGTCACGGGCTACGTGGTGGCCGTGATCTTCCCCCAGGTCTCGCCGGGGGGCTCCTCGATCGAGATGGGGGTGGGGTTCGTGGCGGCGCTGGTCGCGGTCTTCGGCGTCCGCTACCTCGCCCAGAGGTACGGGGCAAGGCGCGGCGGCTTCTCCTTCCTCTCCTACTATCTGCCGAACATCCCGATCTTCATCGCCCTCCCGACCATGTACTTCCTCCCCACCTTCGGGGCGGTCAGCTTTCCCGGCGCTCCTCCGGCGAACAGGAACAAGCTCTTCGACTTTTACCTCATCGGCGCGCTCGTCATGGTCGTCGTGGCGCTCGTGATCTCTATCCTGGGCGCCGGCACCTCCGTCATCCTGACGCAGGCGCAATACGCGGCCATCTCCGCCGGGAACCAGACGGCTACCATCCAGACAAACCCCAGCCTCCTCCAGGCAGGCGTGCTGTCGCTCTCGCAGAGCTTCGGGTTGATGGGACAGGTCCCCGTCGGCGGGACGCTCATCTTCTCCCCCATCGAGATCGCGGCCTGGCTGGGGCTCCTGCTCGCTTTCTTCAACCTGATGCCCGCAGCGCTCTTCGACGGAGGGAGGATGGCGCGCCTCGCGCTCGGGGACAAGTGGAGCAGGGTTACCACCATCGTGACTGGTCTGTTCTTGCTCGCGACCGACATCCCGGACTATCTGGTGGTCTTCCTCCTCGTCTTCCTGATGGCTGCCTTCCCTGTCCAGGGAGAGACCCGTGACACCATCTCAGGATTGTCCAAGTCGAGGAGGGCCGTCTTCATGCTCGCTGTGGTGGTCGGGCTCCTATGCGTCCCCGTCCCCCAGAGCTTCGTGACCTTCCCGCTCTAGGGGAGGACTGTCTCGCTTGCCCGGGTGACCACGTTGAGCTTCGCGCCCCTGCCTATCGAGGAGAAGACCTTGCCAAGGGCCTCGCCGGAGCCGCGCGCGGTCCTGAACCTGAGCTTCCCTCCCGCGTAGAGCTCAGGGAGTGAGGAGAGGAGCGTGACCGAGTACCTCTCCTTCAGCTCGGTGACGTACGATATCTCTTCGAGGCCGTCAACGTAGGTGCCCTTCCTCAGGAAGCTCTGTGTCATCCGCCCGGTTAGGTACATCTGGAGCGCCTCGGATCCGAGGCCGTCCCTGCACTCCGCGACGAGGACTATCTCCCCGCCCTTCCTCACGCCCTTCAACGCGCCTAGGGCAAGCTTTATCGCGTGGGACAGGGTGTCGTCGTACCCCCTCCCCCCTGCCCCGACCACGAGGCCCTTCGCTTGGGAAACCTCCGCGGTGAGGTAGTGGGCGCGGGCCTGCTTGACGGAGTCGCCCTCGACTATCGAGTATGGCTCGCCCCCTCGCGTGATTATCGTAGCGTAGTCGATGTTCTGGATGGCATCCGCCTCCTGGCGGACCGCCGTGTAGCTCGGTGCGGCCTCGCGCAGTGGCTGCGGGGAGTCGCCGTCGCGCTTCCTGTATGCGAGCCTCCGGGCGCCCGCGATGCAGCCTAGGGCGAGAGCGATCGGCGCATCGACGAATCCGAAGAGCGGGTCGGGCTCTCCCGTTGAGATGGCGAACTTCCTGCCGGGCCCCGCGATGTCCTGAGAGACCTTCCCGCCCTTCTCCTCGGACCCCGGCGCCAGCTCTCCCGGCGGGCGAAGCCTCTCCACGGCCTCCTTGAGCTCCGGGATTGCCGCTTCGACCTTCCTTGGGTTGGAGGAGACGAACTTCAGGCCCTCCCTCGGGACCTTGGCGAGGAGGGCCTTGACCGCCTCCAGTGTCGCGGGCTTGGTATCGCAGATGAACACATGCTCGACGCCCTTCAGCCTCTCCGCGAGGGGGACAACTATCTCATCGACGTGCGACTCCGGCTTGGGGTCGAAGGTCTCCCCGAGGTTCTCCTGCATGAGCGTGACGAGTGACTCGACGTCGCCATAGGGGACCCAGATTTCCATGAGGCGGTTCTATCGCGCGACCCACGCTCGCCGCGTCTATCAAGCTTTGGTCCGTCAGGCAGTCTAGGGCAAATTCCTAGCAGCCTGACTTCGGGGCTTCCGCTCGGAGGATTGGAGCCATCGTCGTCTCGTTCCCCCTCATTGCCTCATCTCTGCCCCGCGCTCCTAGGCGACCTTCACCCAGGCATGGTGTCTTGCAGCGACGCTCGATGTTGACTGCAGCATTGAGGTCGCGAGCGAGCTGACACCCGCATTGTTGGCATCGCCAGCTCCTCTCGGACAGCTTGAGCGTCATGTTCAGGTAGTGACGTAGCTGCCCGGCGAGGCTCAGCCATCCTTTTGTATCGCCTCCGGAGACCTCGTTCCATGGCGTGGAAGCGCAGGAAGGAACTGCTCGAAGAGCTGGCCATGGTGCTCGTGAAGGTGAAGGCCATCCAGTTCGGGACGTTCACCCTCGCCAGCGGGAAGATCAGCTCTTACTACATCGACCTCCGCACGATACCGAGCTACCCCGGCGCTTACAGGACTCTTACCAACGTCTACGGCGAGTTCCTCAGGCACGAGTTCAAGGAGACCAGCTACGACGCCATAGCGGGGATTCCGACGGCCGGGCTTACCCTCTCCTCGCCCGTCGCGCTTATGCTCGAGAAGCCCATGATCTACGTGAGGAAGGACGAGAAGGACCACGGAAGGGGCAAGCTGGTCGAGGGCGTTACCAGGCCAGGGTGGAAGGTCTTGGTCATCGACGACGTCGTCACCACAGGCGGGTCGATACTCTCGGCCATCGAGGCCATCAGGGCAGAGGGCTGCGACGTGGAAAGCGCCTCGGTAGTGATCGACCGGCTGGAGGGAGGCACCGCCGCGATGAAGAAGCAGGGCGTGAAGCTCCACGCGATGACCGACATATTGGAGCTCGTGAAGATACTCAGGTCCAAGGCCCTGCTATCTGCGGAGGAGGCCAACGCGGTCTCCTCGCAGGTGAATAGGCGCTAGACGCTCAGTACACCGTCAGGTCCTTCTTCCCTAGAAGGAAGGGCGGGTTGTTGACTGCCCTGTAGACCTCGCTTTCCCTCTTGGCGCCCGTGCAGACGAGCTTCCCTGAAGCGAAGAGCAGGATCACGGTCTTGGGATCGGCCATCCTGTGGATCAGGCCAGGGAACTGCTCGTGGTGCTACTCCACGTCCACGAAGTTCTTCGTTATCTAATTCAGGTCGACGGTCTGATTGATAGAGGCTGAAGCGAGCACGTTCTCGATGCTAACTGTGAGCTTGGTCTGAGGCATGCAAGTCCCGAACGCATCGCGTACATAACAAGCACAAGAGGCGGGAAGGTTCTTCAGCGCGCAAGTTATATCCGCTGGCTGAGATGGGTTGAAAGCGGGGAAACTCGTCGTTTGTCAGAATCGCACGGTGGAACCGGAAGCCAAGCGCAAGACATGTCTCACGTGGACGGAGGGGGAAGGAAGTCCTCGTCGCGGCGAATCGTGCTAGTCACAATCATCATGGTGGGGTTTGCCGCGCTGACTTGGGCGCCTTCTCTACTCTCAAGAGGCGTGACGGGAACGTCCAGCACATCGACGAACCTGCCGAACATATTCATACCGGCGTGGATTACACTCACCATCTCGACCGTCGTCATCAGCATGTGGTTCGCGAAGCGCCTCTTGGAGGCGGAGAAGTATCGGGACCAAGAGACGGCGCCTCAAGGGGCGCCTGCCCACTCTCACTAGGGGCGTCTCCAGTTCCGCCTGGCGTCCTCTGATCCTTCTGCTTCGCTTCACCTGACGGGCGGAGCTCTGCCAGGAAGACAAAGAGCAGGATTAGCCCGACCAGGGCGTAGTTCCACGGATACGGGATCAGCATCGAGATGAGCCCCAAGTAGGGCACGGCAAGCACGACCACGCCTTTGACGCACTGCGCGGGCACGGGGGGCCACTCGTACGGTTCATCCGGGAGCGGGTTCGTCGCCCGGTCGTCACCCTGGGTAATCAGCCCCTGGCTGGTAACCGCGACAACTCTGTGGACGATGGTCAGGCCCTCGCACGTGCCAAAGTCGGTCGGCTGAACGTAGATTATCACCTGACCGACGTGGATGCTGCTGAAGGGTAGGTTCTCGGTTACAACCAGGTCGCCTATCTCGAGGGTGGGGACCATGCTCTTGCTCACCACGACATAGACGGGGGACGAGCCTAGCGCGCTCCCCACGACAAGCTGCGCCCCGATCACGATTATGATGACAATGAGGACGTAGCTGAGCCCCTTGCTCACGCTCTTGGAGAGTTTCACGGTCTTTCTTGGGGCCTCCTCCTGAGATTGTTAAGGATTCTCGATTTCAAGCCGCAAGTCTTTAGAAGGGTGGGGGCTGCCCTTGCTCCCATGAGGCTCCTCGCCTTCATCGAAGTCCTCATCGTCAACGTCGTCCTGATCGCCCTCCTCGTCTGGATAACCGGGGACTACAACTATCGGACCGCCTACTGGGGGCCCGAGCGTTTTACCCCGAGCACCGTCCGGTACCCGCTCTTGTTGATCACGTCCGCGATGAGTGGGTCGACATCGATACCTGGCCTCCTCACAGTCGACTGGCAGCAGATCGTCCTCCTGGTCCTCGTCGTCACCGACGCCGTCTACGCGTGGACCTCGCTGCGAAGTCGCGCGGGCGCGCGCGGGCCCGAATCGTCGCCCGCGATGCAATAAGATATATCTATCACCAAGAGGCGTTCAGCGGAAGAATGGCGGGGCTCCTGAGCTACCTGCTGCGGAGGATTCTTTTCGCTATCCCCGTCTTCCTCACGGTCTCGGTAATCACCTTCCTGGTGACAAACGCCGCGGGGAACCCGGTGGACATTGTCCGGCTCGGGATAAAGAACGCCACCCCGGCGCAGATAGCGGCGCTCAACGCCTACTTCCACGTCGGTGAGCCCGTCTACACGAGGTACTTCCTCTGGCTCTCAGACTTCCTGCATGGCAACCTCGGCGTCTCCCTCTACTCTGGGACCGTAGCCTCGAAGATCCTACCTTGGACATTGACCACCTTGGAGCTGCAGATTCCGGCGCTCCTGCTCTCTCTCGGGATAGGCATACCTCTCGGCGTCTTTTCCGCGAAGCGCCAGTACTCCAAGAGCGACCTGGCTGTCACCACGACCGCCATCTTCGGGATATCGATGCCCACCTTCTGGCTCGGGATAATGATGATAATCCTCTTCTCGCTCGACCTCCACTTGCTCCCCTCCTTTGGGGCTGTCTCAGCGTTCCCGCCCTACTGGTGGGGCAACATAGTGCTCGACGAGTTGGCCCACGCCATCCTCCCTCTCTTCGTGCTGACATTTGTATCGCTCGCGACGTATGTGCGACTGATACGGGCGAACATGCTCGACGCCCTCCGTCAGGACTACGTACTAGGGGCGAGAGCTAGCGGGCTAAGCGATTTCAACGTGACCTACAAGCACGCGCTCAAGAACGCGGTAACTCCGGTGGTCACGGTCGTCGCCCTCACCTTTGGGTCCGTGCTCGCGGGCGCGCCAGCCTTGGAGACTACCTTCTCTTGGCCGGGGCTGGGCTATGAGTTCGTCGTGGCCGCCACCACTCTGGACCTCCCCGTCGTCCTGGCGATTACGATGATAATCACGATCATGGTCCTGGTCGCGAACGTCGCCCTGGACCTTGTCTACGCTCTGCTCGACCCGCGGGTGAGGATATCCTAATGCAGGAGGAAGTCCGACTTCCGAGGCAGCCAGAGGCCCATTCCCAGCGCGGCGCGGGGCAGTGGGCCGTCGCGTGGCGGAGGTTCAGGAGGAACAAGTCCGGCCTCGCAGGGCTCGCGATGGTCGCGTTCTTCGGGTTTCTCGCAGCGTACGGCATCTTCCTAGACCCCATCCCTGCGAGGAGCTACGCGTGCCTTTACCATGGGTGCACCAACCTCCCGCCCTTCACGAACTGGGCCCATCCCCTGGGGACCGAGCCCTCCGGCATCGACGTTTGGCAGGAGATCATCCACGGGAGCGCCGGAGACCTCTACGTGGGCGTCGGGGCCACGGCGATCGCAGTCGCCATCGGCGTGGTAATCGGAGCCATCGCCGGGTACCGGGGTGGCGTCGCGGGCGCGCTGCTCTTGGGGGTCACTCAGATATTCTTCACGCTGCCTGTGCTCGTCTTTATCCTCTTGTTCGCGAGGATCTTCATCCTCGAGGTGGCGGCGGGATTCGGCCTCACGCTCATCGTGTTGATTCTCGGCTTATTCGGATGGCCGTCGATTTCGTTCATCGCAAGGGGGGAGATATTCAGGATAAGGGAACTCGAG
>Ga0209415_10002634_pt1 | contig 33503 bp, 33 predicted proteins | sample PeaSoiSIISIP2007_FD_187696 | JGI IMG/M metagenome (GOLD analysis project Ga0209415, IMG submission 187696) | Peat soil microbial communities from Weissenstadt, Germany - SII-SIP-2007 (SPAdes) (version 2) | ecosystem: Environmental > Terrestrial > Soil > Wetlands > Peat | place: Germany... | reverse complement strand
CGGGGGACTCCTGCCAGGGATCGGGGGACTCCTGCCAGGGATCGGGGGACTGCTGCCAGGGGCCGGCGACCGGGGCCGGGGCTGAGCCAGGATCTGCTGCCGCTGATCCGGCGAGCGGGCTGACGGCGGCGGCCTTGATCGCCTCATCCAGTACCGATTCGCTGCGCAGCCTGGCCTCGTAGGCGTGCTTGCCGCCGCGCGCGCCGAACAGGCGCCTGTTCAGCACCAGATACACGACCAGGATGACGTTCAGCAGGAACAGCGCCAGCTTGGTCACGGTGAACTTGTCGTAGAGCTCGTAGATCTCGATGGGCAGGAACAGCGAGGTCGCGACCATGGCGAAGTACTCGCCCCAGCGCTGGGCCAGCCACAGGCCGATGCCCTCGATCAGCGAGACGACGGCCAGACCGCTGACCCCGGCGGCGATCAAGGTGAGCTTGGACTGGCTGATGTGCAGAATCCGGCGGATCAGGGTGATCACACCGGACTTGTCGGCATTGAAGCCGAGCTGATGGGCGATGGACCGCACGATCGGAAGCTCGCGGTTGAACGCCTGGGTAATGGTCAGCCTGGAGTGCGCGAACCGCCAGATCCCGTAGGCGAAAGCCCCGAACAAGAGGAACCGGAAGAAGCGCTCAATCGCGAACAGCCGCAGGATGATGTCGCTGCGGATCTCCTTGCCCCGCCGGATGACCGGCGCCTCGGACGCGGGACCGCTGGAATGTGGCTGCCCGCTGACATAGGTTCCGCATCGGAGGCAGCGCCACGCCTCGCCGGACGATGTCAGGGCGCGCATGTGCTCCCTGATGTGAGCCTCGTCAGGAGCGTAAGTAATGTGCCCAGCGCGGCCGCACCGGTACAGGCTCCAATCCATGTGTCGCAGCCTACGGCAGGCAACGCCGGATTCAAGTCCGTTGCGGTCGCTAGAGGCCGCTCGGCCGGTTTGCGAGCGTCCTGCCCTCTGGTGCGTGCCGTCCGCAGGATCCGGGTCCGGTCTGCTGGGGTGCGCGGTCCGCCGGATGCGCGTCGGGTACTCGTGCCGCCGCATGGTGGCTGGCTCATCGCGGTCGCCCCTACGCTGACTGGGTGGAATTCGGTGATGTGATCTCCAGGCGGCGAATGGTACGGGCGTTCACCGCCGAGCCAATTGACCCGGCCGTCGTTCGGCGACTGCTGACCGCGGCCAATCGTGCGCCGTCGGCCGGATTCAGCCAGGGGTACGCGCTGCTTGTGCTTGAGCAGCCCGACCAGCTGAGGCCATTCTGGGAGCTGCTCAGCTTCCAGAACGGGGACGACGACGGCTCTGGTCCAGCCTGGGACCCGGTGATCCGTGCGCCGCTCGTGATCGTGCCGCTGTCGTGCAAGGACATCTACCTCGACCGGTACGCCAGGGAGGACAAGGGCTGGACCGACCGGGACGAAGCGCGCTGGCCGGTGCCTTACTGGCACATCGACGCCGGCTTCATGGCGCTGCTGATGCTGCTCGCCGCGGTCGACGAGGGCCTGGGCGCGCTCTTCTTCGGTATCCCTCCCGTGCTGATCGGGTCGTTCCGTAATCTGTTTGGCGTACCTGAGCAGTACCTGCCGATCGGCGCGGTCGCCATCGGGCACCCCGATCCGGCAGCGGACCGGGGCGGCTCGTCTCGCGTGATCAAACGGCTCAGTCTCGATGAGCTAGTGCATCACGGCCGGTGGTGACGCGACCAATGGCGGACTGGAGCTGGGCCGGGCCGATGATCGACACCCGGCCGCTGTTCCCGGCCGAGCGGCGCCGGCTGCTTGGCGCGCTCGGAAGCCTCGATCATGCCGACTGGCAGCGGCCGACGGTATGTCCGGGCTGGAGCGTGCACGATATCGCCGGGCATCTGCTGCACGACTACCTCAGAGGGCTTTCCGGCGGCCGGGACGGCCACCCGGGTGTCTGGCTTCCGTGCGAGGATCTGCCCCGCGCGCTAGCCCAGGTAAACGAGCAGTTCGTGGCTCAGGCTCGCGGGCTCAGCCCGGCCGTGCTGATCGACCTGCTCGCGCACCTTGGCCCGCAGCTCGATGTCTACTGGGCGGGCCTGGATCTGGATGTCATCGGCAGCATCGACGTGTGGTGGGCCGCACCGGATGTCCCCGCGCCGGTCTGGCTCCATGTCGCCAGGGAGTACACCGAATGCTGGGTGCACCAGCAGCAGATCAGGGACGCGGTGGGCAGGCCGGGAGCGGACGAGCCCGAGCTGATGCACCCGGTGATCGACACGTTCCTCCGGGCGCTGCCGCGCACCTTGCGCGACGTTCAGGCCGCCCCGGGCACGGCACTGCGGATGGTGGTCGAGGGCGTCGCGGGCGGCACCTGGACGGTCAGTCGCGATGAGGCGGCCTGGTCCATGGGCGGGGACCCCGATCCGGAGCGGATCACGTCGCTCGAGATCGGCGCCGACACGGTCTGGCGGCTCGCCACCGGCGGCATCTCGGCCGAGGCGGCGCGGGCGGTGACGCGGCTGCACGGCGATGAGGCCCTCGGGCGTGCCGCGCTCGCGATCGTCGCCATCATCCGCTGACTACCGGCTCGACCGGCCGAAGGACCCGCCCGGCGGATCGCTGGTGAGCAGGATCAGGATCGTGAGCCCGGCCAGGCAGACGATCGTCGTGGTGACACCTGGCCACAGGGTCAGGCCGACCACGAGCGCCGCTGTCCAGACTGCGAGTGCTATCCAGCCCTGCCAGCTGGCCGGGGACAGCCCCCAGCCGAATCGCCTGGGCCCGAACCAGGCGGTCCTCGTGATCCGCGTGCGCATCGCCGTCATTCCTCCGATGCGGCTAAGGCCAGGCTGCGCCAGCGCAGCGACATCGCGCTTCTCTGTTCAGCGAAAACTCGCCGGATCGCTGCCGGTCCGGGCAGCTGCCGCAATGACCAACGTAGCAACGTCGTTGGGGGGAGGATATAGAGCGTGGCGAACCTGCTGATTGACGACGACGCGGTCACTGTCGAGCTGTCCGCGATCGAGAAGTTCGAGGCATTGCACGGCAACGTGACGGTGCCGCGATCGGCCATTGCCGGCGTCCGGACGGTGCCCGACGGCATGGACGAACTGCACGGGCTCAGGATGCCCGGCACCGGTGTTCCCGGCGTGGTCATGGTCGGGACGTGGCGGGATCACGAGATCGTCACCTTCGCGGTCTGTCATGGTCGGCGGCCTGCCGTGGTCATCGATCTGACCGATCAGGTCTACGACCGGCTGGTCATCACCGTCGATGATCCCGACGAAGCGATTGCCAGGCTGAACTGATCCGCTCGCCAGGTCGGCCGGGCGGTGGATCCCGGTCCGGACGTGTTGCCGGGCTGACCTGGGGGGCTCGCCAGGCGGCGGGGCGGTGGATCCCGGTCCGGACGTGTTGCCGGGCTGACCTGGGGGGGCTCGCCAGGCGGCGGGGCGGTGGATCCCGGTCCGGACGTGTTGCCGGCCTGACCTGGGGGGGCTCGCCAGGCGGCGGGGCGGTGGATCCCGGTCCGGACGTGTTGCCGGCCTGACCTGGGGCGCTCGCCGCCAGCGCGGAATTCCCCGTCGTTCATGCTGGCGGCGGACCGCGGTCGTGGTCGGCGGTCGCTCCGTCTCAGTCGCAGTAAGTCGGCTGGGCCAGCGCCAGCTCTTGCGGCTGGGCCAGCGGCGACGCCAGCGGCCGGGCGCCGGTCAGGATGCCGTCCGCCAGCACGAGCACCTCAGGACAGACTGCCATGAGCGCTTCACGGTCGCCCCCGGCCGCGATCAGCGCGGAGTCCCGCTCAAGGTCGTGGATCACGTCGGTCAGGAAGGCCAGGTCCGGCGTCGGCAGGCCGTCTAGCAGGCCGTCGATGAGCAGCAGGTCCGGCTGGTGCACGGCGGCCGCGGCGATCCGGGCCCGTCTGACGACCGGATCAGGCGCCGATCGCACCGCTACCTCGGCCCACGGCGTCAGCGCCAGCCGATCGAGTATCGCCGCGACTAGCAGGTGCCGGTCGTGGCCAGGATGGCAGGCTACCCGGGCCGCGTGCTCGACCAGCCCTCGGATTCGGAGGCCGGGCCGAAGCCGAGCGCAGTGGCGTGCTATCCCGATTCGGCTGCGGACGGTCGAGCGGGCGCTGGCCTCGGACATGTCCTGACCAAGGATGTGCAAGGTGCCGTAGTCTGGCTGGATCTGGCCGGCCAGCAAGTCGATCAGGGCCGTGGAAGCTGCCTGGCTGCTTGTCAGGATGCCAAGTGCCGCGCCGCCAAGATCGGACGGATCGAGCCTGAAGCTGGCTGATCTCAGCGGCCAGCCAGCTCCGCGCCTGACGCCGACTCCGGCGGCGAGCACCGGGCCGGTCGTCCTGATGGCGTGACCGGACTGCATGCAGGCCCCCGATCTCGCCTCGGTCACGTGCTCCCCAAGCAACGGAATATAACTCGCTGTAAACATGCGTGTCCAAGACGTCACGGGCGGGGCGCGGGTGTATTTGCGCAGGTCGCCGGCGTGGTACCGGGAAGCCAGCGCGGCGGCGAGCCAGATCGAGCGGATTCGCGGGGATCCGGTGCGAGTTGCGGACGGTGCGGCATGCCCGCGCCGGGCGCGGGCGTGCGGAACGCGGGCGGGCCGAGAGCGGACCGGGCGCGGGACCGGCGGGGGCGCGGGCCGGCCGAGCGCAGGCTGGCCAGACCGAGGCCGGTACGTTTATGGCTGTGCGCAAGCCGATGGATCTGCCCTTCGATCCGATCGAGCGCGCGGCCGCGATCTGGCAGCGCCGGTTCGGTGATTCCCGCGCCATGGCGGCGGTCACCTCGGTCATGCGGGTGCAGCAGATCCTGCTCGGTGAGCTAGATGCCAGGCTGCGGCCATATGGCCTGACCTTCGCCAGGTACGAGGCGCTTGTGCTGCTCAGCTTCAGCCGCGCCGGCGCCCTGCCGCTCCGGCTGATCGGCGAGCGGTTGATGGTGCACCCGACCAGCGTGACCAACACGATCAACCGGCTGGAACGCCAGGAACTTGTCGTCCGGCGGCCTAACCCGCAGGACCGGCGCGGGACCCTGGCCGAGATCACCCCAGCCGGGCGCGACGTGGTGCAGCGGGCCACGGCCGACCTGATGGCGGCGGGCTTCGGGATGACCGGCTACGACGACCGGGAACTTGAGCAGATGTTCGGGCTGCTCCGGAGGCGGCGAGTGGCGGCGGGCGACTTCACGGGATGACCTGCCAGTGCCAGATCTGGCCGCCGTCGCGCGTGATGTAGATCTCGTGCAGCCCCTGGTCGGCCGGCACGGCGACACCCTCCGTGGTGGTCGTCATGCCGACGTAGCTGAAGCCGCGGCCCGGCGCGGGCCCGCCCAGGTTCGCCTGGTGCCAGGTGCTGGCGTCCGCGGAGTAGTAGATGCCCGACTCAGTCGCGAGCACCAGGTTGCCTCCCGGGGCCGCGGCCAGGGACATGGCCGTTCCGGACGCCTGCACCGGGCCCCGTGCCTGCCAGGTCAGGCCGCCGTCGGCCGAGGCGTAGAGGATCAGGGATCCGAGGGTGACCGGCCCCGAGCTGCCCGGAACGCTGGTGCAGACCAGGTAGAGGCTGCCAGATCCCGGTGCCAGCAGCCCGGTCCCTGGCTGCCAGCTCAGCTGCCTGGGCGTCCGAAGGCATGGCGGGGTGCTCGGCGAGCCGTTCGGCACCTGGTGCCACCCGCCGCCGTTCACCGGCCCGGCGAAGAGGGCGCCGTGGGCGAGCAGGTAACCGGTCTGGCCGGTGAGCTGGAGGCCGCCGGGGGAGACCGGACGCCTGGCTGAGGTTCCCGGCACCTGTGCCCAGTGGTCGGAGCTGGAGCTGGCGGCCGCTGACAGCACCTGGAAGCCCGTGCAGTCCGACGCGTAGCCTAGGCCGGTCCCGGACCCTGTGCAGGTCGCGAGCACAGCGAAGGCCCGGTCACCGACCGTCGAGAGGTCGACCACCACCTGGCCGGCCGGGAGCCCCCTGATCTGAGTCCAGGTCCGGCCGCCGTTGTGAGTCGCGAAGAGCTGCGGCCCGAACGCCCATCCGTCGACCGTCCCGTTCGGCGCCTCGAGGAACCGGATCTGGCTGACGCCGCTGGACCCGTTCGGCGGTCCGGCCGCGAGCGCGCTGGCACCGAACCAGGTCTGGCCGTAGTTCGTGGTACCGGCCACTGTGGTGCAGGAGAGCTTCGGGCACGGCGGGCCGGACTGGCCGATGGCAGCCCCGACCTTCGGCGAGACGAAGGTCACCGAGGATGGGCGGAACGCGGGCGGCGCCGGATTCGATGTGTCCGACAGCCCGGTTCCTGGCCTCGGCCTCGGCCCGGTGGACGGCCGCGAAGATCCCGCAGAGGTCGGGTTCGGCGCGGGGGAACCCGGAGCGCTGGTGCCGGCGGGCACGGACCCGCCGTGCGAAGCCTGGCCCGCGGCGACCTTCGCCGCCCCGTTGCTGCCTGGAAGCAGAGTGGCGGCGATCTGCGGCGCGGTCGCCACGGCGGCGATGATCACGAGGGCGCCTGCCGCGGTCGCCACCGCGCGCACCGTCCTACGCCGGCGCGCCTGGTGCGATACTCGCTGGAATGTTCCCGGCCGCGGTGGAATCAGCTCGACATCTGAGCCGAGCCAGTCCTCGATCGGGTCGTGTCGCTCAGTCACCTGCATCACCCACGGCAGCCTTGAGCCTGGCGCGCGCGTGATACAGGTCGGCCTTCACCGTTCCCTCTGGGCGGCCAAGCATCGCGGCGACCTCCTTGACGCCGAATCCAGCGTAGTAGTGCAGCAGGAACGCGCTTCGCAGCCGGGGCGGCAGTCCCTCGATCAGCGCCCGCACGTCTACGTCCTGGGCTGGGTGACAGGCTGGATCCTGCGGGACGGCCGCGATGATGGTCCTGATCGCGCGCCGCTCCCGACCTGACTTGCGCCAGTGATCCCTGATCAGGTTCGTGGCGATCATGTAAAGGTAGCTCTGCGGGTTGTCCAGTCCTGACCACCGGGCCAGCAGCCGGGTGAACGCCTCTGAGGCGATCTCGTGCGCTGTTTCGTCATCGTCGACGAGGCGCCGGACCCAGCCCGCGAGCCTGGGGTAGCACGCGTTGAACAGATCCTCCGCAGCCTCGCGATCGGCGGATCGGAGCCTGGCCACTGAGCTCCCTTGCCTGGCCGCCTGCGCTGACGGCAGGACCCATGACGCCTGCACGGTCACCACGTCACCGGTCATCGCGGGGCAGCCGTGTCACTGGCGGGATTTCGCATTCGTTCTACCACACATTCGGCATGTCTTGGGCCAAAGCGTGAGTCATCTGGCATCCGGCTGCTCTCACGTTCGCTGAGACGACGCAGGTGTTCAGTTGGTTGCAAGTCCGCGACCGGTCTGGGCGGCGCAGCGCGGCATAGACTGGACTCACCCAGTTAGTAGGACGTCCTACTACCTGGGTCGCAGCAGGGCGTTTCAGGTGCCGGAGGACAGATCATGACTGCTCAGCCTGGTGAGCCGGCCGGTGCCAGCAGCGACGGCCGTGCCCGCTGGCAGCGCCGGTACGATCGCGCCACGCTCAGGGACGCGGACTTCACCACCTTGTCCGGGCTCGCGGTCGAGCCGGTCTACGGGCCGCCGGATGGCGCCGTAGTGCCCGGCTTCGAGCGGATCGGCTGGCCGGGCGAGTTCCCGTTCACCCGCGGGCTCTACCCGGCCGGATATCGCGGCAGGACCTGGACCATCAGGCAGTTCTCCGGCTTCGGGAACGCCGTGCAGACGAATCAGCGGTACAAGATGCTGCTGCAGGCGGGCGGCGGCGGCCTGTCCGTCGCCTTCGACATGCCGACTCTGATGGGCCGCGACTCCGACGACCCGCGATCGCTTGGCGAGGTGGGGCACTGCGGCGTGGCCATCGACTCGGCGGCCGACATGGACGTGCTCTTCGGGGGGATACCGCTCGCTGAGGTCACTACGTCGATGACGATCAGCGGACCCGCGGTTCCGGTGTTCTGCATGTACCTGGCAGCCGCCCGGCGTCAGGGCGCCGACATCGGGAAGCTGAACGGGACCCTGCAGACCGACATCTTCAAGGAGTACATAGCGCAGAAGGAGTGGCTCTTCCCGCCTGAGCCGCACCTGCGGCTGATCGGCGACCTGATGGAGTACTGCGCGGCCGAGATACCTGACTACAAGCCGCTCTCGGTCTCCGGCTACCACATCAGGGAGGCGGGCTCCACGGCCGGGCAGGAACTGGCGTTCACGCTCGCGGACGGGTTCGGCTATGCCGAGCTCGGCCTGTCCCGCGGCCTGGACATCGACTTGTTCGCACCGGGCCTGTCCTTCTTCTTCGACGCGCACATCGATTTCTTCGAGGAGATCGCCAAGTTCCGTGCCGCCCGCCGGATCTGGGCGCGCTGGATGCGCGACGTCTACGGCGCGCGAACCGAGCGTGCGCAGTGGCTGCGATTCCACACCCAGACCGCCGGTGTCTCGCTGACCGCTCAGCAGCCAGACAACAACGTGGTGCGCACCGCGATCGAAGCGCTTGCGGCGGTTCTCGGCGGGACCAACTCGCTGCACACCAACGCGCTCGACGAGGTGCTCGCGCTGCCGAGCGAGAAGGCGGCCGAGATCGCGCTCCGCACTCAGCAGGTGATCATGGAAGAGACCGGCGTGGTCAACGTCGCCGATCCGCTCGGCGGTTCGTGGTACATCGAGGCGCTGACCGACCGGCTGGAGGCCGAGGCGGAGGACGTCTTCGCCAGGATCCGGGCGATGAGCCAGGATGGGTCGATGACCGGCGGGATCCTGAGAGGGATCGAGGACGGCTGGTTCATGGCCGAGATCGCGGAGGCCTCGTTCGCCTACCAGAGGCAGCTTGAGAAGGGCGGCAAGCGGGTGGTCGGGGTGAACTGCCACACGAACACGGTGGAGAAGCCGGTGGAGATCCTTCGAGTCAGCCATGAGGTGGAGCTGGCTCAGGTTCGTGAGCTGTCCCGGCGTCGCGGGAGCCGGGACCAGGCGGCCGTGGACGCCGCCATCGGCGCCATGATCGAGGCCGCCAGGTCCGGCCGGAACATGATCCCCCCGATGATCGACGCCTCGATGGCGGAGGCGACTCTCGGGGAGATCTGCGGGGCGCTGCGGGATGAGTGGGGGGGGTACTTCGAGGCTCCCGCGTTCTGAAAGGCCTGTGGTCTGAGAGTCCAGCGTTCTTAGATGCCGAGTTGATAGCCCGAGTCTGGAAAAAGCGTCATGCGAGTGACGGGACAACGATGTTGGTAGCCGGGTTATCTGGACGCCTAAGCCGTATCGTTGTGGCCTACCCCTATCGGGAATGACAGGGAGGATTCCGGTTCAGATGCATCACTCGGAGCGCGCCATCGATCGCCCAGTGCGGGAGACGGGACCAGCCGGGTCGCGCGGCGTGCGGCAGGCATCGCCGGTCAGATCGGGCGCGGTCCCCCCGCTCGCCGACGGCTTCATCACCAGGTCGGAAACGGCGCCTGGTCTTGGGGCCGCGCTGGTTCCTGGCGCCGCGGTGGTACTCGCGAACGACCACGTGGCTGCTGAGGGCATGCGGGACTGGCTGCGCTCGAGCGGAAAGACTCAGCTCGCCGTGTACCTGGCCGAGTCGCTGTGGCAGTCCCGCGGGGTAGACCTGCTCGTCTGGGTGGTCGCGACGAGCCGGGCATCGGTGCTGTCGGGCTATGCGGAGGCGGCGGCGGCGATGGGAGCCGATCTTGTCGGTGACGCCGAGGCCGTCGCTGCGCGATTCGTGAGCTGGCTTGGCGAGACCAACCGGAACTGGCTGGTCGTGCTTGACGATCTTTCTGAGGGCGCGGATCTGGATGGGCTGTGGCCGCAGGGACCGACTGGCCGGGTCCTGATCACGACGATCAACTCCGCGCCCGGAACCGAAGAGCACCGGACGCTGATACTCCCGGTCGGCGTTTTCAGCCCTCGCGAGGCACTGAACTACGTGATGGGCCGCCTCACCGTGAACCGGGACCAGCGCCTCGGAGCGATAGACCTCCTCGAAGATCTTGGCTGCGAGCCGCTGGCGCTGGCTCAGGCGAGCACGATGATCGCGAGTTCGGGGGTGTCGTGCCGCGACTACCGGGACCATTTCGCGCGTCGGCGGGAGCAGCTGGCTGAGGCTGGCGGCAAGCCGTCGGCTGCCGAGGTCACCTGGACGCTCTCCGCCGAGCACGCGCAGCGGCTATCGCCGGGCGGGGCCGCTCAGCTGCTGCTCGCGATCGGCGCGCTGCTCGATGGCAACGGTATTCCCGGGGGAGTGTTTACCTCGTCAGCCGCGTGTGAGTATCTCGCCAGAGAGGGCGCCGAGAGCTCGGCGGATCCGAAAGGCGCCAGGGACGCGCTGCTTTGCCTGGAGCGGGCGGGTCTGCTGACGATCGACTCGTCGGGAACGCCGCCGATGATCCGGCTCAGCCCGGTCGTCCAGGCCGCGGTCCGGTCGACCTTCCCCGGCGACATGCTGGACCGGGCATCGAGAGCGGCAGCGGACGCGCTGCTCGAGGTGTGGCCAGAAGACAGCCCGCAGCCCTGGTCTGCCCAGAGCCTGCGGTCATGTGCGAGCAGCCTGCAGCAGGCCGCCGGGGACCGGCTCTGGATCAGTGGCTGTCACCCGGTGCTGGTGCGGGCCGGGCGAAGCCTGGACGGCGCGCGCCTGACCCGTCCTGCCGTCGCTTACTGGAAAGAGCTCGCCGCGGTCAGCGACCGGCTTCTCGGGCCAGGCAACCCCGACGCCAGGGTGGCGGGCATCCAGCTAGCGGGCGCGCTGCTGGCGGCCGGACAGGCGGCGGAGGCCGTTCCCTGGTTTCAGTGGGTTCTCGACGGCAGAGCCCGCGCGTTCGGGCCCGATCATCCGAGCACGGCCGCGGTCCGGGTCAGCCTCGGCCGCGCGTTCGTGGCCGCGGGCCAGCCCCGCGAGGCGGTGACGATCCTCGAGCAGGCTGTCGCGGACTACGAGCGCGTGCGCGGCGCCGGTCATCTGGACACCATCGGAGCGCAGGATGAGCTGGCCGCTGCCTGCCTTGCCGCTGGGCAGATCGCTGACGCGACCCGGCTGTACCGGCGTACCCTCTCCGACCGGGAGCGGATTCAGGGACCGCAGCACCCTGACACCATGACCACCCGCCAGCAGCTAGCCGGCACCTACCTGGCCGATGGCCGGGTCAAGGACGCCATTGCCCAGTACAAGCGGGTGCAGGCCGACCGCGAGCGCGTCCTCGGACACGATCATCCCGACACGATCGCGGCCTGCGGAGATCTCGGCTCCGCCTATCATTCGGCGGGCCGGATGGCCTCCGCGCTGCGGCTCCACGAGCAGGCCTGCGCGGACTCCGAGCGGGTCCTTGGCGCCGATCATCCGGACACCCTGGCGCGCCGTGCCAGCCTGGCGCACGCGTACTACAAGGTAGGCCGGCTGACCGACGCCACGACCCTGCTCCGTGACACGGTGGCACGATGCGAGCAGGTACTTGGACCGCGCGATCCGCTCACCAAGGCAGCGCGGGAGAGCCTGACCAACATAGCGGGAAGATGATCTTCCCGCGGTGCTTCAGCGGTCTCCTGGCGTCGCGCCCGTCGAGCGGGTCCGGCGATGTCCAGGTGCGCGTCCCTGACCGTCGCTCTCCCGCTGGATCTGGAAGAACGGCGATCGCAGGACGAGGCGCGCCGCGAGCATCAGGATCAGGCCGAGCGCGACGATGCCGACCATCGACCATAGTTCCGCCGCCCCTGCGGTCTGGAGCGACTGGACCAGGATCCAGCCGAGGAACCCGGCCGCGCCGAGCGGAAGCAGGCCGAGGATCAGGAAGTCCCAGGCGCCTGAGAAGACACGTCGCCGGTAGTACACGATGGCTGCGAGCGCGGTGAGGATGTAGAAAATCGAGAAGAGCAGGCCGGTCACGTTGATCACGTCGTAGAACGCGTTCTGAACCGACGTAGCCAGGTAATAGACGGTGCTGATTGCGACTATCAGCAGGCCCACGATGATGCTGGCGGCGACCGGGGTCGCGAATCGCCGTGACACGTTGCTGAGGAACTCGGGCAGTGCCCGGTAGCTCGCCATTCCGTAGACAATCCGGGCACTGAGCACGATGCCTGTGCCGGTCGTGGCGATCACCGACAGCGCGATAGAGAGCGCCATCGCCTTCGCCCACCCGCCGCCGCCGAGTGCCTGAGCCACCTCGACGAGAGCGGTGCCGTTGGCCGATGCGACCTTGAGCTTGGCTGGCGAGAGCACTCCCTGGAAGCCGACTTGCGCGAACGTGTAGATGATGGCGAGGAGCCCGACCGCGAGGATCGCTGCCCGGCCCGGGTTGGTGCGCCGGTGCTTCACCTCTTCGTTGACATATAGCGTGCCGTCCCAGCCGCCGTACACGAACACCGCGACGAGGAACCCGGCCACGGCGCTGCCGTGCCCGCCGATTCCGCTGAGGCTGAACCAGCCCTTGGTTATGTGCACGCTGCCCGGATGGTGTCCGAGTACCCATACCAGGCCGGCGACCGCCAGACCGATCAGGATCAGATACTCGACCAGTGCCATGCTGACCTGAGCACGTGCGGTGATCCTGATGCCGACGACCGCGATCACCAGCATGACGAGACCCACGGCGACGCCGATCCCGATATCGGCCCAGGTGCTCGTGGAGTTGGAGCCGAACACGGCGAGAACCGACGGCCCGAGCAGGAGGACCTCGGCGACCGTTCCGATGATGTACGCCGCCACCATCAGCCATCCGGTCAGGAAGCCGAGGTACGGGCTGATCGCGCGGCCGACCCACTCGAACGAAGCGCCGCAGTTGGCGTTCCACATGTTGCACCGGCGGTAGGCGTTGGCGATGATCAGCATGGGAATCGCGGTGAGGATAAGGATCGGACCGCTGCCGTAGGCGGTCGCCACGGCAAGTCCGGCCAGCGACAGTCCAACTGTCGCGGCGGGCGCGGACGAAGCCATGCCGATGACCGTGTCCTGCACGACGCCGATCGCGTCGGGCTGCAGCCGGGCCGCGGGGGCCGGTGCGATACCTGCGACGGCAGCGGCGGATCGATCCGTCATATGTTCTCCTCTAGCAGCCCATGTTGCCGGATATGTGCGCGGTCCATCACACTGCGGAATCATATCGATCATGACCGGTATCAGACGACAAACGCCAGGATAATTCCGTTCGGACTGAGTATTCGCACCGCCCCTGGTGCTTGTCTGATGCAGTAGCAGGTGATTGATCAGCTGCGGACCGTATCTGCTGGCCTCGCGTGCCGGAGGATAAGGATCTCGCTGGCCGTCGGCTGTCCTGGCGGCACAAGATGGACTGTTTCTGCCCGTGTCAGGCTCGACGGGTTCCCGCGATCCCGGACCGGCGCCCGGGTACGCTGCCAGTTCGGGATCGCGAATCTGCGGAGGATGCCCATGCCGACCGTCGCCGGGGATGCCGCGGGTCAGAGCGCGGCCAGCGGGAATGCGGCACGCGAGAACGCGGCCAGCGGGAATGCGGCACGGGAGAACGCGAGGAGCGCCGTCAGCGCGCAGGTCCTGCGGCGCTGGCAGGCCCTAGATCCGCTTTTGCCCGCGCCGCGCGCTCCCGCGGGATGCGGCGCCGACTTAATCGTCGCCGGCGCAGGCCCTGATCCGGCAGCCATCGGGACCTGCGAGCACTGGGAGGGGGCACCCGGGTCGCTGGACCTGACCTGGGGCGCGGCGCGAAGGTTCCAGCTCACTGCCTGGCCGGCCAGCCCGGATGTCGCGGCCGGCCTGGACCGGTTGCTGTCCAGTTGGCGCGAGCATCTGACCGGGCTGCCGGGGGCGCACGGCGACGACACGGCGGCGGTCATCACCTGGCCCAGCCGGGACATCGACGGAGTGGCGACCCTGCTGCGGCACGGTCTCGCACCGCTGGCCGTCATCGCAGCACGCCCGGCAGGCCGGCGCGCCGTCCGGGCAGCCCGACCTGGTGCGCGGCGACCGACCAGCGCGGCGGCGGATCCGGGGCGTGCGGCTGTGGAACCGGGGCGTGCGGCGGGGGATCCGGGGTGTGCGGCGGCGGGTCCGGGGCGTGCGGCGGTGGAACCGGGGCGTGCGGCGGTGGATCCGGGGCGTGCGGCAGGGGATCCGGGGCGTGCGGCGGCGGGTCCGGGGCGTACAGCAGCGGCCGATCCGGGTCGTGCAGCGGCCGATCCGGGTCGTGCAGCGGGGGATCCGGGGCGTGCGGCGGCGGGTCCGGGCCGAGACACCGACCGGGCGCGACAGGACCTCCGGATCAGGCGCGCTATGCCAGCGGACATCGACGCGGTGGTCCGCCTCGGGATGGAGGTGATCAGGTTCGATGCTCATTTCGGCGGCGTGACCGAGCGCCCGGATACGGCAGACGCGCTCAACCGCCAGGCAGCCGGGATGCTAGCCGAGCCGGATGCCTGGATCTGGCTGGCCGAACGCGGCGGCACGCCGGTCGGCATGCTGTACGCCGAGCGGCCGGAGTCCGCGAGCTGGATCGCCCCGATGGTGCGGCTGTCGCCGGTCGCCTATCTCGAGCTGATGGTGGTCCTGCCCGGCGAGCGCGGCCGCGGTGTCTCGGCCGCGCTGACCGAGCGATTCCACCGCGAGAGCGACGCGGCCGGCGTGGCCGTGACGCTGCTGCACTACGCGCAGCTCAATCCGCTGTCCGCGCCGTTCTGGAGTCAGCAGGGGTACCGTCCGCTCTGGCTCATCTGGGAAGCCAGGCCGGCCGCCGCCCTCCGCTGATACTGCTCCGCCGACACGGCGCGGCAGTGCGGCTGGCCGGCCTGGCCGTGGCGGCGTGCGGGGCGCGCTGTGCGCTCCGCCGGGACGCCGCCACGGCCGGGCCCGGGCCCTGGGCTAGCTGGCGATCTTGCGCGCGTCGCTTTCCCGGCTGATCTGGAAGAACGGCGACCGCAGGACGAATCGCGCGGTGAGCATCAGGATCAGGCCGACGCCGACGATGCCGACCAGTGACCAGATCTGCGGCTTGGGCGCGATCTGCAGCGACTTCACGACGATCCAGACGAGGAAGCCGGCGGAACCGGCCGGGAGCACGCCGAGGATCAGCGCGTCCCGCCCGCTTGTCACGATGCGGCGCCGGTAATACACCATCGTGGCCAGAGCGGTGAGGATATAGAAGACCGCGAACAACAGGCCAGTAACGGCCACCACGTCGTTGAAGGCATTCTGAACCGAGGTAGTGAGCAGGTACACGGCGCTGAGCGCGACGATCAGCACGCCGACGATGACGCTAGCGGCGACGGGGGTGGCAAAGCGGCGGGACACGTCGCTGAGGAACGCGGGCAGCGCTCGGTAGCTCGCCATGCCGTAGACAATCCGGGCGCTGAGCACGATGCCGGTGCCGGTTGTGGCGATCACCGACAGCGCGAGCGCGAGCGCCATCATCTTCGCCCAGCCACCGCCACCCAGAGCCTGGGCAATGTAGACGAGGACGGAGGTCGAGTTCTTCTGGAGCTTGGCGGGTGACACCACTCCCTGCAGGCCCACGATCGAGAGCGTGTAGATGATCGCGAGGAACGCGACCGCCAGCATGGCGGCCTTGCCCGGATTCGAGCGGCGGTGCTTCACCTCCTCGTTGACATACAACGTGCCGTCCCAGCCGGTGAAGATGAACACCGCGATGAGGAACCCCTTCACGGCGCTGCCATGCCCGCCGATTCCGCTGAGGCTGAACCAGCCCTTCGTTATGTGAAAGGTGCCCGCATGGTGGCTGAGCACCGCTACCAGGCCAGCGATCGCCAGTCCGACGAAGATCAGGTACTCAACAAGGGCCATGGCGACCTGGGCGCGCGCCGTGATCTTGATGCCCACGACGGCGATCACCAGCATGATCAGGCCGACGGCGGTGCCTATGCCGATATTGGCCCAGATGCTGGTGGAATTGGAGCCGAAGACAGCGAGAACCGACGGTCCCAGGACTTCGACTCCGCTGACCGTGGCGATGATATACGCGGCGATCATCAGCCACCCGGTCAGAAAGCCCAGGTACGGGCTGATCGACCGGCCGACCCATTCGAAGGAGGCGCCGCAGTTGGCGTTCCACATGTTGCACCGGCGGTAGGCGTTGGCGATGATCAGCATGGGGATGGCGGTGAGGATGATGATCGGCCCGCTGCCGTAGGCGGTCGCCAGGACGAGAGCGGCCAGAGTGAGCCCTACCGATGCCGCCGGCGCGGACGAAGCCATTCCGATGACAGTGTCCTGGGCCACCCCGATCGCATCGGGCTCAAGCCTGGCCGCAGGTGCCTCTAAGGTTCCTGCGACCGTGGCCGCAGTTCGATCCGGCATCAGTTCTCCTCTCGTGCCGACCTGCGCTCGCGCGCACGGCCGGCGGAAACGGTCCCGGCCACCTGCCGGGAAGGAATGGATCCGGGCCGGGCGCGCCTGGAGTGGCCCGTCCGGCACAGATGTAAGCCAGGCGGCAGACGATTGCCTGGCCCGCGCCGCTCCACTCGCGCGCGGATGACTGCCGGACTCAGGCCAGCGATCGGGCCGGAGACCTTCCGCATGCCCGCCCTCGCGTCCTGGCGGAGCTCCGACGGTCGCACGGCGATCAGCGTGTCCAGACCGGAGTGCGGATCAGTCACGTGCGGGATCGTAGCGACCATTACCGGTATCAGGCGATAAAAGCTCGTAATCCATTTCTGCTCTCCGCTGACCGCCACCGTCGGCGCTGGCTGGCCGGATACGGCCCGCGTGGCTGTTCGTCACGCCCGCGGCTTGGCGCCGCCTTGGCGTCGACTGGACAAGTCACGCGGCGGGCGATCACGCGGGGCTGTCACGCGGCGGGCGATCACGCGGGGCTGTCACGCGGCGGGCGATCACGCGGGGCTGTCACGCGGCGTTCGGCCGCCGGGCAGGGTCCGCGGCTCGGCCGCGATGCCGGCGTCGCGAGCGGCCGTCCGGCCACTGGCTAACGTCCCGACGTTCGGCGCCGCGCGCGCCGGGTCGCGAGTCCCGCACTGGCCGGCGCGCATTGTTAAGCCTATAAAGGCAGTTGCCGATCTGGCACGCTGGATGCCCGATCGCTGACCCGGATGCGGCAGGATGGAGTCATGCAGCAGCCGCGTAACTTCTCCCTGCACGGTGCCGTCGACCTGGGCGCCAGGCAGACCGCCGCCCAGCGCAGGCAGCAGGTGGCGCAGTCGCCGGAATCCGGCGGGTCAGGCGTCGCCATCGAGGTCACCGACGAGACGTTCAACACCGAGGTGGTCGCCAGGTCGCGCGCCGTGCCGGTGATCGTCGATCTGTGGGCGCAGTGGTGCGAGCCATGCAAGCAGCTCGGTCCCGTGCTTGAGAAGCTGGCCGTTGAGGCGGCCGGCGCCTGGGTGCTTGCCAAGGTGGACGTGGATGCCAGCCCGCAGCTGAGCGCGGCACTGCAGGTGCAGTCGATCCCGATGGTCGTGGCGGTGATCGGCGGCCAGCTCGTTGACGGCTTCCTCGGCGCGCTGCCCGAGGCACAGGTGCGCGAGTGGCTTGGCCAGATCATGCAGCTGGCTGACCAGCTCGGACTGCCCGCCCGCGGGCCGGCCGCGGATGCCGCGGGCGCGGCACCGAACGGCGCCGCGGGCGCGGCCGTGCCGAGCGCCGCGGAAGGCGCCGGGGCCGGCCAGGCCGGCGCTGGTCGCGGGCCGGCGGGCCGGCCGGATGAGATGCTCGCCGACCCCGGATTCCGCGCCGCGCAGGAAGCGATGGACTCCGGCGACATCGACGGCGCGGTCGCCGCGCTCGAGCGGGTCCTCGCCAGTTCGCCCGGGCATCCGGTAGCGACGGCCTGGCTGGCGCAGATCGAGCTGATCCGGCGGGTGAACTCCTACGACCAGACGAAGGTGCGCCAGGCAGCTCGCGATCACCCCGACGACCCGCAGGCCCAGGCCAGGGCGGCGGACCTGGAGCTGGCAGCGGGTCAGGCCGAGGCGAGCTTCGACCGGATGCTCGGGGTCTTCCAGCGCACGGCTGGCCAGGACCGGGAGAAGGCGCGGCTGCACCTGCTCAGCCTGTTCGAGATCCTGCCGCCCAGGGATCCGAGCGTCGCGAAGGCCAGGGCGAGGCTGTCCAGTCTGCTGTTCTGACCGGAGCCGCGGCCGCGAGGGTGGCCGGCCGGGAGGCCGGCCCGGCTGGCCGTGCGGTCAGGTGACTGGAGCATGATGGTGGTATGCAGGAGTCATCCCGCACCGGGCAGCTTCTCGCCGCCACTCCCATGCTCGGGGATGTGAATTTCCGGCGCACCATCGTGCTTGTTGTCGAGGACGATAAGGATGAAGGCACTCTCGGCGTCGTGCTGAACCGGCCGAGCGAGATCCCGGTCAGGCAGGTGCTCGAGCCATGGACCGACCTGGTGACCGGGCCTTCTGTGCTGTTCCACGGCGGACCGGTCGCGCCGGACAGCGCGCTCGCCCTCGCCATGCCGCTCGGTGATTCCGAGCCGATCGGCTGGCGCTCGCTGGCCGGCTCGAAGCTGATGTCCAGGATCGGGCTGGTCGACCTGGGCGCGCCACCGGAGTTGCTCGCCGACGGGATCGCGTCGCTGCGGGTCTTCGCCGGCTACGCGGGCTGGGGGGCCGGTCAGCTGGACGCCGAGATCGAGGTGGGCGCCTGGCTGGTGCTCGACGGCAAGCCGGAGGACGCGTTCGCACTTGAGCCCGACCGGCTCTATCCGTCGGTGCTCAGGCGGCAGGGCGGGGACATGGCGCTGCTGTCGACCTACCCCGACGACCCGGTGCTGAACTGAGCCACTCGCGGCCAGGTGCGCGCTGATCCCGCGTAAGCTGACCGCTGTGAATACCGAGGTACTGCCGAGCGGCGGCACCCGGGTGGACTCTGATGTCCGGCCGGACCTGTCGACCGGTGACGGCGATCACGAGCGGTTCGCGCACTATGTCGCCAAGGACAAGATCGTGGATAGCCAGGTGAACGGCACGCCCATGGTCGCGCTCTGCGGCAAGGTCTGGGTGCCCAGCCGCGATCCGAAGCGCTATCCGGTCTGCCCGGAGTGCAAGGAGATCTACGAGTCGCTGCCCGCCGAGGGCTGAGCCGGGGAGGGCTGAGCCGGGGAGGGCTGAGCCGGGGAGGGCTGAGCGGGTCCGGCGGGCACCTGGCCCGACAGGCTCACGCCATCGGCACGCAGCTCAGCCAGGGTCGCCTCGTTGGCCGCGGGTGAGACGGCGGCGGTGAGATCGAGCAGCACCCGGGCGGCGAAGCCATGACGGACCGCATCGGCGGCGGTCGCTTTGACGCAGTAGTCCAGGGCTAGCCCGGCCACGTCCACGCTGGTCACGCCGCGCTCGCTGAGCCAGTCGGCGAGCGGCTGCCCGCCCGCGCTGACGCCCTCGAAGCCGCTGTACGCCGCCGCGTGCTCGCCCTTGCTGAACAGCTCCTGCACCCGGCCCGTGTCCAGATCCGGATGCAGCTCGGCGCCGGGCGTGCCGGCCACGCAGTGCGGCGGCCAGCTGTCGATGTAGTCGGGCTGGGCGGCGAAATGCGCGCCCGGGTCGATGTGATGATCCTTGGTTGCCACGATATGGGAGTAACCGGCGCTCGCCGGGCTGGCCAGATAGGCGGTAATCGCCCTGGCTACCGCGTTGCCGCCGCCGACCGCGAGCGAGCCACCAGCACAGAAGTCGTTCTGGACGTCCACGATCAGCAGCGCGCGCATGGGCCGAGCTTAGACCCCGGTTCGTCCTGTTCGTGTCGCGCTGGCGGGGCAGCCACCATGGACGTGTCCACCCGGTGCGCTCCGCTGGTCAGGATCAGCAGTGGCTCGCCATCGGCGCTGAACACCAGGCTGTTCGCGATCGCGCCCAGATCGCAGCCAAGCTGCGCGGCGGCGGCCGCGGCGGTCGGCGCGGGTTCGGGCAGCTCCCGGACCTGGCCTGCGGCACCGAGGGCCTGTAGCGCTCTCGTGACGTTTAGCGCGCTCGGATGCATGGCCGCATGCTACCGGCCGGCCGGATTGGGCTCGAAGATCGTCGGGATTGCCGGGCTGCCATGGGATAGCCGCTGAGCGTGGGCGGGCAGTTCGGCGATCGCCTGCCGGTGGCGGTCCCTGGCCGCGGTCAGCGACTCGGCGCCGGTGATCTCCCCGTCTCTTACCAGCTGCCGCAGCAGGGGGCGCCGGTCCGGCCGGTCGGGCGGCGGGGCGGTGGTGACCAGCTCGGCGGTCGCCGTTCCGGCGGGATCGGTGATCCGTGCCGCCCACTTGCGCCCGCCGCGGCTGGGTTTGCCCGGTGATCGCTTGGCGACCGGCAGCAGCGGGCCCGCGCCGTCGGTGCCGGTCCTCGCCACCAGCTTGTAGACCAGAGCGGCCGTGGGCGCGCCCGAACCGGTGACCAGCGCGGTGCCCACGCCATAGCTGTCGACCGGCGCGGCGGAGAGGCCGGCGATGGAGTACTCGTCGAGGTCGCTGGTGACGACGATCCTGGTCTTCGTCGCGCCGAGGCTGTCCAGCTGAGCCCGGACCTGGCGGGCTACGACGGGCAGGTCTCCGCTGTCGATCCTGACCGCTCCAAGTGCCAGACCGGCCTCCTCGACCGCTGTCCGAACGGCCTGCGCGACATCGTAGGTATCGATGAGCAGGGTCGTGCCCGTGCCGAGGATGCCGAGCTGCGCCCGGAACGCCTGCCGCTCGTCGTCGTGCGCCAGCGTGAACGCGTGCGCGCTCGTTCCGGTGGTCGGCACTCCGTATTCCAGCCCGGCCCGCAGGTTGGACGTCGCGGCGAATCCGGCGATGTACGCGGCACGGGCGGCGGCGACGGCGGCGAGCTCGTGTGTGCGGCGGGATCCCATCTCGATGATCGGGCGCTGGCCGGCGGCGGTGATCATCCGGGCGGCCGCCGAGCCGATCGCGCAGTCGTGGTTCAGCACCGACAGGGCAAGCGTCTCGAGCACCACCGCCTCGGCGAAGCTGCCCTCGACCACCAGGATCGGCGAGCCGGGAAAGTAGCAGTCGCCTTCCGCGTAGCCCCAGATGCTGCCGCTGAACCGGTAGGACGCCAGGTAGAGAGCGGTGGGCTCGTCCACGATCCGCGAGGCCCGCAGGTAGTCAAGGTCACCGGGGTCGAACCTGAAGTCGGCCAGCGCATCGAGGAAACGCCCGGTCCCGGCGACCACGCCGTACCTTCGTCCCTGCGGCAGGTGGCGGGCGAAGACCTCGAACACGGTCCTGCGGTGCGCGGCGCCGCTGTCCAGGGCAGCGCGCAGCATGGTCAGCTCGTAATGATCGGTCAGCAGCCCGGTGCCTGGCCTGCTGGTCCCCTTCCCGGCATTGCGGCTCGCAGGCGCCGATCGCGATGCCTCGGTGTCACTCGTCACGAGGGAAGCCTACGGACGTTTCCGTGCCGTCCGAGGTGCCTGGTCTCGATACTGGCGAGGCCGGTTCCGGTGCGAGCCCGCCACCGGCTCAGGAAGTCTCGACCGGCCAGGCGCCACGGCAGGGGCTGCTCCCGGCAGGCTGGTCCGCCGCTGGACCAGCCGCACGGGATGCTGTCAGAGCGGCTAGGCGGCTACCGGCCCAGTCCGCCGTCGGTGGAGGTGTGCCGCACGGCATTGTCGGCCGTGCTGACGCAGAATCTGACGGATGCGCATGACACGCTCCCGTCCTCATTCGTCGTCTTGGCGGTGAACGTCGACCAGGTTGCCCAGCCGTCGCTCGTGCCCACGAGCGCGACGGACGTGCCTCCGCCCGCAGCCCAGCAGTGCTGCGCGTCTGCACAGGAGACCGAGTTCATCCAGCCGGTGGTGTCATAAGTCTCCATCCCCGTCCAGGTCGCACCGCCATCCGCGGACCTGACTGTGACCGGGCCGGCGGCGCGAAGCGCGGATCCGGCCGCGCTGCAGGTCGGCAGCCCACCCGTGCCCGGCACGCAGGAGACGCTGAACAGGTCCTGAATGTCGGTGAGGTTCGGATCGGCCGACAGTGACCAGGTGGCCCCGCCATCCGTTGTGGAGATCACCTGGGCGTGTCCGTCCGATAGGTTCAGTCCGCCCACTGCCACGCACTCCAGGGCTGAGGTGCAGGATATCCCGCTCAGGGTATATGTCCCGTTTGGGTCGTAGGGCGGGAAGGTGGGCAGGTTGGAGAACGTGGCCCAGGTCTTGCCGCCATCTGTCGTCTCGGTCACCCAAGGGTTCATCATCTGATCCACGGTGAACCCGGCTACCCAGCATGTTGTCGCCGTCACGCAGTCAATCGCGTTGGAGATGACGCTGGAGTTCCACTGCGGCGGCGTCAGGTCTGTCCAGGTCTGGCCGCCGTCAGTAGTCTCAGCCACCTCGGCCTGGCCGCCCGCTCCCTGGCCAGACACCCAGCAGGTTGAGGTCGACGGACAGGAGATCCCGCTGAATTGCCCGAATGTTGCGGGAAGGTCGGTGTAGCCGGTCCAGCGACGGCCGTTGTCAGTGCTGACGACGTCGCCGAATCCCGTGGTGAGGTTGTTGACGATGGCGACGCAGAACGGCGTGCCGGCAACGCATGACACTGGCGACGGTGACCCAGGATAAACGTAGAAGCCGGCCGGCAGGGCCGCTTTCTTCCAGCCAGTTCTCGGGGTGAGGCCCGCCCAGGCTGGTCCGATCGCGAGCGCCGTTGGCAGGACCAGTCCCGCGCTGAGCGTGAGAATGGCGACTAGGCGCCGGCTGGAGGGCCGCTGCCTGCTGGGTTTCGTCGATTACCTGCCCTTCGGGCGAACTGGCTGCGGGACCGGATTGGGATGCATTCGGCGGAATCGTATCGGCAAGCCAGTGATCGTTGTGACAGATACTGTTTTCTGAGCCTAAATGGGATCTGTTGGATATCAGCGGGGAGCCGCGCCCCGGGTCCGCGATGTGATCAGGACTGCCCGGCGCTCGCTGGCCGGCTGTGCAGGTGCTCGTTTACCCGTCAGCGGACGACAGTGGAACACTAGGAGGAGGGAGGTGACGTCGAGTGAGCGTGGCACCCGCTGAGCTTCGGCGGCCGGAGACGGATGAGGAGTCGGCCGTCGACCGGCCCTGGGTCACCATCGTGTGGAACGACCCGGTCAACCTCATGGCATACGTGACCTACGTGTTCCAGCGGGTATTCGGGTACCCGAAGCCGAAGGCCGAGAAGCTCATGCTTGACGTGCATCACAAGGGCAGGGCGGTGGTGGCCGCAGGCGCCAGGGAGGCGATGGAGCGGAACGCCGAGACCTTGCACGGTTACGGCCTGTGGGCCACCGTGAGCCACGACACGTAGGCTCGCGGCGGGCGGGCGGCGGCCAAGCTGAGCGAAGAGGGAGGAGCTGATGGCAGGTTTCCGGGCGACCTCGCATGGCGTGACCGCACGGTTCGCGAAGCCGGAGGCAGCCATCATCAGGGACCTGGTCTGGCAGGTGGCCGAGCTGGTCGGCGGACCCGACGCAGGCGAGGGTGCCGGATCGCGTGATCTGCTCCGCGCGGCCGGACAGGCAGGGCAGGAGCGGCCGAACGGCGCAGGCACTCCTGATCGCCCGGACACGCTGGACGACTCGGACGGGGATCGCGTGCCGGGGGCCGACGAGCTCGCCGAGATGGTCGGGCTCAGCGAGAGCACCGAGCTGCCTGATGACCCGATCCTGGCCCGGCTGCTGCCCGATGGCTACCGCGACGACCCGGATGCCGCTCAGGATTTCCGCAGGTTCACCGAGTCCGGCCTGAGGTCCGCCAAGGTGGCGGCGGCGCAGACGGTGCTCGCGACGATGCCGCCTGGCGGCGGCCGGGTCCGGCTCAGCTCCGAGCAGGCCGAGGTGTGGCTGCGGGCGCTGAACGATGTCCGGCTCGCGCTCGGCGTCCGCCTTGGGGTGACCGACGACTTCGACGGGCTGAACGACGACCTTGAGCCGGCCGATCCCCGCTATGCCTATGTCCAGGTCTACCAGTGGCTGGCGTACATTCAGGAGAGCCTGGTCAGAGCGCTCTAGCAAAGTGACGGTTACGATCACGGCCATGCTGACCATCTCCCGCGCGCTGCTCGATGAGGTCATCGCCCACGCCAGAGCCGATCACCCCGACGAGGCGTGCGGCGTGCTAGCCGGGCCGGCCGGGAGCGACCGGCCCGAGCGGTTCATCGCTATGACCAACGCCGAGCGCTCGCCCACCTTCTACCGGTTCGACTCGATCGAGCAGTTGCGCGTGTGGCGGGAGATGGATGACCGGGACGAGGAACCGGTCGTCATCTACCACTCGCACACCGCGACCGAGGCCTACCCGTCGCGTACAGACGTCTCCTACGCCAGCGAGCCGGCGGCGCACTACCTGCTGGTCTCCACCAGGGAGCCGGACCAGCCGGAGGTGCGCTCATTCCGCATTGTCGACGGTCAGGTCAGCGAGGAGGAGATTCTCCTCAGCGACGACTCTGCGGAATGATCGGGACGAGGCGCGAGTTGTCACATCGGCGACCTTCCATTACCCGCTACCCGCTACACCTGGAGAGTTCCTGATGGCCATCGAGGTCCGCATCCCGGCGATCCTGCGCGGTCTCACCGGCGGCGAGAAGTCGGTGGAGGGCTCCGGCGAGACACTTGACGCGCTGATCGCCGACCTCGACTCGCGCCACGTCGGGCTGCGTGACCGGCTGGTCGATGACGCGGGCCTTCGACGGTTCGTCAACGTCTACCTCAACGATGAGGATGTTCGCTTCCTTGGCGGGCTGGCCGCGCCGGTCAGCGATGGTGACACCGTTACCGTGCTCCCCGCGGTGGCGGGCGGGATGAGCTGAGCCGCGCTCGCGGTGGCTGACGGCAGGCGGCCAGATGCGCTATGACTCGCTGCTTGACGCAGTAGGCGGTACTCCGCTGGTCGGCTTGCCCCGATTGTCGCCAGGACCCGACACCCGGCTGTGGGCCAAGCTGGAGGACCGGAACCCGACCGGATCGGTCAAGGACCGGGCCGCGTTCTGGATGATCGCAGCGGCCGAGAAAGACGGGCTGCTCAGTCCTGGTACCACGATTCTGGAGCCGACCTCGGGCAACACCGGCATCTCGCTGGCCATGATCGCGCGGGTTCGCGGTTACCGGCTGGTCTGCGTGATGCCGGAGAACACCTCGGCCGAGCGAACTCAGCTGCTCGAGATGTACGGCGCGTCGATCATCTACTCGCCGGCGGCTGGCGGATCCAACGAGGCGGTCAGGGTCGCCAAGCGGCTCGCCGCCGAGAATCCTGACTGGGTGATGCTCTACCAGTACGGCAACGAGGCCAACGCGCGCGCTCACTACGAGACGACCGGTCCCGAGCTGCTGGCCGACCTGCCGGAGATCACTCATTTCGTCGCAGGCCTCGGTACCACGGGGACACTCATGGGCACCGGCCGTTACCTGCGCGAGCACGTGCCCGGAGTGCAGATCGTCGCGGCCGAGCCGCGTTACGGCGAGCTGGTCTACGGCCTGCGGAACATGGACGAGGGATTCGTTCCCGAGCTGTACGACGCGTCGGTGCTGACGTCCAGGTTCTCGGTGTCGGCGGCTGACGCGCTGCGCCGGACCCGTCAGCTCGTGCAGGAGGAGGGGATCTTCGCCGGGATCTCGGCCGGCTGCGTGCTGCACGCGGGCCTGGCGCTGGCGGCCAAGGCCAAGGCGGCTGGCCGGCCGGCCGACATCGCGCTGCTGATCGCGGACGGCGGCTGGAAGTACCTGTCGACCGGCGCCTACGGCGGCTCCCTGGCCGAGGCGGAGGCCAGGCTCGAGGGCGAGCTGTGGGCCTGACGTCCGCTCTGAGATTCTTGTCACGGCCAGGATGGTGCACATGCAGCAAGCGACGAGCCTGACGGTCTTCGATCAGGCCACGGCGGTCCGCCGTCGCGGCGACGGGCTTTACGACGTGCATCCTGACCAGCGGTTCGCGCTCGTGGCGCCGGGCGGCGCGACGCCGCCGGTGGTCAACGGCGGCGTGATGATCGCCACCGTGCTCCGCGCCGTCCTCGACGGCTCGCCGCTGCCGCATCCGGTCGCGGCCAGCGCGCACTTCCTCCGGGTCGCCCGGCTGGCGCCGGCGCAGGTCCAGGTCACCTGGCTGAAGACCGGGCGGATAGCGGCCACGGCGCGGGCCACCCTGGTTCAGGACGGTCACGCGGTGCTTGAGATGACCGTGACGACCGGCACCGTCCCGGTCAGCCGGCCGGCGAGCGCCGGGACCGGCGTCGGTGGCGGGTCGGGCGTTGGTGCCGGGTCGGGCGTTGGGGCCGGGTCGCGCAGCGGGGCCGGGTCGGGCGTTGGTGCCGGGTCGCGCAGCGGGGCCGGGTCGCGCGGCGGTGGCGGGGAGGGCGTCGGTGGCGGGGAGGCGAGCGGTGACCAGGCGGCGGCTGGCGATGGGACTGGGGCTGGCGATGGGGCTGGCGGGCTGGCTGAGGCTGGCGATGGGGCCGAGCTGAGCTGGACTGGCGCGCCGCCGGTGTTGCCGCCGCCCGAGGACTGCGTGAACCTCGGACCCTGGCCCGGCACGGTGGCACCGGACGGGACTGCCGGGTACGCGGGTCAGATCGTGCTGCTCCTCGATCCGGCAGTCACCGGCTGGCGGTTCGGCAGGCCGGCTGGCGAGCCCGAGATGCGCGGCTACTTCGGGCTGCGCGAGGAACGAGAGCCCGATGCGTACCTGCTCGCCCTGGCCGTGGACGGCCTGCCGCCGGTGGTCTTCGGGCTCGGCGCGACCGGCTGGGCGCCGACCGTCGAGCTGACCTGGCACATGCGGATGGTCCCGGCACCGGGGCTGCTGCGGGTCGCTGCCCGGTGCCGGCACGTCAGCGGTGGCTGGTTCGACGAGGAAGCCGAGGTCTGGGACTCGGCGGGCAATCTGGTGGCACAGAGTAGGCAGATCGCCCGGGTAGGCCGCGGCCCGCTCAAAGGCGCGAGGGCGGACTAGCCATCCCAAGACAAGCCGACCGGATTGCCTGATTTATTCGGTTCCGGAGTGCGACAGCCTGCACTTAGCACGGTTTATAGTTATGTTAACACCCGTTAAATACCTTTTATGACTACGAAATCCGTGCTAAGTGGAGCTGTGGGACTGGTGGGGCTGGTGGGAGTCGGGCGAGCGGGGGTGAGGGGCGCGGATGCAGGGTGCGGGGGCGCGGGTGGGTGCGGGGGGATGGGGCTAGGGGACGCTCTTGATCTTCCAGACCAGGGTGGATCCGGCAGCGGCGACGACGGCGGTGCCGGCGAAGAGCGTTGGGTAGCCGCCCAGCGAGACCAGCACTCCGGCGAAGGCCGCGCCGACGGCCGAAGGGCCGACGATCGCGATGTTGATGATCCCGAGATCCTTGGCCCGGTCCTTGGCGGCTGGCAGGACCTGGGTGATCAGCGCCTGGTCGACGGCGAGGTAGGCGCCGAATCCGGTGCCGAAGAGCACCGCGGCAAGCATCGCCGCCGGCCATGTCTCGACGAAGGTAAGCAGGAGAGCGGCGACGCCCATCAGCGCGCCGGATACCGTGACGATCATCTTGCGCTTGCCCAGCCTGTCGGAGATGATCCCGCCGACGATCGCCGTGACCACGACGAACGCGGTGTAGATGATGATCAGCGTCAGCAGCCCGTTCGCCGGGTGGCGATAGTGGACCGCGTCGCGCAGGAAGTAGAGCAGGTACAGCGTTCCCATCGCGATGGCGAGCGAGGCCAGGAACCGGGTGAGCCAGGCCCAGCCGAAGTCGGGGTAGCGGCGCGGGCTGATCCAGTACGCGGACACCAGCTTGCGCAGCGACAACGGCTCCCTGTGCTCGGCCGCGAGCGGGTGGTCCTTGGTGAACAGCGCGAACGGCACGGCAAGCGCGAACATCGGGATCGCGAGCGCCAGGTACGAGCCGGCCGGATAGCCGATCTTCGGATAGGCGAACACATCTACCACGAGCAGGGTCCCGACCACCAGGCCGAGTGCCTGCGGCATGCCGACCCAGCCGGCCACGGTGGCCCGCTGCCGGACCGGGACGTGGTCGGGAATCGCAGCGCTGAGGCTGGCGTACTCGCCGTTCTGGAAGGCGCTGAACAGGACCCAGAGCACCGCGATCCCGATCACCGTGGCCTGCCAGGCGATCAGCGCGAGGCAGACGGCGGCGAGCAGCGACATGCTGAGCGTCCAGCGGTGCCGCCGTCCGTGCAGCCGGCCCACGCTCCAGGCCTGCGTCGTCCGGTCCGACAGCGCGCCGGCGATCGGCGTGGCCAGCACGGACGCCACCGCGCCGACGGCCGACACGACGGCGAGCGCCAGGATCTTGTGGTGCGGCGTGATGCGCTGCAACTGCTCGGGGATGAGAACCTGCAACGGCGTGAGCGACGCCATCCACATGCCGAGGCTGCCGAGCCCAAGTCCGGCGACCCAGCCGGCCCGCACGTGAACGGTCGGCTCTGCCAGGGCCAGCGGCAGTGCCGTCGGCTGTTCGGTTGTCTGGTCGGTCATGACGCCTCTCCTGGCCGCCGGGTCTTCGCGCCGGTGCGTGTCCGGTCTGTCATCTTGCAGGGATCATGACGCCTTTCCGGCGATCTGGGTAGGTGCGCGAGGAACGAATTTAGCTCCCGCTGGCTGGCCAGGGGGCGAAAGCGCTTGCGGATCCGTGCGTGCCTGCATGAGCGCGCCTCGGCGCGCATACGCGTAGCCTGGTGACTCATGGAGCTGACGATCATTGGATGCTCGGGCAGCTTCCCCGGCCCGGACAGCGCCGCATCCTGCTATCTCGCGGAGGCTGAGGGCTTCCGCATGCTGCTCGATCTCGGCAACGGGGCGCTCGGCGCGCTGCAGCGCTACGCCCGCCTGGACGAGATCGATGCGATCTGCCTCAGTCACCTGCATGGAGACCACTGCCTCGACATGTGCGGCTACCATGTCGCCCGCACGTACTACCCGGAGGGACCGCTGCCGCGGATTCCCGTCTACGGCCCGCCTCGCACCGCCGAGCGTCTCGACCGGGTCGTGAGGCTGGACCACGGCACGCCGATGGCCAGCGCCTTCGACTTCGTCACCCTAGCGCCAGGGAAGATCGAGATCGGCCCGTTCGGGGTGACCGTCGACCATGTGAATCACCCGGTCGAGACGTTCGGCTTCCGGCTTGAGCACGGCGGGCAGGCGCTCGCCTACTCCGCTGACACAGGACCGGCTGAGTCGCTGATCAGCCTGGCCGCAGGCGCTGACGTGCTGCTCTGCGAGGCTTCGTTCACCGAGGGCGGCTCGCGGCCCGCCAACCTGCACATGACCGGGGTCCAGGCGGGCGGGCACGCGGCACGGGCTGGCGTGGGCCAGCTTGTGCTGACCCATCTGATGCCATGGAACAGCCGGGAGACCGCGCTGGCCGAGGCGGCGTCCGCCTATCACGGACCGCTGTCGCTGGCGGTTCCCGGGTCGCGGATTCTAGGCTGAGCGGTCGCCGGCGGTTGGTCGGCGACCGGGCCGGTCACCAGCCGCCGCTCGCGCGAGCCGCCTGTGACGAGCGGAACTGGTGATGCGAGCGACGCTCGGGTGACCAGCGGCCCGGATGCCGGGCCGCATAGACTGCCTTGACATGCGGGTAATCGTCACCGGCGGGGCCGGGTTCATCGGATCGCACCTGGCCGACGCCTTCCTGGCCAGGGGTGATGAGGTTACCGTGATCGACGACCTGTCAGCCGGGCGCCCAGGCAGGCTCGACGGCCGCGCGGTGCTGCACAAGGTGAGCGTCACGGACCCGGGACCGATGGCTGAGGTGGTCAACACGGTCCGCCCGGAGCTTATCTGCCACCTGGCAGCGCAGATCGATGTGCGCGCATCGGTGGCCCGGCCCGCCGCCGACGCCCAGACGAACGTGGTGGGCACCATCAATGTCCTTGAGGCGGCCAGGGTGACCGGCGCGCGCGTGCTGTTCTGCTCCACCGGCGGCGCGCTCTACGGCCGCGACGCGCCGATTCCCTCGCTCGAGGACGTGCTGCCGCTGCCTGAGTCGCCGTACGGAATCGCCAAGCACTGCGCGGAGCAGTACCTGGGCCTGTACAACCGCCTGCATCAGGCGTCGCACTCGGTGCTCAGGCTGGCCAATGTGTACGGGCCACGACAGGATCCAACGGGCGAGTCGGGCGTGGTACCCATTTTCTGCTCGCAAGTGCTTGCGGCCAAGCGGCCGACCATCTTCGGTGACGGCACCCAGACGCGGGACTACGTCTATGTCGGCGACGCCGTGGCCGCGTTCCTGTCGGCGGCTGACCGGCGCCGCCCCGGGACCTGGAACATCGGCACCGCGACCGAGGTCAGCGTGCTTGAGCTCGCCCAGGTGATCGGCGCCGTCACCGGCCGTCCGGTGGAACCCGTGCTGGCCCCGCCCAGGCCCGGTGAGCTGCAGCGCAGCGCGCTGGCGGTGGACCGCGCCAGGCAGGACCTGGGCTGGGTCCCGGTAACCGCGCTCGCCGACGGCGTCCGCGCCGTCTGCCAGTGGATCGAGGCCGGTACGCCCGACCGGGCCGCGCTGTAGACCGCGGGCCGGCAGACCCCGCTACGCTTGCCCAATGACCCGACCCGATGGACGCCGTCCCGATCAGCTCCGCGATGTCAGGATCAGCAGGGGCTGGCTCGATCACGCCGAAGGCTCGGTGCTGATCGAGTTCGGCGCGACCCGGGTGCTGTGCGCGGCCAGCGTGACCGAGGACGTGCCCCGCTGGCGGCGGGGAAGCGGGCTCGGCTGGGTCACCGCCGAGTACGCGATGCTGCCGAGGTCGACCAACACCCGCACCGACCGTGAGTCGGTCAAGGGCAGGGTGGGCGGCCGGACCCATGAGATCTCGCGCCTGGTCGGCAGGTCACTTCGGGCCAGCATCGACCTGAAGGCGCTGGGCGAGAACACCATCATCATCGACTGCGACGTGCTGCAGGCCGACGGAGGCACCAGGACGGCCGCGGTCACCGGCGGTTACGTGGCGCTCGCCGACGCGATCGGCTGGCTTCAGGGCAGGAAGCGGTGCAAGGGCAACCCGCTGATCACGTCGGTGGCGGCGGTCAGCGTCGGCATAATCGACGGCGAGCCCCGGCTTGACCTGTGCTACACCGAGGATGTGGCCGCCGAGACCGACATGAACGTGGTCTGCACCGGTGACGGCAGGTTCGTCGAGGTGCAGGGCACCGCCGAGCGCGAGCCGTTTGACCGCAAGCTGCTTGACGAGCTGCTGAACCTGGCCGTCGCCGGATGCGGCGACCTGACCAGAATGCAGCAGGAGTCACTGTCCGAGATTTCATAGCGAAACGGGTTTCTGTGCCGCATGACGTCCCAAGGCTGGTTCTGGCCACGGCGAATCAGGACAAGATCATCGAGCTGATCAGGATTCTCGCGGCCGGCCGTGTGGACGTGCAGCTGACCGGTCTGGGGGAATTCCCCGGAGCTCCGGACGTCGCTGAGACCGGTGCCACGTTCGCCGAGAACGCTCTGCTCAAGGGACGCGCCCTGGCAGAGTTCACCGGCCTGCCCGTGGTCGCTGAGGACTCGGGGCTCTGCGCCGACGCGCTGAACGGGATGCCTGGGGTGCTGTCGGCCCGCTGGTCGGGCCGGCACGGCGACAGCGCGGGCAACCTGCTCCTGCTGCTTGACCAGCTCGCCGACGTGCCCGATGAGCGACGAGGCGCGCACTTCACGTGCGCTGCCGTGCTGGTGCTGCCGGGCGGGCGGGAGCACACCAGCGCGGGAGTGCTGCACGGCCGGCTGACCAGGGAGCCCAGGGGAGCGAACGGATTCGGCTACGATCCGATCTTCGTGCCCGACGGCGAGCAGCGCACGACCGCCGAGATGAGCCCGGCGGAGAAGGACGCGGTCAGCCACCGGGGCCGGGCACTTCGCGGCCTGGCCCCGGTGATCGCCGCGCTGCTTGGCTAGGCAGCGCCAGCAGCCGTCCGGCTAGATCTTCGGCAGCGGGGCGATCTCGCTGGCCGGCGGCAGCGTGACGGAGACGGGCTGGTTGATCGACGTGACGACGTAGGTGGAGATCACAGCCTGGCCGCCGATCGTCTCGTGCGAGACGGCCTTCCTGATCAGGTGCTGCCCGTCGATCCAGACGTCGAACTGGACCGCCTGCGCTCCCATGCCGCGCAGCATCGGCCCGAGCAGCTTGCGCAGCTGTGGCGAGAGCGCCGAGAGGGCGGCGCCGGGCTGATAGGACCCCGCGTACTCGGTGCACGGCACGCCGTCGACCACGCCCGACCCGACCGAGTGGACGTTCTTCGAGACGGCGAACAGCCGGGTCTGCGCCAGGGGGTTGCTGCCCTCCAGGTTCTGGAACAGCGAGGAGAAGCTGACTCCCAGCCTGGACGTCAGCTGAGAGAAATCGATCTTGATCCACGGCTTGCCGGATACCCGGGTGAGGGCGGTGTCCTTGATGTAGATGGCCTTGCTGGTCAGGATCTCGCCGATCTCGCTGCGCGGCGACCCGGCCGCGGCGACGCTGAAGTCCGCCTCGAGCAGCAGCGTCGGCTTAACCCGTATCTTCATGCTGCCGGTCAGGCCGCCCACCGGCCCGCCGCTAGCCTGCACGCTCAGGGTCGCTGCCAGCGAGTTCACCCGCTGGGAAGCATCGGCCGCTAGCCTGATCGCCTGATGTGCGGTCAGCGGCTTGCTGCCCCCGCCGCTGCCGCCCGGGCCGGCCGGCGCCTTGGCGGCTGAGCACCCGGCCACCGCGATCACGGCGGCGGCCACCGCGGCGGTCGCAGTGAGCCAGCGCACGGAACCCGGTCGGCCGGCCGCGCGGCCAGATGCCCGGCTGGTGCCGACGGTCAACTGGTCAGATGAGATGATCATGGTTGAATGGTACCAGTCTGGGGTCGCCATTCTGGTGCTGACGGACATGGCGGCGCGGCTCCCGATACGGTATGGGGACTATGGGAAGCGGAGGTTGCGCTGGTGGCTGAGATACGGCTGGAGCCCGGCGACATCGCGCCAGACTTCACCCTGCCCGACGCGGACGGCGACCAGGTCAGCCTAGCGTCGCTGCGCGGGCGCAGGGTGATCATCTACTTCTACCCGGCTGCCATGACACCTGGCTGCACGAAACAGGCGTGCGACTTCCGCGACAGCAACGCCGACTTGTCCGGGGCCGGGTTCACCGTGCTCGGAATATCGCCGGACAGCCCGGCCAAGCTGGCCAGGTTCCGCGACGCCGAGAAGCTGACCTTCCCGCTGCTGTCCGATCCCGGCCGAGCCGTCCTGACCGCCTACGGCGCGTACGGCGCGAAGGTGCTGTACGGGAAGAAGACCGTCGGAGTGATCAGGTCGACCTTCGTGGTCGGTGCCGACGGCAGGATCGAGCGGGCGTACTACGCCGTCAAGGCCACGGGGCACGTCGCGAGGCTGCGCAAGGACCTCGGCACCTGAACGGCTCGCCCCGCCCGCCGCGGCTGGCGCGCCGCTTGGCCAATCCGCTCCGGCCTGCAAGACTGATTCGGCCGGGGTCGTAGCCCAACGGCAGGAGGCACAAGTTTTAGGAACTTGACAGTGTGGGTTCGAATCCCACCGGCCCCACCATGGCTGTGATCTGCGTTGATGTGACGGCGAAAGTATCGCTATGCGAACCGGCTTGGAGCCCGCGCGGACCG
>Ga0209415_10002633_pt1 | contig 33509 bp, 50 predicted proteins | sample PeaSoiSIISIP2007_FD_187696 | JGI IMG/M metagenome (GOLD analysis project Ga0209415, IMG submission 187696) | Peat soil microbial communities from Weissenstadt, Germany - SII-SIP-2007 (SPAdes) (version 2) | ecosystem: Environmental > Terrestrial > Soil > Wetlands > Peat | place: Germany... | reverse complement strand
GTACGTTATTCTGGTACGTTGTTCAAACACTACCAAACGCAGATAGAGACAGAGCCTAAACCGTTCGGGAAGACTACATGGGCGATATCGTACAAGAAAGCCGGTGGCGCTAGTCAGATTGATATGGCTCGCTTTTGGGCTATCGAAGTGGAGATCCCTCCAGGTACAGGCAACCCTCCGACCGTTCTTATGACATCCATCTGGGATATCGACGACCTTGATGGCTTCTCTACGAACACGATGACGCTTACGCGATTCCGTACGTACATCGACCGGATACCATTCCCGCCAGGTGGCCGTGGTCGAGACTTCCAACAGCGAATCTCGTTCTCCTCGCCGGCGAAGGTCTGGCGTAGCTCCCTTGACTCGGAACACATTGGTGTGAAAGGACTTGCCCGAATAACCGTGCCGGGGACTCCGCATGCCTAAGTTCGTACCACTTCTCGTCCCGCAGGGGGATGATGAAACTAACCGGCGACATATCGTTCAAAAGCTAAATGACCTTGGCCGGAACCTGGCGAAGTCCTCACAACGTACTGAGGCGATGGATCTTGGGGGACATCGGGTATCGTCCGTGGCGGACCCTGGTGCTCCGACTGACGCAGTGAATCTTCGTACGCTGAAGAAACACATCGACAGCCTAACTCACGAGCAGGTACGGCGTTCACCACCATCGGCAGCGGCTGCTACCGGCTCAATCTACTCTATCGTCTTCTCATCCATTGGTATGCTCGTATCAGGCCAGCTCTCGGCACCGTACATCATTATGCCGAGTCGAGAAGGTATGCCGGTGGCTGTGAAGCTCGCCGCGACATCTACTGGCACAGCCGATTGTCATATGCAGGTAGCACGAAATGGTACGGCTATCCTTGCTTCGGATCTCGTATTGCCAGCCGGTCAACACGGCCCCGTAACGACCACAGTGTTCGTACCAAGTCCGGGATTCCATTTGAATGATCAGATCACGCCGGTTGTCTTGACGGCAGGAGGTGTGGGATATGTTACCATTGAAGTGGAGGTACAGGTAACCTAATGGCATTACGATTCATCGATTCCATGGGTCACTACGGTACGGCCACAACCGTCCAACGCAAATGGTCGAATGTAGCCCTCGTTGGTTTTCAACCCTCAGGCGGCCGTCGTAACGCGGCATATCTTACATACACCGGTGGTGTGCTTTTAAAAACTCTTACACATCAGACTCGGTATATCCAAGGTGCGGCAATCAAGTATGCTGGGGAGGGGCCGAGTCTATCTGTTTCTAATGACACCCGTATCATTGCGTATCTTAATTTAAATAACGATAATACGATTTCCATCTATGGCGGAAATGGAGAAAATCTTGGTGTGTCGGCAAATGCTGTGGCCGATCCTAGCTCATTCCATTACTATGAATTCGATTGTACAGTTGGGGCTGCTGGTAATCTTATTAGTATCGTAGGTATAGCTCGTGTTGATAATAATCAAGTTCTTACTGTAACTGGGACGACTACTATTACTGCCTCGAACCTTATCGATGGTATGGCGACCGTGAATCAGGTCGGCTTTCAGGGTGGAGCAAACTTCGATGTAATGGATTACTACTGTCTTGACACAAGCGCCACAGACATCAATGGGTACTCCACTACGAATACGATGTTCCTCGGGGACGTCGAGATCGACGCACTATTCCCTGGCACTGATACGACGACACAGTGGGGTAGCTTCGGTGGGGATGGTACGCACGCCTACACTTGTGTGAACGAGACTCCTCCGGATGATGACACGTCATACGTGTTTACAACGGCAACTGGTTCATCTGAGGCATTCATCTACCAACCGATCTCTACGTTCACCGGAACGATCATCGGTGCTCAGTACCTTGTCTGTGCGAAGAAGACGGCCGAAGGCAACCGTGTAGTGGCTATGACCGTTGGTGGTACGAACGTCAAGACTATCGAGTTCCAGGGCACTTCGGCGTGGCTTTCCGACTATTACATCTACTACATCGCACCGCTTGATTCAGATAATGGTACGCCTTGGACGACGGCCGTATTCGACGCTGAGAAGTTTGGTATCACTCTTCAAACCTGATGTCGACGATCTTCGACGATAATTTTTCTTCGTATTCCCCCGGCTTCGATCCGCCTACAGGTTGGTTGGAGAACGCAACCCTACACGGGTTCGTAGTGGACTTCGGTACGATGACTGGCTCTTCGTCTGCCACCGGATTCTATGAACGATCCGGTAAAGGCTACCAGATGGGTGTGAGTGGGAATATCGTCTACCTAACAACGGCCTCACCATTCGCATCGACGACTATTGTTTGGGCATCCTTCGGTAACCCCGGTCAAAATGGCATGCCGATCATGACCGTTAGTAACCTACCATCTGGTACGAATCTAAACAACATTCAGGACATTGCGTGGCTTCAGACGGAGGGGGACGGATCGGTATCGATCCGAGCGGCATCCACGAACGGATCCGCGCCAGCCTCGGGTGGATTCGTCTGTGCTAACAGTCCTACCCAGTATACTTGGGTGGACACCTGGCATTATCTTCAATTGAATCTAAGTCTTACGGCCTTGGCAGTAGGTACGACTGGCACGTTTGTCACACTCGATGGAACCGCATTTGTGGATGGTACCAACGTAGCTACCGTCGGGGCCTTTGTAACAAACATTAATGTAGCCGGTCTTGCCGGACCCCCATATGGGAATGTTATTGAGCTATCAGGGAACGGCTGGGTTGGGGATATCTTTGCTTCGAACGGTATCTACAACGGATATGGTACGAACACTACGGGGACACAGTCCAACTATTGGCCGCATCCGGACTATGGTAGTGGCTCGACTGGGTTGATGAATGCCCAGGTGACACAGGGTGTCGTGGAGGTAGGGCGATTCCATACCGGTGCGGATTTGGCGGCCCGGATGACGCAGGCCGTGGTAGAGGTGCCATGGACACCAGGAACGTCCTCCCGAGCCGTCCGGATGACGCAGGGAGTCGTCGAGATCATCCTTCGAAGTGGCGGTCAAGGGTGGGTAGTGTATGAGGCATAGCAACCGACGGCCATCGCCATGTGATACAATAAAGGAAGGTTATGTCTTTAGCTGGAAGTGACAGTTCAAATTACCAGGGCCAAGGGCTCGGTAACATGCAGTATCCTGGTAGCCAATATCTACCAGGTGGTGGCGGTGGCGGCGGCTCAACGTATGGTAGTGTCTATCAGAGCCTCATGAATAAGATTATGAACCCACCTCAACTCCAACAACAAACAGCCTCGACAATGGGGGCTATGCCGCCTACTTCAATACCAGGTATGCAGGCTCCCCCAATGAATCCGCCAACACCAACGAATCCATCCCAAGCATCTAGTTCCTCGGGTAATCCTGGTTATGGTGTGGACGAAGAAGATCAAGATATAATTAATCCTTACTCAGGATTTGGAGGTCAGTAATGGCTGCAGGTGGACAGAATCCGATGGGAACTTCGGGTGGTACGATGTCGACACCAACAGGATCGCCTGGAATGGCGAGTCCTGGAGGTGGTACGAAACCACCGGCTCCGGGCTCACCGGGCATGGCCTCGGTAGGTGGGGGGACAAAACCGGCTGCACCGGGAGCCGGTAGTATGATGATACCCCAAAACTTTGCTAAAACTGCTAGTGCTTTACCGCAAGGACAACCTCTAAGTGGTAATCCTAGCGGTAATCCTAATGGTATGCCAGGCGCCCCTGGTGGTACGATGTCGAGTCAGTCACGACCGCCTGGAGGAGCCCCGCCACCCCCGACTGGTACGAACACTTCAGTTGGGCCAAGTTTTGGTACACCCCGAACGGGGATGATGTAAGAAAGGAATACCGTGCGTATACTTGAAGGTACGAACGTAGATTTAATTGAACCATTCCCGACCTCACAAGTGCAACGGGCCGTGGGCTGGTTGCATTGCTATAAGACACTCGTCACGACTGATGATGGTCCACAGACTGATGAGGACTTTGCTCATTGTCTAATGGAAATGATTACTCGGCCAACGACTCGATCATGGGGTCTGATCGATAAGCATAATAAACTAAACATCCACCATGAGGCACCTCTTGTGGGGTTTATCATCTTTGAAAGAACTGGCCGTCGCAATGGCTACTGTCATATTGCTACTACTCGTCGAGCTTGGGGTAGCGGGCTTATTGATGAGGCGATACGGATTGGTATGGTGGATACATTTGAATCGGACCCCGATCTCCTCCGGATCTCGACGTTTGTAATGAATACGAACTCACCGGCTAGGGCACTTTTGAAACGGATTGGTTTCGTGTACGAAGGTACACTTCGTGACTACTCGATGCAGAACGGCGAGCCTCGGCCAATCTCCCATTTTGGAATTACTCGACGTGAGTGGGAAGCACAGCAGAATCCCGTACCGGTCGAGCCGGAATCTGAATCGATTGAGGCGTAACTCATGGCGTCCTTTGGAGCAAGCGGCGGTGTTAGTGGATCATCATCGAATGATATCTTCTCCCAATTAGTAAATAGTATATCTAAGTTATCGACGGCCCAAGCCGGATCGTCTTCAGTCACTCCTACTCAGGATCCGATGTTCACAGCGTTTCGGGAATCGATCCTCCCAGCTATCTCCCAGCAATATGCCGCCGCTCAACAACCGTTGTATGGGAATGCCCAGATTGCTCAGGTAGCTAACCAAGGTAACCAGGCGACACAAGGCGCAGAGACAGCTTTAGCGAATAATGCTGCTCGACGTGGTGTTCTAAACTCAGGGGCGACACAGGCGGGAAACACCGCTCTACAACAGGCGAACACAGCAAACGTTACTGGATTCGAAAGTCAGATTCCCTTTTTGAACGAACAAGTTCAACAGCAACGTACGAACAGCTTACTTGGGTTGGCGACGAGTTTCCTTGGCCAAGCTCCTATCGGTCAGGCCACGACGTTTGGCCAGACTGGTCAACAGACTGGTACGCAGCAGCAAGCGACAACTGGCCAGTACAATCAGACACAAACCGGCTATCAGGCTGGTGGTGGTGTAACGGCGGGATTCTAATGTCACCAGGTGAATTCTTCGATCTTATAGGACGGGGCGTCGCGGCTACTGGCCGCGGACTTGGTAAGGCCGCTGTCGGTGTTTACCATGCTTCCGATTCGTACCACGCACGACAGGCGCAGAACGCTCAGCTAGAATTCCAGCGGCAGACCATCAACGAACGGATGCAGGATCGGCTTGACCGAGAGAAGCAAACACAGTTCGAGAACACTCGGCAACAGCAGCTCGATGAAGATCGTCAGCAGCAAGAGGGATTCAACCAGAACCTTATGGCCGGCCAGCTCGAAGGCCAGGGAATCCTTCGACGACCTGGTATGGCACCTACGATTCCGGGGACGCCTGGAGCCGGTGGTTTCAGTGGTGGTGCAGGTCCTTCGTCTGGTACGGATGAGATGGGTAATGCTCTTCCATCGATTGGTGGTGGTGTAGCGCCGAGTATTGGAGTGGGCGGCGCGTCTCCGTCTGGTGGCGAGCTTCCGGCTCCAGCTCCTCTCATGGAGCAGCCGCAGTTGCTTACACGATCCGGTCAGGGTTACATCTTCTCGACCCCGCAGGAGATGGCACAACAGCAAGGCCAGGTCGCTGGTATAAAGAATCAAGCGACTGAGCAGGCACGACAACAGACCTTTCAATCAGCGGCCCAAACAGCTAAGACTGCCTTTCCAAATGCCTACAAGAGTGATCCGGATTCATTTGATCAAGCCGCTATGTATGGAATGATTGGAATGAAACCTCCGCAGGAAACATTGCAGAATGTACTTGGAGCAGCGGCGTCCGACGTTGTTAATGAAGAAGATCCAATTAAACGAGCTGATAAGATAAAAACATTTCAGACATTACACTCCTCGGGTGCCGGTGCGGGTGGAGTACTTGGGCAATTGGCCCAAGACCCAACAGCCGGTCTTGGTCAAGCGGCACTAGATCGTGAAGCTCGTAAGTACAATCTCACTGGTGGGGAAACAGTGGCGGGATTCGGTAACGCCGCTCAGCGCGTCGCTGTGTCAAAACGAGCCGCCGAGATGGAACCAGACCTGGATCTTGGTACACAGAAGGTGGCCTACGCGGGTAATAAGAAAGCCTCGGACGATCTGATGGCTCGGTACTCCCAGCTTACATCGTTTGAGGATACGGCTAGGAATAATCTCGAACTAGCGAACGGCTTACTTCAAAAGGTACCAGACACTGGCGTTCCGTGGTTGAACACACCACTTCGTGAGTTGAACCAGCGGGCGGTAGGTGACGTGAACTGGCCGGCAGCTCAAGCCGCCCTTCGGGTCGCCAACAATGAGATCGCTACGCTTACGAACAACGCAACTCTTAAAGGTATTACAACCGATCAGTCCCGCAAGGATATCGAACGGATCATCCCGAAGGACGCCACTCTCGCTCAGATCAAATCTGTTATCCCTGTACTTCTGGCGGATATCGACAACCGCAAGGGTGGTCTTGAACGAGCCATGTCCGCTTCAGTCAAACGTGTAGGACAAGGTGCTGCGGGTATTATCAACATGCCCGTCACTCCTCCTCAAACCACACCGGTCACTCGCCCAGAAGTTGGCGGCGGTGGTGGTAAGACAATGACCCCTGAACTCGTCCAGCAGTACTTCCAGAAGTACGGTAGCAAAGCCGCCGCTCAGGCCGCAGCTCGCAAGGATGGGTACACGTTCTAATGCCAGGACCTTGGGACGCCATACCGGACGACCAAACGGCCACAGGTCGTGCTCTGCAATATCCGGCCCTTGCCAACTCCATCGCCTCGGTCGAGGGGTTCGGCGCTGATCCGACCAACCGCCCGACTCGTAACAATAACCCTGGTAACATGGAGTATGGTCCACTGGCGAAGTCTCATGGCGCCACAGGCTCGGATGGACGGTTTGCCGTCTTCCCGGATGCAGCCTCTGGCTGGGCGGCGATGGATGACCGTCTAGCACAACATGCCAAACAAGGCCACACCCTCCAGCAGGTAATCGAATCGTGGGCGCCAGTCGCTGAAAATCCTAATCAGCCCGACTATATCTCTCGTGTCTCGAAGGCGACGGGGTTAAAGCCTGGGGATAAGATTGGTAGTGGAGCCACCGCCGATCCATGGGCGTCGATCCCAGCCGATCCATGGGCGTCGATCCCAAACGACCCGCCGGACCAAGGTCCGATGCTACCACGAGTCCTTGCAGGTGCGGCCCGTGGTGTTGGGCTACCGACAAGTACCGCCGAGCTATCCCAGAAACCGCCGATGCAACAAGAGTTAGAGAACATCCATCAAGCAATTCGTTCAGGGGATTATAGCTCGGCTGCAATCCAGGCCGGTAAGACTTTACTAAAAGGAGCACTCGGTCCGGGAGCTACAGCTTATGGTCAAGGTATGGTCGATCAGCTTGGGAAGACCAGGGATGCTCTGAAAGAAGGGCGTTACAGCGACGCGCTAGTACACTCGGCAGCTACACTTGTACCATTCCTCGGACCAGCAGCAGACGCTCCCGACTACGTCCGACGGACCGGGGACGTGGCCGGTGGTGCCGCCCAATTCACATCGAACCTAGGATCGATTCTATTTGGGGCACGAAACGTCGAACCAAAGTTTGACCCAACCTTTCCACAGGCCGAATCCCACTTCCAAAACAATGTAGCCTCACCGATGCTTCAGGCCGTCCAACCTAAGAACGCCTTTAAGTTCGAACAGGATCTTCGACGGGCGGTACCGCTTATAAAAGAGGCTGACCCTAACGTACAATTGGGACAGTATGGAACGAAAGATTTTCAGCGGTTATCAAATGCTAATAACTCTGCATTAGATAAACAGTATGGCCAACTTCAGACCTATTTTAATCAAGCTGAGGCTCGTGGACAACTACATGATGGTGGTGCTATTACACAAGCTATGCTTGATGCCATACCTCAGAAGTTAAGGTTAGAGAATCCAGGTGAGTATGAGAACCTACGACAGACAGCCCAACAATGGAATCGTCCATTACGTTCCTCAGAGATGGGGGATATGTTAAAGACGACGAATGCCCAATTAGATCGGTTCTATAAATCCTTGCCAGATACAGCATCGACATCCGTCGCCGCAAATGCTCATACAGCGACACTTGAAGCACAGGCTCAAGCTATTCGTCAATCACTTTACCAAGGTATCGATCCTGCGGGTAATGGTGCTAATGTTACAGAGATCCAGCGTCGGATCGGATCACTTTTAGGATTCCGTGGGGAGATGGAAGGTGTACAAAACAAACTGATGACGACGCCTCAGCTCACACCGGTAGGTAAAGCTGCAAACATTGTAAATCAAGCTATCAAGATTCCTTTTGGTTCAGCAAAAAGTTTAGCGGAGGCGGGTGCGGCAAGAATGGCGAGGCCACAGACGATAACGGCGAATATAAATCGGGCGCTGGAAAACTCGCATCGTCGGCTAGCAGATGTCGGCGTACCGTCTGACGTAATCGGACATCCTCAGGCTGTACAAAATGTACTTTTCCCTCCCGAACAGTAATGATCCATGGCAAGTCAACCTTTTTCTTTCGCGTCGTTCCTTCCCCCACTGAAGCGTATGGGTGGGCAAATGCCTGGTGGACGTGCCCGCGGTGCCGCGAATCTACCACTGGACGAGAACGGCGTGAACGAGACCCACTCTATCGGGGCCGCGATATCCTCGATTGGAGTACCAATCCGACGCATCTTCACGAGCACCCGGAAGCGCGGGATACAGACGGGACAGATACTAGCACAGCACTTGGGAGCGCCGATGGACATTCGCCACGGGCTAGACCCATGGCCGATGGGTGGGTTGGAGGGACAACCGGAACGTAGTGCCGAGCCTGTGGCGGATATGCTGCGCCTACAACGGCCGGATGATGTACCGCCTGGCCTTTCACCGGCGGAGTCCCTCCCAGCCGAATCGTTCAACACCTACAAGGATCGATACCTCGGAGAGCTAGACCGAATCATGCAGGAACACACTGATGGGGATCGGGAAATGATAGTCGGACACGGATCGGATATCCGTACGACAGGGGCGTGGGCAGACGCAGGGTTTCCCCATAGCCTCGATATCCACACCCCCGGCCTCCTCCGCGATCCTAGTGGTCCCGGCTCGATGTATGCGCTGCAACGCGATCCGACCACCGGCACATGGCGATTTGGGCCGCACGACTTACGACAGGGTATGCCGCCCGGAATCTACATACAACGACATGGGGACACAGACTGGAATGGTTAGTCTATCAAAAGAACTGATACCGGACCGAATCGTTCGGATACCGTTGTCTTGGCTGATCTCCATCGGGTTCTTACTCGTCTCGCTCTCCGTGGGGTACGGTGGGTACCGTGCTGGTTACCAGAACCAAGCAGCCGAGATCGACGAGGCCAAACATGAGATCGCCCAGCTACATGATGTAGTGAGTGATCTTAAGATCGAGATGGGTGAGCTTAAACAATCGATGGAAGATCTACGAGATTCCCTCGACCGGAAGCATTAGTTCACTAACTCCTCCGGTAATCGCTCCACCTTTCTCGCCTCTACAGCCGGGGAGCGCACAGTCGTCCCGTTCGAACCATGCACTTCCATCCCCGGCGTCGTTAGAAACTCCACGATAGCATTCCACGTCGGCAGCGTCGGTAGCACGTTCGGTTCCATTTTATATAGAGTAGATGGAAAATAGATACCACGATCAGTACAGGCTTCCACTACCTTTGGGGAATCGTCGATGTGTAGGATGATCCCAAGATTTCGTATGATCCCGGCCTTATCCATCGGCGGATGAGTATCCTCTGTTCCCTCGTCGGCTGGATGAGTTGGATATGTAATTACCCCGGCGATAGAGTCCAACTCCAGCCCGAGTACCCAATGCAGCCACGCCCGTAGTCCGAGGTTAGCGTTCATGTGTCCCCGTGTGGAGATCACGTAGATGTCGTACATAGTCGAGAGGAAGTGAAGGGCCGGTACCACATCCTCCGATACCGGTTTCATTTTGGCATAGTGAGCATTTGTACGTTCCTCGATAGGAAGCCAGGGGCACTCAGACAGTACCCCATCGCAGTCGAATGAGATCTTCTTACGAGGAACTAATGACATTCGTCGCCTTTCGTTCCGCCTCTATCTCCCGCTGAAGGAGGGCTAATGCCCTCCATGCGACCTTCGCCGAGTGCCGAGTACCGTCGGTATCCTTCGTACCTCGTGCGAGTAGATGACGGACAAGTGCATCTGCCTCGTCCGTAGACTTTGACTTATCCCAGTGTAATGGTTGTCCTGGGTTGTGTTGTTGGTTGCCAATGAATGAGACGCGGGCTACCTCGGCGATGGCGTCGGGAAAGTAGTCCAACACACCACTAGTGATTGGATAGGTTTTCCGCTCCTTCGCATCGGTTGGAAGACTCATATTGAGGTATCATTCTTCCTCTGGAAGTTTATCGTCTTATCATACAACTTCTCAAGGTCGACAACATCCTTTTGGTTGTGATCGATAATGTAATCCAAACTAGCCTTGTCGCCACGCGAAGCAGCTCGCCAGTACTTACCGTCGACTCGCGTCTTATCGGTCTCTCCGAGTAATACTCGGCAAGCATTTTCAAGTCGACGTGAGGAGAGCTTAAATTTATGTTTAATGGTGTCATACAGATCGATATGCTTCAACGTCCCAAAGTTTGGGAATGGTATCCCCATAGACACAGCACGAGCCCGTATGTACGGTATATCATACCTCTTACCGTAGTAGGTAACGATCTTATCAAAGTTATTCAGATCCTCCAATAGCTGTACAACAATCCGTCGGTCCTCATCACCAGCCTTTGCTACCTTCAGATCCTTTGGTTTCAGCACGTCCATATAAATCTCGTCTTCCTGCGCTACTTTAATACAATAGGACAGAATGAATCCAAAGTCTGCATCAAGGTTCGTGGCCTCGATATCCAAAAAACCGATACGCTCTATCTGATCGGCGTTTTCCTTCAAGTAACAGTTATAATGTTCGAGGTATGAGTGATGATGTGCCTCACACTTCCTATTCGCTAAGCGGATGATGTCCGCCTTTGTCATTCGATGTACTGGTGCTATCAGTTTACTTCCTCCTTTTTTAACAACCACAACGAACCGTCTCGATTCTCGACGGTTGCTCGATCCGCTTCCACAAGCCATACCATGGCCCGATTTACCCAGACTGAAGTATGCTTCGCGGATAGTTCCGAGATAACTTTCGACCGCTTACACGGTAACATCTTCATGATAAGATTACCGATACGCACTTCCCTCGACATATTAATGATGCTCTCCTCGATGGCCGCGGCCATCCGGCCGAATAGTACATCCGCAAAAATATAGTCTGTCTCATGGATCACGAGGGAGCCACGCGATATCGCCGAGAGCATGGCGACCCGCCGCATTACGGAGGCACTACGGTTAGCGTAGGCCCGGATCGCCGGCCCGAACCTGCTGAATCGGTTGCAGTACCAATTGTCGTAATACTCTTCCGCCTCTGGATGGCCAGTCATCTTGTACGGTAGTGCACCTTTTGTCTGATCGTAAATCCACGCTGGTAGCGCACACACCCGTTCGAGGAACGTCTGCTTACCAATCATCACGCGGTGTTTTTGATGGAGCGATTCGTATCGGGCCGGGTTAGGTACTGGTAGGATGCCCTGATCAATCTTCTTACCATTCTCCGCTGCGACGAGAAATCGTCCAAGGAACCCACCCTCCAACGTACCTTCAGGCATCTTCGTCTGAAGCCACTCGGCGGTTGAGCCAGCGAACATCGTGAGCGTTGGGTAGTAGATGAGTTGGGGCTTGCCGGCGCTCTCCCGTTGGCCAGAGCGAGTCGTGATATCCACCTCGTCACCATTGTCGAGAAGAGCCGTAAGGGCCTCCATGATCCCGCCCTGGTAATCCTTTAGTCCAAGGAACTCGGCGAGTTCCTTCGCCGCGATGAATCCAACAGATGGTTTCTTCGTTACTTCATCGGAGAGCTTCATCAAGCTGTGCTTCATTGCTTCCATCGTCTTGCCATGGATCATGTTGACGCCAGCTTGGCGCATTACGTACTCGGCAGGTTGGATAACTGTGTTCTTGCCATCACCCGACTCACCGATAAGCATGGCAGATAAGTTCGGCCAGATCCTACCAGCCTCCGCGTACTCAAAGAAGATATCCCGCTTCAGTGTGGCGCCAATCACGCCTAGTCCCGTAGCGATCCGCCAGGACCACCACACCTCTGTGTTATCGAATTGGTCGATCCATGAGTGGAGGAACGAGTCGGGCGGGATTGGGATTGGGCAACGGCTCAAAGCTCCTCCATTTGTACTGTGCCAAATTTCATAAGTAACCAGTTTGAAAGATTGCTAACAGGTTGGCCAATGAATCGTTGCCATACGGGAGGCGCTATTCGGACTATACCAGTGTCATCTGTATCTACCTGGCCAGTCATTCGTGGACAAGATATCCATAAGTGTGTCATTTCCACAGCACCTTACAGATCCACCCCACCACAGCCACAGATCCTCCTACCGTTAGTATCACCGCCGAGAGGCCTTCCAACGCTTGCCACCCTGCAGTGTTCAATCTATAATTCCTTCCCATTTCGTAGGATCTTCCTCGTACAGATCTCGTCGAATCGCTTCGGCCTTAAGCATGAGCTGGAACAGTGCATTACAAGTCGTACACCCCCCGCGGATACCACCCTCACCATCCTTGTAAGGCGAGTACCGCCGATGGTTCGGGCAGGATAGGTGTATCGTGATAGCCATCAGTCTATGTCCTCCAATCCTTCCAGTACCTGCCGAGCCCGGTCGATACAGTCAAGCGTATCGGCCGGCAACGTCGCTATCCCTCCCTCGATCTCTATCTGATCTCCGTCCACATGATCGAGCAGATCTGATAGCACGAGTTCTAACTCCGTGCATCGATCCTCGTAGTTGGTCATCGTTCTCTCCTAGCCGTGAGACAGTTTTTAGAGCACAGCATAGGGCTGGGTACTTGTAGGTCGGATCTGTGCTCCCGGACCGGAACTGTCAGAAACCGGTAGCCCGGACTTAAGTCCAACCGCAACCCGACTACCCTATGCTGTGAATCGTTTAAACGTGTATCACCTTCGCATCTCCCCACGATACCGTCGAATACTTGGACTCCACTCGGAAGTGGAACCCGTCGAGTTCCTCCCACGGCTGGGTCATGATTGCTACGGACCGGCGAGCCATCTCCTCGTGGGATTCGTCCGGCCCGATTAGCATTAAATCGTCATGAACCTGTAAGGCCATCCGCCATCCGTCCACAATATCCGCAACCACACCAAGTCGTAGTGCCATGAGTTCGGCAGAAAACCGTGAGGGGTAATGAGCAATCATCATTCGCAGGACCATATCCGCAAGCGTGGATGCTGGCAGGAATGCTAAAGCTTTTGTTGCGAAGTCTCTTCCTTGGAACCACCGACGTCTTCCGAATGGGTTTATGAGGTACGATTGCTTCTGTGCTAGGAAGATCGTCTCCTGCTGCCATTCGGCTGTCCGTCGATTCTCTTTCTTCCATATGTTGATCATCTCCCGGATGTCGGCGAGGGAGAAGGTGAAGCCTTCAAGTGCCAAGTAATCTTGAGTCTTTCGTTCACCGAGGCCGTAATTCCTTCCGTGGTTAATGACTTTACCAGGCTTCCGAAGGGGATCATCCGGACCAACAGTCTGATTAAAGAAACGACTAGCCATGTAAGAATGCTCGTCAAAGCCCGGCGTATTAAGCCTATCCCACCGCTCCCAGTCCTTGGCAAGCCACGCTGTGAGCATATTTTCACCCTGCACAATATCGTGTGATAAGATTCCATACCCTTCCTTATCTGGTACGAAGATCTTCTTAATGATCTTCGGCTGATTCTGTAAGTTCAGGTTCGCTGGCCAAACACCACGGCAAGCGAGTCGTCCTTCGGATGTTCCGATAACCGACAATCGAAACTGAACCCAGTCCAGTCCGAGCAAAGCTTCCTTAGCGAAGCTTTGGCGCTGGGTGACAAGTTTTTTAAGGATATCAACAAGTGTAAACTCTGTGCGTTGTCGTCCCCAGATTCGGCGAGCACGTTTATCACCGGAAGAATTGCCAGTCTTTGCATGAGGGACCTCCTTCAGTCCTAAGGATTTGGCGTAGGCGATTACTCGGTCGGTGGAGTTCCACGGGACGATCCGCCGGGTCCCCGGTACTTTGATTCGTCTAACTTCCTTAAGTACTGGATTAAACTCTCGACCGCAATTCGAACAATTACTGGGTCCAGGTCGAGATACAGACCATTCAACTCGTTCATGACTGCTACCCGCACGCTTTGTACCCTTGCAGGATAACTGTCGTTCTCGGTAGGTTCCGGGCGGGGCTGGGACTTGCTTTGTGATCGGTTCTTCATATGGTGCTAGACCTTCCGGGAGTTGGGCTTCCACTCGGGATAACTCCGAGCTAATTTCATCTCGGATATTCCGTAGACGGGAGGAGTCGATCCTGAGTCCCCTACGATTGATGTCTCGGCAGATGTAGGCAGTGGGGACGGAGACGTTCCAGTAAGTGGGCTCCTGTCCGAACTCCCTAAGTAACTTGAAGATAGGAGCTTCAGCTTGTAGCGTCGCGTCTGTGTCTCTAGCGTTATACAAACGCCAGGCTTCATCACCGCTAGTACACCCTCCATATCCCCCATACTCTCGGGGTATTGCGTCAGGACTGCACCAGGTTTTCCATTGAGCACCTGTGGGCAGTATAGTACCATCTTCATCTTCTACCTCCTCGCCTGTACCTTTCCAGAAGACCTTTCCTGTGAAGACGCTAGCAACGAATCCAAGACCATGACGCATGTCGGGTTGGATAAGATGTTGAGCCAACATTGTGTCGTGCAGCCGTGCTCGGACATTCCATCCCAAGTCCTGGAAGTACCACGTATCTGCGTCGACGATGTTGTGTCCGATAAGACATTCTGCCGCTTCAAATATCCGGCGTAGTTCCGCGATATACGGATCGCAAAATGGTACAACGATAGCGTGGTACCACCGATCACTGAGGCCGCATAGGGTGATACGTCCGCTTTCATCCCACTCGAAATCGAAAGAAAATGTAGTCGTAGTAAACTTGCGGACAGTTTCGATAGTAGGTTCGAGATCGTAGTTCTCAGGCGGAAGGACAAGACTCTTCTTGACATCTTGCACCGCCACTGAGAACAGATTCGCCTGCCGCATCAGGTATGCCGGGTGAAGGGTGGGTATTACCTTCGGGGGGCCGATCCGGCCATCGGACGTCCGTAATGGTAGTGGGCTTCCCCTCCATTGAAGGATTCCCTGGCGTGGGGTTAAGGCACGTAATGCCTCGCCACCAAGGGCCACGATCCGTGACGGTGCTACCGCGGCTACCGCCGGTAGGAGATGGTGCTGACGGCAGTACTCCACCCCTGCCCGAGCGTCGGCTCTCGACGTCCAAGTCCATTTCTCCGAGCCGGGATAGACATTCTCCGGGGGCCGGCACCCGATAGTGTTGATAATGTTTAGACTCGGTCGATTGATCCGAGCGTTTCGAAGTAATGAGTTTAACCATGTTCCCGCTCCTCCCACAAAGGGCTTCCCGCATGCGCTCTCGTCTGAGCCGCTTGCTTCGCCTACCCATAGTTCAGTACCGTATCCTTTCTCGAGAGGGACGTATCCCTCCGTCAGGTGATTGATTGGACAGTTCTTACAAAAATCTGGTTTAGTTGTTGCCGTAGCGTCCCTCCGGATCAGCGAGTGTATCCTCGTATCCGAAACAATGAGGCTCGTACTCTTCAGTCTCGGAGTTCCATTTCAAACCACCCGTCTCATTGAAGCCGTATGCTTCACACTCCTGTGGCACGTATCCTTCCTTAGTCTGCTCAGCGTACTCTTCGTTCATCACCATCCCTAGGTGATGTTTATCCCACGGACAACCACAGACACATGTGCCGGATCGATTCGGTCCGCTGTAGCGGGGTTGGTATATCATCAGTGACGTTCCTCCGTGATTCCATATACCTGGATAGCTAGCTTACGAGACTCTTCCCACGCTCGATAGTCGACGACCTTCGGAAGTGTACACGCCTCCGCCCGTACGATCTCCGCCGCACCGGCCGTCGGCTGCGGGCATCCGATCTCCTCCATCAGGAATCGGGACCATACACGGTCGTACCGCACGTGCAGCTGTATTCGGTCGGAGTCTTCTGAGGCAAACATCGCTAGGATCGGCGGTAGTATCATGAGCATGGAGATTCTGAGGAAGGTTTTTAGAGAACAGAATAGGGGTAGTCTTGTAAGCCAATCTGTTCTCCAGGACCGGAACCTTCCAAGAAACCGGTAGCCCTGTGTTAGTATCGACTGCATACTTCCTCCATCTGTTCTCTAAAAACCTTCCTCTACATCGCCATTATGGCATCACTACATTAGACCAACACAAAGTTGTGAACGTACATAACCAAATACTTCTAACTCTTCTATCATAGCTTCCATTAATCTATTGATTTCATTAAGATTTGGCAGAGTCGAAGCCGGTTCTAATTGTATCTGTATTGTGATCGGTTTCATAAAAGTATGGCCGGCTTCCCACCGGCCCGAGGGTTTAGGTCCCCTATCCATCCCTATAGGATACTTACGACGTCGGCTGAACGCCGCTCTTCCAGTTGATAACCGACCTGTCACCAGGTGATCCATCCCCCTTCAGGTTCTTCGGGTTTGGTGTACCATCGAAATTAACATCCGGCTCGACCACAACCTGCAATTTCACCGTCGGTTGGATACGAGACAATGTCTTCAGCCATTCGGGAATCCCGTCCTTCTCCACGATACCCGTAGCATCCTGAATACGACGTAGGATACGCAAGGTAAAGTCGTTGTAGAATAGATTCCGTTCGAACACCCGACGACCCGAGAACTTTGGATGATCCGTGACGCCGAATTGAAAGTTCACCTTCTGGTACTTTGCACCAGGGTTCTTTGCATTCGGACCGGAGACACCCTCGAACAATTCGGCCGAGAGAATCTTCAGATTGTAATAATCCGCAGGTAGCGGCGTAAAACTGGGGTCCACCTCTGCGAGGTGAACGTACTCAAAACCAGTCATTTCCTCCATAGCAGTTGCTGTCAACTATACTTCCTCCTAGTAGTGATTCAGGGATGTGGCTCCCTGTGGGCCGATAACGATATGTCCACATTCGGGACACCAAAGCTGTGGGGATTCCCCTGTGATCGTATCTCGATCCCGACCCTGTAACTTCGAGTAGAACTCCGCGCCGTACAACGACCTACGCTCGACGGGAATCATTGGGCCGATGAGAGACTTCCGACAGGAAGGACAGGCGGCGATACCATACTGGACTCCCACCGGGGCATCCATATCTTTTCGTATATCTCGCATAGATCTAACGGCGCTCCGTTTGGGATAAGTTTAGTTCGGTCACCGACAACGCGTTTGTTCTCCTCCGTGGCTTCAGTAACGAGCACTCGTCGGGTAACACGCTTAGTTGTTTTGTTAGCCGGATCAGGCTCCACTGTAGTTTTGAGATCGATGCAACCAACAGTCTGGAACATACTCGTAGCCACGCTAGCCATAGCGCCAGGAAGATCAGGGTTAACGGAGACAAGCTCCTTGCCATCACGAGAAAGCTTTTCCCGTTCGAGAGCTGTGACCAAGAGGTGTTTACGTATGTTGAGATCAGGATGGACTGTAAGTCCGATAAGTTTATTGAAATCAATACGAGCTTGTTCACCCATCGTCTGGTAATCTCCCTGCTCCGGGACTCCGGCAAGACGGGTTGGAGAAGGGTTTCCTTTTGGGTATGGGAATTTAAGGGCATAGGGTTTAAGAAAACGATTCACGTACTCTGTAGCGGAATCCATTACAACACCACCATACTTCGTGTCGCCCGCTAATGCGGCGAGAATGCTGTTGAACTCATTAATATTTGACGGGCACACGAAGTCTACGTCGAAATCTTGGATAGACATCGTACCACCACCATCTGATGGCTCCATCGCTATAAATAAGGATGGCTTCCCAAGAAATTTCTTCGTCAAGTCATCGAGTGTTTTTCCGAACGTGGTCTTCCCCCGTTTCGCCGGGGCGTAAATCATCATGCAGATACGAGTATCTGGGCATATTAGATCCTTAGTGCTGCGGACAGAAATTCCACCGATGGTTGATCTCAAACGCCTGCCTCCACATTGAGGATAACAGGTTCTTCGTCGTTTGTCAAGTCCTCAGATCGAGGAATCGACCGAGCGCGGCGGAGTAGATGTTGGTCGTTTACCTCTTGACGACTCAACAAGATACGGGCCGAACTCACACCAGTTCTCGCCGCCTCTGCCAAAACGTTACACGAATTTCGAAAAGGGACTTCTTCATAGGTTAGTCTCATAAAACTGGCGTCAATCTTTCTGCTGGGTAGTTTACAATAATCCCAGCGTTTCGAAAAGCTTCTAACATAGCATCGAGTTCATGACCATCAGCCTGAAAAGTGACAACCGGGCCGTCCGGTACATTCATTTCCTCGCCGACATGCCATGAACCCCAACGACCGTTCTCTGTACTACGTATTCCTAACATAATTGTCTCCTATACTTCTCCATCATAAACTCCTTCTCTCTCTGCTCAATCCATGACCGATGGGTATCCACGTCAAACCACCCATCCGGCCGAAGGAACATCGGCATCGCTCGATCCACAGGTGTTCCGTCAGGCCAGTACGAATAGTGCTCCATAAGCCATGTTTCGAACTCGGATCGACCGATTACTTCAGATTTCGGATCTGCTCGTTCCATTGGGCCATCTCCATCTCTATGAACAGCTCGTCCCATTCGGCGATGATTTGCTCGACGGTCTTCGTCGGCGACTCAGTACTACGAACGCCGCAGATTGGACAGCGTAAGCCATGGGTGAATCGAATGCCACAGCCTGTACACTTCGTTGCGGGATGTGTATCGGTACTCATGCCGGCCTTTGCGTCCAATCATCAAAATCCACACCAAAGGCGAGGAGTAATGTATACGATGCGGGCGACCATTGTTGATGGAAGGCGAACCAAAGTGAGGCAAGCACCAATAGGCCTACCATTGTACGTTCGGTATAGTGTCTCATACTATCACTCCCATATAAGCAGAGGTATCTATCTGATGGAACCGCCGGTCCTCGGTAACTTCCGGCCCGTACGTATGCGGCTCCATGTACTCACACTGTGTACGATGGACGTTATTCACACAGTTGTCGCGGTTTGGCTCCCGCCATAATCGACCAAAGGATCGCATATCTTCCATATGTATGGCTATCTGTAGAATCTCCTCACGAGCCACCGCCAGTTGATCGGGTGTACGAGTCGCCGTGATACGAAAGTAATCGCATGTCTTCGGTACTTTCGGAATGTAAGGGGATAGGTGCTGCTCCTTCCCGCAAGAAGGACAACAATAACCCTCCGATGATGGCCGGAAGGAGGCAAGTTCCCACGTCTCCTTGCAGGCTACGCACTTCCTCTTCGGAGTGTACTCGCGGGGTTTTTCTAGAACACATATGAGGACTCCTTGTACACAGTCAATTCCAAGATAACTTTCCTCTTGACCAGAGTCAAGATGATGTTTGAGAGCGAGCATCTGAAAGTCGCACTGCCGTTTCGTTTGCCATTCACGTATCCATTCGGGACGAGGACGGCTTGCGGCTTTCGTTTTATACTCCTGCGCCCACCAACCACGAGCTAGTGTTAGCGTCATCCCTTCGATACCGGATGGCACAGCCGTATCCTCGGGGACATAGAAGTAACCATCGAGCTTTGCAAGCCCCTCGAAGTCTTCGGCAAGGGGAAACCGTAACGGTGCTTCCGTGACTTCAATCGGCCATTCGATCCTAGGATACCGTTTCACATATCCGTACACAAGCTGTTCGGCAAGCATGACTGTCTCGGGTGTTGGTGAGTTCTCGATAAGTACGGATGTATCGATCTCTGGTTTACCCTTACGGGATACATTATCGAGTATGTTATGAACGAGACTGCCGAGACAGAGTGCATCGCTACGTTGGCCTTCCCATCGGCGGACGTACTGACGAACGTATCGTTCGTACCATGCCCATGGACAGAAATTCCATAGGGCGTACTGAGAATAATCGATCATTCGGTTTCCATCTCACACGCTATCTCTATTGTCGTGCGATACATCGCGTCGTTATCGGCCGTGGACTTCGACTCCTCCTGATCTGTCTCTGTGTATATCCACAGTTCAATATGGTGTGCCACGAGCCAAGTACGCTCGGCATACTCTAGGAACGCCTCTTGTACACTTACCGACCAATGTACATCCTCGAAGTATGGCACGGCTACGGTATCAATCCCATAGTATGCACATAGCTCGAACGCATGACGAAAAGCAGTTGTCAGTGAGTAGCCCTCCACCATTTGTTCTCCTGGTTCGAGTACAGGTATGCCAATAATCCAACTACCAGCACCTGGTTCTTCCCGTACGTAGAACGCACGTGGGATGTTCAATCGGATTTCCCCGTCCTTTACTGCATTAAAGTAATCCGTGCAGTAATCTGCATGAAAACGGGAAATAACCCGTTCATGTATACCGCCTGTAGGACAGTTACCATGACGGCTGATCGGGATGATTAACACATCCGCGGTAGTTTCTTCGAATGGAGTATTTAGATATAAAGCCATATTAATCATCCTCCCGTTCATAAAACGGTTCCAGTTCTATCATCGGTCGATCCGCTAATTCCTGCTCTTCACGAAGTTCCGTAAGTATCTGGGTCGTATTAAACTCATCCACAGGACGATCCGTCCTTATAGAGCCAGTTAAGGTCCACCTTGATGGCGGTGGAAGTTCTCTGGGTAGAGTGACCGGCCTATCAGTTATTTGGGCCGCCCTTGATGGCCTCGCACGAAACTCCTCGATCATCTCAGCGAGAAAACCAGCCGGTAAGGTAACTGGCGGATCGGAGATTCCGCCATGAGCCAGCCATCGGCCGCAATCCGTGTAGATATAAATATTACCATCTCGCGTTTTTTTACGGCCTATCCGTACTGCGATATGCTCGAACGTCTTCGGATGTTGGAAAATCGTGTATGATGGTAAGGAATACACAGGTGTATATGATGATAATTCCTCTGCCGAGATATTTTTAACTTTGGTTAGTAGCTTCACGTTTTCTCCTTCTACGATCTCGGACCGCTTGTTTTTCACAATATTTGCACTTACGACGATAACCGCTTGGATGACTGTCGTCCGGGTAGTAATCACTAGGCTCCCGTGGCCACCCACAGCACGGACAAAATGGCGACGGCCCCAGAACCAAGCGAACCGTGTTTCGGGCCATTTGCCTTAAGGCATTAATAGACAACATACCCTTCTGGGTGTCGAGCATTCCATCCTCTACCGGATCGTAGCGGGCGAGGAACTATGGATGGTGTTTCATAACCGTGTGGTACAGAACCGCCTACGTGCTGTCGGATAGCCTGAACATACTTCTCTCTCGTATAATTGTCCATTGCTGGCATACGGTTCACTTCCAGTACGATTACCTGTCCATCCGCCAACTCCAACAGGTCAACCGCGCCATACGGGTAGCCAAGTGCTGCTACCGCTGTACGGGCTGCTTCTCGCACGGTCTCCGGTGGTCGTATCCCGTGCTCTATATTCCATCCATTACGTCTTGACCGGATTGGAATAGCTGGGAACGCTCCACCTCCGGCCCAGATTTTTCGGCCGCGAGCGATGGAACTACCGTTAAATATGTGAATACGCCACTCCTCAGCGACTCCGGAGATATACCTACACCACCAACCACGTTGACGCCAGCGGTGCGTAAGGCGTTCTCCAGGTCGGCCAATAAGGATGTCGCTTCCGTGGGTGTGATTCTCGCGTCGGGCAAAAACAATTCCACCCATCCGTACCCACGATTCAGCCGTCGCCAGGCTGACAGTGAACTCCGGAACGGTGAGACCAGCGGATTGGAACCGCCGGAGTTGTTCGGTTGCTTCATGTTTTGCTCCTCCAAAAGTAAAGTTACCAGTCTCAGGAACATCGGCTAGCGCCACCTGAAGAGCGCGGGTAGTAGGCCAGTCAAGGCCGTGTACTGTAATTGCCATCGGAGTACTCTTAGTTCACCAGCGGTACTCGTGCGGTACCCGGCTGAATCGGCCGATCTGTATACGGATCAGTAAGCTTCTTCATATCATCCACGTGCATAACCTTCCGATCCCCGGTGATCACAAGGAATTTCGTCTTATACTTCGTAAGTTTCGTCGCCTCTTCATGCGGAAGATACGTAGTCTGGCACCACCGTTTTGTCTCGGTAAAACAATGATCTTCTGGCGCAAACTTATCGATCTTGACGGTACATCCGGCCTGACGGGCTGCCGCTTTCAGATCGGCCGGAGACACTCTGGGTGCTACACAAATCACACCCATGCAGGTATCACACACCGAGACGGATGTTCGCCGTGTAGTCATCCATGGCCAATCGCCTTCACATCGATACATGATTTTATGAAATCTTTCGATATTATCTGGACGCCCTTTCAGTCGAATGGCGATATGCCACGGGCCACTGGCACAATCGTACGATACGTTATCACTCATTTCGTTCCTCCTTGTCCCTTCTGCATCTCTGCTACAATATCCGCCGGTGACTTAGTCTCCCTTAGCTCCTCATCCTTCACTCCTCGCACAAGGAGTTTTCCAGTGCCTTCGACGGATCGATCCAACGCTTGGAGTATAGCTATGATTTCATCAACATCCGTAGTCTCCGAAGTTTCAAGGACTCGTAAGCGTTTTTCGAGGAGTGCTCTCGCTTTTCTAGCAATTCGAGCAGCATCAAGCATTCCTCTACGAAGGACTGCATCTGGGCGGTCTGATCCGGGAGGCCGTCCCGGCCCGCGTCCGGTCTTCATTGTCCTACCAAACCGACTCGCCGTTCTATCGGCATACATACCAATGTAAAACAATCGTCGCAGATTAATGCCTTCCTACGACCACCAGTAACCTTGTTGTTACATCCTTTGGCGCCACAAAGCTCGTTATTCCGTGCGGTGGTACCGACAAGTTGAATATTTTTCGTACCGTTACCTAACGGGTAGTACCCGATATCCTGCCGACGTCCCCGAAGATGTGTAATATCTGTGCAATGGTTATTACCCAGTGGTACCCAAGGTGTACCACAGTTCCCATTCCGTGACGCCATCGATTCCCCCTGTGACCACCGATAACCAAATGGCCGTTTGTCTACTCGGTATAGCACCATACCGGGTTCCGTAGCTTCGGTCAAAGGTGGGCCGATAAGATATTCCGTATCTCCTTCGACAGTGTAGAACGTCTTCATTTTTGATCCGGCCATCCACGCGGCTCGTTCTATCGGATCACGAGTCGAACAGAACACCATTTCTCCGGTTTCAAGTTTCGCTACGTGGAGAGCATCCGCATTAAACTTCAGTAGATGTAACACCGGTTCGGGACGTTCTTCTGTCATTTCATACCATGCACAATTTCCGTAGCCTTGAATCTCGTAGGTAGGAGAATTCCCCACCAGTGCTTCAAAAATATGCCTAGTATCGACGTCAAACTTACGGTCGTGTTTTTTATTCAGCTCATCATGGTTCGTTACAATGCCGTTGTGAATACCGACGATGACTTTCTCCACAGCGTCTTCAGTACCGGGTTTGATCTTATATACAGAGAATGGGTGCTGATTCTCGATAGATACTTCGCCAGTAGAGGCTGCTCGTGTATGAATGATCGCGGTGTTCCACGTAGCCCAATCGTCCACGGCATTCTGCCAAGTGTGAGTGATCGGGCCAAGGTATTTAATGGTCTCCCGGCCGTTCGTCATACCCCACGAATCCCGGCCGCGTCCTTCAATCTCCCAGGCGAGATATGGAAGCATTCGTCGGGTAACATCGGTTAGTGGATGTACCCCCGCTATTCCGCACATAGTGTTCTACGTCCTTTCATCATATGAAACTTTTCACCACAACCGTGCCGAAACACACCGAAAGAAATGATAACTATTACTGGTTTATTGCAGCCAGGACAGATCACTACATACTTTGGCGGTTTGTACTTCGTACGGTCCGACGAATTCTTCCCCGCATTGATTGCCTTTCGTTTTCTAGCTGTCATCCCAGCATGAGCCATAGCGTATGGCCCGGTACGAGATATCACCACTGGTTTATTTGCGCTACCGGATATCATGTACTTCCTTTCATTCCATACTTCTCCCTTACCCATTCGTACACTTCCTTCGGCATATAGGTTTTTGTGAAGTCGAGTAGATTCAGCCGTGGGTTCTTACTATCTCCTTCAGACATCGCCGTGATCGCCTGCACAAACCATCCGCACCACAGGGGATAATAAACCATCTCAGTAAGGGACGTCGTACCCTCTTTCATCCGCCATTCTACTGTACCTCGATATTGCCAAGCATGCAAATTTAGACCGACGTAACGACACCACTCGTACCGACCACCCTTACGAGTCTGTAACTCCTGATAACGGCCAGGTGCTGAACCATCTGGTGAGTAAATATTCTCCAGGTTGTATAACATTCGAAACAGACAGGCTTTGATATCCGCCGTACAAGTGGCGAGATCCATACGGGCCAAAGTCTTGTACAATGGTTCCAATGGAAGCCGGGCACCTGGATACTGATTATCGAACCGCGAACATCGTTCACATGTACGATGCTGTTGTGTCATCATCTGGCAATAATGTACGACCGATGGTGTGTCCCGTCGATGCGGGAGAATCAGATGGTCGTAGATTTCTGCTTCCAGACGGCTATACACACGGAGCAATCGACGAATCTCCCAATAGGACAGATCTGAGCCATCGACGTGAACGTGAAACGCACACGAGTCATTACAGGTTGCATGGTATTGCTCACAGGCCGTAGCTAACTCTATCATACCTCGAATAAACGCATCACCTTTCAACGGGCTGACAACCATTTCTAGGCCAGATGGTTGCACAGACCAATCGTGTGCTTGAGTGTAGGATAATTTTGTAAAGTGGTAATTGGTCAATCGTCCCCAATCGGACAGTTCCAACTCGATACCGAGAAGCCGTGGTAGTTTATTAATTACCATCGGCACGTTTGTACGAACGTTTTTCATCCGATGTGGTGGTACGAAATGTGGCATATGCCGACAAGTATCACATTTTCGACAGACTGCACAGTTCGAACAATAATGAGCGCGAGACGCGGGTATTCGACGATTGCACTTTGTACATCGTGTACAGATACATCCACATGCGTCACATTGTAGACATACAGAACATATTGCTAGCCGTACTACCACCTTTGAATCGACGCGTTTGGCTCGTAAACACCGGATACATGGTGTTCTAACCATGGGCGCTGTTTTATTCATAAACTTTCTCCGCGTTAAAATACTTAGTTAACCACGTAGGACTACATGTTCGTACGGCCGCCATATCAGCCATGAATTTTCGTAGTTCTAGGCAATATTCCTCGGAAACGGCCGGTTTTGCTGTCATAATATGAAACAACAACGGGATATTACTAGTAACAGATGCGTACAAATTCTGACTAGCATAATCTGAGGTAGTGACAGCATCAATCCCCGTGATTAAAACACTTAGCATTCGCTGAAGCAAATTGCGACCTTCATCTGTACCTGTTAGACAGCCACGATTTGGTATTCGCGAGTCCAAAGTTTGCATGAGTGAAGTAAACCTAGCGGCAGAGACTTGTTCACGTAGTAAAGTGATTACATCAAGCGAAAACGCAATGTGAACTAAGTTAGCAGTTGCCACAGTACTACGGCCCACGATATCGAGGCCTATATAATTCCATGATCGAAAAACATGTTGTACATTTATGTCAAATTCATTTATATTGGATAATACATGTTGATGAATAGGGGGCCATTGTACTACCACCGCTCCCCAATTCTGATGTAATAGATTAAAAATTTGGAGCGATTTGATAACACGTATCTTAGAATTGGATAGAACATGAGGTGTTGTCTCCTCATCTCCATTTCGATCCAATTTTGTCAATATGAAATCTGTCCACGATAGGTATTGACACATGGCGGCGAGTTCTAATTGGCTCAGAGTTACGACTACCGCGTTTATACCGTTAACATGCTGAGCAATCATAACCCGGATTCTCCTAATGTATAGTATCGAATCTTTCCGCCGAGTAAAATTTTGATGCCGATCCACTCATGGCAGGAGCAAGATAAAATTTTTGTCGTGCGTACATAACCGCTGTTTGGAAAGTGCTCTAAAAATGGCGCACCGTACGCTACCGACACACGATTTATAAGTACGAGATTTCGGTTACACATTGGACATACAGGTGAGTTACTTGTTGCTTTTGCGTTGAAGTGATGGTATCGAGCGCGATCACTCTCTTCGGAAAGCCGGAAATTTGGCCCCGAGCTCCACGGAATGATTACGATCCGATCATTTACGTAAGTTACCGTCATAAATCCTCCAGGCAAGAAAACGATTCCATCAGGGTTGATGGTTTATAAATAGGATCGGGTCTAATACCGAACGCCATAGCATTCCGCTACCCTAAATCATTCCTAGGAACTCCACCCAACGACCGGTACTTTAGCTCGCCGTCTAGCGGCGTACCCCATTCGGTACGAAGTACCCTGATGGAATACTGGTGGAGCGCACAAGAGGCAGTTCTCTTGTTTAAATGGCCTTGATACCGCGCCCCATAAAATTGTTTCGCTGATGATGGCACAAGTTTCTAGAATATTGCCATGCTTCCCGTCTTGAGAGCCAGATTTTTAGGATGTGAGCATCCCGCATCTTAGACCGTGTGGGCATTGGACGCCCGGTCAGGGTTACTGTTTAGGAATCCGGCGGACAGCTCCGACGTAATTCCAGGTTTCACCATAGTGATGCCTCATTGTTTGAACGGATCTCTTACAAATCCGTATTCATCCACGAGTTCTGAACAACCGCAACGTACTATTCATCAGCGAATGATCCCCGTGGCACACGTCAGGATTAAGGCGGTTAGTCCTGTCAGACACGTGAGCGTTCACGCCGCCGCCGCCCGAGGATGTTTCGTAGTTAATCTTTCAAAACTCCATTGTGTTTAACACAAGCAACGGAGGAACTGCAATATTTACATATTTTCGCAGACTTCACTTTCGGCAGCCCGTCTTTCTTTGCAGGTACGAGTAGTCGCGTCCAAAAGTGGATCGTCCGTCCGGTATTCGGGTTGCGGTAGGTGTGTGCCCGTTTAAAACCGAACTTTAGGCACATTGTCGTGCCGGCCAATTGATCGGATGTAGTGGCGGCGGCAATCATACCTGCACCATCGTTCTGTCGTGCCCGTTTCTCCATCGCTGCGAGTACCATACTAAACAACGCCGAGGCGATACCTTTGCGACGAGTGAGTGATTTATTGCTTTCGCCAAAATAGTCATTCAGATGAATCTCGTGAATTACATCCACACCACAACAGCCAGGAAAATCTGAAATGGGAATAACGAACTTGTGATAAATACTCTCCTTAGATTCTCCCAATAAGAAATAAATCGTTAAATCCGTATGGGGGTCCTCGTCATTACACGAGACATGTGTGAGGCTAAGTTTCTTCAGAACAGCTTTGTTCGCGGTCTTTTGTAACTGCTCGTTTACATACTCCGATAAACTCATAGTTTTACTCCTTTCTCTAAAGTAGAAAGACTGGTTTGCCAATTCATACCGACGGAGTGTCGGCCTTCCGGCTGCCAGGCTCCACTGGATATCATCCAATTTCGATCAAGATCAGTTGGGTCGACGAGAATCGACCGAGCACCTTCATATAGAGCCTTAAACGCGAATCGCTCATGTGTAATAAATGAAGGATAGTTATATGCAAACATGGCTCGAAGAATCGGTTCATTTCGTCGAAGCAACTCATCTGCCAGTGGAACGTTGTATGTGTTAATACATTGACGTACTTCAGAGTCTGAGGCTTCCCATAAATAATCCATGCCTGCTATACCGAGCCAAAACGCATGACGACCCAACCCCCAGAATAGATTCCATGTTGCCGGGTGGATACCGAGCAATACATCTGGTGTACGATATTCTAACGTATGCCCACAACGATACTCACCAGCACGACCGTACCATTCACGTCGTCGAGCATCGTGCATTCCACGTCCGAACGCTACTAGACCAACCCCAACTACTCGATCAAGCATACGGATTGCTTGATTAATTTGTTCTTGAGAAAAGCGGTAGTAGAAATTACTGGCGTTATTGTATGCCGAAAAATGCATATGCCAGCCGGCAGAACGAAATCTTACGGCGATGGGATCGTCCGGACGAAGGCCTTCTTCACCATATATGTTACGAGATGGTGCGCAACCAAGCGCAAAGTGATCTGGTTCATATTGCTCCCACGCTGCTGCTGGCAAATCCACTACGGATCGATAATCTAATGTGGCTTTAGAATCTTGTTTTCGAGCTAGTTCTAACAGCCGTTTCAATCCAAGCTGCACTCGATCCAGTTGATAACCCATGCATTGGGTAGGTTCGGTAGTGAATTCCGCCTGAAAGCCATCGGAATACACTTGGAGCCATTCCTCCGCCACGTGAGGCGTTGGCGGAGGATCATTTTTCCCGAGTTTTCTTTGTTTATCGAGAAAAGTAAACGCGGGCATAAGTCCGCCTTTTTTATCTCGTACGAATAACTCTGGGTCGGCACCAATTTTTGTAGCGAAATTTTGATTTGTCTTCAGTGGGTTGTGGTGGTTTGAGTAATATACCGAGTTTACGGCAAAATTACCGCTAAGCTTTTTCTTTTCCTCGACAGTTTGAATAAAACTGTTTAAATCATCCGAAATAAATGTGCGGATCGTATTTCGCCATTGCTGTACATCTTTAGGATCGATAGCAATACGTTGATCACAGGCACTATATTCAGATGAACTTATCTCGCCGTTCTTTGTAAGGATGTCGAATGCTTGTAGTTTATCACAAGCATAACCCAACACCAAACCCGTGGTTCCATCTGACGCCATAGCGAGGTGTTGTCCGAAGCCGAATAATGGAGAGGTGGGTATCGGTGGCGGCGTAATATCCGGCTCGGCCTGCTGCGAAGTTGGGGTCATATGAAACGTTTCTCCTTCAAATAAAATCGTATTGCTAGAAATGGTAGAGGCCTAATCCCTCCTATCGAGGGCGAGCACGCCCGCCCTCCGTAGGAATGACTACGACGCCGACTGTTCGACTGTAAGGATCGGATACGGCCCAGCGTACGTGGCACCGGGCCGTCCAAACGCGATCTGTGGATTGGCACCGGCTTCGAATTCGCTCGGATTAGCGATGTATGGCTGCCCATCACCAGGCCGTGCGCTGTTGCCAGTCTCGGTAAAGATGAACCGGCGCATCGTACGTGAGCCGACGATGAGACGCGGACCGCCGTACTTGGCATCCGCATCGAACGGTTTCACTCGACCGTCAAGGATCATGACGTTGTCGCCGGTATGCGGGTACCGGAAATCAATGAATTCTTGGTTCCGTCCGAGTGTCGCGCTAAGCGTCTCGACGGTTGAACCGTAGACATTGTCTACAGTTACGGTAATGGATGTATTACGAAGTTTGGCCAAGTGGCCTCCTTTAGCGGGGCTACCGCTATGAGTCAGTCTGAGAATAATTCGTAGGCAGTTTTTACATCGGGCGGTAGTTGGTTGCCAAGTTGCAAATTCACATTCATCAATATGAATACCGATATGAGATGCTAGGCTACCACATATTGCATCTACATCGAGTTCTCGTGCAATATGTACCTTATGTGGGCGTGCCATCGGCGGGTACCTCCGGTGGTGCGGGATTATCAAGTTGGGCGAGACAATCTTCCCAACCAAGCATAGACTCAGCTAGGATTGTCACACCTTCATTGTCTGACCAGTTCTTACCGACTTCATACGTACCGTCGCGTCTACGATATACGTATCCATAATTACCAAGGCGGGTATGTACCTCAATAATCGCACGTCCTCGGGTCATACGTTTCGGTGGGTTATTCTTTCGTAAGTATGCCATCGGCAGGGTCCTCCACAGGTTCGAGATCAACCACAAGTGTCTCTCCATCAGGCGCAAGGAACGCTTGTACGAATTCCGCCTCTGGCCCAGCTACATTTCCTTGTCTGCCCCAAATGAACTTAACCTTCAGTCCTTTTGTACTTCGGTTCGCACGTTTAGGCCAATCATAGACAGCATCAGTCAATTGATTTATGAACTTCCGATACTTCACATTCGATCCTTTCGTATCTCCTGTAGCATCTGTTCCAATTCCATATCCAACGCCGGTGTCAATCCACCTTCACCATCTTTCGTAAGCCGATCTGCTGCGGCTCGTAGATACCAGCCATGTTGAATACCGGCGGCAACGAGCGCTTTAAAGATCATAAGAGACGGTGTACTGCCGACGTGTGAAATAGCGTTAGTCGCCATCCGTTCGGCAGCAGTAGACTGTTGGATAATGGCGTGTAACACTTGTTTCTCGCTGTCCTGTATAGATTGATCCGCTATGAGCGAGGCAGTAGTTTCACCAGCGATTTGGTCGATGAAATCGACACAAAGATTTTCGAATTTCATGGAAGTACCTCTACCACAGGACTTGTAATCGTACCTTTACCGACAGCCATATCGGCGTAGGTAATGAAGACACGGTATCCTACGTACAGGGGGCTAACCGCACGGTAAGGACGCCAGTGACCATCCGGTCCTTGTCGGGGAGTCGGCGGGTTCACGCCAATGATTCGGCGGATCAATCGCGCTTCGGTGTCCATCTCGTAAGTAGAGTTTTCAGTACGAAATCGTCTCATTGTCTCACCTTCGCCCGTATCCATTGCCATGCTACTGTAAGACAACCGCCGCTGGCGAGTAGCCAGCCGAGGATACCGTGGATGGGACAGAATAGAAACTCAACCACGATATCTCCAGTAGAGCCAATATACTAGAATATTTACTGAAGATGCAACGACAAAGCTAATAAGAATGTCTATACACATTAGTTTACTCTTAGTAACTTACGCATTGCTCGATTCCGGGAGTTCCGTAGGAATACAGTATCTGGATCATATCGTTCGAGCAGTTTGAACACGGCGAAAACGGTGATGAATAGGATCATGACGCGTTTAATCATTGTCAGGTTTTCCGATTCTAAAACAAGGAACGTATGGTTCCTCATCCCAGTTTACTTTTGCCCCACAAGATTCTAGAACCTTGAGTATAAGGTAGGGAAAGAAAATTGCAAATAGAGCACAAGCAAGTAAAAAATATACTATTGCTATGAACATGATGTTCTCCTTGCGTTACAGCATCTACAAACAGGTAATCTCGGTTTACCACACTTTAAGCAATTAGCAGAAAGGGTTACTTTTCGGCTGCTACCTTCTTCGTATATCTGAGTAGAGATGAGCTCGTATGAGTGACCATAGAGAAAGCATGTCACTGGGCATTCTTGTGCCACGAGTTTTTCTAACAATTCAGAAGTAATTTTTGAGTCGATTTCATTGTGTATAGCCTGTTTTACCATCTCCTTGATAGAGGAGGCATATACCTTAGCTACTTCAGACTTAATAGTTTTTTCAAACATGTGTGTCTCCTAAACGTTCATCGCTCATGTGTAAATCCTGTTATTTCAATACGATCCGCATATTTGAACCACAGACCAATCGTGGCGGTAGGCTCGTAATGATCGGTGAAATAATGATCCCATATGGATAGCGTTTCGTCACCCTTAGTGATCCGAGGGTACGCGTAGTAGTCAATATCGAGTGCGATAGCGGACGTGCCCCTAATGGAACGTTCCCATTGCGCATCACGTAACGCCATATCGTTTGCTTCCGCATCCGTGAGTCGTTGCCAAGTCATTCATTCATCCTTCGTTCGTATTCAGCCGGGGGTACAATAACGACACCTTTACCTTCACGTGACGATACGACACCCCATGCTTGAGCCTGCATGGCTTTAAGTACAGCGCGTGGTGGTTCAATATTCGCACGAATGTAATCATCACATTGAGTAACCACGAATTTCACAGGTCTGTCCGCGTTCTCAAAATTATATTGAGTACAGAATACCTCTAACTCGGTTTGACGGCCTGAACGTTTTCGTCCGTATGTACAATCCAAACAAAGGAACTTGTTTCCGTTATCAGAGGCGAGAATGTTAAAAACACGGTTCATGCTACGTGTACTCGTATGTTATCACCGTGCATTCGGTGCAATGGTAGTGTTTTGAACTTCGGCGGACGTGGCGGCCGTACTGTATGTGTGCGTGACGTACGTGGCTTGAACCACGCGGATGGATGTTGTACGGCACCTGCGAGGATAGCAGTACAGACAACGGTGCAGGCGATCCAACGTAATTCAATGGCAGCAAGGCGTAACATATCACGAATCATCGTATTACCTCTTCTGTATGATAGCCCAATGAAAAGAGCCTAACAGGTATTCGCGGTCCAACAACCACAACAGCTATCACATAAACCCGGTGTACCACATATTCCGCAGGTAGGATAACGATCAGGGCCGTAGCACCCGCAGTTACCGGGGGTAGGATGTTGGGATGAAGTGACGGGTTGGTTATTACGCAAGGTGTTCTGTATCTCCTCACGTATGATTCTACGTAGCTTAATCTTGTTCATCGTAGTGATTCCACAGTAACTCCTAGAACTTTATGGAATGAGCCAGCGCTAACGTATCTTACCGAGGATAGCCTTACCAAATAGCTCCGCACGAATGTCCGAGTGAAGCGTACGTACCTTATGATCCCCGTGGTCTACCGTAGTGATGACGGGCGATGGACAAGCGGAAGACATAGCGCGTTGTCCCGTGAGCGCACGGCGTATGCGTACTTTCGCCATGTGATTCTCGTTAACTGTGCTAGTACCGTCTGTTAGGACAACCTCCGGTACATGCGTACGTAGCGTACCACGTTCGACAGAACCGTGGATACGTGGCTTCAACGGCACGGCCGCTGCTACCGCACGTGCGTACGGCAACGCGCCAGAGCTAACCACGCGAGGTGGTACGTGCATACCTTCGGACCATAATGCCGTCTTACTCGGGCGATCCGAGTGTACAGCCATGGCTGAGTTAAACCCGCGTTGCGAGCGTAACGAGCGGTCGGCGCGATCAATCGCGTTACGATGCTCGGACACTCGTACGTCTTCTAGAAAGTCTTTACCGTTCATAATTTCGCCTTATTGTCGCTTCGTTTCCTATAACACAACATACGGCGCCTAATGCTCTATCTATACGATCAGGTAGAGTAACACAACACGCCACTGCTAGAAAAAACCACAATACAGGCATGATTAAATTATTACCTCGACGATTCAATCAAATAGCCTTACGGCTCAGTACGCTGATCATTACAAGCTAAGGCGTAGCTGTTGCAGCAAGGCTATTAGATGGGGCTAGTTCTCAGCCTAACCCCTAGCTGTGCCCGTGCAGCCGTCGAAAACTCCGGACGGCGAGCGCTACCGC
>Ga0209415_10002632_pt1 | contig 33510 bp, 34 predicted proteins | sample PeaSoiSIISIP2007_FD_187696 | JGI IMG/M metagenome (GOLD analysis project Ga0209415, IMG submission 187696) | Peat soil microbial communities from Weissenstadt, Germany - SII-SIP-2007 (SPAdes) (version 2) | ecosystem: Environmental > Terrestrial > Soil > Wetlands > Peat | place: Germany... | reverse complement strand
CGAACGGCACGATTCGGTGCGCATCGCGCTTGCGCTCAGCAGTGCCGAAAGTGAATACGTGATAATTCACGATGCCGCACGGCCTTTCGCCACGCCTGCGATGTTCGACGCGGCAATCCGCGCGGCGGCCGAGCATGGCGCCGCGATCGTGGCGATTCCGCTCGCCGACACGCTCAAGCGCATCGAGTCCGATACGATCACCGGGACGATTCCGCGCAACGCCCTGTACCAAGCGCAGACCCCGCAGGCTTTCCGGCGCGACCTGCTGAAGCGGGCCCATCGCGCGGCGCTTGAAAACGGGATCACGGGGACCGACGACGCCGAACTGGTCGAGCGCATCGGCGCACGGGTGCGAATCGTCGCGGGCTCGCCGCTGAACCTGAAGATTACGACGCCCGCCGACCTGGAGATCGCGCAGGCGCTGGCGCGCAGCTACGCGGCGGGATAACGCTCAGCCGCGAGCGGGGCTCGTAATGCCTTCGTTGAGCGAGCCGGAGCGGAAGCCGCGCAGATCGACGGTCACGAAGCGAAAGCCGATCCGGCGCAGTTCGGTCTCGACCTTTTCGCGAACCGCGGGATCGAGCAGACGCGCGATTTCATCCTGCTCGACTTCAAGCCGCGCGACCTCGCCATGGTAGCGGACGCGCGCGACCCGAAAGCCCAGCTCGTGGAGCAGCTTTTCGCCCGCCGCGACCTGCTGCAGCCCTTCCAGGGTGATCTGCGTGCCGTATGGAAAGCGTGACGAGAGGCATGGCGACGCCGGCCGGTCCCAGGTCGGCAAGCCCAGCCGCTGCGACAGTTCGCGGATCTCAGCCTTGGTCAGTTCGGCTTCGACCAGCGGATGGCGCACGCGAAGCTCGCCGGCAGCCTTGATTCCCGGCCGATAATCGCGCAGGTCGTCGAGATTCAGACCGTCGAGAATATTCTCGATTCCGAGTTCCGCCGCCTTGGCCTCGCAGACCGTGAAGAGATTGTGCTTGCAGAGGTAGCAGCGGTCGAGCGGATTCGCCGCGTATCCGGGCACCTCGAGTTCGTTCGACGCGATCACCAGGTGACGCCCGATGCCGATCCGGCGCGCCATCGCGAGCGCGTTCTCGCGGTCGTCATCCGGCATCGTGGGCGAGGTCGTGGTCAGCGCCGTCACGCGATCGGCGAGCACGCCGTGCGCGACCTTGAGCAGAAAGGTCGAATCGACGCCGCCCGAAAACGCGACCATCGCCGAGTTCATTCGGGTCAAAAGCCTCTTCAAGCGAGCGAACTTCTCGTCGAGCAAAGTCATCGATTTCCGCCGGCCGCTAGATTCCCTCGGCCTGGAAAAGATCGGTCGTCAGGTAGCGCTCGCCGGTATCGCAGAAGACGGTCGCCACCAGTTTGCCCGGGCCCAGCCGCCGCGCGATCTGCAACGCCGCGCAGCACGACGCGCCGGACGAGATGCCGACCAGCAGCCCTTCCTCGCGCGCGAGGCGGCGCGCGAACTGGGTCGCGTCGTCGTCGCTGACCTGAATAATTTCATCGTAGATCTTCGTATCGAGCGTATGCGGCACGAAGCCGGCGCCGATACCCTGGATCTTATGGAACCCGGCCTCGCCGCCCGACAAGACCGGCGAAGCCTGCGGCTCGACCGCGACGATCTGCACGCGGGTCTTCAGGTGCTCGCGCAGGTAACGGCCCACTCCGCTGATCGTTCCGCCCGTGCCGACGCCGGTGACAAAGGCGTCAATCCGGTTCAGTTGCTCGACCAGCTCGGGCCCGGTGGTCTGGTAATGGAATTCCGGATTGGCCGGATTGTTGAACTGCTGCGGCATGTAGTAGTCGGGATGCTCGCTGGCCAGCTCCTCGGCCTTCGCGATCGCACCATGCATCCCGCGCGTATCAGGCGTCAGCACGAGCTTCGCGCCATAGGCGACCAGCAGCGAGCGCCGCTCCTCGCTCATCGTATCCGGCATCGTCAGGATGAGGTTATAGCCCTTGACGGCGGCGACCAGCGCGAGGCCGATTCCGGTGTTGCCCGAGGTCGGCTCGACGATCGTGTCGCCAGGCTTGATCCGTCCCTCGCGCTCCGCGCTTTCGATCATCGCCAGACAGATGCGATCCTTTACGCTGCCGCCCGGATTGAAGTTTTCGAGCTTGGCCCAGACCTCGGCGTCGTTGCGCCCGGGCATCCGGTTGAGGCGTACTACCGGCGTATGGCCGATAAGTTCCAGCGGGGAGCGTGCGACTGAAGCCGGCATGGCGATGATTTTAGCCGTAATCGCTCACCTTTGGCGACAGCAAAGGCGCGGCGCGCGCTGCGATTTTCGAAGATGAGCCGCGTGCTGGTGATCTTTCCGGGCGCGCTCGGCGACCTGATCTGCATCGCCCCGGCGTTGTGGGCGATCCGGCGCCGTTATCCGGAGGCTGTGCTCGAGCTGATGGCGCGCGAGGAGCTGGTGCGCCTTGCGACCGGCCGGCTGGGAATCGACCGCGGCATCTCGATCGATCGACGCGAAGTCGGCGCATTGTTTGTGGCAGGCTTGGCGGTTGGCGCGAACCAGGTTTTCGCCGAATACGATCGAATTTTCTCATTCTTCGCTGCGGACCGTCGGGTCTTTCGCCAGAATCTGATCGCCGCCGCCCGCGATGCCGAAGTGAGCTTCCATCTGTTTCGCCCCGCCGGCGCGGAGCATGTCGCGATCGCCGCGCTCAAGTCGATCGGGATGGCGGCCGCGCCGCTCGATTATCGGCTACGCCTCCTCGACGCCGACCTCGCTACGGCAGCCGCGCGGCTTGTGGGCCTACGAGCCCATGAATTCGTCGTCATCTTCCCCGGCAGCGGCAGCCCGGCCAAGAACTGGCCGTTGGACAGCTTCATCGCGCTGGCCGGCCGGATCGCTTGCAAGATGCCCGCGATTTTCATCCTCGGGCCGGCCGAAGCGGGATGCGAGGGTCGGCTCGGAGCGAGCGGCTTTCCGATACTTTCGGGACTCGAATTGCCCCTGGTCGCCGCGATCGCTTCGCTCTCGCGCTTGTTCGTCGGCAACGACTCCGGCGTCGCACATCTGGCGGCTTCTGCGGGCGCGCCAGGTATCGTGATTTTCGGTCCGAGCGACCCGGCGCGCTTTCGTCCGCTGGGCAAGGTCGAGGTTATCGCTCGGCGGCCGCTCGAGGCGCTCGACGTCGATCAGGTCGGAGCCACGGTTGATGCAAAACTCGCGGACCGAGCCTGAATCGATCGCCCGCGCGGCGCGTCCAATCAGTCGACATGCGCTGGCCCGAAAAATGGTTACATTGACTGCGAAAATGGCCGAGCGTAGCTTTGCTCTATCCGGCGGCATCGCTGGCGTAATGGGCATCGAGCCCGCAGACCGAAACATCAGGCCACGCAATCGAAAACATGGGAAGCTTCGTTAAGACCACGATTCTGCTCGGTGCGATGACCGGGCTCTTGATGCTTATCGGCGGGCTGCTCGGCGGCCATGCCGGGGTCGCGCTCGCGTTCATCCTGGCAGTGGCGATGAATTTCTTTAGCTACTGGTTCTCGGACAAGATGGTGTTACGGGCCTACAATGCGCAACCATTGGACCCCACCTCCGCGCCCGAGCTTTACGGGATCGTCACCGAGCTGGCGCAGGCCGCGAGAATCCCGACCCCGCGTCTCTACCTGATCGATTCCGACACGCCCAACGCCTTCGCCACCGGCCGCAATCCACGCCACGCGGCGGTTGCCGTAACGCGCGGCATCATGCGCATCTGTAATCGCGACGAGCTCAAGGGCGTGATTGGCCACGAGCTTTCGCACGTGATCAATCGCGACATTCTGACCAGCACGATCGCGGCGACGCTGGCCGGCGCGATCATGATGATCGCGAGCTTCCTGCGTTGGGGCGCGCTGTTCGGCTTCGGCGGCGGCGACGACGAGCGCGGCGGCGGCATCGTGGAGCTGATCGTGCTGGCGATCCTCGCGCCGATCGCCGCTTCGCTGATTCAGCTCGCGATCTCGCGCACCCGCGAATACCAGGCCGACGCGAGCGGCGCCCGGCTCACCCATCATCCGCTCTACCTCGCCAGCGCTTTGCGCAAGCTCGAGTCGGCCAACGAGCGAATCCCGATGGATGCGGGTCCGGCGACCGCGCACCTGTTCATCGTCAACCCGCTTAGCGCGAAAGGACTGACGCGCCTGTTCTCGACCCATCCACCGATCGAGGAGCGCATCCGGAGATTGGAGCAGATGGCCAAGGGGCAGAGCGCTCCCTGACCGGCATCACACCCATGAGCGAGAAAGAGGAAAAAGAGGAATCCAAGGGCTTCAAGGTCCAGGACCGGCGCCGCTTCTCGGCCGAGGGCGAGCTCAAGCCTGAATTCCAGCAGGAGCCCGAGGCGCTGGCGCCCGAAGCCAAGCCGGGCGCCGCCGCGACCGAGACGCCGCAGGTTTCGGAAGCCCACGCGGATGACCTTGGCGATGAGCAGCTCGGGCCCGAGATGACCTTTGCGAGCTTTCTGGTCGGGCTCTCGGCGCAGGTCCTGGTCCATCTGGGCGAGGTGCCCGATCCGGTCAGCGGCGAAGTGCATCGCGATCTTCCGGGCGCGCAGCAGCTTATCGATCTGATCGGCATCCTCCAGGAAAAGACCCGCGGTAATCTCGATCCGAGCGAAGCTTCGATGCTCGAGGCGATTCTCTTTGATCTGCGAATGAAATACGTTGAACTCGCCGGCCGGCGTTCCGCTTAGCGGGGCGCGACCGGACTTTCCATGGGTTCCCGTCGGTCATGCGTAGCTCTCTTGCCGCCGGCCTTGCTGGCGATCATCGTAATTGCGACGGGCTCCGCGGTGATTGCGGCGGGCTCCGGACCTGCGCATGCTGGCGATCGTCTGTGGAGCGAGCTCGGCCCCAACGCGCCGGCGGCACGCGTCGAGCTGCCCGATTTCGCCGATTTGGCGGCGCGTCTCAGCCCAGCGGTGGTCAACATCTCGGTCGAGCAGGAGCCGGGCGCGGCCGTCGCGGAGCCGGGCATCGAGGCCGAACCCTTGAACCAGCTCGTGCCGCCTCCCGAAGAAGTTCACCCTCACGGCGTCGGCTCCGGCTTTTTGATCAACAAAGCGGGCTTCATCCTGACCAACGATCACGTGGTCGCCAACGCCCGCAAGATCAACGTCACCACTAGCAACGGATTGCGCTTTCCGGCGGTACTCGTAGGACGCGACCCGAAGACCGACGTCGCGCTGATCAAAATCGAAACCAAGCAGATGCTTCCGGTGGCGCCGCTCGGCGACTCGCGCGCGGTGAAGGTGGGCGAATGGGTCATGGCGATCGGCAATCCGTTCGGCTTTGACCATACCGTCACGGTCGGCATCGTGAGCGCCAAGGGGCGGTTCATCCCGGGCAACTACGATGAGTTCATCCAGACCGACGCCTCGATCAATCCGGGCAACTCGGGCGGGCCGCTGATCGATACGCGCGGCGAAGTGGTCGGCGTCAACTCGGCCATCTACACCCGCACCGGCTCGAACACCGGTATCAGCTTCGCAATCCCGATCGACCTCGTGAAGCGCGAGCTGCCCGAGCTTGAGGCGAGTCATAAGGTGGTGCGCGGATGGCTAGGCGTTTACATCGAGCAGGTGACGCCCGAGATTGCGGCGGCGCACGGCTTCCCGGCGCCGCATGGCGCGCTGATCGACGAGGTGGTCGCCCCGAGTCCGGCCGAGAGTGCAGGGCTCATGAAGGGTGACATCGTGGTGGGCTTCAACGGCCAGCCGATCGGCGACTCGCAGGAGCTACCGCTGAAGGTCGGGGCCGCGACGCTTGGCGAGCGCGCGACGCTCGATGTGATACGGGGCCCGCAGCGGCGCCAGGTGGCGGTGACGATCACCGCCTCGCGCGAGGCCGAGCTGGCCGCCGCGGGCGGCGCGGCCGCGGCAGAAGCAGCACCGCCGCTCGGGCTCACGGTCGAAAATCTCTACGCCCCGATAGCGCACCAACTCGGGGTCGGCAAATCCGGCGTGCTGGTCGACTCCGTCACGCCCGGCAGCGCGGCGGCGCAGGCCGGCCTGCAGCCGCACGATGTAATCGTCGAGGTCAACCGCCGGTCCGTCAGCGACATCGACGCCTATTCGCGGGCCCTAAAGGAGGGCAGCAAGGGGAGGGCGGTGTTGTTGCTGGTCAAGCGCGGCAAGACCGCGGTCTTCGTCCCGGTGGTGCCCGGCCAATGAGCTACCGGCGCGATCTGCGCGCTTGCGGGAGAGTGGTGGGATAGCAAGCGTCCTCGTCTTCAGGTGTGGTGAAACGGCTGTTGAAATTCGCGCTGTTCGGCGTCTGCGGGGTAATCCTGTTCGCAATTCCGCCGATTCTCTACTTCTTCTTTTCCTACTACTACGCGCTGCAGAACGAGGTGATCCAGCGCTTTGCCGGGCGCCATTGGAGCATCCCGTCGCGCATCTATTCGGATTCGACGCTGGTCTATCCAGGTCTCGATCTGGGCGCGATCGGATTTTCGCAGCGCCTCGCCCGCCTCAACTATCATGGCGTCAAATCTCGCGGTCTTCCCGGACGCGGCGAGTACGTCTATGACCGGGCGCACGGCCGCTTCGTGATCTTTCTGCATCGCTTCTCCTATCCCTACGAGGAATTCCCGGGCGAGATGGTCGAGCTCCGCCTGAGCGGCGGCACCATCACCGCGATGCGCGATGTCGGCAGCGGCAAGCCGATCTACTCGATGCAGCTCGAGCCCGAGCTGCTGAGCGGGATTTTTCAGGGCAGTTGGGAGCAGCGGCGGCTGGTGCGCCTGTCGACAATTCCGCCCGCAATGATCGATGCGATCCTCGCCGCCGAGGACCATCGCTTTTACGAGCATCATGGCGTCGATGTCGTCCGCACCGTAAAGGCCGCCTACATCGATTTCACTTCCGGCCACTTGCGCCAGGGCGGCTCGACCCTTACGCAGCAATTGATGAAGAACTTCTTCCTAAACAGCCAGCGCACCTACCGGCGCAAAATCAAGGAGGCGATGATGGCTTATATCGCCGAGCGCCTCTTTACTAAGGACGAAATCCTCGAAAACTACATCAACGACATCTACCTAGGGCAGCGCGGACAGGAGGGCATCTACGGCGTCTGGGAGGCCTCAGAATTCTATTTCACGAAGACCCCCGCCGACCTCACGATCGGCGAGATGGCGGCAATCGCCGGGATGATCAGCTCGCCCAACCGCCTCAACCCGCTGCGCCATCCAGAGCTTGCCCGCACGCGGCGCAACGAGGTGCTGGGCCTGATGCTCCAGGACGGCTATATCAGCAAGGCCGCTTACGACACCGCGGTCACCGAGCCGCTGCATCCGCGCGAGACTTTCACCGAAACCAACGACGCCCCCTACTTCGTCGATTACGTCAAGCATGAGCTGGCTGCACGCTATCCGGTCGATGTGCTGACCGGCGAGGGACTCAGAGTCTTCACTACGCTCGACGTGCATATGGAGAAGCTCGCCGAGCAGGCGGTCGATGAGAATCTCGACGAGCTCGAGGCGAAGTACCCGCGGCTGCGGCGCAAGGAAGAACAGGATCGGCTGGAATCGGCGCTGGTCTCACTCGAGCCGTCGACCGGCAAGATCCGCGCGATGGTCGGCGGGCGCAATTACCGTCAGAGCCAGTTCAACCGCATTATGCAATCGCGCCGCCAGCCCGGCTCGGTCTTCAAGCCGGTCGCCTACCTGGCCGCGCTCGACGAGACGCTCGAAGGCGGCCCGGATCGCTTTCTGCCGACCACCTTCATCGAGGACGAACCGTTCACCTGGACGTATGGCGACATGAGCTGGACGCCGAAGAACTACAAGGATCGCTACTTCGGCCGGGTGACGCTCGAATTCGCGCTCCAGGAATCGCTCAACTCGGCGACCTCGCGCCTGGCCAACGCGGTGGGCCTCGACCGGGTGCGTGCGATGGCGGCAAAGCTGGGCTTCGGCGATCTGCCCGCGTACCCGTCGATCGTGCTGGGCGGAATCGAGGTGAGCCCGATGCAGGTCGCGGACGCCTACGCGATCTTCGCCAACCAGGGGCTCGAAGTAGAGCCGTACGCGGTCACGGCCGTAGTCGACCAGAACGGCCGCGTGATTCAGGGCCATGAGCTCACTGCCGCGCAGGTGCTAACCCCGCAGGTCACCTTCATGCTCGACTTCATGCTCGAGAACGTGATCAATCACGGCACCGGAATCGGCGCGCGCCGGCTAGGCTTCAAACGTCCGGCCGCCGGCAAGACCGGCACCACCAACGACGCCAAGGACGCCTGGTTCGCCGGCTTCACGCCCAATCTCCTCGCGGTGGTATGGACCGGCTTCGATCAGAAGGAAGTGCTCAACCTGACCGGCGCGGAGGCTTCGCTGCCGGCCTGGACGAGGTTCATGAAGGCGGCGACGGCGTCGCGGCCGGCGCTCGATTTCGCGGTCCCGCCCGGCATCGTGATCGAGGAAGTCGATCCGTTGACCGGCTACAAGGCGGGCCCATACTGTCCGGTAGTGGCGCAGGGCGCCTTCCCGATCGCGCTCGCGCCAAGTGAGGAATGTCCGTTTCACACTGCAACGACGAAGGCCACTTCCGACCACGTCGGAGAGGAACCCGAAGCGCCTCAAGAGCCGAGCGATTGAGCCGCTCGCGGTTCACGCTGCAGGCTGCGATCGCGCTCGCGGCCGGCTTCTGCCTGGTGGCGGGAGCGCCTGCGGCGCGGGCCGGATCGATCTCCGGGCGCGCGATAGTCCTCGCGCTCAGCGAAGAGAGCCTCCCCGCCGCGGCGGCAAGCCCCAGCGCGACAGCCTCGTCGAGCCCCGGCACGCCGTCGGCGAGTGCGTCGCCATCTCCTGCCGCGACGGCTCCCGAAGCCTACGCCACGCCGGACGTGCCACAGCCGGGCGCGGTTGCAACCGACGTTCCGCCGCCGGCCGACCTCGCGAGCGTGCCGATCTCCGCGCCGGTCAGCTCATCGTCACTCGATCCGCTGATCCAGCAGACCACCGATCCCTCACTCTCGGCCTCGCTCAGAATCACCGAGCAAGCGCGCCAGCAGATCGGCGAGAACCATCCCGAGGAAGCGGTCAGGTCGCTCGGCCATGCGCTCTCGATCGACGCCAGCAATGCTTACGCCTATTTTTATCTGGGACGCGCCTACCTGATGAAAAAGGATTACAAGCAGGCGCTCACCTTCTTCTCGCGCGCGGAGCTGGGGATGGGTTCGAATACGCCCTGGCTCGGGGAGACGGTCGGTTTCGAGGGCGCATGCTACGAGGAGATGGGACGCGATCAGGATGCCGCGCTCGCCTATCAGCGGGCGTTGCAGCTCACGCCGGGGAACCTGATGGTGCGCGCGGGATACGGCCGCCTCGCCTCGGCGTTGCCGCCTCCGCCGGTCCCGCCCGAGGAGCAGCCGAGCGCCGAGAACCTCGATCAGCCCCCGCCCGAGGAGGAAGATGAGGTCCGCACCGTGCCCTCGGGCGAGCCGCTCGAGACGGCCCCGCCCGCCGAGCCGCCGCTCACTCCCGGGGTCAAGGACCCGGCCTCGAACTAGATGCTGATCCTCGGAATCGAATCGTCGTGCGATGACGCCGCGTGTGCGGTCATCGAGACCGCGCGGCCCGGTGAGGCGCGCGTGCGCGCGAGCGTGGTCGCCAACCAGGATGAAATCCATCGCCGCTACGGCGGCGTGGTGCCGGAACTTGCCTCTCGCAATCATCTGGTCACGATCCTCCCGGTTATCGACGATGCGCTGGCCGCGGCGGGATGCCGTCTCGGCGACCTCGACGCGATCGCCGTGACGCGCGGCCCGGGGTTGGTCGGCTCGCTTCTGGTCGGCCTGATGTGCGCGAAGGGGCTCGCCCAGGCGCTCGAGTTGCCGATGGTCGGCGTGAATCATCTCGAGGGTCATCTGCTCGCCCCGCTGCTCGAACATCGGATCGCGATGCCTTATCTCGCGCTGGTGGTGTCGGGAGGACATACCGCGCTGTTCGTGGTCGAGGACTTCGGCCGCTACCGCGATCTCGGCCATACCCGCGACGACGCAGCCGGCGAGGCGTTCGACAAAGTCGCCAAGCTGATGGGGCTCGGCTATCCGGGCGGCCGCGTCATCGACGAGCTCGCGCGGCGCGGCGACAGCCGGCGGGTGCGGCTGCCGCGGGCGCGCTTGCGCGGCGCGCCGCTCGACTTCAGCTTCAGCGGCATCAAAACGGCGATCGCGATGTTTCTCGCGGGCCCCGATTGCGCCGGAGTGTCGCCGCAGGATTTGGCGGCGAGCTTCCAGGAGGCGGTGGTCGACATGCTGATTGGGCCGACGCTGGCCGCCGCGCGCGGCCTCGCCACCGAGACCATCGTCGTCACCGGCGGCGTGGCGGCAAACTCGCGGCTGCGCGCCAAACTGGCGGCCGCGGCGGCGGATGAGGGATGGCGCGTACTGGCGCCGTCGCTCAAGTTCTGCACCGACAACGCTGCAATGATCGCGCTCGCCGGCAGCCACCGCCTACTGCGCGGCGACCGTGACGCGCTCGACCTCGACGCCGAGGCGAATCTCGCGCTTTGAGCAGGCGCACGCACGCCGCCGGAAATGCTTCGGGTGCCCGTCCGGCCGCCGCACTGGCGGCAGCGGGGGTGCACCCGGCGAAATCGCGCGGCCAGAATTTCCTGGTCCAGCCGCGAATCGCGGACCGGATCGTGGCCGCCGCCGGACTCGCGCCGTCTGACGAAGTCCTCGAGATCGGCCCCGGCCTCGGAATCCTCAGCGAGCGCATCGCGCGCGCCGCGATGCGTCGCTTCACGATGGTCGAGCTAGATCGCAGTCTCGCCGCCGCGCTGGCCGAGCGCTTCGCGCCCGACTCGCGGATCCGCGTGGTATGCGCCGATTTTCTCGCCCTCGATCCAGCCGCGCTCGTCGCCCATCCGCCGGTTAAGCTGGTTGGTAATCTGCCCTTCAACGCCGCCACCGCGATCCTGCGCCGGCTCTGCGATTTCCGCCCGCTCGTGGCGCGGATGGTCCTGATGTTTCAGCGCGAGGTCGGCGAGCGCATCCGCGCGCGTCGTGGCACGCCCGAGCGCTCGGCGCTGAGCGTGTACACCGCGCTCTATTGGGAAATCGAGGAGCATTTCCGGGTGCTCGCCGGCAGTTTCCATCCGCGGCCCAGGGTCGACAGCGAAGTGATCGTCTTTCGGCCGCGGGCCGCGATGCCGTTCGATCGATCCGAAGAACGCGCCGTGCTCGAAACCGTGCGCGCCGCCTTCTCCGCGCCGCGCAAGACGCTGCGTAACCCGCTCGCCCGCGGACTTGGCCTGCCGGCGCTGGCGGTTGCCGCGGCGCTCGAATCGATCGGCATCGATCCCGCCGCACGCGCCGCCGCGCTCGAGGCGGACGATTTTGTGGCCATTGCGCGGACTCTTGTCGCGCGCGGCGCGAAGCCCTAGGCTGCCTTACGCCGCGATGCCTGAACTGCCGGAGGTCGAATCGCTCAGGAACTCGCTCGCCCCGCTGCTGGCCGGGCGCACGATCGTCCGCGCGCTGGTCAGCGAGCCGCGCCTGCGCCGCCGGATGGCGCGCGACTTCGCAGCACGCGTCGCGGACCGGCGCGTCGAGCGCATCGATCGGCGCGCCAAGTACCTGCTGATCGCGCTCGCCGGTGGCGACATCCTGATGATCCATCTCGGCATGAGCGGCAGCCTGACACATCGCCATAAGAATTTCCGCGCCGGAGCCTTCGAGCTCGATCCTGCGCATGACCACGTCGTCCTTGAGCTCGACAATGCGAGCCGGCTGGTCTTCAACGATCCGCGCCGTTTCGGCCTGATGAAGCTCGTGCCCGAGGCCAAAATCACGATCATCCCGGAGCTCAAGGGACTCGGCCCTGAGCCGATGGGACCCGGGTTCAACCCCGATTACCTGCGCGCCAAAGCGCGGGGGCGGCGCGTCGCGATCAAGAACCTGCTGATGGACCAGCGGATCGTTGCCGGGGTCGGCAATATCTACGCCTCCGAGATTCTGTTCCGCGCCGGCGTGCGCCCCACCCGCCGCGCGGGCCGCCTCGCCCGCCACGAGCTCGAGCGCATCGCGCACTTCACCCCGGAAGTCCTGCGCGAAGCGATCGGCGTCGGCGGCACGACTTTCAACGACTACATGGACGGGCGTGGACGCGAGGGCGCCTTCCGGCCGCAGGTTTACGACCGCGCGGGCGAGCCCTGTCCGCGATGCGCCACGGCGCTGCGCCAGGTCGTGGTCGGCCAGCGCTCCAGCTTTTTCTGCCCCGCGTGCCAAAAATGATCTCGATTGAGTGGCGGCTCCCTCGATGAGATGCCCTCAATGCGGAACCGAGGCGGCGCAGGGCGCAGCCTTCTGCTCGCGATGCGGCACACGCCTCTATGCGTCGCGCCCGGCCGCACAGCGTGAGTTCGCGCTGCTCCGCGTCTGGCCATCGTGGTGGCAATTCACGCGTCCGATCGTTCTCGCGATTGTGATGCTCGTCACCGGCGCCTACCTGCTTTTCTCCCATCAACAGGCATGGCGACTGGTTCCGATTCTCTGGGTGCTCGGCTGCCTCATTTTCATCCTGACCGCCGTCTCACGGCGCCGCCTGAGCTGGAGTCTCACCTCCGAGCGCCTGATCGAACGGAGCGGGATGCTCGCCAGCCGCGAGCGTCATATGGAGCTGGCCGATATTCGTTCGGTCGAGATCGATCGCAAGGCGTGGCAGAAGCTGCTTGGGTTGGGCGATGTGATCGTCGCCTCGGCCGCCAGCGCGGAGTTTTCGATTCGGCTGGCGAGCGTTCCCGATCCGCATTCGATCGCCGAGAAGATTCGCCAGGCGCGGCTCAAGCGGCTCGGCTGACAGGCGCGATGGAACCGCTCGCCGCGTACCGCTAAGCTCGTGGCCTGGGCGGAGGTGAGGCGGCGATGGACTTACCGCGGGGGCTCCTGGCATTAATCGCGTTCGTTTTCGGCGGCGCGATCGGCAGCTTCGTCAATGTCGTAGCCTATCGGCTGCCGCGCGAGATCTCGATTGCGCGGCCTGCTTCATTCTGCCAGCGCTGTCAGCGCCCGATTCCATGGTGGGCGAACGTGCCGATTCTTGCCTATATCTTCCTGCGCGGACGCTGCCTGATGTGCGGCGGGGCGATCCCATTCCGCTACTTCCTCTCCGAGCTGGCGCTGGCGAGCGCCGCCGCTTATCTCTACCTTCACTTCGCGCTACCCGACGCGATCGCGCGCTTCGTTTTCTGCGCGGGGTTGTTTATCGTCGCCCTGATCGATTACGACTGGCGCCTGATCCCGAATATCATAACTTTTCCCGGCATCCCGATCGGCTTCGCCTTCGCAGCGCTTGCGATGCCCGAGATCGGATGGAAGCGTTCGCTGCTCGGCATCGCGCTGGGTGGCGGCGCGCTGTTCATCACCGGCGAAGCCTATCGGCTGGTGCGCGGGCGCGAAGGCGTCGGGATGGGCGACGTCTGGCTGCTCGGGATGACAGGCGCGTTTCTCGGCTGGGTGGGCGTCCTGTTCACGCTCTTCTTCGGCTCGATCCTGGGCACTGTGGGCGGCCTGATCGTCGCGCTCAGCGGTGGCGCGCCGCCCGCGCCGGTTGCCGATACCGGCTCCGAACCGGCGGCCGAGCAGGATGCGTCGATTCTGCGCACCGAGGTTCCGTTCGGCCCGTTCCTCGCGCTGGCGGCGGGATTTTACGCGCTCTTTGAGCATCCGCTCGTCCATTGGTATCTTTCCCGCTGATGGGCGCGGGAGTTTTTATCACGCTCGAGGGCATTGAAGGCTCGGGCAAGACCACTCACGCGCGGATCCTCGCCGACTCGCTTCGCGCCGCCGGCCGCGACGCAATCGTCACCCACGAACCGGGCGGCACGCGGGCGGGCCAGGCGATCCGTGCGATCTTCCTTGACCCCGCGGTTTCGCTCGAGCTCGCGGCCGAGCTCCTGCTGGTGCTGGCCGACCGCGCGCAGCATGTGCGCGAGAAACTCAAGCCCGCGCTGGCGGCGGGAACTATCGTGATCTCCGACCGCTACGCTGATTCGACCATCGCCTACCAGGGCTATGCGCGCGGCTTCGATCTCGGCCTTCTGCGCGAGCTCAACCGGCTCGCGACTGATGGCACGATGCCCGATCTCACGGTCGTGCTCGACTGTGCGGTGCCAACCGGCCTCGCGCGGATTCGCAAGCGGATGAGCGGCGGGTCCTCGCCCCGCCGGCCCGACCGCTTCGAAGGCGAGGACGCGGAGTTCCACGCCCGGGTGCGCCAGGGCTTTCTCGAAATCGCGCGGAGCGAGCCCGGGCGCGTGGCAGTGGTCGATTCCGAACAGCCGCTGGAAACCGTCAGCGCGGAGATCCGCCGGCTCGTCGACGGGTTGCTGGAACGCCGATGCCGCTAGACGGCCTGCGGGGCCATCGCGAGCTCTACGATCGTTTGTTGGCGGAGCTGCACAGCCGCCCGGCCCACGCGTACCTGTTTACCGGGCCCGACGGCGTCGGCAAGGCACTGGTGGCCGAGGCGCTAGCGCATAGCCTGGTTTGTGAGCGGAGCCGCGGCGCGGGCTTTTGCTGCCGTCCCGAGCGATGCCCGGTGCGCGAGGCGGCGCGCGCCAACGCCAGCCACGCCGGCGCGCCGGCCGCAGCCCGATGCGAATGCTGTGCGGGATGCGTCCAGGTCGCCACGGGAGTACATCCGGATTTCATCCGTATCGGGCGTGCCGCGGGGCGCACCGAGGTCTCGATCGAACAGGTACGGGGGCTCATCGCAAGGCTCGGTATCAAGCCGGCGCGCGCACCGATGCGGGTTGCGGTCATCGGCGACGGAGAGACGCTCAACCTCCCGGCCCAGAATGCGCTGCTCAAGACGCTCGAAGAGCCGCCCGGCTTCACGGTTATCTTTCTGATCGCGCGCAGCGAGCGCGCCCTGCTCGATACCGTGCGATCGCGCCTCCGCCTGGTGCGCTTCACGGCGCTGCCGGCCGCCGAGATCGCGGCGCTTCTGATCGAGCGGCTGGGCGTCGAGCCCGAGCGCGCCCAGGGCCTCGCGCGGCTGGCCCGCGGCAGTGCCGCCCACGGCTTTGCGCTGGCGGAAGGGAGCGCTCCGCCGATGGCCGAGCTGCTGGGAGCGTTCGATCGGGCGGCGACTATCGATTTTACCGCGGCGCAGGCGCTGGCACAGGATTTTTTCGCGAATCGCAGCGAGGCGCTGGAAAACTTCGAGCTGATCGCCCGGCTGCTCGAGGAAATGCTATGCTCCAAGCTGCTCGGCGCGTGCGAGGAGCAAGAACCCGCCGGCGCCGAAAGCATGCGCCTGATGAAGCGACTGTCCGACCGCCTCGAGCTCGCGGCGATTCTGTTCGCGATGGAGGGCGCGGTTCGCGCCGCCACCGCGGTCGAAGCGATGGCTAATCCGCGGCTTCAGGCCGAGAGCTGGTGGATGGACGTCGCGCGGGCGGTGCGGGGAGAAGCGTGAAAGAAGATCGCGATCCATTTGAGAGCGGCGGCGCGGAGCTGCCGAGTATCGTTGGCGTCAGCTTGCAGCCGGTCGGGCACATCGAGAATTTTCTGGCCGGCGGCCATCCGCTCAAGCGCGGCGACCGCGTGCTGGTCGAGAGCGAGGCCGGTACGCGCCTAGGCACGATTGAGATCGAGCCGCATGAGCCGGCCCGCACCCTCGATCTCACGGCGCTGCGCACGGTCACGCGGCCTGCGACCGACGACGACTTCCGCACCGAATCCGACAATCTGACGCGCGAGGCCTACGCGCGCCGGCTCGGCGTCGAGAAGATTCGCGAGCGCGCCGTGGCGATGAAGTTGGTCAACGTCGATTACTCGTTCGACGGCCGCAAGGCGACCTTCTACTTCACCGCCGAGGACCGCGTCGATTTTCGAATCCTGGTACGCGACCTCGCCAATATCCTCAACGTGCGTATCGAGATGAAACAGATCCGGGCGCGCGATGAGAGCAAGGTCACCGGCGCGGTGGGCCCCTGCGGGCGCGAGCTGTGTTGCTCGTCGTGGCTGCGCGATTTCGAGGCGGTCACGGTCAAGATGGCGCGCGAGCAGGGGCTGGCGCTCAACCCGTCGCGGCTGGCCGGGATGTGCGGGCGGCTCAAATGCTGCCTGCGCTACGAATACGCTACCTACGTCGAGCTCAAGCGCAACCTGCCCGCCATCGGCAAGCGCGTCGAATCGGTCAAGGGCGACGGCAAGGTGCTCCGCCAGAACATCCTGAAGCAGACCGTCACGCTGCAGCTCGAAGGCGAGGGCGGGATGGTCGAGGCCACCCTCGAGGACCTGGTCACCAAGCGCGCCGAGTGATCACCCGCGGGCTTGAACGCCTGAGCCGATCCGCGCCGATTCCGCTAACGACGCCCATCGATGGCTGAGCCGATTCACATCACGACTGCGATTTTCTATTGCAACGGCACGCCGCATGTCGGCAGCGCTTATGAAGCGCTCGCGGCCGATGTTTTCACCCGCCATCAGCGGCGCAGGCTGGGCGCGGATCGGGTGAGTTTTCTGAGCGGCACCGACGAGCACGGCGACAAGATTCGGCGCGCCGCGGCCGCCGAGGGGCTCGCGCCCAAGGCCTACACGGACAAGATGAGTGCGCTGTTTCGCGAGGCCTGGGCGGGGCTTAACGTCAGCGTCGACTACTTCGTCCGCACCACCGACCCCGAGCATGAGAAATTCGTCCAAGAGATGCTGCTCGAGAGCAAGCGGCGCGGCAATATCGAGCTGCGCGATTACGAGGGGCTCTACTGCGTCGGTTGCGAGCGCTTCTATACCGACAAGGAGCTGATCGAGGGCAAGCTCTGCCCCACGCATAACACGCAGGTCGAGCTGATCAGCGAAAGCAACTACTTCCTCAAGATCGAGCAGTACCGCGAGCAGGTTCGTCGGCATATCCTCGACCATCCGGATTTCATCCGCCCCGAGCGCTACCGCAACGAGGCGCTCAACATGCTGGCCGAGCCGATCTCGGACCTCTGCATCTCGCGCCCGAAGTCGCGCCTGGAGTGGGGAATCGAGCTGCCGTTCGACGATCGCTACGTGACCTATGTTTGGTACGACGCGTTCTGGGCTTACGTCAGCGAGCCGGCGCGCCGGCTCGGCTTCGATCGCTTCAAGCGCGACGTCTGGCCGCATACCCATCACTTCATCGGCAAGGACATCCTGAAGACCCACGTCGTCTACTGGCCGGCGATGCTGCTCGCGGCGGGCTTCGGTGAGGACGAGCTGTTCAAGCATCTCAACGTCCACGGATGGTTGAATTTCGGCGGCGCGCGAATGTCGAAAAGCTCCGGCAACGTCCGCGATCCGGTCTCGTACGAGCGCGCCTTCGGTCCCGACGTGTTGCGCTACTTCGTGATGCGCGAGACGGTCTATGGGCTCGACGGCGATTTCTCCGAAGAGCGGCTTATCCAGCGCTACAACGCCGATCTCGCCAACGATCTCGGCAATCTCGTGAGCCGCGTGCTTTCGATGGCGCAGCGCTACTTTCAGGGCGAGGTCACCGCGACGCCGTTCACAAACCTTGAGGAGTGGCCCGACGACGCGCCAGAAGAGGAGCGCGTCCACCCGTCTCCCGACGAAGCGCTAGACATTGTTGTTGGGCAAATGGCGCAAAATGTCAGCAGCCAAGTCGAGAATCTGACATTTCATCACGCACTAGAATTCATTTGGAATTCGATCGGGAACTGTAATCTATATATCGCTGACACCGCGCCTTTCACCCTCGCGAAGGATCCAGCGAAGCTTCCTCGTGTAGGGCAAATCCTCGCCAATCTACTCGAGTCGCTGCGCGTCGTCGCTGACGTGCTCGAACCGTTCATGCCGGTCACGGCGCGGCGAATCGCGGAGATGCTCAACGTGGACGACGACCTGCTGTGCAAGCCGTTCGGAGAAGGCCTCAAGCCGGGCCATCGCGTGAAGCCGCCGGTCGCGCTCTTCCCGCGCATCGAAAACACTGCGGGTTGACGATCGAGCACGATGCCCGATGTTCCCTCTTCCTGTCCAAAGGGGCCGGGACAGTTCCCGGTCGCTCATCAGACAATTTAACCTCTCTCTAACCCTCTCCTAGGATAAAGAGAGGGAATTGGAACATGCCCAGTCTCTGCGACAGTCACTGCCATCTTGCGGACGAGCGCATCCGCGTGGACCTCGCTGCGATCCTCAAGCGCGCGGCCGCGGCCGAGGTCGGCCCAATCGTCGCCGTCGGCGCGATCGGAACGATCGAGACCGATCGTCTGACGGTGGAAATCGCGGAGCATCACGACTGTGTCTACGCCTCAGTCGGGGTCCATCCGCACGACGCCGCCGCGTGCGATGAGCCGCGGCTGAGCGAACTTCGCGCGCTCGCGTGCTCGGGCAAGGTGGTCGCGATCGGAGAGAGCGGGCTCGATTTCCATTACATGCGCTCTCCGGCTGAGGCGCAGGAACGCGCGCTCCGGCGTCATCTCGAACTCGCCGCCACCCTCGGCCGGCCGATCGTGATTCATTGCCGCGATGCCGAAGAGCGGCTGCTCGAAATCGTGCGCGAGGTCGGGGTCCCGCCCGCGGGCGGGGTCATCCATTGCTTCACCGGCGGCGCCGAAGCGGCCCGCGCCTTCCTGACGCTCGGGTTCCATATCTCGTTCTCCGGCATCGTCACGTTCAAGAACGCCGCCGCGCTGCGCGCGGTCGTGCCGCTGGTCCCCGATGCACGCCTGCTGGTCGAGACCGACGCGCCGTACCTCGCGCCCGAGCCGTTTCGCGGACGGCGCAACGAACCCGCCTATCTGCCACGCACGCTGGAAGCCGTCGCGCAGCTTCGCAGCCAGGAGCCGGCGGCGCTCGCCACGATCGTCACCGCCAACAGCATCCGGCTGTTTCGGCTCCCGCCGCGCTGACCGATCAAAATCTCCCCCGCTCCGTTTCACATCCGGGGTACCCTCGGGGTTATAAGGGTGCGAGATGGGAACCACAGGCAGCCTTAAGATTCCGCCGACTTTCGAGGAGGCGGTGAGCAGCCACGAGCGCGCCCTGATGCGTTACCTGATGCGCGCGACGGGAGATCGCGAGGACGCCCTCGACCTGTTCCAGGAGACGTGGCTGAGGGCTTATCGCTCCTACCCGTCGCTTAGGCCGGGAACGATCTTGAGCCCGTGGCTATTCAGAATCGCGGCCAACCTGTGCCGCAATCGGGCGCGGGACCGGATGCGGCGGGCGCGCGTGATGCTGCCCGAGGGGCATGAACTGGTCGATCGCGCGACGGTTGCGGCCGGACACGATGGCGCGATCGCGCTCGGCGACGCGATCAAGGCGTTGCCGACGAACCAGCGCCGCTCGCTTATGATGCGCAAGTTCGACGGACTCAGCTACGGCGAGATCGGCGCGTCGCTCAACTGCTCGGCCGAGAGCGCGCGCGCCCATGTCTACCAGGCGCTCAAGAAATTGAAGGCGGAAGAAAAATGAAGACGGAGAAACGGACTATGGCCAACAGCGAATTCAGCCCGGACGGGGAGCAGACGATCGACGCGCTGCTCGAAACCGCCCATCGCCGGATGGCGCCGCGGCTGGCGAGAATCCGGCGTCCGCGCGTCCGCGTCGGTACTGCCGCCTCGCCGCTCGGAAAACTGCTGATCGCGATGAGCGACGCGGGCATCGTAATGATCTATTTCCTCGATGTGCCGCACGCCAGCGCGGAGGACGCGATCGCGATTCTGCGGCGGCGGCGCTTCGACCTGGTCGAGGATCAGAACGCGGTGGCGAAAGTCGGGACGGAGATTCGCCGCTTCGTCGCGGGCGATCTCAACGCGCTGGTCACGCCCGTCGATCTGAGCCTCGTCATCAGCCCCTTCCAGCGGCGGGTCCTGGAGCGGCTGCGCAAGGTGCCGGCGGGCGCCGTGATGTCCTACCAGGCGCTCGCGGCCGCGGTCGGCGCGCCACGCGGCTCGCGCGCCGTCGGCAACACGATGGCCTCAAATCCGGTGCCGGTCTACGTGCCGTGCCATCGCGTGGTGCGGTCGGACGGGTCGGTCGGCAACTATGGCGGTGGAGTTCCCTCCAAGCTGAGGCTGCTGCGCGTCGAGGGCTTTCGGATCGGCGCGGATCGGCGCGTTGCGGACGCCGCCGTGTTGGGTCATCAGCGCACGCACATCTACTGCCGGCCCTCGTGCAGTGCTGCGCGGCGGGCCGATCCGTCACGGATGATGATCTTTGCCGATCCGACGCGGGCGCGCCGCGCGGGTCTGCGCGCCTGCCGGCAATGTCTCCCCGGCTAGGATGAATAGGATGAAGATGAAGGCCAGCGGCCCGGTGAAGTGGCTCCGGAGCGCGCCATCGATGACGCGCTCCGGCAATAATCAAGCGCGCGCTACTCGGTTTCGTTCTGCTGCTTAAGCTGTTCGATTTCGTGCTGCTGCTGCTGAATCTGCTGCTGCTGTTGCTGGAGCTGTCCCTGGGTCTGCTGCTGCTGGACCTCGGTGTTCTGCATCTGATTGCCGACGACGAACCCGCCTCCAGCGCCCAGCGCGCCGCCGATCGCCGCGCCGGCGCCCGGCGCTCCGACCGCCGCGCCGATGATCGCACCGGTGGCCGCGCCGAGACCGCCGCCTATGAGGGTGCCCTTCTCACGGGTGCTGAGCGGTTGCCCCGAACATCCGGCGACGATCAAAAGCGCTGCGATAGCGAAAGCGGTGCGAGCGATTCCGGTTTTGTGCACGGTGGCAATTTGTCGCATGTCAAAGCCCCTTCCCTGGCTGCCGGTGCCGCCAATAACCCTAGCAGCGATCTGCGGCCGAGAGTATACGGCGATCGCGCCGCCGGATGGTAGCGGAAATAATCTGGGCGCGCCGCATGCCGCAGAATCCTGACGCTAAGAGCATCATCAGTGCAAGCCCCCCGGATCCGCCGCCGGATCGGGGGAACCTGCCATCGATGATGCTCTCGCGCGGGCGGAGCTCGATGGGGGGATTTATTCGGTCTCTTGCTGCTGTCTCATCTGTTCGATCTGCTGGCGCTGCTGCTCAAGCTGCTGCTGTTGCTGCTGAACCTGCTGCTGAGTCTGCGCCTGCTGATTCTCGTTGTTCTGCATCTGGTTGCCGACCACGAAACCGGTGCCGGCTCCCAGCGCCCCGCCGATCGCGGCGCCGGCCGCGGGATGGCCCACGGCGGCGCCGACGATCGCACCACCGCCCGCACCGAGAAGACCACCGCCCAAGGTGCCTTCCTCGCGCGTGCTCAGTGGCTGACTGCCAGAGCAGGCCGCCAGCGTCATCAGGGCTGCGAGGGCGAGACCGACGATAGTGGCGAAGCTGATACTACGCATGACAATCCTCTTGCTTCGAAGTTATTGAGTTTCCTGTTGGCTCTTGAGTTGTTGAATTTGCTGCTGTTGCTGTTCGATCTGCTGCTGCTGTTGCTGGATCTGTCCCTGAGTCTGCTGCTGCTGGACCTCCTGATTCTGCATCGCATTACCAATCACCGCACCGCCCACCGCGCCGACTCCGCCGCCGATCGCTGCGCCGATGCCGGGCGCGCCGACCGCCGCGCCGATTATCGCGCCTGTGGCGGCGCCGACCCCACCACCGATTAGCGTGCCCTTTTCACGGGTGCTGAGCGGCTGCCCGGAACATCCGATTCCACCCACCAGCGCGACTACCGCGAGCACGCCAATCAAGATCGACCTGATCTTCACCGCACCACACCTCCTTGGACGCGAGCACGGTCCATGCCGTTTACAGTATCCATCAAAAGCCTATTCATTAGCTCATTTCAGTCCGCAAACCGGCCATAACTTACCGATAAAATAACCGATTTCGTGCGTTCCAGACATCGCCCGCCGGCGACCGAAGCTCAACCGATGCGCTCTGGATCATACCGATGCGGCCGCGGGCATTCACCAGCCGATCGCGCGGGCCGGAAAGATCCCGGTCAGATAGCCGCGCGGGTCGGAGCCGCCGATCAGAACGCCGCGCTCGCGATCGATCGCGGCGGCCAGTACGTAGCCTTCGCTGTAGTCCGGGCCGACCTCGACGCGATGGCCTCGCGCGGCGAGTTCGGCGCGCACATCCGGCCCAATACGCTCCTCGAGCCTCACGATGCCGGGCGACGCGTCGTGCGGGGCGAAGGTCGAGGGGAAATGACGGGAGGAGAACTTTGGCGCCTCGATCGCCTCCTGGACCTCCATCCCGAAGTCCACCAGGTTGATGAAGAATTGCAGCGTCCATTGATCCTGCTGGTCGCCGCCCATCGTGCCGAACGCGATAAACGGCACGCCGTCGCGCGCCGCGATTGAGGGCGTGAGCGTGGTGCGCGGACGCTTGCCGGGCATCAATGCGTTGGGATGCCGCGGGTCGAGATAGAAGGTCTGCATCCGCGACCCCAGCGGAAAGCCGAACGTGTCGATCACGGGCGAGCTCTGGAGCCATCCGCCGCTCGCCGTAATCGCGATCAGATTGCCTTCGCGATCAGCGGCGTCGACGTGCACAGTGCCGGCGCCCCACGGACGCATCCCGGGCGGCAGGGCTCCGAGCGGGCGCATCCCGATAGGATCGCCGGGCCGTAGCTCGAGCGACGCGCGCCGCGGATCGACCAGGCCGCGCCGCAGCGCGGCGTAGGCCGGCGCCAGCAGCTCCTTCATCGGCACTTTCGTAAACTCGGGATCGCCGTAGTACGCCTCACGGTCGGCAAAGGCGAGTTTCGCGGTCTCGACGACCAGATGGATATAGTCGGCGGAGTTGTGGCCCATCGCGCGCAGGTCGGCGCCCTCGAGCAGGCGCAGATGCTGCAGGAAGACGGGGCCCTGAGACCACGGCCCACACTTGTAGACCGTGTAGCCGCGATAGCCGGCGCTCACCGGCTCCTCAAAGCGGGTGGTGAACCCGGCCAGATCACTGGCGCGGAGCAGGCCTTGATGACGCTCGGACCAGGCGCCGATCTCACGGGCGATATCGCCGCGATAGAACCGATCGCGCGCCGCGCCCAGTGCCGCCTCGCGTCCGCGGCCGCTCGCCGTGGCTTCGCTATCGAACAGCCGGCGCAGGCAATTCGCCAGCGCCGGATTCTTGATCAACGTGCCGGCCGCCGGAATCTTCCGATCCGGCAACCAGAGCGCCGCGCTCGTCGGCCATTCGCTCAGGAATCGCTCGGCGTTCATGCACAGCGGCCCGATATGCGAGTTGACGGCGGGACCGCCCTTCACCTGCGCCGCGTCATAACCGATCAGGCCCGGATGCACCGGGAAGCCTATTTCGCACAGCTCCAACGCGGGCTCCGCCACGTCCGCAAGACGCATCGTGCCGAAATGGGAGAGCACGGAGATCAGGCCGTCGACCGCGGCGGGAACACCGGCCGCCAGCAAACCCTGATCGGGAACCGCATCGAGACCGCGCTCGCGGTAGGCTTCGATCGTGGCGCGCGTGGGCGCCTGCATATTGCCATTGACCGCTACCACCCGGCCGGTCTTGGCGGCGTAGACCAGCATCGGCGTCTCGCCGCCGATCGTGAACATATGGGGATTGACTATTCCCTCGACGAAAGCGGCGGCGACCGCCGCGTCGATCGCGTTGCCGCCGCGATCAAAGATCCGCGCGCCGGCGGCGGCCGAAAGATCGTGCTCGGTGGCGATCATCGACCGATGGCCGGTTACCTGGGGAGTAAGGGTTTTCATCACGCCGTTTCTCCAGAGCCTTCGCATCCTAGCCTAACCGGATGAGGCAAATGAACCGCACCGCCGTTGACGGTTTGCGACTAACAATTGCCACTCTCGGGCGGCAACGCAGCAAGGAACTTAGACGATTCTCGCGGCCGTCAAAGGAGCTGACGAAGAATACTCGCCGCTCCACAGGCGAATTTGCAGTAGTGATAGATGAACATCGGTACGCTTAAGAGCGTCTAAATTTCAGGACCAGAAATTGCTATAATCTCCCTCGGGTGGGGTTGAAACCAGATGAACACCTGGTGTGAGGGGGCGAAGAATGATTTCAGATGCGACCATAGAAACAGTAGTTGGACGGCAATGCAGGCTGCTCAAGCCTGTTCGCGACCATCAGGGGCGTACTCGCTTCGGAGAAAGTCCCCGCATCGTGCGCGAATTGATTAATCTCGGCCGCCGGATGTATCTGGTGGAGTTCGAGGATCGCGCCACGACCTTTCTTTTTCCGAACGAAATCGCGATCGACTAAGATCCCGAACCGCGTGCAGATGCACGCGGTTCGTGCACCACTGGCGCTCCAATCTAATCCGCTCAGGCGGCCTCAAGGAAGGCCTGTGCGCGGTACAAGCCGACGATCGTCTTGGCATCGACGATCTCGCCCTCCCGAATCATTCTGAGCGTTTCGCCAAATGGAAATCGCACGACGCGAATCACTTCGTCGGGGTCGTGCTGCTGTACGCTTACCGTCAAGCCGCGCGCCAGGAAGATTTCGATGCGTTCGTCGCAGAAACTCGGGATCGTGACGATCGCGCCGAGCCGATCCCAGCTTGATGCGCCGAGGCCGGCCTCCTCGCGCAACTCGCGCTCGGCGCAGGCCCCTGCATCCTCGTTCTCGCGACGAGTACCGGCGGGAATCTCCCATAGGTAATCGCCGATCGCATGGCGCCATTGCCGGAGCATCGTGACCTCGCCGCGCTCGTCGACGGCCACGATCGCCGCGGCGCCTGGATGCCGTAGTACGGCCATCTCGAGCGTCAGGCCATTGGGCAACGACGCGCTCTCGACACCGAGATCGACTACGCCCAGCTTCAGAACGGAGCGCCGATTGAGGTTCATGCCCGCGAGCTTAGATCGCGGCGGATCGCGATGTAAGAGCTATGCGCTTTGCTTCACGCCCGTCGAGCGGCGGCGTGCTGGCCCTAGGCATCGTTCTGCTCGGCGCCGGTGTCGTGAAAACCTAGTGCTCGCGTTGATGCCGAGGGACGCTCAGCGCGACAGAAAGACCGGGCAGGGCGAGTTGCGTAGCACGTACTCGGTGTTCGATCCCAGCACCATCTCGATGATCCGGCGATGACCGTATGCGCCGATAAACAACAGATCGGCCTCGATCCTTTTCAGGAAGGCGACGATTTCTTCGTGCGCGTGGCCGCTTAGGAGCTCGAAGCTGGTCTTGGCCGGATAGCCTTCCAGGTAGGTGCGGGCTTCGCCCAGGACGCGTTCGCCGAGCTTCGGATCGCGCGCCACGGTCGCGACCGCGAGCGGCGTATCGAGCTCGACGCTGAACTCCGCCGCCGCGCGCATCGCGCGCGCCGCCCGTTCGCTGCCGTCGTAGGCGAGCGCCAACTGGCGGACCTCGCGGAACTGGCGCGGTGAGATGATCACCGGACGCGGACATTTGCGCACGACGCTTTCGGCGGTCGAGCCCAGCAATCCGCTGGAGAAGCGTTCGTTGACGCCGTGATGCCCCATCATCACGAGATCTGCCATCTTGGCCCGTTCGCAGAGCTGATTGGGCACGATGCCGATGTCCAGGATGGTTTCGGCGGCGAGGCCTTCGCGCTGGGCCGCGGCCTGGAACTCGTCGAGCACGGCGCGGCCGCGCTCGGTCAGGACCTCGCGCATCTTGGAGGAGAAGTCGAGGTATGGTTCAAGTCCGAGCGAACCTGAGATATCATGGAAAAACGACCCTTCGATCGAGACGATATCGACCACATGCAGACCGTGCAGCGTCGCCTTGAACCGTCGCGCCAGATTGAAGGCGAAGGCCTGCGCGTTGCGCGAGTGCTCGGAGGTATCGATTCCGACCAGAATCGTCCTGATCACCGGTTTGAATCCCGTCCCCGGAATCGCGATATCATGGGCGGGGTCGAAATGACAGGGAGCATCCAAAGTGAGTGAGCAGGGAGCGCGCGGTCTTCTCCGGCTGGTCGATGAACTGACCGAGGCGGCGGCGCGCTGCGGCCTCGAGGTGCGGCGCGAGAAAATCCTGCGCGAGGTCGGTTATCGGGCCCGCGGCGGCGCCTGCCGCCTGCATGAGAAGGACCTGCTGATACTCGACCGCGACCAGCCGCCTGCCGATCAACTCGAAATCCTCGCCGAGGCGCTGCGCGATCGCGACCTCGAATCACTCTACCTCTCGCCCGCCGCGCGCCGCCTGTTGCATACCGGACCGGAGCAGGGTTAGCCGAATTTATGACGCGCCTCGAGCATAGCGCGGGGCCGGAACGCACCAGCGCCGAGCGGCGGAGCGCGACCGCCGGCGAACAGCGGCTCCAGACCTTTCATGAGCGGCTGAAGGAGCGCGGGCTCAAGTCGACCGGGCAGCGCGACGATATCGTGCGGGTCTTTTTCGAGCTCGGCCGCCATATCAGCGCCGAGGAGCTCTATGCCGAGGTGCGCAAGATCAATCCGCACGTCGGTTATGCGACCATCTACCGCACGCTGCGGCTGCTGACCGAATGCGAGATGGCCTCCGAGCGCCATTTCGCAGAGGATCAGGCGCGCTACGAGGCCGCCGGCAAGGACCATCACGATCATTTCATCTGCGAGTCGTGCGGCAAGATTATCGAGTTCGAGAACGAAGGCATCGAGCGCATCCAGCAGGCGGTCGCGCGCGAGCTCGGCGCCGAGCTGACCCATCATCGGCTCGAGCTCTACGGCCGCTGCGGCGATTGCCGCCGCGGTCCGCGCCAGTAGGCGATCCAAAGGCCGGAAATCCAGGGAGGAACCAGATTTGGCAAGCGCGCCGAAAATGCTCGAGGGCTACCGGGTGCTCGATTTCACCCATTTTGTGGCCGGACCGACCTGCGCGCGGATCCTGGCCGAGATGGGCGCCGAGGTGATCAAGGTCGAGCGTGGCGCCGAGGGCGAGCACACGCGCAACTTCGGCGTGATCGCCGACGGCATGAGCACCTACTACTTCCAGCACAATCACAGCAAGCTCGGTATCGCGCTCGACTTGCGTCACGAGCGCGGGCGCGACCTGGTCCATCGGATGATTCCGAAGATCGACGTGGTGGTGGAAAACTTCGCGCCGGGCGTGATTGCCGGGATGGGTTTCGGCTACGAGGCGCTGCGCAAGCTCAATCCGAAAATCATCATGTGCTCGATCTCCGCGGCCGGCCAGACCGGCCCGCTGAGCCGCATCCCGGGCTACGACTACGTCGGGCAGGCTTACGCGGGCGTCACCGAGCTGATCGGCGAGCCGGACCTGCCGCCGGTGGTGCCGGCGATGGCGATCGGCGACATCTCAACTGGGGTCGCGGCCGCGATGGCGGTAGGCTTCGCGCTGCTCAACCGCGAACGCACCGGCGCGGGTCATTACATCGATGCGTCGATCCTCGACACCTATTTTCACATGCATGAAATCAGCGTGCCGGTGCTGTCGTTGCGGCCCGGCCGCTACAAGCCCAAGCGCACCGGCTCACTCCATCCCAACATGAGTCCGTGCGGGGTCTTCAAGGCGGGCGAAGGCTACCTCTTTTTGATCGTCCAGAGTCACGAGATGCCGCGCTTGTGGCGCGCGATGGGCGATCCCGTCGCGAAGGACGACCCGCGCTTCGCCACCAATCGCGATCGGATGAGAAATAACGCGGCGATTCGCGAGCTCATCCAGAACTGGCTCGATACGTTCCCCGACCGTGCTGCGGCGCTCGCCGCGCTCGAAGCCGAGCGCGTGCCGTGCGCGCCGGTGCTGAAGCTCGAGGAGGCGATGGCGCATCCTCATCTGCGCGAGCGCCGGACCGTGCGCCGCGCCCGCGATCGCGCGATCGGCGAATTCGATTTGCCCGGGATGCCGGTGAAGTTCTCCGGATGGGAGCAGCGCAGCGACCTGCGCGCGCCGCGCGTCGGCGAGGATAACGAGCGCGTGATGCGCGAAGTGCTCGGGCTCTCGGACGCCGAGATCGCGAAGCTCTACGCCGACAAGATTTTGCTGCGCCCCGCGCCCGCTGAATCCGGTCGCACTGAGGGGCAAAGACCCTAGGCGAGGCCGCGGGCGAGCGCCGCTTCGAGCGCGCCGATGTTCATTTCGTGCCCCTGCGCCATCACGATCAAAAACGCCTTTAAGCCCTCGTCCACGATTGATGGCGCCTGCTCGTTGATCTTCCGAATCACCCAGCGCTGACCGCGATTCAGAAGCTCCAGCTTGCCGCGCAGGTCGGGCACCGCGCGGACCTTCTCGACGAAGTCGCCGGTGCGGTTCGACGGATTACCGCCGAGTCGGCGGACCTGCGCGGCCAGTTCGCCGGCATAGTAGCCTTCGTCGTGTCCGACCTTCTTCAGCAGCTCGCAGAGCTCGGCCGAGCGCGCGAGCGCGGTCAGCTCGTGCAGCACGCGGCCGCCGGCCCGTTCGGCCTCGCCCAACTGATTGAGAAAACTCTCCAGTTCCGCGTCCATCTGCGATCTGCTTTTGGCCGAGCGCCGCGCGCTGGCTCACAAAGCGGGCATCAGCGGACAATAGGCCTGGCCGATGAACTGGCGCAGCATCGCCGCCCGCGCGATCCGGATGGCGGGTGCCAGCATTCGCATCATCGTCGGGCTCAACCGTGTGGAACGTTCGCCGCCGCCGCCTAGCCGCTCCAACAATCCCGGCGGCTCCGGCAATTCGACGAACTCGATCGGCTGCGCGGGGCCGAGTTTGGCCAGACGCCGCGCCTCGGCGAGCGCCAGGTCGAAACCGCCCAGTCCGTCGACCAGCTTGTTCTTCAGCGCCTGATCGCCGGTCCAGACCCGTCCCTGCGCGATGTCGTTGACCTGCGCCACCGTCAGATGACGCTGGGCGGCGACGATCTTGAGGAAGAACTGGTAGGTGTTGCCAAGAATCTGATCCTGGAAGACCTTCGCCTGGGCGGGTGTGAAATCGGTGAATGCATCAAACATCGTGACGTTCGCGCCGCGCGAGACGGCGCCGTTGTTGATGCCGAGCTTCTGCGTCGCGCCAGCGATGTTGAATTTGCCGCCCAGCACGCCGATCGATCCGGTGATCGTTCCGGGATCGGCTATCACGCGGTTGGCGGGCGTCGCGACCCAGTAGCCGCCCGAAGCGGCGTAGCCGGACATGCTCACCACCACCGGCTTTTGCTTCGCGGTGAGCTCGACCTGGCGGCGAATCAGCTCGGACGCGATCACCGAGCCGCCCGGCGAGTTGATCCGGAAAATCACCGCCCGCACGCTGTCGTCCTCGCGCGCATCGCGAAACGCCTTGACCATCGCGTCCGATCCCATCGCCTCGCCGCCCGGCGACAGCAGCGGGTCGAAGCCGCCTTCGCCGCGTTCGATCGCGCCGTCTCCGTAGATGACCACAATTTTCGCCTGATGACGCTTGAGCGGCGGGATTATGTAATCGCGCGCGTAGTCGGCGTACTTGAGAATCGGATGGTCCTTACCGCCGTGATGCTCGACGCGGTCGCGAAACTGGTCGTGATACTCGAGCCGATCGACAAGCTTGTCCTGGAGGCCTTGCTCGGCGGTCAGCGGAGCCTGGTCGATGATCGCCTTGAGCGCATCGGGCTTCAGATGGCGCTGGCGGGCGGCCTGCGCGACGATCTGATCGAAGAGGTCGCCGACCAGCGCCTCGTCCTCTTCGCGCTGCGGCGGCGTGAAGTCCTTTTCGGTGAAGATGTTGGCGGCAGTCTTGTATTTGCCGATCGAGTACATTTGCGGCTCGACGCCAATCCAGTCGAGCATCCCGCGCGCGAAGACCTCGCGAATGCTCACGCCAACCAGGTTGAGTTCTCCCTGCGGCATCATCGAGAGCTCGCCGGCCGCGCTCGCCACCAGGAATGGCGCGTTGCCGGGGCCGAAATCGCCCGCCGATTCCAGGTAACCGGCCGTCCATTTGCCGTGCGCGGCGAAGTCGTAGATCATCACGCAGATTTCCTGCGCCTGAGCCAGTTCCATCTGCGGATCGAAAACTTCGACGGCGAGGCCCGCGATGCGCGGATCTTTGGCACCCGCGGTCAGCGCCTTGCGCACCACGTTGAGCGCCGTCTCGTGTTCACTCACCAGGCCGGCGAATCCGCTCGCCCGCTCGACTACCGGACCGTCGAGCTGGAGCACCAGCACCGAGTTGGGCGCCACGCGATGGTTCACAAAATCGATCACCACGGCGATCACCAAGCTCACGATCGCAAGAACGATCAGCCTCACCACCCATCGAAAGAAGCGTCTGATCATGAAATCTCTCCCTTGTCCCTCCGTCATCGTCCCCCGTCATCCTGACAGAACCGCGGTGCCTTGCGCGTCAACCATAGCAATTCCGCGCCGCTCGATCCGCGCCGGCGCGGCGGCTCCAAGGTTGGACCGTCCGGCGCTGGTGAACTAGTCTCGTTCGGTGCCCGCGGGAGATCATCTCAGTTACATCACCGGAGTTTGTTGCGGATTATTACTGCTCGCGCTGTTCGCGATCGCGATGGCGCTGGCGATCGCGCCGATGGTGCGTGAGCGCGACCGACGCTTCGCTATCGCGCTAGCGATCGCAGCCGCGATCACGCTCGTCAAGCTCGCGCTGCTGCGGCATCTGCCGGGAGTATCCGTCGACGTGGCGCAGTTTGAGTACTGGGGCCGCGCGATGGAGCAGTTCGGGCCGGCCCAGGTCTATGACCCGAAAGTCAACTGCAACTACGGACCCGCCTATCTCTACGCGCTGTGGGCGGCAGCCGCGCTCGGCCAAGGCTGGTCCGACTACGGACGCATCTTCGTAGAGGCTCCCGCGATTCTCGCCAACCTGATCTTAGCGATCACGGTCTATGCCGCGGCGCGCATTGCAGGCTCGCTGCGCTTCGCGCTCCCTGCGATGCTAATCACGATCCTGAACCCCGCGTTGATCTACAACAGCACGGTTTGGGGCCAGAGCGACTCGGCGATCGCCTTTCCCGTCCTGCTCAGTGTCTTGATGGCGGCCCAGTCGCATTACGCGATTGCATGGGCGGTGGCGATAGTCGCCGCGTCGATCAAGGCGCAAGGGCTGATGCTGCTGCCGATTCTCGCCTGGTGGACGCTCCTGACCGGAAAGCCCAGTGACTGGCTGAAGGCGGCGGCGGCCGCGATCGTTACCGTTGGCGTGGTGATCGCGCCATTTCAGTTCGGTCATCCGTGGCAGTTCGCGCTCCACATCTATGCGATTCCGCTTGCCTCCTTTCCGTGGGCCTCGGTGAACGCGTTCAACCTGATGCTGGTGCTGGGCGGGTTGATCAGGCTCGACAGCGACCGGCTGTTCGGACCGATCTCATACTTTGTGTTGGGGAACGTGCTGTTTGGCGCCGCTTATGTGATCGCGGCCTGGATCGCGCTACGACGCCGGGACGCGTGGGGACTGCTCTTTTCCGCGTTTATCGTCTACCTCGGGATGTTCGTGTTCGTGCCGCGGATGCACGAACGTTATCTCTACTATGCCGTCGCGCTGCTCGCACCGGTGATGTTCCGCTCCCGGACCACGCTCGCGCTTTACATCGTACTGAGCGTGACCCTGTTGCTGGACATGGCCTACGTCTGGCTCGAGCTGATTCATGTGCGCGGGTTCGTCGAAGGCCATCTGATCATCGGTGACCGCGGCAAATTCGCGATCTCGATGATCAACGTGGCGGCGTTCGGGATCGCGGCCGTGTACGGCCTTCGCGTCGCATCCGGTGATGCGGCGGCGCCCGCTCCCATAAGTCCCGCCTGACTTTTTTGATAGTAGGGAAACGCGTCAGCTTGACTTGCGGCCACGGCCAAGCGTTGGACCGTTCGGCACCGGCGAACTAGTCTCGTGCGATGCTCGCGGGGGACCGCCTCAGTTACATCGCGGGAGTATGCTGCGGACTATTGCTGCTCGCGCTGTTCGCGATCGCGCTGGTGCTGGCGATCGCGCCGATGGTGCGCGATCGCGACCGGCGCTTCGCTATCGCGCTAACGATTGCGGGGGCGATCACGCTCGTCAAGCTCGCACTGCTGCCGTATCTGCCGGGCGTAACCATTGACCTGGTACAGTTTGAGACCTGGGCCTACGCGATGGCGCAGTACGGGCCGGCCCACATCTACGACCCCGAGTTCATCTGCAAGTACACGCCGGCCTATCTCTATGCGCTGTGGCCAGCCGCCGCGCTGGCGCCGCGGTTCGAATTCCTGCGCGTCTTCATCGAAAGTCCCGCGATCATCGCGGACTTTCTGCTCGCGGTGACGGTCTATGCCGCCGCGAGCATGGCCGGCAGGTTCCGATTTGCGCTGCCCGCCAGCCTGCTGGTGATATTGAATCCGACCCTCATCTACACCAGCACCTTCTGGGGCCAGAATGACTCGGCGATCGCTTTTCCGGTCCTGCTGAGCCTGGTGATGGCGCTTCAGTCGCGCTATGCGCTCGCGTGGGCGATCGCGATCGTCGCCGCGCTGATCAAAGCCCAGGGGCTGATGCTGCTGCCGATTCTTGCCTGGTGGACGCTGATCAACGCGCGCTTCACCGACTGGCTGAAAGCAGCCGCAGGAGCGTTCCTCGCGGCGATCGTGGTGATCGTGCCGTTCCAGATCGGACATCAGTGGCGCTTCATCTTCGACGTTTACGCTATCTCTTTCGGTTTTTTCCCGTGGGCCTCGGTGAACGCGTTCAACCTGATGCTGGTGCTGGGCGGGTTGATCAGGCTCGACAACCATCGGCTGTTCGGACCGATCTCATACTTCGTGCTGGGAAATGTGCTGTTTGGCGCCGCTTATGTGATCGCGGCCTGGATCGCGCTACGACGGCGCGACGCCTGGGGACTCCTCTTCTCCATGTTTATCGTCTACCTCGGGATGTTCGTGTTCGCGCCGCGGATGCACGAACGTTATCTCTACTACGCGGTGGCGCTGCTCGCACCGGTGATGTTCCGCTCGCGGACCCTGCTCGCGCTTTACGTCGTGCTGAGCGTGACCCTGTTGCTGGACATGGCCTACGTCTGGCTCGACCTGATTTATGTTCGCGGGTTCGTCGAAGGCCGTCTGCTGCTCGGCAACGGCGGCAAACTCGCCATCTCGATAATCAACGTGGCGGCATTCGGGATCGCGGCCGGATACGGGCTCCGTGCCGCGTCCCGGGCGGAACTTCCTACTTCCATCGAAACTGATCTCACTTGACTTGCCAACCCGGGGAGCCAATCCTCTGCCCGTGACGGAACGGCAACACCATCGCATGATCTGGCCAATCGTGGCGCGATGGTTGCCTGCTGCGCCGTGCTCGGTCCTCGACGCCGGATGCGGCCAGGGTCAGCTCAGTTCCCGCATGGCCACACTCGGCCATAAGGTCACCGGCATCGATTTTCCGACCCGCGACTTTGAGCAAGCAGTGGCGCTCGCGAAGGGCGCCAGTCCGAAATGGGATCTCGTCGCGGGATCGCTCGAGTCTCTACCTCTGAACGGCCGAGCGCGCTTTGACGTAGTGGTCTCAATCGAAGTCATCGAGCATCTCTACCGTCCACGCGCGGCGCTTAGGAATCTCAGCGCGGTGATGGTTCCCGGTGCGACTCTGATTCTCAGCACGCCCTATCACGGCTGGCTCAAGAATGTCGCGGTAAGCCTGGCCGGGGGCTGGGATGTTCATCACGACACGCTAGTCGAAGGCGGCCATATCAAGTTCTGGTCGCGCCGCACGCTGACGGCGGCGCTGCGCGAG